>LXOW01459470.1_pt1 | contig 13886 bp, 11 predicted proteins | sample 1368591 | NCBI WGS metagenome assembly LXOW01 (sample SAMN04884650, study PRJNA319009) | bovine gut metagenome | isolation source: Cow rumen | host: Bos taurus | place: Italy: Legnaro (PD) | collected 2014-07-09
CGGCGGGATAGGCGCCCTTGGCCAGCAGACAGTAGGAGGCGAAACGGCTGGAGTGCTTGAGGCTGCAGCAGAGGCCGGGCCAGAAGCCACGACCGGCGGCTATCTCGTTGTCGGCGGTGCGGCCGTTGTGGTTGGAGCCGATGGTGGAGCCCGCCGCCAGGTTGCTTTGTCCCATGACGAGGGCGGCGATAAGGAACGAGTTGTTGTGGTGCTGCTCGTGGGCGGGGAAGATGATGCTGCAGCCCACCTCGCAACGGGCGATGGTGGAGTTGTCGCCCACCACGGTGTCGTTGAGACGCACGCCAAACTCCAGGTGCACGTTCTCGCCCAGCAGGAAGCGGCGCGCCATGCAGCCGTCTTCCAGCGTGCAGCCGTAGCCCACCACGCCGTCGGCCAGGATGACACAGCCGGAGACATGGGTCGGCGCCTCGGCGCTGGAGGCGACAAAGACGTTGTGCAGCTCCTTGCTGTTCTTAATGACACAGGCGTCGCCGATATGGCCGTAGGCACATTGCGGCTGCTGCAACGCCTGGAGCGTCATACGTTCCAGCGCCTCCATCAGCCGCTGCCGGTCGCGGTAGCGCGCCCACAGGTAGGCGTCGCCGACACGCATGCCACCGAAGGGCAGGATGCGGCGACCGCCGCACTCGTTCATCGGCTCCAGCCAGACGTAGTCGGTGCCGCAGGTCATCTCGTCGACATTGAACAGCAGACAGTCGTCGCCCAAACGGTAGCGGGAGAGCATGAGTACATTGTGCAGGGCCACACGGGCACCCACCGTGCAATTGTCCAGCGCGGCATGGAAGAGGCCGTGTGGCAGCCGCAGGTCGCCGTGGGTGGCGAAGCCCTCATCCATGGCGCCGAGATAGACCGTGCCCGAGAAGGCACAGTCGCGCACCCGCGACGGTACGAAGGGGTCGGCAACAAAAACCTGGTTCCAGTCCTCGGCCATACATCCGGCCGCTGTCAATGCCGACACCTCGTCGGCGGTGAGATTACGGTACATATATTGTGGGGTTAAGGGTTTGGTTCTGGTAGTTAAGTAGGTAAGGCGAATGATTTTTTTTTTGGGGGGGGGGCTAATTGGACTAATTGGTCTTATTGGTCTTATTGGACTAATTGGTCCAATTGGTCTAATTAGTTTTGGGTGTTGCTTTTTTTTGGGGGGGGGTACGGTTATGGTTGGGGTTGCGGTTTTTTACATCGATTGTATCACAAAGGCGACACGGCGGTTGGTGGCGCAGCCCTCATCGGTGCTGTTGGTGGCGATGGGCTGGGTGTCGCCATAGCCTTTGTATTGCAGTCGGTGGGGGTTGACGCCTTTGCCTATCAGGTAGTCGACGACGGCCTTGGCCCTGCGCTCGGAGAGGCGCCGGTTGTAGCTCGCCGACCCTTTGCTGTCGGTATGGCCCTGTATCTCGATGCGCATTTTCGGGTAGCGGTTGAGGAGGTCCAGCAGCTGCTTCAGCGTCTGGTACGACTGCTGGAGGATGACGCTCTTGTCGAAGTCGAAATAGAGGTCGTTGAGCACCACCACGTCGCCCACGGCATAGGAGGGCGCAGCCGTTTCTTCCTGTGTCGGCGGCTCCGCCACACAGTCGAGGCAGTGCAGCGTCACGCTGTCGATATAGTAGTAGGCGCCGGCGAGCAGACCCGTCAGCGAGTCCGCCTCGCCGACGTTGGACTGCGAGGCGGCGCAGAAGTTACCCAGGGTGATGAAGCGCTCGCCGCCCTCGGCCACGAATTCACCCGACACACGCTGCCAGCGCTGTGTGCTATCGAGGCGACGCGACGCCATGTTCTGCACCTGTGGCTGGTAGAACGACGACACCGTCTGCACCACCCCCGGCGCCAGCTGTGCCGAAGCACGGTGCATAAGTATCCCTTTGGCGGTATCGGTGACGCGCTCCGCGGAGAACAGCGCCCCCAGCGTGGCGACGGCGGCATTTGAATACTCGGAGAGGCTGACGTAGAACGACAGGCGGTAGGTGCGGCCGGCCTCCAGGGGGCGCACCAGCTCCGACTGCAGGTATTCGCGATAGATATCCTTGCTGCAGTAGATGCCGCAGTAGGCCATGCCGTCGTAGGCGGCCTGATGGCCCAGCTTGTTGGCGGGGATGCCGCACTCGCGGCCGGCGGCCACATGGTAGTAGTCGGCGCTGCCGCCCGTAGGCTGGTACCACGCCTCGACGGCCGAGAGCACGCCCAGCGCCTCGATGCGGCGCGGCAGGAAGAGGTAGTCCTCAAAGGAGCCGTTCTCCACCCAGTTCTCCGGCTGGGCGTGGAGCAGCGTCGGCAAGAGCAATAGTATCAGCAGTCGTCTCATCGCTCAGCCACGGTTTGTTGAATACTCTGCCACAGCAGTGTGGCGGTGCGCTGCCAGCTGAACAGCGTGCGCTGGTGACGGCCGCGCGCTATCAGCTCGTCGCGCAGCTCGGGCGACAGCAGCAGCCGCTCCATGGCGTCGGCCATGGCGTCGGCGTCGTGGGGGTCCACCAGCAGTGCGGCGTCGCCCGCCACCTCGGGCAGCGACGTCGTGTTGGAGGCCACGACGGCCGTCTCGGCATAGAAAGCTTCCAACACCGGTATGCCGAAGCCTTCGAAGAAAGAGGGGTAGACCAATGCCTCGGCCGCCGACAGCAGGCGTGCCAGCGTGGCGGTGTCGGTGTGACCCATAAAAATCACATCGTCGGCGTGGCGCATCGTGTCGTAAGCTTCGCGCAGCTCGTCCTGCCACCAGACGCGGGAGCCCACGACAACCAGTCGCAGGTCGTGGCGCTCGCGCAGCCTGTCGTAGGCGGTGAGCAGCGTAGCCAGGTTCTTGCGTTTCAGGATGGTGCTGACAAAGATAAAATAGCGCTTTCCGCCGGTCAGCTCGTCGCGGGTGCGGGCGTTCTCCTCGGCGCTGTGGGCGCTGTAGTCGGCATGGGCGCCGTCGTAGACCACGTCGATCTTCTCCAGCGGGATGCCGTAGGTGGCGGCGATGTCCCGCCGCGAATACTCCGACACCGTGGCGACACGGGTGGCGCAGCGCGCAAAACGCGGGAAGTAGTGCGACATATAGCACTGGTGCGAGGGCTTGAGGTTACCCTTCGCATGCTCGAAGTTCAGGTCGTGGATGACCGCCAGCGACGGCACACGGCGTTGCAGCGGCAGGAAGCCGTCGGGCGACAGTAGCACGTCGATACGATGGCGACGCAGGGCGCGGCGCAGGCTCCACTCGAAGAAGAGGAACCACAGCACCGGATGGCGTGCCGGCGGATGCAGCACGACGAACTCCACATTGTCGCCAAAGCGGAAGACCGGCGACGGCGTGCGGTCGAAAAAGAAGACGAAGGTATGCTCGGGGTGGGCGGCGACCATGCAGCGCATCGACTCGCTGGCAAACCAGCCGATGCCGTCCATCTTGCCCTCAATCATCAGGCGCGCGTTGACCCCGATTCGCATGGTTTGTTGTTTTGGGTGGGATTGGTCTAATTAGACTAATTGGACTAATTAGTAGGCTCCCGGTTATTTATGGTCTTTCGTTTTTAATCCATTTCTCGATGACGACGGGGAAGTGCTCCTGTTCGAGCAGGTGTATCTTCTGCGCCACATCGTCGGGGGTGTCGGTGGGCTCGACCTTGCAGACAGCCTGGAACAGCGTGGTGCCACAGTCGTAGCGGTTGTCCACCACATGGATGGTGATGCCGCTCTCCGTCTCGTGGTGCGCCACCACGGCCTCGTGGACATGGGAGCCGTACATTCCTTTTCCGCCGTACTTGGGCAGCAGCGCCGGATGGATGTTGACGATGCGGCCCGGGAAAGCGTCGAGCATCACCTGCGGCACCAGCAGCAGGAAGCCCGCCAGCACCACATAGTCCACCTTGCGCTCACGTAGGTAGTTGACGACAGCGGTGCCCTCACGGAACTGCGACGAGGGGAAATAGCGACTTGTGACGCCGAGGTTGGCGGCACGCTGGGCGATGTAGGCGTCCTTCTTGTTGTAGAGGATGCAGTCGACCACAATGCGGCCGTCGCCCTGCTGGAAATATTCAGTGATACGTTGCGCATTCGTGCCGTTGCCGGAACCCAGAATGGCGATACGGATTGTAGGGGACATGGGAATTGAGAGTTGAGAGTTTTTGGGGTGGGGTTATTTAGTTGGGAGGAGTTTGGGGAGAGTGGGACTAATTAGACTAATTGGTCCTATTGGTTAGCTTGAGGGTTGGAAATGCAAATATAAGAAAAAAGGTGAAAACCTATTTATATGATAATAGGGCAGTGGATAGGGTGCAAATTTCTCAACAGAGCAAGGAATTGATTTACACATAAATTAACCATTGCCGAGTCGCAACTGCGGGTAAAAAAAGTTCCCATTTGAATTTTTTTTTGTTTCTTTGCATTTTGTTTTAACCTTAAAAAGAAAAAAAATGTCTGAAATTGCAACAAAAGTAAAAGCTATCATCGTTGATAAGCTTGGAGTTGATGAGAAGGAGGTTACTCCTGAGGCCAACTTCGCCACCGATTTGGGTGCAGACTCTTTGGACACTGTTGAGCTGATCATGGAACTTGAGAAGGAATTTGACATTCAGATTCCGGACGAGGAAGCCGAGAAGATCGCCACCGTTGGTGATGCCGTCAGTTTCATCGAGAACCACACGAAATAGTTCTGCGACCCATTGAGAAACTGAAATCACACCAGTTTCCAAACGAATGGAATTGAAAAGAGTAGTCGTAACTGGGCTGGGAGCATTGACGCCCATTGGCAATAGTGTGTCACAACTGTGGCAGTCGTTGCTCAATGGAGTCAGTGGTGCCAGCCCGATTACTCGTTTCAATGCTGAAAATTTCAAGACCCGCATCGCGTGCGAGGTGAAGGGGTTCGACAGTCTCGCCCACTTCGACCGCAAAGAGGCACGCAAGCTGGATCTTTTTACCCAATATGGTTTAGTTGCCACTGAGGAGGCCATCCTCAATGCAGGACTCGATTTGTCGCTGGTCGACAAGTCGCGTGTCGGCGTTGTCTGGGGATCCGGCATGGGTGGAGCGCCCACATTCCAAGAGGAGGTGGTGGCTTACGCCCAAGGCGGAATGCTGCCTCGGTTCAGTCCCTTCTTCATCCCGAAGACCATCACCGACATCTGCCCTGGCCATATCTCCATCAAATATGGCTTCAGTGGTCCCAACTACGCCACCACCGCTGCCTGTGCATCGTCGGCAGTGGCCATCAGCAACGCCTTCGACCTCATCCGGCTGGGGCGCTGTGAGGTGGTCATCACAGGTGGCTCCGAAGCCTCCGTTACCGAATGCGGCATCGGTGGTTTCAGCTCCATGCAGGCGCTGTCGACCCGCAACGACGACCCCGCCACCGCCTCGCGTCCTTTCGACCGCGACCGCGACGGCTTCGTGCTGGGCGAAGGGGCCGGCGCACTGGTGCTGGAAGAGTACGACCACGCTATCCGGCGTGGCGCCCATATCTATGCCGAGTTGACGGGCGTAGGCATGTCGGCCGACGCTTACCACATCACCGCCTCGCATCCCGACGGACTGGGGGCGGCGCTGGCCATGCAACGTGCCGTCGAGGAGTCGGGCATGCAGCTGGCCGACGTGGACCACATCAACACCCACGGCACCTCGACACCGGTCGGCGATATCTCCGAGCCCAAGGCCATCGTCAAACTCTTTGGCGACCACGCCAAAGCCATCTCGCTCAACTCCACCAAATCCATGACGGGACACCTGCTGGGTGCCGCCGGTGCGGTGGAAGCCATCGCCACCATCCTGGCCATCCAGAACAACGTGGTGCCGCCCACCGCCAACCACTTCAACGACGACCCCAACATCGAGCCGTTGGATTACACCTTCAACCAGGCCAACGCACGCAACGTGGACTTCGCGCTGAGCAACGCCTTTGGCTTCGGCGGTCACAACGTATCGATCGCCTTCCGTAAACACATCGGATAAGAACCATTCCTTCATTCCGCCTTTCCGTCCTGCCACAGTGAAAACGAGACTGATACCACGATTGTTTCTGAGGCAGGAGGACAAAGCGTTGTATGAGTTCTGTACCAACGTGCTGGGCTTCTATCCCCGCCATACCGAGCTCTACCGCATCGCCTTCACCCATAGGTCCAAATCGAAAGAGCTGGGCCACGGCCACCGCATCAACAACGAGCGGCTGGAGTACCTGGGCGACGCCGTGCTGAGTTCCATCGTCGCCGACTACCTCTACCACCGCTATCCCGACAAAGAGGAGGGCTTCCTCACTGAGCTGCGCTCCAAGATTGTGTCGCGCAACAACCTCAACCGGCTGGGCAACACCATCGGTCTGTCCGAGCTCATCCAGTTCGACAGCCGCAGCAACGGCGAGTTCAAGAGCAAGGAGGGCGACGGCGTGGAAGCGCTGGTGGGCGCCATCTACCTGGACAAAGGCTACCGCACCACGCAGAAGGTGGTGGTGGAGCGCTTCCTGCGACTCTACATGGACATCGAGAAGCTGGCCACCATCGAGTGGAACTACAAGAGCAAGCTGCTCGACTGGGGACAGCAGCACCGCCACAAGATCAAATTCGAGGCCGAGAAGATCGACGGCGAACGCAACCGCAGCGAATACAGCGTGACGGTGCATATCGACGAGAAACCGCAGTCCAGCGCCAAAGCTAGCTCCATCAAGGTGGCCGAGCAGCTGGCCGCCGAGAAGACCTACCTGCACCTGCAGGAGGAGGGCCGAATCAAGGCATAACCCCCATCAAACCTCACGCTATGCGACGCTTCCGTATCTTTGCGCTGCTGCTGGCGCTGACAACCGGCATCAACCTGCAGGCGCAGCCCGCCGTCAGCCGTATCGAGCGCATCGACACCCTGGGCCTCATCGTGCTCTACCCCACCCACACCTCTGTCGAGCTGGTCTGCGGCCGTCGGCCGTCGCGCGACGACAAGAGTGTGCTGCTGATGGCCGAAGCCGCCTACACGCGTGTCAAGCCGCTGCGCAAGCGTTTCAGCCACCGCAACATCCACGGCATCCACGTGTCGCGGGGCAAACGCTACAACGGCACCCCCTTCGACAGGAAGACCGGCGCCTTTGTGTGGTACAAGGAGCACTACCAGTTCCTGCAGCTCTCCACCGTCGACACGGCGACGCGGGCGGTGACGCGGCTGCCCGACTACAACAAACGGTGCGGCATCTTCAACACCGCAGCGCGACATGGCGGCATGGGCTTCATGCAGGAGCTCATCATCCACGACAGCGTCGTGCTGCCCACCGTGCGCCAGGCACACGAGATGCACCAGTACCGCGCGCTCTGCAGCCACAACGGCCGTCTCTGCATCGCCGAGTCGGACACCGTGGTCTCCTTCGGCGCGTTCAAGCAGCTGCTCCACGCCTACGGCATGAGCGAAGCCCTCTACCTCGACATGGGCGGCGGATGGAACTACGCCTGGTACCGCGACGGCGACGACATCGTGGAGCTCAACCCCGAGGCGTACTACAGCCAGTTTTGCACGAACTGGATCGTGTTCCGGAGGAAAAAAACTAAAAAGTAAAAAGTAAAAACTAAAAGGTAAAAAGTAAAAACTAAAAGGTGGATAGGCCACGGGGGTTATTCTACCACGGGGTTAATTCACCACGGTTTTTTTCTACCACGGGTTTTTATCGAACACGGATCTGACGGATTTACACGGATGATTTGTGGAAGGGGGAAAGTAAAAGGTAAAAACTAAAAAGTAAAAACTAAAAGGTGGATAGGCCACGGGGGTTATCTACCACGGGGTTAATTCACCACGGGTTTTAGTCTACCGCGGTTTTTTATCGAACACGGATCTGACAGATCTTCACAGATTATATTTCCGTGTGGATCCGTGTTATCTGTGGTCGATATAAATGTTTATCCGTGTGGATCCGTGTTATCTGTGGTCGATATGAATATTTATCCGTGTGGATCCGTGTTATCTGTGGTCGATATGAATATTTATCCGTGTGGATCCGTGTTATCCGTGTTCGATATGAATATTTATCCGTGTGAATCCGTGTTATCCGTGTTCGATATGAATATTTATCCGTGTGGATCCGTTCAATCCGTGGTCGAATAAAATCCGTGGTCGAATAAGAATATTAGTGGTCTCTTTAGTGGTCTCTACAGCTTGAGGCGGAGCTGCACACGCCACTGCTGGCGGTGCGAGGTTTCCAGGGCTTCGTAGTCGGAGCCGAAGAGGCTGTCGTCGAGGTATTGGCTGACGCTGTATTTGAAGGCGAGCGTGAACCAGCGGTTGATGTCGTAATGCACCACGGCGTAGGCGCGCAGGCCACGGTGGTTAAAGAAGGTGCCGCTGTTGTCGAACGCCACGCCATTTTCGACGGCATAGATGCGTGCGTCGTAGTCGTCGATGTCGAACAGCGACAGCCGTAACGACAGCGACAGCGGCAGTGTGGCCGGTGCCCAGCGCACGTCGCCATGCAGCAGCAGTCCCTGTGCGCGCTCCTCGTCGAGCCGGTAGCCCACCCACGCCAGACGCAGACCGTAGTGCCACGCCGTGGCATCGTAGTGCAGATCCAGCTGGCACTGGTGACGCCGTGCGGGGAACAGGAGATACTCCCCTCCCCTCTTCACGTTGGCCTCCTGCCGCTTGTAGCGGTAGAGCAGTGCCGCCGACAGCGCCTGTCCCAGCGGCCGTGAGAGGCGTGTGCGGAAATCCCACGCCTGCGAGGTGCCGTAGGCCGTCGAGCGCATCTCCGGGTAGCGGCACCACGACAGGGCGGACTCCGCGCGGAAGCGTGCCGGCAGCGCCGTCACCGCCGTCAGCGTCGCCCCCTCCTCGTTGCGGGTGTAGCCGCCCATGGAGAGCGCGTCGGCGTGCAGGTTCCAGTACCAGGCGTCGTAGTGGTGTACGGCGACGCCCAGCCGATTGGAGGCGCCATAGAGGTAGTCCAGTCCCGCCAGCGCCGCCAGACGCTGGTTCTGGCTCATCGCCACCTCGCCGAAGGCCAGCAGGTTGCCGTAGCGGTAGGCGGCATCCAGACCCAGGTTCGTGTTCTCGTGACCCGAGAAATAATAATAGTTGTAGCGATAGGCATGGGGCTGCACATACTTGTTGAGCTCCATGCGGTAGCCCGTCAGCCCCACCCTCAGGTGGGTGTTACGGTAGGCGATATGGGCGCCGTAGAGCTGTTCGTCCAGCTGGTGCCGTTTGGCGATTTCCGTCGCCGTGCGATGATAGCCCGACAGGTAGATGCTCTGCACCAGCGGCAGCCCGTCGCGCAGCTCCCCTTCCAGCTTCGACGGCACCGTGGCGTCGAGCGGCGTATAGGCGTAGAAGAGCGTGACCTCCCACGGCTCCGCCGGTGCCACGGTGGCGGCGACGCCCGTCAGGTAGCCGTACTCGACGAAGGCGCTGGCGGGGACGATGCCACGTGCCGACCGATAGCCCGGCATGCCCAGCGTCGTATAGGGTGCGAAGCCCGACCAGAGCGTGGCGCCCTGTCCAAACTGGAGGTTGAAATCGCCCACCACCAGTCGGCGCAGCCATCCCATCTCGTTCACCATCAGGTGGAAGCCGTAGTGGTCGAAGCCCTGTGTCTGGCTGCCCGCAAAGAGTGCCTCCCCCGCATCCTTGTCGCCCGACAGCTGCAGCTGCACATGACGCCCCGCGCGGTAGCGGTAGCGCCAATAGAGGCGGTAGGGGCTGCCCTCGTATTTCTCCTCGCGGTAGCCGCGGGCGCGCTCCACGGTGCCGTTGGCACCCATCAGCAGGTGGTGTCGACCCTTGCGCCAGAGGTCACGCCAGGAGAGAGCTGTCGGCGCCTCCGGCGCCGACAGCTGCACCACGGGCCGTAGCAGCGCCACTGTAGCCTCATCGAACCCCAGGACGAGCGACAGCTCATCCGTGCTGAGTAACGCGCCGTATTGGCCGATATAGGCGCGCAGCGCGGCACATTGGAACGGCGACACAAAGAAGAGCTGCTGCAGTCCCTCGCCGACGGTGTCGTTGATGTCTATCGGCTGCGCGGCGAAAAGCTCGAAGAGCTCCTCCACCTCGTCGATGGAGACGGGGCTGTCGGCCGTCTCGTTCCACCGTTCCAGCATCTCCTGCCACTCCGTGGGCAGGTCGGCCTGTGCCCATGCCGGCCGCCAGGCAAAAGCCAGCAAAAAGGCTAAAAGGGAGGAACGGAAAAGAGACATGAAAATTGAGAATTGAGAGTTGAGAAAACTAAAAAGNNTTTATAAGATTTATAGATTTCGCGAGGCGAAAGCCGAGCAGGAGAACAAGAAAATTGAGAATTGAGAATTGAATCTTGGGAATTTGATTTATGGTGAGCTTGTCGAACCAATTGAGAATTAAGCTGCCGCCAACCTGCGCTAGCAAGAAAATCTACAAGATCTAAAGGATCTCGCGAGTGAAGCGAGCAGGAGAATTAGAGAGTTGAGAATTATTGTCTAGAACAAAAAAGGCAACACCTGCGGGGTGTTGCCTTTTTATTTATGACAAGTTCGAAAACTTATTCGATGACACGGTAGAAGGAGACGCGACGGTTGACGGAGTAGGAAGCATCGCCAAAGTTGACGCTCTTACCCTTACCCTCGGTGGTCAGACGATCCTCAGCAATGCCATACTTCTTGACGAGGAGTCTCTTGACCTCGTTGACACGCTTCTCGGAGAGCTTCTGGTTGTAGTTGTCGGAACCACTGTTGTCGCAGAAACCGTAGAGGTTGAACTTGGTGTTGGGGTTGTCCTTCATGACGCGGGCAATAGCATCGAGTTTCTTCATCTCGGAATCCTTGACGGTGTACTGGTCGATGTCGAACAGGATCGAGAACGGGAGAGCGTAGTAAGTCATCTGCTCAGCCTTGATGTTGTCGATCAAACGCTGCAGGCTGTCGGCGACAGCGCCGTTGCCCTTGGGAGCGTTGGCCAGTTCTTTCTCCAACTGAGCAACACGGTTCTCAAGTTTCTTGATTTGTTTGTCCTTGTTGTCAACCTTGTTCTTCAGCTCAGCAATCTCGTTGTTGAGGGCGTCGCAGTTGGCACCACCAATTTGGTTCACGTTGGCGAGACGCTCGAGGTCAGCCTTGGTGGGACCGAAGTTGTAGAGGTAACCGATAGCGAGGTAGCCATCCAGGTAGGTGTTCTTACCACTGTGCTTGGTGAACATGTTGCGGATACCGGCGTGGTCGTCGATGTAAGCCTCGGCGAAGAGGGTGCTGTGCTTGCAGATGCGATAGCTGTAGCCAAGACCCAGCTGAGCGGTCAGCGTGAAGTGCGACTTACCGGTTTTCAGCATATCGGTAGCGTCGTTACGTTTGTAGCTGAGGCCACCCATAGCCAACAGGTAGATGGAACCGCGACGAGTGGAGTCGTAGCCCATGATGGCGTCGTTGATGGAGAATTTAACACCCATGACGACAGCAGCAAAGTCATCAAAATGTTGCTGTTTCTTCTTGTCGTCGAAGATGGTGTAAGCCAAGCTCGGGAACTGGAAAGCCAAACGGTAGTCCCAAACGTAGTTGAGCTCTTTCTCAATGATGAGATTGAGACCGGCGCTAGTACCGCGACCCCATTTGCTACCGTGACCACCCTGGTTCACGTAGTTAATACTTCCACCAATGGACCAGTTGCTCCAGAATCCATAGTGCGGATACTCTTGCTCCTGAGCGTTAGTCGTGCCGCAGATAGCAACAAAGCTCAGCAGCAGCCCAAAAGTAAAAATTTTTTTAATCATTTTTTGATAAAATTAAGTGGTTATTTGATACAAAACGAAAGGGCATGAAGCCACATATTTTTTGCAAAGATACAAGTTTTTTTTCATTGCAAGAAAATATTTTGCTTTTTTTTTCCGTTAATAGAATAGTTTACACAACATAAGCATAAACCAACAGCTATGAAGCAGATTGAAATTTCCGACAAATTTACCAACAAATTTCTAAGCGACAACTCATTACGTGAAATTGAGCCGGAAATCCAGCGGGCTTATCAGACCCTGGTCTCGCACAGCGGTGCCGGCAACGATTTTTTAGGGTGGATTGACCTTCCCGTCGATGTGGCGAGCCAGCTGAGCCGCATCCAGGCCGAGATTGACCGCTTGAAAAACGACATCGACACCTTCGTCGTCATCGGCATCGGCGGCAGCTACCTGGGTGCGCGCGCCGTCATCGAGGCCTTGGCGTCGGCCGACGCCAAGCGCAACGCGCCGCGCATCCTCTATGCCGGCAACACCATCAGCGAAGACTACTACTGGGACCTGCTGCAGCAGCTGGACAACAGCAACTACGCCGTGGCCGTCATCTCCAAGTCGGGCACCACGACCGAGCCCGCCATCGCCTTCCGCATCGTCAAGGACCACGCCGAGCGCAAATACGGCAAAGCGGAGGCGGCACGTCGCATCATCGCCATCACCGACGCCAAGAAGGGCGCCCTCCACGACATCGCACAGCAGCAGGGCTACAGCAGCTACGTCATCCCCGACAACGTGGGTGGCCGCTTCTCCGTCTTCACACCGGTGGGACTCATCCCCATCGCCATGGCGGGCCACAGCATCGAGGAGCTGTTGCAGGGCGCGCGCGACATGCGCGAGCGCTGCCTGAAGAGCGACAGCGTTGTTGAGAATCCCGCGCTGCGCTATGCGGCGCTGCGCAACCTGCTCTATCGCCAGCAGCGTCCCGTCGAGATGCTGGTGAGCTTCGAGCCGCGCCTGCGCTACATCAGCGAGTGGTGGAAGCAGCTCTTCGGCGAGAGCGAAGGCAAGGATGGCAAAGGCATCCTGCCCCACAGCCTCTGCTACACCACCGACCTGCACTCCATGGGACAGTATGTGCAGGATGGCCAGCGCATCCTGTTCGAGACCTTCCTCCACGTCGAGGAGTCGAACCACCGTGTCGACATCCCGCACGACGAGCAGGACCTCGACGGCCTGAGCTATCTGGAGAAGAAAAGTCTTACCGAAATCAACCACCAGGCGGAGCAGGGCACCATCATGGCCCACAACGCGGGCGGCGTGCCGGTCATACAGATCACCCTCCCCACCGTCAACGCCTACTACATCGGACAGCTGTTATACCTGTTCGAGTTGGCGTGCGGCGTGAGTGGGTACACGCTCAACGTGAACCCCTTCGACCAGCCGGGCGTAGAGGCTTACAAACGCAACATGTTCCAGTTGCTGGGAAAGCCGGGCTATAACAAATAAGCGCCTTTTAGAAAGGCAGATCCCCCAACGGCTCGGTGTCGGAGGTGAGGATCTCTTCCAGCGGATTGTTTCGACCGTTCAGCGAAGCAGTCCGCTGTTCGTTTGCACCACCCTCGTCGTTGTGGGGACGGCCGGTCAGCACGGTGAAGTTGTCGGCGACAACCTCGGTGATGTAACGCTTGTTGCCTTCCTTGTCCTCCCACGAGCGGGTCTGGAGACGACCTTCGACATAGAGGGTGACACCTTTGCGCAGTATCTTTTCGGCGATCTCAGCCAGATTGCGCCAGCAGACCACATTGTGCCATTCGGTCTGCTCTATCCGCATACCTTCACGGTTGCGGTGATATTCTGTCGTGGCCAAAGTGAAGGAGGCTTTTTTGACCACACCGGGGTTTTCACCATTACGATCCATCGGGAACGCCACCACGTCGGGGTTGCGACCCAAATTACCAATCAAGATAACTTTGTTTACTCCAATCATCGTTACGTTACGCTAATTAAAATTTATGGGATGGCAAAAGTAATACTAATTTTTCAATAATGGATTGAAAAGATATTCACCGTTTCGCCAAGAGTCGCTCCATCAGGCGGGAAACAGGCAATAGCGTCAGCTCGCGCACCGCCACCGCCCTCACCTCGGGCCCCTCTTGCGTCGGCGGCGCGGCGAGGATCACCGCCACATAGGTCGCCACGATGTCACGGTGCGTCAGCTTGTGCACCAGCGGCGGAT
>LXOW01370196.1_pt1 | contig 13885 bp, 12 predicted proteins | sample 1368591 | NCBI WGS metagenome assembly LXOW01 (sample SAMN04884650, study PRJNA319009) | bovine gut metagenome | isolation source: Cow rumen | host: Bos taurus | place: Italy: Legnaro (PD) | collected 2014-07-09
TGTTCAATAAGAATTACCTGTGCCTTTGTGCCGCTAATTTCCTGTTTTTCTTTTCGTTCTACCTGCTGCTGCCAGTGCTGCCCTTCTTCATCATGGAGAAATACCAGGCAGGCAATGCGGTAATTGGTACGGTCATTTCGTGTTATACGCTGGCTACCTTGGTGGTGCGTCCCTTTTCGGGCTACATGATGGACACCTTCAAGCGCAAACCTTTGTATCTCTTGGCGTTGTCCATTTTTACTGCAGTGTTTGTGGGTTATCTGTTCGCTGCCACCATCACTATTTTGATTATCATTCGTGTTGTGCATGGTTTCGCTTTCGGCCTCACCTCTGTGGGTGGCAACACTTTGGTTATCGATGTGGTGCCGTCAGAGCATAGGGGAGAAGGTATCGGCTATTATGGCGTGGCCAACAATATCGCTATGGCGGTCGGCCCGATGACGGGCTTGTTTGTTTACGAGCATTTCAGCTTTAATGCCATCTTTTTGGGCTGCATGGGTTGTAGCTTGTTGGCGGCTTTGTTTGCCTCAAGGATTCAGACTAAAGTAAGGCCACCCGTCAAGCGTCCGCCGATTTCCTTGGACCGTTTCATATTAATAAAAGGTCTGTTGGCGGGTATTTCGTTTACCTTGTTGGCCTTCGCCTATGGACAAATCTCGAATTACATCGCCCTCTATGCCAAAGAGATGGGCTTGAGCATCAGCAGCGGTTTGTTTTTCACGGTGTACGCCGTCGGGCTGATTGTCTCGCGCCTGTTTGCGGGTAAGATGGTGGACAAGGGCAAGGTGACGCAGACCATCGCCTTAGGTCTGGGTATCGTCGTATTCGCCATGTTGGGATTGGGCGAGTGCTATCATTGTAATGCCTTGGGTGCGAACTATACGGCTGTGGCATTCCTGTTGATTGCCTTGTGCTGTGGCTTAGGCTTTGGTGCGGCTTTCCCTTCGTTCAATGCCTTGTTTATCAATCTGGCTACCCACGCCCAACGTGGCACCGCCACTTCCACCTACCTCACCACATGGGACTTGGGTCTCGGCATTGGCATATTTTCCGGCGGTATGCTGGCGGAACAATTTTCGTTTTCGGCGGCCTACTTGGTGGCTTCGGCCTCGGTGTTCGTCTCGCTCATCTTTTTTGTTGTCGTTGTGGCGCCCCATTATCAGAGGAATAAACTTTCCTGAACTATGGAAAACAAGGTTTTTGAAATAAAAATTTCTATTTTTGCCCCAACAAAATTATAAAACGATGAAGAAACTCTTTCTCTTTGCCTTGCTTTTGGCAACCTTGACCCTTTCCGCCCAAGAAATGCTGGTCGGCTCCTACAACATCCGTTACAAAAACTGGAACGACAGCGTGCAGGGCGAAATGTGGCCCAAGCGCTGCCAGGTCATCTGCGACCAGGTGAACTTCATGGCTCCCGACATCTTTGGCACACAAGAGGTGCTGTACGAACAACTTGTCGACATGCAGAAGGCCCTCGACGGCTATGATTATATCGGCATCGGGCGCGACGACGGCAAGCATGGCGGCGAACACGAGGCCATCTTCTATAAGAAAGACAAACTCGTTCTTCTAGATCATGGCGACTTCTGGCTCAGCGAGACCCCTGAAAAGCCCGGCTTGGGTTGGGATGCCGTCTGTTTCCGCATCTGCACTTGGGGCAAGTTTGGAGTGAAGGCACCTAAAATACGCCACGGTATCTTCAACAAGAGAAAGTCGGTGCCAATGCGAGAGTTCTATTATTTCAACCTCCACATGGACCATGTCGGTGTGGTGGCGCGTCGTGAGGCGGCCAAACTCGTTGTGCAGAGGATCCGTGAAATCGTGAAAGGTGCGCCCGTCATCCTTACAGGTGATTTCAACGTGGACCAAACCAACGAAATCTACACCATTTTCACCAATTCGGGGTTGCTGAAGGACTCGTACGATGTCGCGCGCATCCGTTTTGCTGAGAATGGCACGTTCAACAATTTTAAGACAAATTTGTATACGACAAGCCGTATCGATCATGTGTTTGTGTCGCCCGCCACGCATGTCGAGGCATACGGTGTGCTGACCGACAGCTACTGGACACCCGACGACACCGAGGATGTCCTCAAAGCCGCCGATGCGCCGCAGGAAATTTCATTCGACACCTATATCCGCCACAACCCTTCGGACCATTATCCGGTGTTCGTGCGATTGAAATTGAGTCCTATGGAATAAAAGCGTTTGTCTGTTTCGGAGAAAATTGTTAACTTTGCAGCATAAAATAAACTAGCAGCGATGAGCGCACAGACCCAGACATTGATTTTGCTTATTGCGAATTATTTCAAAACCCAGCCTGTGTTAAAGGCTTGGCTCTTTGGCTCGTACGCAAGAGGTGAGGAAAGGCCTTGGAGTGATATGGATATTCTTGTCCAATATGACAGAAACCAACCTATAGGCTTGCTTAAAATTGCAAGTATGCAGGTGGATCTTGAAGATTTACTGGGCCGAGAAGTTGACCTTGTAGAAGATGGAACGCTCCGTCCATGGGCCGTTGAGAGTGTGAACAATGACAAAAAATTGATTTATGAGAGAGCATAAGAGAGATAAAGGCCGTTTGGAGGACATTAGGCAATATGCGTTGAATGTGGAGAAGATTATAGAGGGGATTTCTTTCGATGAGTTTGTCGAGGATATTCGAGTATATTTTTCGGTGATGAAAAATGTGGAGGTTATTGGTGAAGCTGCCAATATGTTGACAAGGGATTTCAAGGAAAAACACACCGAATTGCCATGGCGTTTGATTGTCAAGATGCGTAATGTGCTGGTACATGGCTATGCTCAAGTCTCAGATACGGATTTGTGGCAGACGGCCTCAAACGACATTAAACCTTTAAGAGAACAAGTTGATAAGTATTTGTCTGAAATAGATTGGGATGAATGGGAAAGTGAAGCGACGGAGTTTCTGGATATAGATAATGCTCAATATTCAAATGCGATTCAAACTGCGCGTAAAATGAAGTCAAAAGGTTTTTCCGTTGACGATATTGTTGAGATTACAGGATTATCTATATTGGAAATCAATAAATTATAAGGATTTTAGGGTTTTAGCTTTTCGTTTCTTAATCTCGCTCCAGGTCTGTAGCACCACGGAGATGATGATTAGCGCGATGCCGATGCAGAACGAGAAATTCAACTCCTTGTATTCGCTGAAGATAAACATGGAGAGGATGATGCTGTATACTGGCTCCAGATTGTAGGTCAGGTTGACGGTGAAGGCGGGAATCTTCTGCAATACAATGATTTGCAGCAGGCAGAGACCGATGGTGCAAACCACCACCATAAAAGCCAGATAAGGATAATCCATCCCGACGGGATATAGCCGCCCGACAGGGATGAACATATTATATATAGGTATGAGACAGGTCAGGCCGATGAGACCGCCGACCATTTCCCAAAGCAGCATGTTCTTGGCCTCGTAGTGCTTGCCGACGCGCTGGTTAGTGATGGCGAACAAAGCATACAATGCCGACGAGATTACACCCAAAACAATACCCAAACGATACCGAGCATCGAATTGGAAAATCAGGTAGATGCCGAGGATGGTGAGCAGGCTGAACAAAAATTCGCGGCCTGAGAATTTGTGTTTGTTGATGATGGGTTCAAACAAGGCCGTGAAAAACCCGACCAAAGAGAAACACACCACGCCGATGCTGACATTGGAGGCCTTGATGCTGGCATAGAAAAATACCCAATGCAGGCACAACAACATGCCCACGCCGCCCATCCGCAAGATGTCCTTGAATCTGTATTTCTGTAAAGACGCACGGCCGTGCGTCTCCACAGACAGATATATATACATGATCACCGCCGCCGCAGCCATGCGCCACCACACCAAAATGGTTGAATCCAAGGTAATGAGTCGCCCGAGCACGCCAGTAAAGCCGGCAATGAACACGGAGAGGTGGAGTAGGAGGTAGTCCTTTTTCATGATTTTCTGCGTTGGCGCACAGCTTCGAAGGTGACGATGGCGGTGGTCACCGACACGTTGAGCGAGTCGGCGATGCCGTTCATGGGGATGATGATGTTTTGGTCGGCGGCCTCGACCCAAGCCTCGGAGATGCCCGTGGCCTCGGTGCCCATGACGAGGGCGGAGGCTTTGAGGAAATCGGCATCCAAATAGTCGATGGAGGCTTTGAGGTAGGTGCAGTAAATGGTTATGCCGTTCTTTTTCAGCCAACTAATGCACTCTTCTGTAGAGCAGGCATAGACGGGTACGCTGAAGATGCAGCCTATGCTGGCGCGGATGGCGTTGGGGTTGTAGAGGTCGGTGGCAGGGTCGGCGATGATGACGGCATCCACACCGGCAGCGTCGGCAGTGCGCATTACCGCACCGAGGTTGCCAGGTTTCTCCACGGTCTCCAACACGATAATCAAAGCATCCTTCTTTGGCTTGAACTCGCTGAGGCTCTTGTATTTGGGCTTGGCCACGGCCAAAAGACCGTCGCTGCCCTCGCGGTAGGCGATTTTGTCGAAGACCTCTTCCGTTACGGTTTCAGTGAACTCAGCCTTGATAGACAGTGGCTCGCGTAGTAATGGCTCACAGACATACAACTGTTCAATCTCGAAGCCGCATTTTTGTGCCCGTTCAATCTCGCGCTGTCCCTCGATGAGGATGCGGTTTTGTTCGCGGCGTTCACTTGCCTTTTGCAATTTAACGAGGTTCTTTATCTTGGGGTTGGTCTTGCTGGTAATCATGGTTTTTAGGCTTTATTTGTGACAATATCAATCCCACCACCACCACCAAAATGCCGACAATCTTGTTCACCGTCAGGGCTTCAATGGCGAGAAGATAGCTGAAAATCGCCGTGAAGACCGGGATCAGGTTGCTGTAGACATTGGCTCGCGAGGCACCGAGTTTGCTAAAGGCATAGGCCCACAGGGCGTAGGCACCGGCACTGCAGAAGATACCCAAACAGACCAAAGGGACGATGTAGGCACTGATGTTGGCGAAGTTGGACGGCTCGAAGTGCTCCATGATGAAGACCATGGGGATGAAGTAAATCATGCCGACGATGTTCTGCATCCAGGTGATGGTCAGTGGCTTATAGAGTTTGGTGAGCCGAATCAAAGCGATGGAATAGCCTACCGCCACCAACACCGAACCGCAAAGGAAGAGGATACCTTTGGGCGAGGCGGTGAGCTCAAGGTTCTTGTTGAGCAGCATGACGATGACGCCGACAAAGGAGATGATGAAGCCCACGATGTTCATGGGGGTCAGTCGCTCCTTGAGGAAAATGCGTGCCGCGATAGGCGTGACCAAGGGGATGAGGGCGATGATGCCGGCCCCGATGACGGGGGAGGAGTTCTTCAGTCCGTAACCCTCAAAGATGAAGTAGAGGAAAGGCTCGAACAAGGCGGCGATGGCAAACAGCCCTAGATGTTTCTTTTGGATTTTTTCGTTGAGGCGAAAAACGAAGAGTATCGTCGTCAGGAAAACGGTGGCCACCACGAGACGCAGGAAAATGGTCGCCGTGGGATTGAGGTTTTCGTAGACCTGCGTGGACCACACGAACGACATGCCCCAAAAAATCATGGCCGTGATACCCGCCAGATGTACGATGAATCCCTTGTTTTTCATGCCGCAAAATTACATTTTTTTAAGATAGTTTTCCCGAATCGGAGCATTTCGGCAAGATTTTTGTATGTTTGCATGGTAAATATGAATGAAATCTAAAGTCTAACCATTAAAAACCTATCACAATGAAAAAGTTAAGTTTGATCTGCATGACGGTCCTGGCCATCTCGTTCTTGGCCTCATGCCGCGGCCCGCAAGGTCCTGCCGGCCATGACGGCAACGCCAATGTGGCCTCCTCGAAGGTGACCATCCACGATTATGACTGGAAATGGGACAAGTTCTATACCGATGCCGAAGGTAATGAAAGAGGCCAGCACTATGTCACCATCGATTATCCCGCCATCAACAACAATGTGTACAACCATGGCGCAGTCCTGGTCTACATGGATGTCGAGGGTGCCTGGTCGCAAGTCCCGTTGACGTATTACTATGCCGAAAACGATGACATATTTGAGGCCTCAATTGAGGTCGCCACGCTTAGCGATGGAGGCGTGAACCTGTTCTGGACGGAAAGCGACCTGTGGAAAGTTCGTCCTAATACCCACGATTTCAAGATTGTAGCCATCGAGGCCACGGTCTATAAGAATCGCAGCGATGTCGACTACAGCAACTACGAGGCTGTGAAGACCGCCTTCCAACTGGCTGACTGAGTGAGAATCAATGCAAAATCAGTAAAGACTCGTCCATTGAGGCGGGTCTTTTTTGTTTCACGCAGAAAACGCAGAAGCCAGTCGGATGTAAATATAGCTTCGCTTTGCGCTTCCTATAGTTCTGCGTGTTCTGCGTGAGATATTATTGAAATGTGAGGGAGAACCACATGAACCCCACATATCCCAACGTAAGGAAAAGTCCTTCCCAACGTGAAATCATGCGACCTTTGCCCGTGAAGACGAACAGCAGCATGAGGCAGTTGGCACCGAAGAGGATTAACAACTGTTTATTCATCATCGGGTCGAAAGGCAATGGGGTGATGAGGGCACTGACACCCAGCACCATGAAGATGTTCATGATGTTGGAACCCAATACGTTACCGATGGCAATGCCGGAGTTTTTCTTTATTGCTGCCACAACGGAGGTGATGAGCTCGGGTAGGGAAGTGGCCGTGGCCACCACGGTAAGGCCTATGGTGCTCTCGCTCATGCCCCAGTTGCGGGCAAGGATTTGGGCGTTGTTGGAGACAAGCTCGCCGCCTGCATAAAGGCCTGCAATACCTATCACAAGGTCAAGGATGGTCCTGCCCCATGGCATGGGCTTCCGATCCTCTTCAATGACGGGGACATCGCTTCTGTTTCGGAAAGTGAGCAACAAACAGCTGAAACCCATGAGAAGCAAAATAATGCCTTCGATCCAATTCACGTCGACGACATCGTCTTTGCTCATGAAGAAATCGTTGGCCATCAAGAAGATGGTGAGCGTTGCCAAAAAGCCTATGGGGATGTCGCGGCGGATGGAGACGCGGGTCACGTCGATGGGCCAAATCATGGCACTCACGCCGAGGATGAGCAGGATGTTCATCGTGTTGCTCCCGACGATGTTGCCGATGGCGAGGCCGGGGCTGCCCTTGGCGCACGAAAACACGTTGACAATCATCTCGGGCAACGAGGTGCCGAAAGCCACGATGGTCAGGCCGATGATGAGCGGCGACAGCTTGGCGCGGATGCCCACGCTGGTGGCCCCGTTGACGAGCCAGTTTGCACCCAAAATCAGGGCGACGAAACCGAGGAGGAGTAATAATATTGGTATTAAAGAGGTCATTTATTCTTTTTTACTATGGCTGATGGCCTATGGCTCGCTTCACCCAAAGTGTCGAAGTCTGCGCCTATTGCAGAAGCGGGCCATTGGCCATGAGCCATAAGCTATCGTCTATTCATTTATTATAGTTTCTAGCTCCAAAAATCTTGCTTCCCACGCGAACCAAAGTCGCACCTTCTTCGATGGCAATCAAGTAATCTTCCGACATGCCCATCGAAATCTCCTTGAACTGCGGCTGGTCGGCGAAATAATCCTGCTTCAATGTGTCGAAAATCGCCTTCAAGTGCTTGAATTCCTTGCGGACTTCAATTTCATCGTCAGTGAAGGTGGCCATACCCATCACGCCGCAGATGCGCACGTTTTCCATCGTCTTGAAAGCCTCTGAATCAAGCAGTTGGCGAGCTTCTTCGAGGTCGAGGCCGAATTTGGTCTCTTCCTGTGCAATGTGGAACTGTAGCAGGCAGTCCACCACGCGGTCGTGCTTCTTAGCTTCCTTGTTGACGGCTTCTAGGAGGTTGGCCGTGTCGATGCTGTGGATGAGCGTGACGAAGGGGATGATGTATTTTATTTTATTGGTCTGCAAGTGACCGATGAAATGCCATTGGATGTCTTGCGGCAGGACTTCGTGCTTGTCGCGCATCTCTTGGGGGTAGTTTTCCCCGAAGGCACGCTGACCGGCATCGTAGGCTTCCTGCAAGTCGCTGACGGGCTTGGTCTTGCTGACGGCCACCAAAGTCACTGACTTAGGCAGCGTCGCCCTGATTTTCTCCAAGTTTTCCTTGATCATGGTTACAAGAATTAAAAATCGTGCAAAATTACTAAGGTTTCCCGTCAATTGTGCTAATTCGCCGAAAATTTCTTACTTTTGCACCCAAAATTTACAGAATTATGTTTGAAGGTTTAAGCGAAAAACTGGAACGCTCGTTCAAGATCCTGAAGGGACAAGCGTATATCACCGAGGTGAATGTGGCCGACACGATGAAAGAAATCCGTCGCGCCCTCTTGGATGCTGACGTGAGCTATAAGATTGCCAAAGATGTCACTAACAATATCAAGGAGAAGGCCCTTGGTCAGGAGATTCTGACTGCGGTCAAGCCTGGCGAGATGATGGTCAAGATCGTCCACGACGAACTGGCCGAACTCATGGGTGGCGAGGCCGAGGACATCAACCTGAAAGGCCAGCCGAGCATCATCCTGATTGCAGGTCTGCAAGGTTCTGGTAAGACCACTTTCTCCGCCAAATTGGCCTCCTATCTGAAACGCAAGCGCAGCAAGCAAGTCTTGTTGGTGGCTGGCGACGTGTACCGTCCGGCCGCTATTGAGCAGTTGAAGGTCTTGGGCCAACAGGTTGAGGTTGAGGTGTATAGCGAAGAAGGCAACAAGAACCCTGTTGAGATTGCACAACACGCCATAGAGCACGCCAAGGCTCAAGGCAAGAACGTGGTCATCATCGATACTGCCGGTCGTCTGGCCGTCGACGAGGAGATGATGAACGAAATTGCCAACATCAAGGAAGCCGTGCATCCGCATGAGACCTTGTTCGTGGTGGATGCTATGACGGGTCAGGATGCCGTGAACACGGCGAAGGCCTTTAACGACCGCCTCGACTTCGACGGTGTGGTGCTGACCAAGTTGGATGGTGACACCCGTGGTGGTGCTGCCCTCACCATCCGCACGGTGGTGGAGAAGCCCATCAAGTTCGTCGGTATCGGCGAGAAGATGGACGCCTTGGATGTGTTCCATCCCAAGCGCATGGCCGACCGTATCCTCGGCATGGGCGACATCGTCTCCCTCGTGGAACGCGCCCAAGAGCAGTTCGACGAGGAGGAAGCCCGCAAGTTGCAGAAGAAACTCGCCAAGAACGAGTTCAACTACAACGACTTCCTGAAGCAGATCCAGCAAATCAAGAAGATGGGTAACCTGAAGGACCTCGCCAGCATGATTCCTGGCATGGACAAGGCCTTGAAAGGCGAGGAAATCGACGACGACGCCTTCAAGAGCATCGAGGCCATCATCTATTCGATGACGCCGCAAGAGCGTGAAAACCCGAAGCTGCTGAATGGCACGCGCCGCAAGCGCATCGCAGATGGTAGTGGTACCAGCATCGTCGAGGTGAACCGCCTCGTGAAGCAGTTCGAGGAAACCTCGAAGATGATGCGTATGATGACCACGGGTGGTGGCAAGAAATTGATGCGCATGGCTGGGGCAATGAAACGTAGATAATGTAGGGACGCATCGCATGCGTCCGCAACAATGTAGGGACGCATCGCATGTGTCCGCAATAAAATAAAGAAAACAACCAACCAACAATATGGATAACAAAATCATAGACGGCAAGCTGATTGCCGAACAAATCAAGAAAGAAATCGCAGCCGAGGTGGCCGGCATGATTGACAAAGGCATTGCCGCCCCGCATCTCGCCGCAGTCATCGTGGGCGACGACGGCGCCAGCAAGACCTATGTGGCCTCGAAGGAGAAAGCCTGCCATTCGGTGGGCATGACCTCATCGGTGTATCGCCTGCCCGTCAGCACGACGGAGAAGGAGATGCTCGACATGGTCGAGTTCCTCAACAATGACCCCGAAATCGACGGTTACATCATCCAACTGCCGCTGCCTAAGCACATTGACGAGAACAAAGTCATCAACGCCATCAATCCCGCAAAGGACGTGGACGGCTTCACCAGCATCAACGCGGGCCGTATGCAGTTGGGACATCCTTGCTACATTCCAGCCACGCCAAACGGCATCATGGAGCTTATCAAACGTTCTGGCATTGAAACCGTGGGCAAGAATGTGGTTGTGCTAGGCCGCTCCAACATCGTGGGTACGCCTATGGCCATCCTCATGTCGCGTAAGGGCATTGACTCGACCGTTACCTTGTGCCACAGCCGCACTAAGAACCTGCCTGAGATTTGCCGCAATGCTGATATCCTGGTCGCCGCCATCGGCAAGCAAGGCTTCGTGACCGCCGATATGGTGAAACCTGGAGCAGTCGTCATCGATGTGGGCATCCACCGCATCGACGACCCGACCAGCCCGAAGGGTTACAAGATCTTGGGCGATGTGGATTACGACGAGGTTTACAAAGTGGCCTCGAAGATCACGCCCGTCCCGGGTGGCGTAGGTCCCATGACCATCGTCTCGCTGCTGCAGAACACGCTGAAGGCCGCCAAGGGCGAAGTTTACCCGAAATAAGGCTCTATCGGCAGCGTTTTGAATCAAGAATGCCGCAAGCTTTGGGATATTTTTCCTTAAAGTCTTGCGGCATTTCATATAATGTGTATTTTTGCAGTTTAAGCGCCTATTCGGGCCACAATGGAAAACAACAACAAAAAATATCACAAAAAATGAAAAGATTTGGTTTTTTATTACTCGCTTTGATGCTGTCATCGGTGATGATGGCGAAAGACTTTGTAAGAATCTCTTACTCAAACCGTTCCGATTTGGAGAAGGTGTTCAACGACCCCAACCTGACCGTGCATTATTACAACAACACGGAAGTGTTTGCCACGGCAGAAAACTTTGACGCCAATACGATGGTGTTGGTTGATCATCAAGCTTTTGAGAACAACGAGGTTTACACCTTAATATATTGTCCCCAAACGGAACAAGAAGCCTATCTTGGTGAAGGCGAAGCCTTGCTGCGGACAGAGAACTATGTGATTGTCAAAGGCAGCGCTATGCCCTACAAGAACGACGGGGCGGTGGCCATCTTCAACAAGAAGGCCCGTTTGCCCCGCGTCACCCGTGACTTCCCTGTGGTGACGGAGGAGAACCCCACCATCCGCGAGATGCTTAACCAGGTGAACATGGATTCACTGGAAGCTACCGTCCAACATTTGCAGGATTACGGTCAACGTCTGTGGAACTCCGACAATGCCTACGCCGCTTCCGACTGGATTGCGAGCCGAATGGAGGCGCTTGGTTTGGAAGTGGAGCAGCAGCCTTTCTATGCCAACACATGGATGGGGAGCGGCAATGCTGCGCCCAATGTCATCGGCATTCAGCGTGGCACGCTTTATCCCGATACCTATGTGATATGCGGTAGCCATTTCGACTCGTTCTCCTACGCGGCTATGTATGGCGGAGGTTCAGCTCCAGGTGCGGACGACAATGCCACGGGCGTGGCCAGCGTGCTTGAGAGTGCGAGAATCATGACGCAATACGAGTTCGAATACAGCATCATTTATTGCGCCTACGGTTGCGAGGAGATGGGCCTCTATGGCAGTGAAGCCTACGCCTCACGTTGTCAGGAAGAGGGCATGGACATCATTGGTTATTTCAACAACGACATGAACGGCTACCTCTATGGCGACCAAATCCATATCGACTGCATCTATCCCAATGCGGTGGAGCCTATTGGCAGCTATTATATGAATGTCGGTAGCGTGTATTATCCTGAACTGCCCATCCGTCACGTCAACTTCAACGAGGGCGACAGTGACCACACCTCTTTCAATAACCACGGTTACATGGGCATTTATCCCTTCGAGGACTATCAGAACTACAGCCCTTACATCCACACACCTAACGACGTGATCGGTACCAGTGTGACGAGTTTCGAGATGTCGCAGCAGTACTGCCAGATGAATATCGCTTGCCTGGCGGAGATTGCCAATCCCGTGGGCGGGACGCCTCAAGTGCAATGCAATCCTGTGGTTAACTTTGAGATTGCGATACCTATCAACAAGGAAGTGATGGAGCTTTATTTAGGTTGGAATGCGCCTGAAGAAGGTTCTACGGGTGAGCTTCAGCGTTTTGATGTGTATCGCGATAATGCGGTAATTGCTACGGTTGAATACGAACCAATGCTCCATTATTTATACACAGACACGATTACGATAGGTGCTCAAGCGGAGTATTTCATCATGGCCGTGTATAGCGATGGTTGTGAGGCTCCTTCCGATACCCTGATAGGAGAAGGACAGCCTTATAGCATCGATGAGATGGATGCAAAGGCTTCCGTCTACCCGAATCCTGTTGAGAGCCAACTCAATATTGCGGCAAAAGGTCTGCAAAGAATCACCGTTTATAACGCGATGGGTCAGCTGGTGAAGACTGTTGAAGTGGGCGGACAAGACCAATATGTGATGCAAGTCGATGGCTTTGCGACGGGCTTGTATACGCTGCAGCTGGTGACGGATAAGGGTGTGGTAAGCAAGAGTGTTTTGGTCAAGTAATCAGTAGCGATTATCCTTCGAATATGAAGAAAAGTCTCGTCATCGTTACCTTTGCATTCCTTGTGTCGAGCCTTTGGGCCCAAGAAAACGGCAAGAATGGGTTCACGCCTTTGTATAACCCTAGGTTTTTGTCGGAATTGCCGAATGAGGTAAACGAAACTTCGGGGCTTTTCTTCCACAACGGTCGCCTTTGGACGCACAACGACAGCGGTGGCAAGCCGATATTGTATGCCCTCGACACTGCGACATTCCAAATCGTGCAGAGAATCACCCTCAAAAATGTGAGAAACAAAGATTGGGAAGATGTTTGCACCGACGGAGAGAGCGTTTTCGTGGGCGATTTCGGCAATAACAAAGGCAGTCGTAAAAACTTGAAAATCTTTACTTTCCCATTGTCGGCTATTCCCGATGAAGGGGATGCTTCTGTTGAGGTCGACTCGATTTTGTTCCGTTTTGCCGACCAAACCAGTTTCGCGAAAAAGAATCATGCGCATGACTTCGACTGCGAGGCCATTTTTGCCACAGAAGAGCATCTTTATTTGTTCAGCAAAGGCTGGAAGACTGGAACGACACGATTGTATCAACTTCCGAAAACGCCAGGCAATTATGTGGCCGAAGTGGTTAATGGTTTTGATTCGCAAGGCTTGATTACAGGTGCCGACTACGACAGAGAGAACCGGATTCTGGTCGTTGTAGGTTACGTGAAATCCCTCTTGAATCCGTTCATGTACCTCATCTTCAACTTCGACGAACATGGCGAAAACCTGGCGAACCACCGTTTCGAGATGTCCCAGTTTGTCGGTGCCCAAACTGAAGGCATCTGTTTCTTCGACTATGGCCGATGCTACATCTCGGCAGAGACTTCCCCCACCATGACCACAAGGGTGTTTGAGGCCGATTTCCGCAAATGGATTGATAAAGAATTGAAAAACAAGAAATAATGAAGCGTCTGGCGTTCATAGTGTTTGCTCTCGTATTGTTGGCATCCTCGGCGTTTGCCCAGCCTTCCAAAAAGGCCGTGAAGGCATTTGAGGCGGCGGAAAAGGCTTTTATGAAGCGCGATTACCATAATGCACAACAGCAGGTGCTGAAGGCGGTGGTCGAAGACCCCAACTATGCTGAGGCATGGCTCCTTGAAGGGGAGATAGGCATGGAGACGAAAGACTACGACCTCGCCATCTTAGGCTACGAGAACGCACTCCGTTCGGACTCGATGGCGTTTCCACCTGCAGCCATCACTTTGGCAAGACTGTACGACAAGCGGGGGGCTTATAAGAAGGAAAAGACCTTGCTGCAATGGTACCACTCCAGGGCTGGAGGCCATGCTATCAACGATGCTGTGGTCGC
>LXOW01231078.1_pt1 | contig 13883 bp, 8 predicted proteins | sample 1368591 | NCBI WGS metagenome assembly LXOW01 (sample SAMN04884650, study PRJNA319009) | bovine gut metagenome | isolation source: Cow rumen | host: Bos taurus | place: Italy: Legnaro (PD) | collected 2014-07-09
GTCGGCAGCGTCAGATGTGTATAAGAGACAGTGCGTGGACATCGCCGCGTTCGTGCGGATCAGCTTGTTGCCTTTCCGCGTGAGGTTCTCGGGAAAGTTGATCCACGTTTCCGACGGGAGGTCCTTCATCCACCAGTGCGCGGTCCCGCAGTGATTCGGCACCATATCCATAATGACCTTCATCCCCTTGTTGTGGGCCTTCTTGACGAGCGTACGATACAAATCATTGGTTCCGTACCGGGGATCGATCTTATAGTAGTCGGCGCAGGCATAGCCGTGGTAGGAGTAGCTCTTCTCGTTGTCGAAAAGCAGCGGCGTCGGCCAGATGGTCGTGACGCCCAGATCGTTGAGATCGTCGAGATGGTCGATGATCCCCTGGATGTCGCCGCCGTGGCGGCCGCCGAGGTTTTTCGGGTCGGCCTTCTCCGCGGCATCGCGTGAGGTATCGTTCGATTTGTCCCCATTGGCGAACCGGTCGGGCATCAGCAGGTACACCGCATCTGCGGGGCCGAAGGATCCGCGCTTGGCCGAGCCGTCGCGGCGCTTCAGCAACTCGTAGTCGAAATCGATCTGACGACCGTCTTTCGTCACCAGGTTGAACGTGTAGGTACCGGGGGCAAGCCGGTTCCCTACCTTGACTTCCACGAACAGGTAGTTCGGGTTGTCCGTCGAGGTCACCTTTCCGACCGAAAGACCCTTGACGGAAGCATCGACCGAAACCTTGGAGCCGCCGATCCGGTCGCCGTAGATCATCAGTTGCAGATCGGTATCCATACCGATCCACCAGCAGGGCGGTTCGACGCGTTCGATGCGCTCTGCCCGGAGCGCAGTCAGGCTGAACAGGGCCATGCAGAGAAGGAGTAATTTATTGCGCCACATCTTCGAACTCGCTTTCATCGCAATCGCCGAAGCAATCGCCGACACTGAAAATGATATGATAGCCGTGGGCGGGCAGGGTAAACACGCCATCGGTGGTCACCAGGTGATTCTCCACCTTGTAAGTAACCACTTCGTCGGAGAAGTTGAACATCGCCAGGCACATATCGCCCATCGTTTCGCGTTCGAAGGCGAATACTTGTTCGGGATGGTCGGTCGGCAGCACGGCCATCGTGCCGCCCCACGGCGCCGTCCACAGGCAGGAATGTTCGTCGCGAAGCTTGATCAACTCCTTGTAGAAGGTCGTCATCCCCAGCGGGTCACGGCTCCAGTCGATCGGATCTTTCTCGAAGAACTCCAGTCGCTTCGACAGGCAGACCTCGTCGCCGTTGTAGAGCATCGGGATGCCCGGAAGCAGGAACGACAGCACGGCGAACTGCTTGACGGCGGGGCCGAACATTTCCAGGTTCGTACCCGTCCAGGAGTTCTGGTCGTGATTCGACAGGAAGTTCATCGCCAGCGTTCCGGCGGGCATTCCGGTATTATCGGCATAGCTCACGTAGAAATCGGCCAGGTCGTTCGCATTCTTCTTGCCGGCGCACAGGTCATACCAGAGATGCATCTGCTGCCAGGCATAATAGGCGTCGAACGCATCTTTCTGCAGGTCTGCCGACTCGGCCTCAGCCAGGAAGAAAAGTCCTTCGGGATGTGCGGCGCGGAAATCGGCGAAAGCCTTGTCCCAGAAGTCCGTCGGAACCTCCGAAGCCACGTCGCAGCGGAAACCGTCGACGCCGCGATCGAGCCAGAATTTCATCTGGGACTCCATCGCTTCATAGAGGTCGGGGTTGTTCTCATAATTCAGGTGGGCGATGTCGGTCCAGTCATACTGCGTGGCGAGATTGCCCAGCGAATCGAGGAAATACCAGTCTTTATGCTCGACCGTCCAGGCGTGGTCGCGTCCGGTGTGGTTCGCCACCCAGTCGAGGATCACCTTGAAGCCCTTTCCGTGGGCTGCCGCCAGGAAATGGTCGAAATCTTCCAGCGTACCGAATTCAGGGTTCACGGCGCAATAGTCCTGCACGGCATAGTAGCTGCCCAGCGTACCCTTGCGGCCTTCAACACCGATCGGATGGATGGGCATCAGCCAGAGGATATCGACACCCAGGTCGGCGAGCCGGTCGAGCTGTGCCTCGACGGCGGCGAACGTACCCTCCTCGGAGAACTGACGCACGTTCACCTGATAGATGACGGCCTGCCGTACCCAGTCGGCGTGTTTGACATTCGTGAAATTGCCTTCCGGCTGTGCGGGCTTGCAAGCCGCGAAACAGCACAGGACAAACAACAGGGTCAGGATCTTTTTCATATCGAGATACTATTTGATGATTTCATAGGAAACGGGGGCGACTTCCACTTTGAGGACGTTTTCGCCCTGACAGGTCATTCCGCAAGGCAGCGTCAGTTCCACGGTGCGGGATTCCGCGCCCTTGTTGAGCACGGTCACCACGGTCTCGCCCATATACGTGCGCGACCAGGCCATCACGTCTTTATCGGCCAGCAGGAGTCTGTAGTCTCCGAAGATGAGCGGCATCGACGAGTTGTGCAGATGCGCCAGCCGCACGGTTTCGGCGAGGGTGGCCTGTTCATCGGGCGTCAGGCCGTCGAACTGCATCCAGCGGCGGTTGTCGGGGTCATTGGCGCCCGGCTGGCCGTATTCGTCGCCGTAATAGATGCACGGCACGCCCGGAATCGTAAAGTTGAGCGCGTGGAGCATCTTCAGGTACTCGTAGCCTTTGGGATCGGTGACCCGGATGTCGCGATGCCATCCGGCGAGTTTCTGGTCCTCGTCCTGGCTCACGTCGCCGCTGGCCAGGCAGATGTAGCGCGAACGGTCGTGGTTGCCCGTGATGTTGCCCATCAGGTGATGCGACCCATAGACCGAGAGGTCTTCGGCGATGCGTCCGGCGAGGCCTTCGAAGGAACCGTCGGGACGGGTGGTCGCCCAGATATAGGTGTCATAAACGTTGAAGTCGAACTGTGCGTCCTGCATACCCGGTTTCACATAAGAATTGATGAGAGCCGTGGATCCGTAGGTCTCGCCGATCTGATAGAAAGTCCGGTCCGGGAAATTGTCGTACAGTTTGCGGGTCAGCATCCGCCAGTACTGCACGGGAACGTGCTTGGTTGCGTCGTGGCGGAAGCCGTCGAATTCGAACTCCTTCATCCAGAACAGGGCGGAGTCGGTGAGCTGCGCACAGATGTCGGCCCGTTCCAGGTCGAGCGTCGGGATGTGGTCGTCGAACCAGGTGGTCAGGCGGAACTCGTCGTAGAGCTGGCGGTTCGGCCGGCCGTCCGGGGTGTCGGACGGCGTGGTCCAGTCGGGATGGGCCGTCAGCGTGGGGCTCTGGATATGCATATGGTTGGACACGTAGTCCAGGATCACGTTCTTATTGTCCTTGTGGGCCTTGTCGAGCAGGTCCCGGAGTTCCTCCTCCGTACCGTAGCGCACGTCCACCGCCGTGGCATAATAAGGCCAGTAGCCGTGGTAGCCGCTGAATTTCGTCTCCGGATCGTGGATCTGGCCCCAGGCGTCGTAGGGGTTCTGCGTAATGGGCGACAGCCAGATCGTCGTCACGCCGAGCTTATCGAAATAACCGCTCTCAATGGTATTCGTCACGCCGAGGATGTCTCCGCCCCAATAATCCACCTTCGGGTTGACCAGCGGGCTGTTGAGCGGCATATCGTTGTCGGTGCGGCCGTCGACGAAGCGGTCGATCATCAGGGAGTAGAGTACCTGTGCGTGCTTGTCGGTACGCTTGAGCTGTTTCGTGTCACGCAGTACCTTTCCGTAACGGACGGGCACCAGAATATCGTTACCGATGCCGGTGGCGTTGGCGGCGAATGCGCGGATATAGGATCGTTCCATCTTGCGCGCATTGCGCGGGACGGTGACCTCGAGTTTGCTGCGGTCGATGACACGGACGCCGTGCTCCTTGTCAAGCATCGTATTCTGCCAGAGAATCTGGATGTCATCGGCACCATTGTCGATCAGGATATAGAACCGGTCGTCCTTGCCGGGGACCGGCGCCGTCGTCAGGAAGGGCGCCCGGGCAGGATCGGCGCCGGCGAGTTTCTGGGGCAGACGGTTCTTGAGCACCAGCGAGGCTTGCTGACCCTGCGAGGTGATGCTCAGGTAGCGGAGCCACGGGTCGTCGGGCCGGGTCGTGACCGTCATTGTGTCCTCGGTCGGCAGGGTCGGGAAATAATCCCGCAGAATCACATCGGCCGTCTCCTGCTCCAGCAGGCACGGACTCGCCAGAGGGCCTTTGTCGAACATCGGCGCCGGCGTCACTTTCACGTGGCCGCATCCCGCCGCCACGAGCAATATCAGTAGAAAAGAGAGTTTGCGCATAACAAACAAAGATAATCATTTTTTCGTTTCCGTAAAAGGCAACGGTATTGATTTTGTTATATCGCATTAATTCTGTATCTTTGAGAGTTATGATGAAACATCTTACCAAGATTCTTGTGCTGATGAGCGCTATGTTGCTGCTCACCGCCTGTCCCGAAGTGGGTCCTGACGGCCCCGATGGACCGGACATCCCGGGCGTTCCCGATGAGTCGTGGCGCAACCAGGCGTCCAAAGAGAAACTCTCCGGCATCACCTATCAGATCAACGTTTACAGCTTTGCTGACAGCGACGGTGACGGCTGGGGCGATATCCGCGGCATTACCCAGCACCTCGACTACCTCGACAGCCTCGGTGCGACTGCGCTGTGGCTTTCGCCTATCCACGAGGCGATGTCGTACCACGGATACAATGTGAACGACTATACTTCCGTCAGCAGCAAACTAGGCACGGAAGCAGATCTGAAAGATCTGATTTCCAAGGCCAAGACAAAGAATATCGGCATCTACCTGGACTTCGTACTCAACCACTCCGGCAGCGAAAACCCGTGGTTCAGGGAAGCCGTCGCCAATCCCGACAGCAAATACCGCGACTACTATGTGTTTACCGACAAACCCGGCGAATCCATCACCGGCGGAATGGGCTCCTGGTATTCGGCTTCCGGCGGCAATAGCGGCTATCACGGCCTGCTGCATTTCAAGCTTGATGTCTCGGCCCCTTCCCAGCCCAAACTGACGGTCACCCAATCCTCGGGGCCGGCCCAGAGCGGAAACGGAGACACCTCGGTCAGCTGGTTCATCTACGAGAACAACGCCGTCCGTATGTATAAGACGGGCGAAAACATCTACGAAATCACACTCAACATCAACAACGAGTGGGGCGTTCTCGTCAAGGATGACGCCACCCAGTGGGGTGACCACAAATGGGGCGCCAAGGCAGGCGACCAGACCGTTGAATTCGGCAAACCCAAAACTCTCGTCAAAGGCGACGCCGCCAATGACATTACGTTTGGCGGTTCGAGCGCCCGGTATTACGCCAGTTTCGACGTTTCGATGCCCGACCTCTACTATGGACCGTACGCCAAGGCTTCCGAATCGGCCGCTTTCAAGGACTTGGCAGCGGCGGCCGACAAGTGGATCCAGATGGGCGTGGCGGGATTGCGGCTCGACGCCGTTATCTGGATCTACCAGAACAACACAGCCGCCAACGTTTCGTTCCTCAAGCAGTGGTATGACCGCTGCAACTCCGCCTGGAAAGCCAATGGCGGACGAGGCGATTTCTATATGGTGGGGGAAGCCTGGTGCGACAATGCCGAGAAGATGGCGCCCTATTACGAAGGCCTGCCATCGAATTTCAATTTCTACTACTGGTATACCCTCAAAGACCGCATCGGCAAGGGAAGAGGCAACGATTTCGCCCAAACGGTCATCTATTTCCAGAACCTGTTCCGCGGATACCGCAGCGATTTCATCGATGCCATCAAACTGACCAACCACGATGAGGACCGCGCCGCCAACGATCTGGGACGCGAGGTGGCCAAAGAAAAACTGGCCGCGGCCGTACTGCTGACCTCGCCCGGGAAACCCTACATCTATCAGGGTGAAGAGCTCGGCTATTGGGGCAACAAGAGCAAGGGCGACGAATACGTCCGCGCGCCGATCAAATGGACGCGCTCCGGATCCGTTCCTGCCGCCGCGTTGAACGGCAAGGTGGATAACGCTATGCTCTCGGCCGACATTTCTGTCGAGAACCAGGAGCAGAACGACGCTTCCATACTGCGTACCTATCGCAAGTTCGCGCAAGCCCGCAACGCCTGGAAAGCCCTGGCCAAGGGAGAAATCGAAGCAATCTCGAGTCCCAACAGCGCCGTGGCGCTCTGGAAAATGACGTACGAGGGCCAGACCGTCCTGGTGGCCCACAATTTCGGCAGCGGCACTGCCGCTTTTGCCGTGACCGGCTATATGACCGACAAGATGATTGTCTCCAACGGCGTAGCCGACGGCTCCAGCGGCCTCCTCTCCCTCGGCCCCTACGCCTCCGCGGTGTTCCTGCAATAACATCCCTGCTTTCCGACCATGAAACGCTCGATCCTGATCCTTCTATCTTATCTGCTTGTTACAGGTTGCGAATTGTTGCCCGATCCGGTATTGAGGGTGAAACCCTCATCATTGGACTTCGTTTTTTCCAGCGCCTCGAAGGAACTGTCGATTCTGTGCGATCAGAAATGGGAGATCTCTTCCGATGCTGTGTGGTGTACCGTTTCCCCTTCGAAAGGACGGTCTGGCCACGAGTTCCAGACGGTGCAGGTCCATTGTACGGATAACACGACCGATGACACCCGCAACTGCCGGCTGACCGTCAGCTGCCGTGGCGACAAGCAGATGGTCGTCGACGTGATCCAGTGGCCGAAAGGGAAGATCGAATTGACGGAGAAGGTTTTTTCCGTCCCCTGGCGGGAAACCATCCTGGCCGTCGATTATCGTTCAAACATGGATTTTGAGATTGAAGGCGGACCGGAATGGATTGAAGTCATATCCACCAAGGCGATGCAGGATGGCAAGCTTCGTTTACGGGTTCGGACGAACGAGCAACCGGAGCGGGAAGGAACTGTAACGATCGTTTGTCCGCCCGAATCCGTCATGCTCAAGATCCGGCAGGCGTCGGGCATCGTAGAGGGAATCCACCCGCTCCTGTTACAGTGGCTTGTAGAAAACCACCTATTTGATGCCAACAAAGATGGTTTCATCAGTTATGTGGAAGCAGAGTTTGTTACCAGCATCGATAGTTACTACCAAAACACCTTCATTCCGTCGCTCAAGGGTATCGAGGCCTTCCCAAATATTAAGGATATGATAATCCCTTTCAGGGAGAAAACGGGTACCGGTTACACGGAGTTGAATGTCTCCCCGTTCCAGAAACTGAATGCTCTGGATTGCAGCGGCAACAGCCTGACATCGCTGGATCTTTCCAACAATCCCCTTTTAGATTACCTGCATTGTGAGGAGAATAAGCTTACCGAACTGGATATTTCCCATAATCCCCTGCTCAAAATATTGGAGTGTCAGAATAATCGGATTGCTTCTCTGGATGTTTCCCACTGTTCCGGCCTGACGTATCTGGATTGCCGCTACAATCAAATAACCACGCTGAATATTACCGGACTGACGGATTTGGAACAACTTTCTTGCGGCCATTGCGGTCTTTCTGAGTTAAGCCTTCCCAATCAGTCGAATCTGGTCAGGCTGCGATGTGAAAAGAATCTGCTGACTACCCTGGACATCTCAGGCTGCAGCCAGACGATGGAACAGCTCTGGTGCGAAGGAAATCCCCTGAAAACTTTGTATATGGCCGAAGGGCAGGTAGTCAATCAGATGAAAATACCCCCGGATACCCAAATCATCCGTAAATAACAGCCCTCTATTCTTCGATGAATTCCCGGCAGAATTCGTCGGGACTGACGATGGGGAGGCCGAAGGGGTCGTCGAAGGTTGCATCATTTGTGACGATCAGGTCGCAGTAGGCATCCATGGCAGTGGCGGCAAGCACGGCATCTTCGAAATCGTCGCAGTAATGATTGGCAGCCAGCGAGAGATGATGCTTCAGCGTGTCGCAGACAATGAGGGTGTTGGAAAACGCCTGTATGATTTTTCCGATTTCGGGAATCCTTTCCTTTTTACCTTTGATAACGATGTATGCGAGGTCCAGTAAGGACTGTGAAGAAGTATAGGCACGGATCCTGCCAGTCTGGACACATCTCATAATCTTCTCTGCATACTTATGGTCCGGTCTGTTTACCAATACATGGTCCACCAGGATATTGGTGTCGAGAAAAACATGTTTCATAAGCCAAGAATTGCAGATAAACGGGGATCTTCCCGAATTTCTTCCTCCGTCAAATCCAGAGACGGAATCATCAAAGGTTCCCAGATGGGATCCAATTTGACATCTTTGATGTTGATTTTACCTTCCGGAGGGTTTACGGCCTCCTCGAGCGTTTCGACCGCGTAGCGGTTGAAGGAGCGGTTGCTCCGCCGGGCTGCCCGGCGGATGGCCTCGTAGGTCTTGGTGTCCATCCGCAGGATGGCCTGGACCTTTCCGTTCTTTTCAGTTGGGGTTGCAGTATTCATTTCCATGCGTTTTCGGCAAAGATAGACATTATTTTGATAGCATTTGCAATAAATGATATCTTTTTTTTATAAACGGATGTAAAAAATGCCCGGTCGCGGAAGTGCGGCCGGGCATCGTCATACCAGCGTAGAATAACTACTCGACAGTAGCCGTTCCCGCATTGAAGTCGAGGGTCACTTTCTTGCCGGCTTCGACAGAAACACGATCCTGATCACCGCCGTTGCCACGGTAAGCAATCGTACCGTTGAAGAATACGAATTCGCGTGTCCACCAGTCGGAAGTGGCAATAGAAGAAGCCGCATACAAGCGGATTTCTCCGGCGGCTTTCGTCGTGCCGACCAACTTGCCGTTATCGGCCGTAAACAGGGCGTCAGCCATGCCTTCATTCCAACCGCCGAAGCAGTCGCCGATACCATAGACCTTAGCCGGTTCTATAGCGAGCTTCTTGTTTTCGGTATCGACATAGATCATATAAACACCCGCAGAATCCACGAAGCAGTTGCCGTCGGCGACGGTATAGCCGGTATCCGTACCCAAGCCCGTAAAGTCACCACTCCAAGCTTTCTGTGCACAGAACTTGAAGCCCTTGCCGGCTTCAATGTTGCGGATGGCCCAGAACTGGCCCGTCTTGCCATTGACCGGCGTCATACTGACAATGTAGTTGGCCGTCCAATCCCAACCTCCGACAGCTTCACCAATGATATACATGGTGGTCGGAAGCGTGGGCTGCTCACCCTGGCCGGCCACCGTAGCGGTGCCGGCATTGAAATCGAGCGTGATCTCCTGGCCATTGAGAACGGTCACACGTTCCTGATCGCCGCCGTTTCCACGATAGGCGATCTTGCCGTCGAAGAACACGAATTCACGAGTCCACCAATCACTGGTGGAGATAGCAGAAGCCACATACATACGGACTTCGCCCTCGCCGGTGGTCGTCGCCTTCAGCGTCTTGCCGTCGGCCTTGAACAAGGCATTCTCCATGCCTTCGTTCCAGCCGCCAAAGCAACTGCCTATACCATAGACACGGGCCGGCTCTACATGGACCATTTCACGTTTCAGGTCGACATGAACGAGATAATACCCGTCTTCCGCCACGACGCAGTTGCCACCACTCTCAGTGAAACCGTCGTTGGTCGTCAGACCCCAGAAGTCGCCGCCCCAGGCGCGTTTGGAGTTGAACTTGAAGCCCTTGCCAGCCGTGATGTAGCGAACCGTCCAGAACTGGCCTTCGGCCTCTGCGCCCCAATCCGGGTTATGCAGGACCGGTACCATCTCGACGACACCGTCGGAATTCCAATCCCAGCCGCCGAATTCTTCGCCGATCATATATAGCTGCTCGGGGAAATTAACGGCAGTAATAACAACCTGCATCGAAGCCGGCGTGAAGGTTATCCGGTAGTTACCCGGTTCCAGATTCTTGATATCGCTGCCCGGTTGTACAACGGTAAATGCCTGGCCGACGGTCGGCACGAAGTCACCGCTCTCGGCACCATAGGTATTCTCATCGGCCCAACTATAGTCGAAGCGGATCTTGAAGCCACCTTCGATGCTTACGACCGGGCTGGTCCAGACACCGTTGTCTTCCGTCATCGGAACATCCACGTTCCAGGACGTACCGTTGATCTGGCCAATCAGCGAGAACACAGCCTTATGCTCCTCGATGAGGATGGTTTGGGCCGCATAGTCGAAGGTCACGTCGTAGTAGCCTTCCACACCGATATGGATGTTTTTGTCGCCGGCAGCGAAGGCTTTGCCCAGTACCGGTTTGTACACTTCATACGGGTTCGAAGGATCGATGATACTCTTGTCGTTGGCTTCCGGACCGCCCACGTTCGTACTCCAATCGTGGTCGGCGCGGATCTTGAACTCATCGGACACCGTCACCTTGACGTTGCGGATCACCCAGATGTCGCCCGTTGTGTTCGACAAGTCAAAGTCCTTGTCCCAGTTGCTCCCATCCAGCGTACCGATGAGAGACCAGGCCTCCGGTTTCTCCGGCTTGGGTTCACCACGGTCCACCGGGCTCTTACCACCAAGCGATTCCACAACCTTGTACAGACCCGCCGTAGNNCCACCAAGCGATTCCACAACCTTGTACAGACCCGCCGTAGGATTGACCAGAAGGTCATACGTGCCGTCAGCCGGAACCGCCAGGTTCTTGCCGTTAGCAACGGCTTCCTGTTCCATGTCGAGCGTAATGACGAACGGTTCCACGTCGCCCGGAGCGCCGAAGTTTTCATCCCACTTTCGGTTGTTACGGAACTTGAACTGGTCTGAAGCCTTCAGCACGACGCCTTCGGCCACGTGCCATTCACCGTCGGTGGTCATCGTCACATCGACATCCCAAGCGATCTCAGCCGACTCGATGGAACCGGTGACACCCCACGTACTGGCTTCGTCGAAGCCCGGATAGGCCTGGAAAGCCTCGTATAAGGTAAGCGTTCCCGCAGCCTCATCCAGAAGGAGGTCATAGTTTCCTTCGGCAGGAACACCCAGATTCTTGCCACCGGGCGTTGCCTCAATGGCTTCACCGACCGTCATTACAAACGGCTCGACATCGCCGGGAGCACCGAAATTCGTATCCCAACCGCCATCCTTGCGTACCTTGAACTGGTCGTCCGGCGTGAGTTTCACGTTCCGGGCCACGTGCTTGGTGCCGTCGGCAGTAGAGAACATCGGGCCGTCGGCGTTCCAGGCATTGCCCGTACTGGCAATAGAGCCAATCAAGCCCCAAGGGCTGGTCTCCGTGTATTCAGCCCAAGGATTGCCCTTCGGGAAGGTCACCACAAAGCCGCTCACGGAAATCTTGTCCTTGGAATCGACATAGCCGTTACGGCCGTTGTCCTGCGCGGGGTTCTGCATCGTGGCACGGATGATCATCTCGAATGAGGCCGTCTGGTCTTCCTGGTAACCCAGGGCGACGAGGGCGTTGCTCAAAGCCGATATGCTGGCCGACATGACGTTGTCCTTGCTCGAGGCGACCACGGCCTTGTGGACCGACTTGCCATCGGCCGATATGATGATCAGCGAGTGGTTGACGGCCAGTTTGTCGTTGAAGCCCATATTGAACTTGCCGGGCGTATAAGCGACCGTAAGGGCCTTTTCACCCAACTCATACGAGCCGATCACCGGCGCAGTGGCCTTGGAAGAATCAAACGTGGCGAAGTTCTCTTCGGGGAAGCAGGCCGTGGCCATCAGGGCGATCACACCTGCAAAAAGAATGGAAAATATTTTCTTCATAGCGATATCCTCCTGTTAATAGCCCTGATTCTGGGACAGTTTGTTGTTGGCAAGCCGGTCGGAATCCGGGATCGGGAAGAGGGTGCGGAAAGCAGCCACGTCAGTACCGTCCTTGACGCCGCCCTTCCACTGCCAGTTGTAGCCGGAAGTGAATTTGCCGAAGCGGATCAGGTCGTTGCGGCGCCAGCACTCCTGATAGAGTTCGCGGCCGCGCTCGTCGAGGATCTCGTCGAGGCTGAGCGAAGAAACGGTCGGCAGACCGGCGCGGACACGCACCTCGTTGAAAGCCTTGAGGCCGTCGATCGAAGCGTTGTGGGCCTGGCACTCGGCCGCCATCAGCAGCACGTCGGCGTAGCGCATCATCGGGAAGTCGGTATCGACGAAGCCAAGTTCCTGGCCCGGGTTGCCGTCACTCTTGATGTTGCGGAATTTCATAAAAGCATAACCGTTGGTGAATTCGCCGATATCGTCGATACTCTTCTGCTGGGTAGCCGTATAGAAGAGGTTGCGGGCATCGTTCGCAGAGAACTTGTCGTAGAACTCGGGCGTAGTGCGGAGACCGCCCCATCCGGAAGAGATGCCCAGTGCGGCCGGGTCCATCTCGCCGCCCGTGGAGGCGAAGATCAGGTAGTTGGTGGCACCGTAGCTGGTGGTGTTCACACCGTCCTGCTCGACGGCGAAGATGATCTCGTCGGTGCAGCGGTTGTTGTCCGCCAGGAAGAGTTCCTGATAAGGGCTGAAATCACCGGCGGAAGTCGTATGCAACTTGTAACCGTCGCTCATCAGGCTGGAAAGCACCTGTGCGCACTCGTTGTACATCTCCGTGCCGATATAGACCTTGGCGTTGAGGTACAGCTTGGCGAGCAGGAACTTGGCCACGCCCTTGTCGGCACGGGCATAGCCGTTGCCGCGGGGAGCCGCCAGGGCGCTGTTGTCGATCAGGTCCTTGAGCTCTTTCTCAAGCCAGGTGAAGAGATCGGCACGGGTGATCTGGTCGGGGAAGGCACCCACCACGCTCGTCTCGTCGGCGAACGGTACGTTGCCGAAGTTGTCGATAGCGTGGAAATAGGCCAGGGCGCGGAGCACGCGGGCCTCGGCGATGTATTCCTCCTTGTTGGCAAAGGTCACGTTCGAAGCGAGCGATTCGCGGATAAACTCGTTGGCGGCGGACACCTGCATGAAGATGCGGGAGTAGAACGCATAGATGAAGGTGTCGTCCGTCGTCCAGTTCATATAGTGGAAATTCTTGATGGTCTGGTCGTTCCAGCCGCAGACAGACTCATCGGTCGTCAGCTCGCTGTGGTGATACAGACCGCGGATGTACTGCGATGCACCGCCGTCAAGACCGGAGATCGAAGCGGAACCGTTGGCTCCGTAGTAACCGGAAGTGGCGAAGCCCGTATAGACACCGGCCAGGAAGGAGGTGAAGGACGCCTCGTCCACGAGGGCCTTGTCGGCCGTGTTCGCGTTCGGGTCGATCGGCGTGACATTGAGGTCACCGATGCAGGAAGTCAGCGCTGCAGAGATCGCAAGGATGCTGAAAATATATTTGATCGTTTTCATATCTCACGCTGTATTAGAAGTTGAACTTGAGACCAAGCACGAAGGTCCGCGGACGCGGGTAGAGCGTGCCGTCGATACCGCCGTACACCTCGGGATCCATTCCCTTGTACCGAGTCAGGGTGCAGATGTTCTGGACCGTTCCGAAGATGTTGAGGGAAGCGTAGTTGTCGCCACCCACCTTGAAGAGTTTCGGGAAGGTGTATCCGAGGGTGAAGTTGTCGAGTTTCAGGAACGAGGCGTTCGTGATGTAATAGTCCGACGTGTACTGGGCCTGGGAGAAATAGGAATCCCAGGCGGAGGCCAGGCGGTTGCTCACGAAACTGTTGGTCCACAGGTCGGCGAGCATCTCGGTATCGGAAGCCACGTTGTTGTACACCCAGTTGCCGATGGCGGCGTGGCCGGAGAGGGCCGCCGTCCAGTTCTTCCACGTGAAGTTGGTGTTGAAACCGAAGGTGAAGTCGGCGTCGGGCTTATGATAGAAGTACTTGTCGTCGGCGTTGATCACACCGTCGTTGTTGCGGTCCACGTACACGCCGCTGATGGGACGGCCCTGCTCGTCATAGACCTGCTGGTACACGTAGAAAGCGCGCATCGGATGACCGACCTGGTGCATCTGCACGTTGTTGCCGGTACCGCCGGACACGCCGCCGGTCTCGACACCCGTCGAGTT
>LXOW01439388.1_pt1 | contig 13883 bp, 15 predicted proteins | sample 1368591 | NCBI WGS metagenome assembly LXOW01 (sample SAMN04884650, study PRJNA319009) | bovine gut metagenome | isolation source: Cow rumen | host: Bos taurus | place: Italy: Legnaro (PD) | collected 2014-07-09
TATTCTTACAGATAAAGAAAACGCAAGAGGCATACATAAGCAAGATACAATCAATAAAAAAGTTGTATTTATAGGAAGTTCTCTACCAGCAGATCAAGATTTTATCGTTGCTCCTATAAATTTTTTGGACAGAAATTTTAATAGAATGCCAGGCGTTCATGTTCATGCTAATCTTTTTTCTGCATTATATAAAAACAGATTCTTTTATGCATTACCATTTCATNNTTATACTTCTTAATAACAGAATAAAAAGCGCAATAACTATAAAAAATACTTTAAGCATATTGGTAATTGCTATAACTATATTCTTGTCCGCTTTATTCTTATTTTCATACAGAATACTAATACCTATTTACTACCCAAGTATTTTAATTATACTTTTTGGCGTTGCAAGGAGTTTTGTAGAATGGATAAATTCAAGAAAACAAGCTTTAGCGACACAAAACGCTTTTAGTCGTTTTATTTCAGNNTAACCCTGACGCAATAAGACCTGGTGGCGAAAAAAAAGAACTAACAATCATGTTCACAGACATAGCAGGTTTTACTTCTATATCTGAGAAACTGGACGCAGACGATTTAACAGTGTTTATAAACAATTACTTAGACGAAATGACTAAGATTCTTTTTAAAAATGGTGGAACTCTAGATAAATACATCGGTGATGCTATTATGGGTTTCTGGAATCACCCTACAAGTCATGAAGACCACGCAACAAAAGCTGTTGCATGTGCAATAGAAATGCAAAAAAAACTTAAAGAGATGCGTGAAAAGTGGATTGCTCAAGGTTTGCCAAAAGTAGAAATGCGAGCAGGAATAAACACAGGAACTTGTATGGTTGGTTTTGTAGGAAGCAAAATACAAATGAATTTTACATGCTTAGGCGACAACGTAAATCTTGCCTCACGCTTAGAAGGCGCCAATAAAGCCTATGGAACCTTTATAATGATTTCTCAATCAGTAAAAGAAAAATTAAAACCTAATTTATTCAGTATTAGATTCCTCGACTTTTTAGCTGTTAAAGGTAAAAACGAGCCTGTATTAGTATATGAAGTCAGATGCTGGCTAGATGAAGAAACGGATATTTGGAAAGACAAAGCCGGAAGCATATATCATAAAGGTATAGATAAATACCTTACAAGAGAATGGGACGAATCTATATCTTTATTTGAACAAGTTTTAAAACTTGTTCCAGATGATGCGCCATCAAAGGTATATATAGATAGATGCAAACACTTTAAATTAGAACCTCCAGAAAAAAACTGGGATGGTCGTTTTATTTTAAAGACAAAATAAAAAAATAGCGAGTCATAATAAAACCACTCGCTATTTTATATATTTTTATATAATTAAAGCGTTTCCATAAATTCTCTCATTTTTTTTCTTGCAGTCTTAATTATTCTTTCTTTGCGAACTTCCGTTTTTTCACCTTCTTTTGAAGGGAAAAGACCAAAATTAATGTTCATAGGATGAAAATCTTTATGACCACTAAATGTAATATAATTAAGCAAGCTTCCTAACATGGTCTCTGAAGGCAATACAACAGGTTCTTTCCCTAAGATAAGTCTTGATACGTTTAAACCAGCTAATAAACCAGTCGCCGCAGATTCAGTATAACCTTCAACGCCACTTAATTGTCCTGCAATAAAAATTCTTGGATTATCTCTTAATTGCATAGTTGGCATAAGCAATTCTGGGGCATATATATAAGAGTTTCTGTGCATTTGCCCTAATCGTTCAAACCTTGCATTTTCTAATCCTGGAATCATTCTGAAAACTCTTTGTTGTTCTGGATGTTTTAAATTTGTCTGAAATCCAACCATATTATACATAGTAGCTAACAAATTATCTTGTCTGAGCTGAACAACTGCATAAGGGCGTCTTTCTGTGCGCGGATCAGTTAAACCTACAGGTTTCAATGGACCAAATCTTAACGAATCTCTACCAGATTCAGCAATTATTTCGACAGGTTGGCAAGCATTAAAATATTTTTTTCTTTCAGACTTTTCCATAGCTGAAAGCTCTATTCGCTCAGCCTTTAAAAGCTCATCAACAAAGTTATAGTATTCTTCTTTGTTCATTGGGCAATTCAAATAATCGCCAGAACCTATTTCACCATATCTGTCAGATCGAAAAGCAATATTTGTATTTATAGAGTCCGCTGCTACAATAGGGGCAACAGCATCATAAAAATACATATGATCTTTTCCAAGCATTTTTTGAATTTGCTCTAATAAAGCTGGAGAAGTTAATGGTCCGGTAGCTATTATTACATATCCGTCTTGTGGTATTTCAACAGCTTCATCATTTATAAACTCTACTAAAGCATGGTTTTTAAGATACCTTGTTATTTCTCTAGCAAAAGCATATCTATCAACTGCGAGAGCGTTACCCGCTGGAACCCTATACTTATAAGCAGTATCCATAAAATAGCTGTTTAAGAAACGAAGTTCTTCTTTTAAAAGCCCAGGTGCTCTATCTGGAAGATTACTTCCTACAGAATTACTGCAAACCAGTTCAGCAAACATATCTGTTGAATGTGCTCCAGTAGTTACTTTAGGACGCATTTCGATTAATCTAACAGGTATTTGTCGTCTAAGTAATTGATAAACAGCTTCTGAACCGGCTAGACCAGCTCCAATAACAGTTACTTCTGGTTTTATACTTTTATTCGCCATCTTTTTTCTCTTTATCTTCTGAAATAAGTTTATATTTACATCCTTTTCCAGAACATTTTATAAATTCACCTTGTTTTTTTGTAAAATGGAAAATCAAAGGCTGTCCACATTCAGGACACAATTCTCCAGTAGGCTTTTCCCAAGTTGTTACTGTGCATTTTGGATAATTTGAACAACCATAGAAAATCCTTCCTGTCTTTGATTTTTTTTCTACTATTTTACCATCACAACCTTTTGCAGGGCATTTTACGCCAACTTCTTTTAAAATAGGATGAGTATTTTTACAGGTTGGATAGTTGCTGCAAGCAGCAAATTTACCAAAACGACCTGTTCGTATCTGCATTGGCGCACCACACTTTTCGCATTTTTCGTCCAGCAATTCGGCTTCTTCTGATTTAGTATGGTTTTCTGCTTCTTCAAGAATTTTCGATATTTGTATTGGCTGATTTGGAATACCTTTAGCAAATAAAGAAACTTCTTCTGGAATATTTATGGTATTTTTACATTCCGGATAACCGCTACAAGCTAGGAATTTCCCTGTTCTTCCTAATCTTACAACCATATCTTTTCCACAAGCATCACATTTCACATCACATGGTATTTGCAGTTTATTAACACTTTCTTCAGCTTTATTCAATGCTTCAACAAACGGAGTATAAAAGTCTTGAAGCATTTCAACCCAATCAATTTTTCCTTCTTCAACCTGATCTAACTGACTTTCCATTTTTGCAGTAAAACCAGTATCAATAAGGTCAGAGAAGCTATTTTCAAGGATTTCAGTAACAGCAAACGCTACATCTGAAGGATAAAATCTTCCATCAATTTTTTTTACATACTTACGTTGTTGAATAGTGTCTACAATAGTCGCATAGGTAGAAGGTCTTCCTATGCCTTCTTTTTCAAGAGTCTTAATTATAGATGATTCACTATATCTGGGAGGTGGCAAAGTAAAATGCTGTTCGCTTTCGGCTTCGCAAAGTTTTAGTTTGTCTCCCTTAGACAATTTTGGTAATTTTTGTTTATCTTCAGAATCATCTGCAGCATCTTCATCTTTAGCTATTGCATAAAGCGAAGTAAAGCCATCGAAAACAGGAGTAGTACCCACAGCCTGCAAAACAATTCCATCTATATCTACTTCAGCAGTAACAACATTATAAATAGCTTCCGCCATTTGTGACGCAACATAACGTTTCCAAATAAGGGTATATAATTTAAGTTGTTCTGGCTTCAAATACGAAGCCATTTTTTCTGGAGTTCTGTAGACAGAAGTTGGTCTTATCGCTTCGTGAGCATCTTGAGCACCTTTTTTTATTTTAAAGCCTCTATTTGCGCTAATAAGGTATTCTTTTGAATAATTTGCCTTTAAAAAGCTATTAAGTTCATTAAGTCCTTCAGGAGAAATTCTAACAGAGTCAGTTCTCATGTAGGTTATGAGACCAACTTGTCCTTCACTTCCAAGTTCAATACCTTCATATAGTTTTTGTGCGATAGACATTGTTCTCTTTGGAGCAAATCCAAATTTCTGAGCTGCTTCTGCCTGCAAAGTACTTGTTATAAATGGAGGCGGTGGACTTTGGCGTTTTTCTCTGGCATTAACAGATGTTACTATAAGCTCTGAATTTTTAATTTTATTTAAAATTCGGTCAGAAACTTCTTTGTTTGGAACAATAGTATTCTTGCCGTCATATTTCGTCAGTTTAAGCTTAAAAATTTTATTTTCAGCAGTTACAGCCTGTGTTGTAATTGTCCAATATTCTTCTGGAATAAATGCAAGTATTTCTTTTTCTCTTTGGCAAATAAGCGCCACAGCAACAGACTGAACTCTTCCTGCAGAAAGACCTAAGCAAATTTTTTGCCAAAGAAGTGGAGAAAGCTTATAGCCAACAAGTCTATCCAAAATACGGCGTGATTGTTGCGCATTAACCAAATCAACGTCTATACATCTAGGATTTTCAAGCGATTTTAAAACATTTTCCTTAGTAATGGAATTGAAAGTAATACGACAATCAGAAAGAGGATCTATATTTAAAACTGTTGCCAAATGCCAGCTTATTGCTTCTCCTTCGCGGTCANNCACCTATTCTTGTAGGCGGCAAATCAATAACGTGTCCTTTACTTGCTTCAACAATAAATTCTTTTCCAAGGAACTTGGAAAGAGTTTTAATTTTTCCTGGTGATTCGACAATAATTAGTTTTTTAGTCATAATACTTCTTTCGATTATATGCGTATTTTCGCCTGATAAGAGTTATTTGGCAATTTAAGTATATAATCTCTCATTTCAAGTTGCAATAGTAAAGAAAACAATTTTTCTGCCTTCCAACCATTTTCAAGTAATTTGTCTACTGTATTTGGTTCATTTGAGAGCGTTTTTATAAGTTTTCTTTCATCTTCGCTTAATTCTAGAGAAATTTTTTCAGTTTGTTTTTTTAAATTTTTAGGAAGAAAAGACTCATAGTAATTTATTAATTCACTTGGGTCTGTAACTACATTTGCACCGTCTTTTATTAATGAAATAGTGCCTTGAGCGCAAGCAGAGCGAATATTACCAGGTATAGCAAAAACGTCTCTGTTTTGTTCAACCGCAAGATGAGCTGTTATAAGTGAACCGCTTTGCGCATTTGCTTCAACAACAAGCGTTCCAAGACTCATTCCAGAAATAATACGGTTTCTTACAGGAAAATGCCAAGGAAACGCTTTCTTTCCTGGAGGATATTCTGAAACCAAAGCACCATTTTTTTCTAGTATTTTATTACGAACTTTTATATTACCCTTTGGATAGGCAATATCAGGTCCGCAAGCAAGAACGGCAATAGTTTTCCCTTCGCCTTCCAATGCTCCAAGATGNNACAATTCCTTAGCAAACTCTTTTGTTATATCATAGCCAGTTTCTGTGCCATTTCGAGCACCAACAATAGCCAAAGTAGGCTTATTATCTAGACTAATATTTCCCTTAACAAATAATCCAATTGGAGCATCTGGAATCTCTTTCAAAAGCTGTGGATAATTTTTGTCATTATAGTTTACAAACTGAACTTCTGCTTTTTCTAACTGCTCATCATCACAAATAGGCAAAGCATCGCAATATTCTTTTAAAAATCTATCAGCTCTTTTATAGTCAAAGCCTTCTATAGAAGTTATTTGATTTATATTGGCATTTGCTGCTTTATTTGGAGTTCCGAATTTTTTTATTAAGCTAGCTTGTAAAGTTGCCCCAAGCCACGACATAGACATTAGCCGGAACCATTGAAGGTTATCAGGCATAGAACAAGTTCTCCTTAGGAACTTGAATTTGTTTAATGGTCTTATTTAACCAATTAGTTATATTCACATTCTGTGTTTCGTTCATAACTTTTTGTAAATGCGGCAATATTTCTACGCCTGCGCTAACAAGAGTATTCAGCGACATATTCTTTACATTATTTGAAGTTGAATTAAACAACATAATAAAGATATCTGGATTATCTCTAGCAGCTTCAGTTAATACTCTACGAATGGTTCTTTGCTCTAATTCACCGCGATTGGAAGCATAATATTCCATTAATAATCCCATATCTTCTACTGTGCCCAAACGAGCAATAGATTTTATCGCAGCTACTCTTACTTTGCTATTTTTATCATCTAACGCATTCTTAAGTATAGATCGAGTTTTTGCGCATGGATAAGCACTGATAGCTTCTACTGAATTAATTCTTACCAATTCATTCGGATCGTCAGTAAGCAATATAATACTGTCTAAGCCCTGCTGAATATGCATTTCTGCAAGAATTTTAACGGCATTGCTTTTTAATTCACTATCATCACTTTCTGTGCATTTTATCAATTCCGTTATAACTATGTTTCCTAATCGATTAAAAGCTTCTAATACGCTTCTGTGAACTTCTGTATTTCTGTCTGAGAAACATCTTATAAGTGGAATAATAGATTTAGGATCGCCTATTTGTCCAAGAGAAATTGCAGCATAGACTCTTACCCATTCACTATCGTCACTTAAAGACCTGGTTAGCGGTTCAATGAAACATTCATGATTTATCATGCCTGCTGCTTGACAAGCATATAATCGCAATTCTGAGTCACCCTTATGCATAGCGTCTATAATGCGATTTTTATATTTCAATCCAACCTTTTTTACTACGTGAATAATCCAATAACGTATATCTTCATTATCGCTTGGAATATATCTTAATATTTCTTCTATTGGGAGATTGTCTAAATTGCATAAACTTTCAGCAGCTGCTCGTCTTACTCCCCATATTTCATCTGCAAGTGCATTAACAAGAGAGCGAGCAACATTTGGATCAAATGAGGTTCCTAAAGCTTTAGCCGCAAAAAATCTTATTTCTCTGTTCCTGTCTTTAAGAGCCTTCACAAGATGAGGCACACCTGCTTCTCCAATAGATTCAAGAATACGAGTAACCCAGTATCTAACATCATCATTAGGACTGGAAAGAGCATCTGCTATAATATCTACTCCTCTTTCGCCTATTTCTGTTAATGCGTAAGAACAACTTCTTCTTACATTCCAGTTTTCGTTTGAAAGTCCAGAAACTAATACAGGAACAGCTCTTGGATTGCCTATTTCTCCAAGAGCAGCAGCAGCAAATACCTGTACATCAGGAGCAGAATTTTTAAACAGTCTCATTAATGGCTCAACAACACGATTTCCTATTTTTATAATAGAATTTCTTATAAGAAATCTTTTGTTTTCATCCATTCTAACAATTTCATCAAAAAGTTTTTGTAAACTGTCATTACCAGCTTTAACCAAAGCTCTTAAACAACCATCTCTAATTTCTTCATTAGGGCCGCCCAAATAGTCTAACATCATATTTATTGCATTATCGCCTATTTCAGCAAGAGCCATTGTANNTTTCAAAGCTTCTATTAAATATTTTTGAGCTTTTGGTCCAAGTTTACCCAAGGTCTTAATAGTCCAAAACCTTACGTCTTCGTCTTCTGTTTCTGTCAATACTTGTTGTAAAGGCGTTATAACTGCTTCACCATATTTTACTAAAGCATCAGAGGCTGCTCTTCTTACTCTCCAACGTTCATCGCCAAGAGCTTTTAACAATAAAGATACGCCTTGAGGAACTTTACTATTACCTAAAGCAATAGTAGCAAAATATCTTATTTCATCATTTGTACTACGCATTGCCCGCAAAATTGCAGGAAACCCTCTAGGTCCTATATCGCTTAAAATTTGCAATGACCAATGCTGAACATCATGATTATACGAGTTTAGAGCTCCTGAAAGAATAGCAACAATACTATCGCCATAACCTTTCAAAATTTCTGCAGCCTTACGTCTTACCAACCAAAACTCATCAGAAAGACAGGTAATAAGAAACTGTAAAGTTTGCTCATCACGTAATGGCTTAATCTTTTCGAGTAGTTCAAGTTTTTTTTGCTTATCAGAATTAGGGAATTTATCTATATAGAACTGATTGTTGCTTTCAATTTCCATTTTCAGATTCCTTATGGATTTCTATTGGTTCAATATTTTGTTTGTATTCATTTTGCTGTTCAATATTTCTTTTATTATCACTTAAATTTAAGNNTTAATAGCGTGCGGTAAAGTTTCCAAAACAGCAGAAACAGTATTTTCACCTAAATTTATATCATTAAGAACCACTGGTCTTAATCTTGCCTCAGTTATAGTGTTTATTCGTCGTAAAGGTCCTGAAATTTCTATTTGGTTAGGTATTACTTCCCATGAAACAACTTCTCGCCCATCTTCTCTTTTCCCTACAAAAGTTGGTTGAGCAACAGGCACAAATTTGGTTGGAAAACCATGCTTTACGCTAATAATTACCTGAGCATTAGCAGGCTCTTTAGATATGCTCTCCGACTTATCTTCATAACCTTCTTTAAACTTTATATCTATTGGAAGATTCAAACTTATAGAATTTTTGATTTTTTCAAGACTAATATTGATATAACAGGATTGAACCATATTTATATCTTTAGCATTACCTCTTAAAACCACGGATTTAGGAGTTATAACAGGTGCATCTGCAATAAAACCATCTTCTGGTTCACCTGAAACATAAGAGCTAAGACTAAATTCCTTTTTAATTACTTCTTCTGCATTTATTTTACATGAATCAGGTNNTTCTTTTACTCCACTTAAATCTACCTGTGCTTGAAAATATCGTTTACTATATTTAGCAAACATAAAATCTTTGCGTATTCCAGTTAATTTAACGCTTGTTTTAATATTTGGTTTATGAACAAGAAAACCATTAGGTTCGTTAATATAATTAACTGGCAAAACAATTATTCTTTCTATTTGGTTAGAAGTTTGTAGATTTACATATATCCAAGCTAATACAGCAATCATCACAGAAAGAATTTTCAACCAAATTTTACTTTTCACTTTTTATCCTCTTTGCGCTGCTGTTCATATTTTGCTGCTCTTATAAGAGACGTATATACAAGTTTTCTTATGCCTTCCATATTAGATGAGTTAATTTTGCCATTCCTAGAATATCTTATAGCTCCAGTTTCTTCGCTAACAATAAACACAATAGCGTCTGTCATTTCTGTAAGACCTGCTGCTGCCCTATGACGTGAACCTAAATCTTTATCTATGCCTTTATGGTAAGAGGTCGTAGGAAGAAAACATGCAGCACTTTCTACTAAATTCGATTTAATAATAACAGCTCCGTCATGAAGAGGAGTACCATAATAAAAAATAGTATTTAATAATTCAGAAGTTACTTTTCCATGTATTATTGTTCCACTACTTTTTACAAATTCACCTAGCAAAGTATCTTGTTCAATAACAATCAAAGCACCTCGACGTTTTTGAGAGCATATTTCTAGTGTTTTGCAAATTTCATTACAAACTTCTGAAACTTCAGCTTCAGAGGTTTGTCGCTCTCTTAAAAATCTACTTTTTCCCAAATCTTCCAAACCAAGCCTCAATTCGGGTTGGAAAATTATAATCATAGCAATGATACTTGTTGGAATTAAAGATTCTATTATCGAATTTACAGTAATTAAATTTAATTCTTTAGTTAAAATATATGCTAAAACAAGAAAACCAAGACCTTTTAAGAGATTAAAAGCTCTTGTATCTTCAATAAATAACAAAATACGATATACTGCATAACTAATAACCAAAATATCTATTATATCGATTATGCCAATATCGCCTAATATAGCAAGAATTAAGTCTATAACTTGATATAAATTTATCAAAGCTTTCTACTCCAAACCTATAACCAACTCATTCATAAGTTTTGTCGTGCTTGGTAAAGGACTACATAACGGAGAACGAGCATAATCTGTCATAAAACCCATAGCTTTTAAAGCAGCTTTTGCTGGAATTGGATTTGTTTCGATAAATAAACCTTGATGAACAGGCAAAAGTTTGTAATGTATCTCTTTTGCTTTCTGATAATCATTATTTAAAGCTGCGTCATTAAATTNNCCTTTGCCGCCACACATCATAATTGGCAAATTTAACGAATCTTCACCTGAAAATAAAGAAAAATTATCAGGAGCGTCTTTTATAATAGACATGACTTGATTAAGGTTACCAGAAGCTTCCTTAACACCTATTATATTAGAAATTTCAGAAAGTTTTAATACTGTTTCGGGAAGCATATTACAACCTGTTCTTCCAGGAACATTATAAAGAATAACAGGAAGAGAAGTTGAATTTGCAACTGCAGTAAAATGTCTGATTAATCCATTTTGTGGCGGTTTATTATAATAAGGGGTAACTACTAAAACAGCATCTGCTCCTATATTCTCAGCTTTTGAAGTTAAATCACAAACAGAATCGGTGCTATTTCCTCCTGTTCCAAAAATAAGAGGAATTTTTCCTTTAAAAAAATCTTTAGCAATTTTTAAAAGGGATTTTTTTTCTTCAAGAGTCATAGTCGCAGCTTCACCAGTAGTACCGCAAAGCACTAAGCCATCTGTTTTTGCATGTAAATGAAGATTTAGAAGCTTTTCATATGCCTCATAATCAACACTTCCATTCTCCTTAAATGGCGTAACAAGTGCTACGAGCGAACCTCGTATAATTAGAGAACCCATTCTACACCCCTGAGAAAATATTAACAGTATACTTATAAAAATAATAACATTAGGCTATTTTTTTAACAACAAAAAATTTACAAAATCACAACATACTAGTATTATAAATATAAATGGCAATATGCCTATAAAAGGAAAATGGAATTATTGAAGGAAAACATAAATGGATGAAAAGGATAAAGAAATTATAGACCTATTACAGAACCGCTTTCCTCTATCATCAGAGCCCTACAAAGATATTGGAGACAAAGTCTGGATCGACGAAGTTTCTGTTATATCACGTTTGGCAAGAATGTTTCAAGATGGAGCAATAAGGTATATAGGTCCGTTCTTTGATGGAAATAAACTAGGTTTTTCAAGTTGTTTAGCTGCATTAGACANNACCAAATATTTGGTTTACAGTCACTGCACCAACTTTAGAAGAACAAAACAAAATTCTACAGGAAATAAAAGAAAAAACAGGTGTAAAAGAAATTAAAGTTTTCACTGCTAAAAAGAAGTTTAAAACATGTGTTAATCCTATTAAGGGGGTTAATCATGACTGAATTAGAAAAAAAAGTTCTATCTGAACTCCAAAAAGGATTAAAACTTGAAACACGCCCTTTCAAGCGAATTGCCGATATATGCAATATTAGCGAAAATGAAGTTTTAACCATAATAAAAAACAATATTTCAAATGGAATAATCAGACGTATGGGTGTTGGTTTAAAACCCAATAAACTAGGTTTTAAGGACAACGCCTTAGTCGCTTTTGAAGTAAAACCTGAATTAGTAGACTCCGTTGGAAATTTTCTAGCAAACCTAAAAGAAGTTTCCCATTGTTATGAACGTGAATGTCCACCAGACTGGAACTATAATCTTTTTGCAATGATTCACGCTGAAAGCAAAGAGGAATTAAATACAGTTATAGATAATATTATTAAACAATTTGGAATAACAAATTTTAAAATATTTAAAACCAAACAAGAATTAAAAAAGTCGTCTGTGAGGTATTTTTAATAAATGAATAGCCATGAAGCTTGGCAAAGAGCCAAACAATGCTTTCCAGGTGGAGTTAATAGCCCTGTAAGAGCATTTCGTTCTGTAGGAATGGACCCGATTTTTATAAAATCTGCTTATGGTTGTTACATAACAGATATAGAAGGAAACAAATACGTTGATTACGTTGGTTCATGGGGTCCAATGATATTAGGACACGCTAATGAAGAAGTTATCGAAGCAGTAAAAAAAGCTGCCGAAAACAGCTTGAGCTTTGGAGCACCCACTTTAGGAGAAACAGAACTTGCCGAGCTTATAAAAACCGCTTTCCCTCACATGGAAAGAATGCGATTTGTTAGTTCAGGAACCGAAGCTACTATGTCTGCAATTAGAATAGCACGAGGTTTTACAAACAAACCATACATTATAAAAATAGACGGCGGTTATCATGGTCATTCTGATTCATTGCTTGTTTCTGCGGGTTCTGGAGTAGCAACCTTTGCCATACCAGGTTGTCCTGGAATTCCAGATTCTATAGCCGCTAATACGCTTGTTGTTCCATTTGGTAATTCAGAAGCTATTAAACAATGCTTTGAAAAATACGAAAATAAAATTGCCTGCGTTATAGTTGAACCTGTATGCGGAAATATGGGAGTTGTTCTTCCTACAAAAGAATACTTAAATGATTTACGCAAATATTGCACAGACAACGGCTCAATTTTAATTTTTGATGAGGTTATGACAGGATTTAGAGCCTGCTTTGGCGGTGTAGGACAACTATATGGAATTACTCCAGATATGACTTGTTTAGGTAAAATAGTTGGTGGAGGTATGCCTCTTGCAGTATATGGCGGAAAACAGGAAATAATGCAATGCGTTGCTCCCGACGGTCCTGTATATCAAGCAGGTACTTTATCTGGTAATCCAGTTGCCGTAGCAGCAGGCTTAACTACCTTAAAAATTATTAAACGCGATAAAAACTTTTATAAGAACCTTGAAAAGAAATCAAGCCAAATTATAAAAGCAATGTCTGAAACTGCATCTAACTATAACTTTGATGTAGTTTGCAATTCTTGTCTTTCTATGTTTACAATGTTCTTCCAAAGCGAAGAAGTAAACAATTACGATGACGCCAAGAAAAGCAACACTGAAATTTATGCAAAATTCTTCCGTGGAATGATAAAAGAAGGAATTTACATAGCGCCATCTCAGTTTGAAGCAAATTTTGTATCAATCAAACATGATGACCAGGCAATAGAAAAAACTCAGATAGCTTTAAATAAAGTATTTTCGAGTTTATAAATATTTAAAAACCACTGGTTGAAAAACCAATCCAGGTATTGTTTATTCCGGTTACAGTTTTGCCAGCAGTTGATTTTGTTCCAAGCTTAATAATCTTAAACACATATTCTGCATGAGGTGCAAGAGGTGTTTTTGGAACAAAACTTACTGTTTTATTTTCATTTGACCAAGAAACAGAAGCATAATCGTTTAAATTACTAGAATTAATCGTAGTAGTAGTTAAATCGCTTCTATTTTCGACTTCTATTTGCATATTATTAGACAATGTATCAATATCCATTATTGTATCGAAAGTAATAGAAAAAGCTCCACTCCTACTCACATTTCTTTCATTATTTACCGGACTATAAGAAATAACATGAGGTGTAGGATTATTAACTGTTGAGAATTGTCTATAAAAACCAGCATAATTTTTTAATTGTCGACCATCCGCAGCGTATGCAATCCATTTCTTAATTTCTATTGCATAAGTAGTATCAGGATTAAAAGCAGCTTTAGGAATTAAAACAAGATTTAAAGAATCTTTCCATTCTATAGAAAAATAATCAGAAATTGATGTGCTATTTAACGTAAAATAGCCATTAGAACTCTTATTAGACACAATAGCTTCAAAATCGTTAAATATGCTATCTTGAGTCATAGGTTGAGCAAAACCCATAACAATAGAAGATGACAAAGAAATATTTCTACTATAATTTCCTGGTTTAAAACTTGATNNCGTCGGCAGCGTCAGATGTGTATAAGAGACATCTCGGTATATGGAACTAATTGTGCTTGAACCAAAGTTGCATATGCTGTTTCTGTTGGAATAGAATATGATTCTATTGCTTGATAACCACTTTTATCCAAACTTATAGTTGTTGATGTTCCAGAATTAGCAG
>LXOW01256549.1_pt1 | contig 13882 bp, 10 predicted proteins | sample 1368591 | NCBI WGS metagenome assembly LXOW01 (sample SAMN04884650, study PRJNA319009) | bovine gut metagenome | isolation source: Cow rumen | host: Bos taurus | place: Italy: Legnaro (PD) | collected 2014-07-09
GTGTTGGACAACTACCACATCTTCTATGAGGAGAAGGATGGCAAGCTGCGTGTTGACAATAGCGATATCCCCTCTGCTGAGGTGAAGTTGTATTATCTGAAGGAAAGTGCATACTATGATCAAGCCAACTCCACCTTCCATCGCAAGGTTTTGGCTCTGTGTCCTGTGATGCTGCGTGAGGATGACTTTGGTGGCGAGGCTTCCAAATATCCTTTGTTCTGGGTGAAATATACTGACCTGGAGCCCTTCCTCAGTCGCCAGACCTTGATGACCAGCAACCTGAACAATGCTGCCGTTATGTCGATGGAGGACTACTTCACGCTGAACCGCTATGAGGGAAAGATTTACAAGACTAACAACATGTTGGGTAAGACGTTGGCACAGTATTGTCCCACAGACTCTGCCCTCGCCAAGGAGCAGAAGAAGATTGAGGCAGAGTTGCTGGCTTTCGAGCAGAACATCTTTGGCGACAAACATCGCAAGGACTCTCTCGACTCCATAGCAAAGCTCGATCCACAACAAATGAAGATTGCTGCCAAGAAGGCACGTAAGGGTAGTTCTGCCCGTGTTCGCAAGTCGAGCAGCAAGACAAAATCCTCTTCTTCATCAGGCTCAGCCCGTGTTACGGTACGCCGTCAGCGACACTAATGTGAAAAAAAGAGGGCGAAAGGTTGCAAAATTCAGATTAAATGTTTAATTTTGCAGTCAGAAAGAAATCAAAAAAATCAGGATATGAAGAAAGTACTTATGCTCGTGTTTGCGGCAGTAGCCCTGTCTCTGCCCTCCCAGGCTCAGGTGAAGTTCGGTCTGAAAGGTGGTTTGAACCTGACGAACCTCTCTATGAGCGAGTCAATCGGCAACAATCTGAAGAGTAAGGAAGGCTTCCACGTCGGTCCTACGGTGAAGATAGGCTTGCCTGTTCCAGGCCTGAGTCTTGATGCTTCAGCTCTATACGACCAGCGTTCCGCAAAGGTTAGCGTTTCCAACCTGAATGGTACTGAGACGGAAAGCACCATTAAGAGCCAGTCGCTTCAGGTGCCTATCAATATCCGCTATGCTGTAGGCTTAGGCAGTGTGGCTAATCTGTTTGCCTTTGCTGGTCCTCAGTTTGGCTTTAACTTAGGCGACAAGAATCAGAAGATTCTGAATGATGCCGCCAACTGGACGCTGCGCTCCTCCAATGTCAGTGCCAACCTGGGTATTGGTGCTACCATCCTCGGACATGTGCAGGTTACGGCCAACTACAACTTTGCACTTGGTAAAACCGGCGAGGTGGAACTTTGGGATGCCACCAAGAAAACCTGGGACGCCTTTACTGACGGTAAGGCAAGTTCCTGGCAGGTGTCAGCAGCCTATTTCTTCTAAACTTCCCTTCGTACCCATATCTTATGCGACCCGCTACCGCGTGTAGTGAGGTCGCTTTTTTCTTGGGCAACCAGTCGCTTCAGGTCTTGCGACGCCGTAGTACGGCTTTGTCCTGTAGCTATTGCGTAGTCGCTTAATGTCATATAACCCTGTTTGTCGATGATAGCCAGTGCACGACTGATCTTCTCCTCCGTCTTCAGCGTACACCGCTTCGAAGTCACCACACCCGATTCCGCACGCGTGAAGTTGGCTTCGCTGTTGAAGTCCTTCAAGAGCTGTGCGTCAGGCTTGAAGTTGATACCTTTGATGCACACATGACGGTACTTCGTCTTGGTGTCTTTGGCTTCTCCGCTTTCTTTCTTGTCCTTCGCCAGCGCCTGCTCTGTGGGTGAACTCATGTCGAAGCCTAACGACAGCGAGAAGACGCCCAGCCCGTCTATCTTGATGTTGTGCCCCAGAGGCATCCAGCTTTTCATGGTCTCCACCAGTGCGTCTATCACGGCTCGTATTGTACCTTCGCTGAGGTTTCCGGTATAGACACGCATGTGTTCTATTACCGTTTCGAAATCGTGCAGCGAGTAAGTCTGTATCTTCGGATACACAGGCTTCTTACCATTTCCCATCTCCTTATGGAGCTCTTGTAATACATATTTTGCCATTTGTTTTTTATCCCTTATATTTCTTATATCCTTAACTTACATATCTATGTACGCAACTTGCGAACTTATATTCATAACTTGCGTATTTATATCCGCAACTTGCGTACTAGACTTTTCTCTCTGCAAAAATACATCTTTTCTATGAGATAGCCAAAAATAAGTCTCAATAATTTCGTCTTTATGTCTTGACACTATTAAGAAAAAAAGAAAATCGGCTTTTCATTTTGCGTTTCGCCCGCTTATTTGTACCTTTGCAAAATATGATTCACTACGTCGACTTGATATTGCCTGTGCCCCTGCAGGGGTTGTTCACCTACGCTATTCCAGAGGGAATGAGCGTGAGGGTGGGGATGCGCGTGCTGGTGACTTTCGGGCGCAGCAAGACGTATCTGGGTATTGTGGCCAAGGTGCACGACGTGAAGCCGGAGGACTATCAGGTGAAGCCGATTACGCAGGTGGTGGACGACGAGCCTATCGTGACGGAAAGGCAGTTGCAGCTGTGGAACTGGATTAGCGACTACTACCTGTCGCCCATCGGCGATGTCTATAAGGCGGCTCTCCCGTCAGGACTGAAGGCAGAGGACGGATATAAGCCGAAGACGGAGACGTACATCAGGCTGACGAAGCCCTACCAGAGTGTGGCAGCCTTGCACATAGCCCTGAACGTGCTGGGCAGGGCGAAGAAGCAACTGGATGCTTTCACGGCTTATCTCGAACTGTCGCACTGGGACGAGATGGAGGACGGTGTCAAGCCTGTCGAGGTGACACGCGAGGAGCTGATGAATACGAGCCGCGCCTCGGCTGAGACGCTTAAGCAATTGGAGAAGCGGCAGATGCTGGAGACCTACGAAGTGGAGGTAGGACGACTGAATCACGGCGGCGACTATCGCCCAGACCTCATCAAGCCTCTGAGCGGGCCGCAACAGGATGCCTACAATGCCATTCTGATGTCGATGATGAAGCGTAACGTGACGCTGCTACATGGTGTGACGTCGAGTGGTAAGACGGAGATTTACATCCATCTCATCAAGCAGGCTTTGGAGCAGAAGAAGCAAGTGCTGTACCTGTTGCCCGAGATAGCCCTGACGGTACAGATGATGCAACGCCTGCAACGTGTGTTTGGCAATCGGTTGGGTATTTACCATTCCAAGTATTCGGATGCAGAGCGTGTGGAAATCTGGCAGAAACAACTCTCGAAGAATCCCTATGACGTGATTTTGGGTGCACGTTCAGCTTTGTTCCTGCCCTTCCAGCAACTGGGACTTGTCATTATTGACGAGGAGCATGAGACCAGTTACAAGCAGCAAGACCCGGCTCCCCGCTATCATGCCCGTAGTGCAGCTATTATGCTGGCACAGATGTATGGTGCAAAGGTAGTGCTGGGAACGGCAACTCCTTCACTGGAGAGCTATCATAATGCCAAGACGGGAAAGTACGGGCTGGTGGAGCTGAAGGAGCGCTATCAGGGCATAGAATTGCCCGAGATTCAGGTGGTGGATGTGGCTGACTTGCAACACCGTAAGATGATGGCAGGTCCTTTCTCACCCCTCTTGTTGGCAAAGGTCCGCGAGGCTTTGGAACGTGGCGAACAGGCTATCTTGTTCCAGAACCGGCGAGGCTTTGCCCCCATGATAGAGTGCCGGCAATGCGGCTGGGTGCCCCGTTGCCAGCATTGTGATGTCAGTCTGACGCTCCATCGGCAGATGAACCAGTTGACGTGCCATTACTGTGGCTTCACCTATCGGGTGCCTACGGAGTGCCCCTGTTGCGGCTCTACCGACCTGCGTACCAAGGGATACGGTACGGAGAAGATAGAGGAGCAGGTGAGTGAGGTGTTTCCTGAGGCCCGTGTGGCTCGAATGGATCTGGATACCACCAGGACGCGAAATGCCTACGAGCGCATCATTACCGACTTCTCTGCCGGGCGTACCAATATATTGATAGGTACGCAGATGATTTCCAAGGGACTGGATTTCGACAAGGTCAGCGTGGTAGGCATCCTCAATGCCGATACAATGCTGAACTATCCTGACTTCCGAGCCTATGAGCATGCCTTCATGATGATGTCGCAGGTGAGTGGACGAGCAGGGCGTAAGGGAAAGCGGGGGCTGGTCATCCTGCAAACAAAGAACAAGGACTTGCCTGTCATCCAGCAAGTAGTTCGCAACGACTATACCTCTTTATATAAAGACTTGATAGCAGAGCGCCAGGCGTTCCACTATCCGCCCTACTACCATCTGGTGTATGTTTTCCTGAAGCATAGTCACGACGATGTGGTAAATACGGCAGGCATTGAGATGGGGAGCCGCTTGCGCCAATGGTTTGGTAGTCGCGTACTGGGACCTGACAAGCCAGCTGTTGCTAAGGTGAAGTCGCAGAACATCCGCAAATTGGTGTTGAAACTGGAGAACGGCATCGATATGAAACGAGTCCGCGAGTACCTGCTGCTTGCGCAATCACAGATACTCGCGGACAAACGCTATGCGTCGTTGCAAATCTATTACGACGTAGATCCTTTATAGATTCAGCTCACAACCTACGCCGAATACGCGGTTGGTACGGGTGAAGGAATCCTTAACCTGTGGATTGTTGGCATCCGTGCGCTCGTATTTGTCATAATAGGTCTGGAAATAGGCAGCCTTGATGGACACCTTCTCAGACAGTTTGTAGTTGAAACCGAAACCGATGCTGTAGCTGTTGACAACGAAAGACATATCGTTGATATACTTATCGGTATTGCCATAGCCAGTCACCTGACCACCGGCTGAGAATGTGAGGTTCTCTGTGGTGTCCCACTCAGCACCCAGCAGGAACTCGTTGGTGTTGTGGCTGAGCAAATCCTGAGAATTGTTATACCAAGAAGCATCCTTGTCAAAGAAGTGGTGCCAGCCGGCATTGATGCGAACAATGTCGATAGGACTGTACTGTACACCGATAGTCAGCAGGGCAGGCATGTCCTCGTTGACTTTCTCACCATCGCGGAACTTATTGACAGCAGGAATCTCGCTGGCTTCGTTGAGCGTTGACTCGTTCTTCATACGAAGCTGTGTGCGGAACTCGTACTTGGCGGCAAAGTTGAACTGGCCCATCTTGTAGTCAATACCTACGATAGGAGCAAAGCCGACACCATCCTGGTTACACAACAGGTTAACACCGTCAGCATACTTCTGCAGGTCGGCTACCTTATCACCATAACCAGCAGCTGTGACCTGCTGAAGATAGCTACCGAAGTCAATATAGCCAGCAGCCGTCTTCACCTGGATGTTGCTGATCTTTGCCTTATAGGTGGCATCACCGTATATCATGCGAAGACCGCCATAGAGCGAGAGGTTGGGAATGACCTTGCAAGCAGCACCTACGGTAACACCATAGTAGTACTGGCGTCCCTTCATGTATCCGTCCATGTCGTAACCCTGGGCACCGAAAGGCTTCAGCATATTGGCAATGTTGCCGACAACGCTTTCGAAAGAACCCAGACCGTCTTCGAACTCGCAGGCACCACCACCTCCAGGAACTGACAGGTTAGCCTGCAGGCTCCAGTTCTCCATGTTGTAGGCAAGCTGGATAGACGGAATGATAGGTGCATTGGCTGTACCTTCAAATGTCTTGACAGGACTTGACTGGTTGTTTCTTCTTCCAAGCTGGAAGAGAGGATTGGTTGAAGTGATAGTACGTGTCTGGTGAGCATACTGCCAGTTGATGCCCAAGTGGAAACCTTCTGGCATGAAAACAACACCAGCAGGATTGGAATATACACCATCGAGGCCGATAGCGGCATCGCGTGCAGGATTGCGCAAGAAGTCAACACTCTGGTTTGTGTTAGTCAGGATACCGCCAGCAAAAGCGGTTGCCGTTGTCATCGTGAAAACAATGAATGACGCTAAAATCTTTTTCATTACTTTTAAACTTATTTTGCTAAAAACGGCTGCAAAGGTAATGATATTGCACAAATGAACGAAAAAAGTGCATAGAATATTAATACTTATTAACTAAAACATGCACACTTTCTGCACAAATGTGCTAAAGTGTGCATGTTTCGTGTGCGAAAACACTATTTTATTCTACTTTTTCTCAGTAGGATAACTTACACGGGTATGGTAGATGGTTTTCAGCTTCTCGATGAGTACGGTCTTGGCATACTGGATGTCGCGGAAAGTAATAGGACATTCGCGGAAATAGCCTTCGGCTACTTGTGTGTCGATGAGTCGCTCTACAAGGCTGCGGATGGATTGCTCTGTGTAGTCGGGAAGAGAACGTGAGGCGGCTTCAACCGTATCAGCCATCATCAGACAGGCTTGTTCACGGGTAAAGGGGTTAGGACCTGGATAGGTGAACAGCAGGTCGTCAACAGGCTCGTCGGGATGCTCATTATGGTAGCGGATATAGAAGAACTTGGCCTTGCCCAGTCCGTGATGCGTAGCGATGAAGTCGCGGATAACCTTAGGGAGGTTGTATTTGTCTGCCATCTTCAGTCCCTCTGTGACATGACTGATAATGATTTGAGCACTCTCAACGTCCGTCAAAGTCTCGTGTGGGTCAATGCCCGACTGGTTTTCCGTATAATAGATGGGGTTGGCCAGTTTGCCGATGTCGTGGTAAAGGGCTCCAGTACGAACCAACTGGGCTTTGGCGCCAATCTTGTTGGCTATCTCACCTGCCAGATTAGCTACTTGTATGGAGTGGTTGAAAGTGCCAGGGGCTATCTCGCTCATTTGGCGAAGCAACTCGTTGTTGGTGTTCGACAGTTCTATCAAGGAGATATCGCTGGTAAACCCAAACGCTTTCTCTATCAGGAAGAGCAAAGGATAAGCGAAAAGCAAGGCGATACCGTTTGCTATCAGATAGTTGTATGTGCTCAAATCGATTTGCATCAGAGCATCGGCTTTCATCCAGTCGAATGCGAGGTTGACAAACATACTGGCTAATGTGATGATGATAGCTGACTTGAAAAGTTGGGAACGCTGGGAAAGTTCTCTGAGAGAAGTGATGGCAGCAAGGCCGGCAATCAGTTGAATAACAATAAACTCATAAGGATGTTGCAGCATGGTGGCACTGATCAATATCATGATAGCGTGAGTCATGAAAGCGGTACGGGAGTCCATGAACACACGGATAATGATAGGTACCATCGCGTAGGGCAAGATGTATATATGGATGAACGAATTGCGCATGAAGAGTGCTGTCAGCAGCACGAAAATCATGATCAGCGTATAGAGCATGGCAATGCTGCGAGGGTTCTCAAAGTAGTCTTTTCGGTAAAGGGTCAGATAAAGGGTAAAGCATACCATGAGTATGGTTACATAGAGTATCTGTCCCAACAGGGATATCCGGTTTTGTGTCACATCCTCATTGCGGAGTTCGTTTTCTCTCTTAAACGACTCTATGATGCGGTATGTCTTTTCTGTCACAATCTCACCTCTGCCAACAATCTTCTGACCTTTCTGAACCAATCCGCTGGCAAGGGCAATGCCTGACAGCAGGTCGTTCTTGCTGCTCTCGCTACGCTCTTGGTCGTAGATGAGGTTTGGCATGATATAGGCATTTAAGTTGCATTTCTGCAGGATAGGTCTAAACATTGACAGCTGATCTTCTGTGAAGAGTTGTTCGTAGGCTGTTTTTGCAGAATAGACTTCAAGTATGGAAATGCTGGATGCCTCCTTCCCAATGACAACGCGAATCATCTGGGCAGTGTCTTTACGGAGCTTGGCGTATTCCTCCTGTTCCATGATGCCTTGCTGGTATAGGCTGTGAAGACGGTTGGAGATGATTTCCACAAAACTCTTGGGAAGTCCTGGAATACCATCAGCATAGTCCGTATTGAACTTCTTGACCATGCGCATTTCAACCTCCTTGTTGTGATTATAATAAGGTTCGTAATTGCGCATAGCGCTGTCTCGTTCCTCTTTGATGGCGGCTTCCGACTTGTAAACAGGGAAATCAAAAGGTGCCGTGAAGTCTGCATACTTCCAGGGCTTACCCTCTTCAACATGGAAGTAACTACGGTTGTCGTGAGGCATTGCCCATACCACAATGACTACTGATATGATAATGATTGCAGAGCGAATAAGAATGTCGCGCCACGTAAGTTCGTCTTTCTGAAATGTACTACTCATTTTTATTAAAATAGGTACTAATTGGGTTTTACTGTGCGAAAATACAAAAAAATGCGCTAAATATCAAAAAAAATGCGTACTTTTGCACAAATTTAGATAGAAATAACCATTATCACATGGCAGAAAGAAGAGTTAGGGTGCGTTTTGCACCAAGTCCTACAGGGGCTTTGCACATCGGTGGTGTGCGTACTGCGTTATATAATTATTTGTTTGCCCGTCAGCATGGAGGCGATTTGGTGTTCCGTATTGAGGATACGGATTCCAACCGTTTCGTACCAGGTGCTGAGGAATATATCATTGAATCATTCAAGTGGCTGGGCATCCAGTTCGACGAAGGTGTCTCGTTCGGTGGTGACAAGGGTCCTTACCGTCAAAGCGAGCGCCGTGACATCTATAAGAAATATGTACAGCAACTGTTGGATGCCGACAAGGCATACATCGCTTTTGACACCCCAGAGGAACTGGAACAGAAGCGCAACGAGATACAGAATTTCCAGTATGACTGTCATACCCGCAGCCAGATGCGTAACTCCTTGACCATGTCGAAAGAGGAGGTTGACGCCCTGATAGGCGAGGGTAAGCAGTATGTGGTCCGCTTCAAGGTTGAGGCAGGACAGGAGATACTGGTGAACGACCTGATTCGTGGCGAGGTGCGTGTCAAGAGTGACATCTGTGACGACAAGGTGCTTTACAAGAGTGCTGATGAACTGCCTACCTATCACTTGGCAAATATCGTGGACGACCACTTGATGGAAATCTCGCACGTCATCCGTGGTGAAGAGTGGTTGCCCAGTGCACCTTTGCACGTGATGTTGTATCGTGCTTTCGGCTGGGAGGACACCATGCCCCAGTTTGCCCATCTGCCTCTGTTGCTGAAGCCTGATGGCAAGGGTAAGTTGTCTAAGCGCGACGGCGATCGTTTGGGATTCCCCGTATTCCCGTTGCGTTGGACAGATCCTAAGTCTGGAGAAACCTCTCGCGGCTATCGTGAGGATGGCTACTTCCCCGAGGCTGTCATCAATTTCCTTGCTCTGCTGGGATGGAATCCTGGTACTGAGCAGGAACTGTTTACCCTCGATGAACTGGTTCCGTTGTTCGACATCTCCAAGTGTTCGAAGGCTGGTGCCAAGTTCGCCTACGAGAAGGCTATCTGGTTCAACCATGAGTATATCCTGAAGAAGTCAAACGAGGAGATTGCTGCCTTGTTTGAGCCTATGGTAAAGGAACACTGTCCTAATGAGACCTTTGAGCGTATCTTGCAGGTAACCACTATGATGAAAGACCGTGTCAGCTTTGTCCATGAAATGTGGCCCTTGTGCTCGTTCTTCTTCGTTGCTCCTACGGAATACGATGAGAAGACCGCCAAGAAACGCTGGAAGGAGGATTCTGCCCAGCAGTTGACAGAGTTGATGCAGGTGTTGGAGGGTATTGACGACTTCTCACTGGAGAACCAGGAGAAGATAGTACATGCTTGGATTGAGCAAAAAGAATACAAACTGGGCAATATCATGAATGCCTGGCGACTGACACTTGTCGGTGAGGGCAAGGGGCCCGGCATGTTTGACATCTCGGCTTTTCTGGGTAAAGAAGAAACCCTTTGCCGCATGAAGCGTGCCATTGAAATATTAGGCTAATGTATAATCTCATCATCTATCTCTACCAGTTAGGCGTCATCGTCGCAAGCCTTTTCAACGAGAAGGTGCGTAAGATGTGGCGTGGTGAGTGTGAGGCCATCCGCATATTGCGTGAGAAGGTTGATCCCAATGCCAAGTATGTGTGGTTCCATGCTGCCTCGCTGGGTGAGTTCGAGCAGGGTCGTCCGCTGATGGAGCAACTCCGTAGCGAGCATCCTGAATACAAGATACTCTTGACGTTCTTCTCGCCTTCGGGTTACGAGGTGCGTAAGAACTACGAGGGAGCCGATATCATTTGCTATTTGCCGCTGGACACCATTACAAATGCCCGTCGTTTCTTACGGACCGTTCGTCCTGTGATGGCGTTCTTTATCAAGTATGAATTCTGGTATAACTACCTGCATATTCTTCGCCATCGTGGTGTTCCCGTCTATAGTGTCAGCAGTATCTTCCGCCCTGGTCAGGTTTTTTTCCGCTGGTACGGACGCCAGTATGCTCACGTATTGAAGTGTTTCACCCGTTTCTATGTACAGAACGAGGTGAGCAAGGAACTTCTTGCCAAGATTGGTATTAAGGATGTTCAGGTGGTGGGCGATACTCGTTTTGACCGAGTGCTGCAGATAAAGGCAGCAGCCAAGCAGTTGCCAGTAGTGGAAAAGATGAAGGGTGACAGCAAGTGCTTCGTTGCCGGATCGTCTTGGCAACCTGATGAGGAGATTTTCATCCCTTGGCTAAATGAGCATCCCGACTGGAAGGTCATCATAGCTCCACATGTTATTAAGGAAGACCATCTACAGCAGATTGAGAAGTTGTTGGAAGGCAGAAAGGTGGTGCGCTATACGGAAGCTACAGTCGATAATGTGGCTAATGCAGAGGTACTCATCATCAACTGCTTCGGACTCCTGTCCAGCATCTATCACTATGCTGACGTCACTTATGTAGGAGGTGGCTTTGGTGTGGGTATTCATAACACCTTGGAGGCTGCTGTCTGGGATGTCCCCGTGTTTTTCGGTCCCAATAACCAGCGTTTCCAGGAGGCACAGGGCTTGAAGCGTTGTGGTGCAGGCCTGGAGATAGCTAATGCAGATGACTTCCGTCGCCTCATGCAAGGTTTTGTTGATAATCCTACTTTGGCAAAGGAACTGGGTGAGAAGGCTGGTGCTTTTGTAGAACAGATGACGGGTGCTACGAAGAAGATTCTGACAGACGTCCAATTATAAATAGTCCAAAAGAAAATCAGAATGGCTTTAATCAAGAGTTATCGCGGACTTACTCCCAAGTGGGGTAGGGACTGCTATTTCAGCGAGAATGCTACCATAGTAGGTGATGTGACGATGGGCGACGAGTGCTCGATATGGTTTAATGCGGTGGTTCGTGGCGATGTGGCACCTATCACCATCGGCAACCGTACAAATGTTCAAGATGGTTCGTGTGTTCATGTGACCCATGAGACAGGTCCTACACATATCGGTAGTGATGTGACGATAGGGCATAATGTTACGGTTCATGCCTGTACCATTCACGACGGAGCCTTGATAGGCATGGGGTCCACCCTGCTTGATGGTTGTGAGATAGGCGAGGGAGCCATTGTGGCTGCTGGTGCTTTGGTGTTACAAAACACCAAGATTGGTCCTCACGAGATTTGGGGTGGGGTACCTGCCAAGTATATCAAGCCGACCCGTCCTGGACAGACCGATAATGCCAAGCACTATGTGGAATACTCCAAATTCTATAAGGAGGAAAATCCGGAGTGCTGCTATACTAACGAACCGGAAGAAAAGCTTATTTAATCGTAACGACTACGTATTCTGAGCGAGTTCCGATACGGAACTTGCCTCCCCAGATACCAAGGCCACTGCTGATGTAATAGTCGGTGTGGCCTTTTTTATAGGCACCAAAGGCACACTCATAGATGGATTCGGTAATCCAGGAGATGGGCCAAACCTGTCCGTGATGGGTATGTCCGCTGAACTGGAAGTCCACGTGATGTTGCTCGGCCTGCTCCAAATGGTAGGGCTGGTGATCTAACAGAATGAGAAATCTTTGACCTGAAGGTGCAAAGCGACCTGAGGGTCGAGCGGAGGAATGAGTACTCGAGCTTTGTTCGCTTGTCTGAGCATGAATGAGAGATGAGTTTTCTTTGATGATTTTCCCCAATGACTTGCGGTGACGATTGGTACGGTCATCCCGTCCGATGATGCAAAGGTCACCCACTTTAGCCACAGAGTCTTGCAGCAGATGGATGCCGGCATTGCGATAGAACTGTTGGGCTCCTGGTTCTCCGCTATAGTATTCATGATTTCCCAGACAGGCATAGATGGGAGCCTTTATCCTTTGAAATTCCTCGTACATCTTCTGTTCTTTCAAGGGGCGGATGCTACCATCTATGATGTCGCCGGCAATCAGGACCAGGTCAGGCTGCTCCGCATTAATCATGTCCACCCAGCGGTGTAACTCGTCTCGCCGATTATGATAGCCCAGATGCAGGTCGCTCATCATGACCAGTTTCACAGGTTTGCTTACCTTCTCGGAAGTCAACGTTACTTCTTGGCGATATTTGTGCTTATAGTGCAGATGACCATAGAGGAACAGGCCGAACATGAAAAGAACCAGACCTCCTGTTGTCCACCAGTTATTATATAATAAGGTACGCGATACGATTCTGAGCAGTCTGCCCAGGTCCAGGACCAAGAATATCATGAAGAGATAAAGCAAGATGAAGATGCTTGACGTGCCTATCTCATAAGCTCCTATAGCCAGTGGCATCGGCATCTGGTCTGTGGAACGCCAGATACCTGCGAACATCAGTAGGAACGAGCCTGCCAGCAAGATGATGACCAGCGTTTTCCATATCCATGACAAGGGCAGCAGACACCAGATGTGCCAGCTGATATAGGTGATAGCCAACAGGGGCAGGACGGTGAAGAGTAACATCCACATCATTTTCATTTGTTTAGTTTTGTTTCATACTGATGTCAAAGGTACGGAAAAATCGTCTTATTGGTATGAAGAAGCTGTTATTTTTTTGTTTTTTTATCCATTGCCTCTTGGTTGTCAATGCCCAGCCGAAGGACTACGAATGGCGTACGCCTAGTAAGAATTCCTCCGAGTCGATGCCCTGTGGGGGTGGCGACATTGGTATGAATGTATGGGTAGAAAACGGCGATGTGCTGTTCTATCTGTCGCGTAGTGGTAGCTTCGACGAAAATAATACCTTGCTGAAACAGGGTCGTTTCCGCATTCACCTTTCAAACCCCTTCTCCATGTCGTCTTTCCGTCAGCAGCTAAAGCTGAACGAGGGTTATGTGCAGGTGACGGATGGTCAGAAGTGGGTGCAGATATGGGTGGATGTCTATAAGCCCGTAGTGCATGTTGATGTGTCATGTGAAAAGGAGCGAACGGACGTCGAGGTGACTTATGAATCGTGGCGTACCCGCGACAGGCTCATTGCTTCACGCGAACGTTTCCAGACCAGTTATAAGTTTGCTGCCCCAAAGGGACTTACCACGAAGCGTGACAGCATCATAGCCGCAACGGACGGTGTGACTTTCTTCCATCAGAATGGTGCTGAAACCATCTTCGACGTAACGGTCGCCCAACAGGAAATGGATGCTGTCAAGGACCGCCTGTATAACCCCATTAAGAATTTGGTTTTCGGTGGAAGATTGCACGGCGATCAGTTCGTGTATAAAGGTAAGACCCAAGGACGTTATGCCAGCAGCGACTACGAAGGGTGGACATACCTCTCCAAACGCCCTTCCCAGCGTCATGCCTTTGTCATCACGCTGGCTACCTTGCAGGGGTCTGTCGATGAATGGCAGGACCTGCTGAAACAGACGGAACGTCAGATTCAGACCAAGCGTGACCTGAAGCTGACGCGCGACTGGTGGCATCAGTTCTGGCAGCGTAGCTATGTGGAAGGCAACAGTCCGGCCATTCGCAACTATACCCTGTTCCGCTATATGTTGGGCTGTAACAGTCGTGGACAGTGGCCTACCAAGTTTAATGGCGGACTCTTTACCTTTGACCCTGAATATGTGAATCCGGCAAAAGAATACCAACTGTCGCCCGATTTCCGTAACTGGGGCGGTGGTGTGCATACGGCTCAGAA
>LXOW01390172.1_pt1 | contig 13882 bp, 10 predicted proteins | sample 1368591 | NCBI WGS metagenome assembly LXOW01 (sample SAMN04884650, study PRJNA319009) | bovine gut metagenome | isolation source: Cow rumen | host: Bos taurus | place: Italy: Legnaro (PD) | collected 2014-07-09
ACTTCGGCTTCGGTTTCGATTTTGACGCCGAGGGAGAGGCAGGCGTTGACGAGGGTGTCGACGACGTCGGAGGCGTGGTGCGAGGCCGGGAAGGCGCGGTCGCCGCGCTCGACGACGGTCTCCAGGCCGAACGACTCGAACCAGTCGACGACGGCCTGCGACGGAAGATTATAGAAAGCGGATTTGACGAAATTGGCCTTCGAGCGGATGTGGCCGGAAAAGGCGTTCCAGTCCTTCACATTCGTGAAATTGCAGCGCCCCTTGCCGGTGATCATCACCTTGCGGGCCGGCCGCGGCATCTTCTCCAGCACCGTCACCTGCGCCGCCTGCCCGGCGTCCACAAGCGCCCGGGCGGCATGATAAGCCGCCATCAACCCCGAGGCTCCCCCACCGATTACGACAATTTCCGATTTCATCCCGATAGAATACAAAAAAGGGAAAGCTTAGCACATCGCACCGCTACAACCTCCTGCCCTTGCTGCCTTCCGGCCCTGGGGGAGTTCAGAGGGAGCTGGTCGTGTACGACTTTCCCGCTGCAAATATAGTAAAAAATCAAATGCTGTTGAAAATGAGCGGAAGAATATCGTCCACTTTCTCGAATTTCCAGACCTTGTCCGCCGAAATCATGATGATCGACATCGGCTTGCCGGACTTGGCCTGATACTGCGCCATCACCTGCCGGCAGGCGCCGCAGGGCGTCGCCGGCTCCTTCCCCAGATGCCCGCGCATCCCGCCCGCCAGCGCAATGCCGACCATATCCTCGTCGGGATAGCGCGTTGCGGCGGCGAACATCGCCGTCCGCTCGGCGCAAAGCCCGGACGGAAAAGCGGCGTTCTCCTGGTTGGCTCCGTGAACGATGGCCCCGTTGGACATCAGCACCGCCGCCCCAACGTGGAAATTGGAATACGGCGCATACACGCCCTGCATGGCCCTGATGGCCTCGGCGGCCAGTTCGCGGTCCGCCGTGCTCAGTTCATCGATGGAATCGTATTCTTCGTATGCGATGTGAATCTCCCGCTTGATCATAAGTCCGTGTGGTTAAATCACCCAAATTTAGCAATTTTCTCAAAAACATGCTTAACTGTGGGTAATTTCCCCCACAGTTAGCGCATTTTTGCGGTCCGGCGGGAATTGTGTATCTTTGCGAATAGTATGAAGATTTGCGTAGGACTTTCCGGAGGCGTGGACTCCAGCGTGGCGGCCTTGCTGCTCAAGCAGCAGGGCTACGACGTGTTCGCGATGTTCATGCAGAACTGGCACGACGTCGAGGGCACGCTCCACGGCGACTGCGAGTGGGAAGAGGACAAGTTCGTGGCCGAGATGGTCGCGCGCAAGATCGGTATCCCGTTCTATTTCATCGACTTGAGCAAGGAATACCGGCAGCGCGTGGTGGACTATCTCTTCGACGAATACGCCCACGGGCGCACGCCCAACCCCGACGTCCTGTGCAACCGCGAGATCAAGTTCGACGCCTTCCTGCAGGCGGCGGAGCGCCTGGGCGCGGACTGCGTGGCCACGGGCCACTACTGCCGCAAGGAGACGCTGCCCGACGGGACCTGCCGCATCCTCGAAGGGACCGACCCCAACAAGGACCAGAGCTACTTCCTCTGCCAGCTCAGCCAGGAGCAGCTCGCCAAGGCGATGTTCCCCATCGGGGACCTGCTCAAGCCGGAAGTGCGGCGTCTCGCCAAGGAGGCGGACCTGCCGTCGGCGGAGAAGAAGGATTCGCAGGGCATCTGCTTCGTGGGCAAGGTGGACCTGCCCGTCTTCCTGCAGCAGAAGCTCAAGAGCGTCGAGGGCGACGTGGTCGAGGTCTTCGCGCCCTACTACGCCGATTCGGCGAAATACGCCCGCGACCGGGAGCTGCTCGCCAAGGGCACGGCGCTGACGGACAGCGAGTTGCTGGAGCTGTCCACGGCGATTGACTACAGCGACATCCGCTTCGAGACGGAGACCTACCGCTCCGGCAAGCACCATATCAAGAAGACGCGCGACAAGGCGAACCCCTGGGCGAAGCGCATCGGGCGCCACGAGGGCGCGCAGTTCTACACCATCGGCCAGCGCAAGGGCCTGGGCATCGGCGGCCACGCCAGCCCCGTGTTCGTGCTCGCAACCGACATCGACCGCAACATCATCTACGTGGGCGAAGGGGAAAATCACCCCGGCCTGCTGCGCAGCTGCCTGCGCATCGCCCCGGACGAGATCCACTGGATCCGCCCGGCGGAGGCGATGCAGCCCGGCGAACAGCGCCGCTACCGCGTGCGCATCCGCTACCGCCAGCCCCTGCAGGATGCCACCCTGCTGATGCGGGAGAACGGCCTCTTCATCCTTTTCGACCAGCCGCAGCGCAGCATCACGCCCGGCCAGTTTGCCGTCTGGTACGCCCCGGACGGCGAAATGCTCGGCAGCGGCGTCATCCTGTAACCTTTCTGAGAAATGTCCATCCTGACCCGCAAATATCCTTTCCTGCTGCACGGCCACTGGGCGAAAGACTGCCTGATCTACAGCCTCATCGTCGTGGGAATCCTGTACTTCCTGCAGCCCTTCGGCTTCAACGGCTTCGGCGGCAACAAGTTGCTGACCGCGCTGATCTTCGGCGCCGTGACCTTCTGCTGCTGCGCGCTCTATGGGCAGTTGATCTTCCACCCCCTGCAGCGCAGGGCCCGGGTCTGGCGCATCTGGCACCAGGCGCTGGGCGTGCTCGGGATGGTGCTCTTCATCGGCATCTGCAACTATTTCACGTTCTCACTGCTCTTCAAGTTCCCGCTCAAATGGGAATACTTCTGGATGTTCCTGTGCTGGACGCTCATCATCGGCGTGGTGGTTACGGTCTGTTCCACGTCGATCGACTACTTCCGCTTCCTGCGCGGACGGCTGGACGCCCTGCTGGACAAGACCACGCAGGAGCAGGAGAACATCACCGTCTGCATCCACGACACCCGCGTCCGCGGGAATGACGTGAACCTGCCGATCAACGACCTGCTCTACATCGAGGCGCAGAAGAACAACGTGGCCGTCTGCTTCGTCCGGGACGGCAAACTGGCGCGGGAAGAGATCCAGTCCACGCTCTCCGGCGTGCTCGAAGACCTCGCCGCGTACGGGAACATTTTCCAGTGCCACCGCTCCTTCGTCGTGAACCTGAACAACATCAGCTCTGCGAAGGGCAACTCCAACGGCTACACCCTGGAGCTGGGCGGCGGGCTCGCGACGGTCCCCGTGTCGCGCTCTTTCGTGCCGAAACTCAAGTCCTTCATCGCCTAGCGATTCGTCCGTAATTCTCTCCGTTCGTCCGGGCCCCTAGTTGTCGGTCCGCGATTCTGGATGTCTGTCCGGGATATTTGGAAGGCCGTTTTTTCGTGTTCACCTTTGCGACATGAAAAAGTTGCTGACCCTCCTTTTCGCGGCGCTTGCCGCCTCCCTTTCCGCCCACTGCCAGACCCGGATCGACGGCATCGTGACCGACGACCGCGGCCCGCTCGTCGGCGTCAACGTCTTCGTCGTCGGCACCATCGACGGCGCCGTCACGGACACGCTCGGGCGCTTCTCCTTCACCACCGCCCGCACGGGTGAGCTGACCCTGCGCGCCGTGCTCCTGGGCTACGAGGAGCAGACGCTCGTCGCCGACGCCGCCCGGCTGCGCGGCCTGCAGATCCGCCTGCGCGAGCAGGCCGCCTCCATCGACGAAGTCGTGGTGACGGCCAGCACCTACAGCATGGGCAAGAGCTCCCAGATCAAGACGTTGGACGCGCTGGACGTCGTATTGTCCGGCAACTCCTGCGGGGACCTCGTCGCCGCCCTGCAGGTCCTGCCCGGCACCCAGAAAGTGGGCGAAAACGGTCGTCTGTACGTGCGGGGCGGCGACAGCGAGGAGTGCCAGACCTTCATCAACGGGATGCACGTGCTCGTCCCGTACGGCACGAACGCCGAGGGTCAGGCGCAGCGCGGCCGTTTCTCTCCCTTCCTCTTCAAGGGGATGAGTTTCTCCCTGGGCGGCTACGGCGGCGAATACGGGCAGGCGCTCTCGGCCGTGCTGCCGATGGAGACGACCGACGTGGCCGCCAGCGACAAGTTCGGCGTCAGCGCCTCGCTGCTCGACTGGAGCGTCGGCGGCACGAAGGCGTTCCGCCGGAGCAGCCTGTCCTTCAACGCGAACTACACCGACCTGGGCCTGCACACCGCCATCTTCCCGGACCGGAACGACTGGACGCGCCCGTACCGCAAGCTCTCCGGCGAGGCGCAGTTCAAGCACGAATGGGACAACGGGAGCACCCTGAAATCCTATGTCGGCTACGACCGCACCTCGCTGGGCCTCCGGACCGAGGGCCGGGAGCTGTCGCTCATCGAGCACAACGCCTACGCCAACGCGACGCTGCAGACCCAGCTCGGGCGGGGCTACCGGCTCTTCGCGGGCGTCGCCAATTCGACGGTCTTCAGCGACATCGACGACGCGCTCGTGCGCGGGGACCATTATCACAATTTCCGCAACGAAGTGCACCTCAAGGCCGAACTCCGCAAGAGCTTCTCGGCGGCGTTCAAGCTCTCGGCGGGCGTCGAAGACTATATCCGCAACAGCCGGACGCAGTACGACGGCACGGGCTACGCGCTCAACTACAACCTGCTGGGCGGCCACGTGGACGCGCAGGTGCGCATCGTCCGGACGCTCTTCCTCAACCTCTCGGCGCGCGCCGAGAAAGCGAGCTACAGCCCCGCCTGGGTACTGATGCCGCGCGTGACGCTGAGCTTCGTGCCCGGTAAGCGCTTCCAGTCCTCCGTCATGTGGGGCCGCTACAGCCAGAGCCCCGAGGACGATTACCTCGCCCGCGGGCTGGGCGCGCTGGGCCAGAGCACGGCGGACCACGCCATCCTCAGTCTGCAGTACGGCACGGACCGGACCCTGGTGCGCCTCGAGGCCTACGACAAGCGCTACCGCGGCCTGCCGCTGCTGCGGGCGGGCGTCTGCACGCCGGACGGCTACGGCTACAGCCGCGGCGTCGACCTCTTCGTCGAGGACGCCTCGCTGATCCGCAACCTGGTGCTCACGGCCGCCTATTCCTTCAACGACGCGCAGCGCCTGTACCTGGACTATGAAACGCCGCGCACGCCTTCCTTCGCCTCCCGCCACAACTTCCGCGTGAGCGCGAAATACGGCCTCGGCAAGGTCATCGTCGGGCTCGCCGACTCCTTCGCCAGCGGGCGCGAGTACGAGGCGGGCACGACGCCCTGCTACAACAGCCTCGACGCCAACGTCACCTGGCTGGCGCACCCGAAGGTCATCGTGTACGCCTCGCTGAGCAACCTGCTGGGCCGCACGAACGTGTACCGGATCGACACCGACGGCACGCCGGTGGCCGAAAGCCGGGACCGCTTCTTCTATATCGGAATTTTTGTTTCACTTAAAAACAGCAAAGCATATGACATCGCTAATTTCTAAGAAAGGCATCCTTGCCACCGTCCTCTTCCTGATGATTTNNACGCCGGAGGCCTTCCTGACCTGCATCGCGGAGCTGAAGCGCATCGACGCCATGTTCCCCGACCAGACCGCGCCTAAATACCAGCTGGCGCTGCAGAGCCTGAATTTCGCCGTGATGAATCCGCAGGCGGAGCAGACGGAGGGCCTGCTGGCCGAGGCCGAGCAGACGATCGCCGCCCTGGCGGAGATGCCGGCGGCGGATCTGTCGGACGTCTGCACCCTGCGGGGCTTCCTGTACATGACGCGTATCGTCCAGGATCCGGCCCGGAACGGCCAGCGCTACTACCTGGACGTGATCCAGCAATTCGAGAAGGCCCTGAAAGCCAATCCCGACAACGCACTCGCGAAGCAACTGCAAGAGAAATTCAACGAAGGCATGGCCCAGGCCATGCGCTAGAACTCCACCGCCTTGAAAAGGGTTTCCGCGAGCAGGCGCGCGCCGTCGCGCTGGGGATGGACGCCGTCCCGGCAGAGGCGCGCGCTGTCGAAGAGGTCATAGAGGTCGACAAGCTGCAGGTGCAACTGGGCGGCGATGTCCCGGATGGCGGGACGGACCCCCTCTTCCAGCACGTCCGGATTGAGGATCGTGACGGGAATCAGTTTGAAGATGCGGATGGGCGCGACGAGCACCACCCGCGGGCTCGAGGGCAGCGAAAGATAGGACTGCACCAGCCGGAGGTAATCCTCCCGGAAGATGCCGGGATTCCAGTTCCAGGGCTTGGTGTCGTTGGTCCCGAGCATCAGCAGGACGATGTCCGGCTCCCAGGCCAGGCTGTCCCGGTAGGCTTTCTTACTTGCATAAGGCGTCTCCGCATCGAAGCGGGCCGCGGCGTCGTTGTGGCCGAAATTGCGGACCTCGAAACCCTCGCCCAGCAGCTGCTGCAGCACGGCGGGATAGCTGTACTTCGCGCGGTTCACGATGGTGAAACCCCAGGTGATGCTGTCTCCGACGCAGGCTACCTTCTTCATGCCTCGCCGGGTTTGAGCGACCGGGCCACGGCCTCGGCCACGTTGATGCCGTCCAGCGCGCTGGACACGATGCCGCCCGCGTAGCCGGCGCCTTCCCCGCAAGGGAAGACCCCCGGCAGCGAGACATACTCGAGCGTCTCGGGGTCGCGCGGGATGCGGACCGGCGAGGAGGTGCGGGACTCGACGCCGAGCAGGAGCGCGGCGTTCGTATAGTAGTTGCGCATTTTCACGCGCGGGAAGGCTTTCTGGAGGCGCTGCGCCACGTGCGGCGGCAGGATTTCGTGCAGCGGGGCGCTCACCACGCCGGGGTGGTAGCTGGTCGGCGGCATGGTCTTGGAGACCTTGCCGAGGCAGAAATCCTCCATCCGCTGGGCCGGGGCGGCCATCGGATTCTCCGCGCCCAGCGCCTGGGCGGCGTCGTACATCTTACGCTCGACCGCGTGCTGGAAATCCATCAGCTTGAAGGGGCCCTCGCCGGGGACGTCCTCCGGCTCGATCTGGACCACGACGCCGGCGTTGGCGAATTTGCCGCTGCGGCCGGAGTTGGACATGCCGTTCAGCACGACGGTCCGCTCTTCCGTGGAGGAAGGCACCAGGACGCCGCCGGGGCACATGCAGAAGGAGAAGACGCCGCGGCCGTCGACCTGCTCGACGAAGGAATACTCCGCCGCCGGCACGCCCGGCTTCCACTGACCGTGGTACTGGCACCAGTTGATTTTCTCCTGCGGATGCTCCACGCGCACGCCCATCGCGAAGCCTTTCGCCTCGAGCGCGCCGCCCATGCCGGCCAGCATCTCGTACACGTCGCGTGCGGAATGGCCCGTGGCAAGGATGATGCGCGAAGCGCGGTACTCCTGCCCGTCGGCCGTCTTAACGACGTGATCCTGAATGGATGTAACCTTTGCGTTAAAATGATACTCCCCGCCGTGTTCGACGATGAAGTTGCGGATATTCTCCACCACGACGGGCAGTTTGTCGGAACCGATGTGCGGGTGCGCGTCGATGAGGATGTCCTTCGAAGCGCCGAACTTCACCAGCTGGTGCAGGACCTCGCGGAGGTCCCCCCGCTTGGACGAACGGGTATAGAGTTTTCCGTCGGAGAAGGCGCCCGCGCCCCCTTCGCCGTAGCAGTAATTCGAGTCGGGATCGACGATGCCGTCGCGCGAGAGCTTCGCCATGTCGAACTTGCGCGCGTGCACGTCCTTGCCGCGCTCCAGCACCACGGGCCGGAGCCCGAGCGTCAGGAGCTTGAGCGCCGCGAACATGCCGGCCGGGCCGGCGCCCACGACGATGACCGGCTCGGCGCCGTGGACGTCGAGGTACTCCGGCAGCGTGTAGGGCACGTACTCCTCGCCGGGCCCGTACGCCTCGTACTGGTAGCGCCAGACCGGCTCCTTGCGCGCATCGACGGAGCGCTTCTTCAGCACCCATTTCATGCCGCCGGCCTTGGCCTCGATCTCCTTGAGGCGCGGCTCCCGCGTGAGCGGGCAGACTACTTCAAACTCCTTCATAATCAACTAGAAATCAGACATCCGGGACACNNTTGTCGGTCGTGAACTTGAATTCCGGCAGGTAGGTGTTCCAGCCGCGCTTGCGGCCCTCGGCCTCGATCCGGGCGCGCAGGCCGCTGTTGGCCGACACGCCGCCGCCGATGGTCACCTCCTTGATGCCGGTCTGCTTCGCAGCCTTGATCAGCTTGTCGAGCAGGATGTCGATCAGCGTCTTCTGGAAAGACGCGCACAGATCCTCCTTGTTCTTCTCCAGGAAATCCGGGTCCTTCGCCATCTCGTCGCGGACGAAATAGAGCAGCGAGGTCTTCACGCCGCTGAAGCTATAGTCCAGCCCCTCGATGTGCGGCTTGGTGAACTTGAAGCGGGTCGGATCGCCCTCCTTGGCGAGCCGGTCGATGATGGGGCCGCCGGGATAGCCCAGGCCCAGCATCTTGGAGCATTTGTCGAAGGCCTCCCCCACCGCGTCGTCGATGGTCTGGCCCAGGATCTCGAAATGCAGCGGGTCGTCCACGCGGACGATCTGCGAATTACCGCCGCTGACCAGCAGGCAGAGATACGGGAACGCGGGCTCCCGCACGGGCTTGTCCGGCTGGCGGATGAAATCGGCCAGCAGGTGGCCCTGCAGATGGTTCACCATCACGATCGGGATGTCCAGCGCCAGGCCCATGGCCTTGGCGAAGGAAGTGCCCACCAGCAAAGAACCCAGCAGGCCCGGACCGCGCGTGAACGCGATCGCTGTCAGGTCCGAGGCCTTCACGCCCGCCCGGGCGAGCGCCTCGCTCACCACCGGGACGATGTTCTGCTCGTGTGCGCGCGACGCCAGCTCCGGGACGACCCCGCCGAAGGCGCGGTGGACGTCCTGGCTGGCGATGACATTCGAGAGGAGCCATCCGTCGCGGATGACGGCCGCCGAGGTGTCGTCGCAGGAAGATTCTATGCCGAGAATGATGTCTGCCATCTGAGTACAATTATTCGGCAAAGATAGCAATTATTTCCGCAGGCGCGCATATATGGAATTACGCGGAGATTTTCTTATATTTGTAGATTACAAAAGGCATGTACAGGAAAAAGGGATATATCATCGCGCGCATTGTCGGCTTGCTGGCAGTGCTGCTGATGGCGTTTCTCGTTGCTATTCAGACGCCTTTGGTCCAGACGCGCCTGTCCAAGGTGGGGCTCAACCAGCTCGTGGCCATCATGGACGGCCGCGTGCAGTACGACGAGCTCAAGGTCATGACCTCCGGCGTGATCGTCATCCGCAACCTCAAGCTGATCGACACGCANNGGCGGCAGCTTCCACATGGTCAGCGAGCCCGGCGAAGAGTACCACGACAACCTCTCCCGCATCTTCCACCTGAAAGCCACCGACGCACCGCCGTCCAGGGACAAGCTGTTTGATGTCAAGAAGCTGCGCGTCAAGGACTTCCGCTTCCGGATGAACAGTTTCCTGCCCGACCGCGGCACCTACAAGGGATTCGGCGTCAACTTCGACGACCTGGACATCACCGTGGACTTCACGGCCTACAAATTCGCCCTGGCCGACGCCAAGATACGCGGCGACATCGAGCGTCTGGCAGCCCGGGAGAAGTCCGGCTACGAGATCAAGAACTTCTCGTCCAGCTGCGAATTCGGCTTCGTGGACGGCGCCCTGTTCGAGGACGTCGTGCTGCGCGACGCCTGGTCGGACATCCACCTCCGTACCCTGGCCCTGAAATACGATTCCACCAAGGATCTCGGCGACTTCGTCAACCTGGTGCCCATCACGGGCGACCTGCAGCGCTCACGCTGCGCCCTGCAGACGCTGGCCTACTTCTCCGGATCCTTTATCGACAGCCCGACGGTCATGGAAATCCGGCGCGGCCACCTGGAGGGCCCGGTGCGCGACCTGACCGTCGAGCGCCTGATCTTCAACGAAGCCTATTCGGGCGTCTCCGCCACCGCGAACGCCCACATCATCGGCCTGCCTGACATCCAGGAGGCCACGCTGGACGCCCAGCTCCAGGACCTGACGGGCACGACGACCGCCTTCTCGCGTTTCCTCGGCGGCCTCACCCCCGACAAGCCCGCCCCGGATTTCAGCCAGATCGCCCACAACGTCCCGCTGACCCTCCAGGTCGAGGCGACGGGTCCGTTCAACGACCTGGACCTCGATATCCAGACGCAGAGCCCTTCCGGCTCGTTCAACCTCACGGGATCGATCCGCAACGCGGTGGATCCGGTCCGCCCGATCGAACTCGCGCTGAACCTGGCCACCCACGAACTCGACCTCGGCGACATCCTGGGCGTCGACATCCTGGGCACGGCCACCCTGCACACCCGCGTCCACGCCGTTCTCGCCGATGGCGGCGGCCTGCCGGACGCCACCCTGGACTCCCTCGTCATCGACCGCATCCACGCCCTCGGGCATGACATCCACAACATCCGGCTCACCGGCTCGCTGCAGGACGGCACCGCCGCCGGCCGCATCCAGAGCAGCGATCCCCTGCTCCGCCTCGACCTGACCGGCCTGGCGGACCTGACGCCGAAGAACGGCCGCGCCCGCTACCGTGTGGACGGGCAGATCGCGGACGCCAACCTCGCCGCCCTCGGCTTCGACGCCGGCGGCAAGCTCTCCCGCGCCGCCACCAACCTGCACGCGGACCTGGTCCGCCTCGGCGAGCGCTTCGACGGCAGCGTCCGGCTGGAAAACGTCCGCCTGACCGACAAGGAAGGTGCGCACCAGCTCGGCGACATCCAGGTCAACGCCCGCACGGACGGGGCCTGGCAGGAAATCGACTTCAACGCGCCCTTCCTGGAAGCGCGCTTCCAGGGCGACCGTCCGGTCACGCAATTCGCCCGCGACCTGCAGGAGATTACCGTGCGCCGCGACCTCACCGCCCTCTTCACCAACGAGTTTGAGCAGCAGGGCTGCGGCAACTACAGCCTGGACGCCATNNACGACGGACGAGGGCCGGCTCAACGGCCGCGTCAGTTCAGACCGCATCGCCTTCGGCAAGAATTACCTCCGGAACGTCGACCTGCTCTTTGACAACCGGAACGGGGCGCTCCTCGCGAACGTCATCAGCTCCGAGCTGCGCGCCGGCACCCTCGCGGTGCTCAACCCCGCCATCACGCTCGGGGCGGACGACAACCTCCTGTCCCTGGGGGTCCATTACGACGATTTCTCCGGCACGGGCGGAGAGGCCACCGTCAACCTGGAAGGCCGGATGTTCCGGGACGAAGACGACGGCGAGCTGGTCATCCAGGCCCACCCGGTCGGTTCCTACATCCTGTCTCTTATACACATGACCTGGAGTTTCGCGCCCGCCGACATCATCAAGCACGGCCAGGACATCCGCCTGGACCATTTCCTGATCAGCAACGGAGCGCAGCAGCTGCTGGTGGACGGCGGCTTCTCGTCGCGCCGCAGCGATACGCTCTCCCTGCACATGGACCGCTTCGACCTGGCGCTCGTCAACCAGTTCCTGCCGGCGCAGTTCGGCCTCGAAGGCCTGATGAACGGCCAGGCCACCGTCACCTCCGGTCCGAACAAGGCCCTGGGCATGATCATGGACTTCCGGCTCGACACCCTGCGCCTTTCCGGCGTGGATGCGGGCAACATGACCCTTTCCAGCCAGTGGCAGAACGAAGGCAAGGAGCTCGGCATCAGCCTGGTGGACCACATCGACGGCCGGGACGCCCTGCGCGTCGGCGGCAGCTACTTCCTGCAGGAGAAGCGCCTGGATCTCCAGGCCGGCCTGGAGCGCTTCCCGCTTGCCGTGGCCTCGGCCTTCCTACCCGACGCCATCACGGAGCTGAACGGCGGCATCAGCGGCCACGTCAGCCTGACCGGCCCGATGGACGACCTCGTCCCCCACAGCGACGACCTGTACCTTGACGACGCCTACGCCCTCGTCGGGCTCACCGGCGTCGGTTATACCCTCAGCGGCCCGATCCGGGTGGACCAGAACGGCGCCACCCTGGAACACGTGGCCGTCCGGGACGACGACGGCGGCAGCATGACCGTCGACGGCGGCCTGCTCTACCAGCACCTGAAGGACTTCTCCGTCGACGCCCGCGTGGCGCTCAGCAACCTCAAGGTGCTGGATGCGCCGGAGCGGCCGGGCGTCTCCTACTACGGCTACCTGCGCGCCTCCGGCACGGCCAACGCCCGCGGCCCGCTGACGGCGCTCACCGTGGACGCCGACATCAGCACCTCCGGCGACGGCGAAGTGCACATCTCCCCGTCCGCCAGCGCCGGCTCCGCTTCAAGCAGCAGCCACCAGTTGCTGACCTTCACGGAGCCGCGGCGCGAGCTCGACCCGTATGAGGAAATGCTGGCCAGCCTCAAGAAGAAGGAAGTCACCCCTGCGGACATCACCATCCGCGGACGCGTGAACATCCAGCCGGCCGTCCGCGCGCTCGTGGAAATCGACAAGGAAGCCGGCAACGTGGCGGCCGTCAGCGGCCAGGGCACGGTGACCCTCACCCTGCGCCCGTCCCGGGCCATTTTCGACCTGAACGGCGACTACAACATCAGCGAAGGAACCTACCAGTTCGTGCTCCCGGGCCTCCTGTCCAAGAACTTTACCGTCCAGCGCGGCAGCTCCGTCAAGTTCAACGGCGACGTGATGAACACCGAGTTGGACATCAACGCGACCTACGGCCTGCGGGCCTCGCTCGACCCGATGCTCGGCACGGGCAACCTGTCGCGCCGCCCGGTCGACTGCGTCATCAACGTCGGCGACCGCCTGCGCGCGCCGAAGCTGAACCTTTCCATCGACGTGCCGGACCTGGATCCGACCACGCGCATGGCCGTCGAATCGGCTCTGAGCACGAGCGACAAGGTCCAGAAACAGTTCGTGTCCCTGCTGCTGCTCGGCACCTTCCTGCCCGACGAGAATTCCGGCGTCTTCAACCAGACCGCCCTGCTGTACTCCAACGTGATGGAGATCATGTCCGGCCAGCTCAACAACATCCTCCAGCGCTTCAAGATCCCCGTCGACGTGGGATTCGGCTACCAGGAGATGCGTACCGGCGAGAACCTCTTCGACGTCTCGGTGTCCACCGAGCTCTTCGACAGCCGCGTCATCCTGAGCGGCAACTTCGGTAACCGTCAGTATTCGACCGGTAGCGCCGGCGGCGACTTCTCCGGTGACGTCGACCTGCAGGTCCGGCTCGACGAGGAGGGCAAGTTCCGCCTCACCGTCTTCTCCCACTCCGCCGACGAGTTCACGAGCTACCTCGACTTCTCGCAGCGGAACGGCATCGGCGTCAGCTTCCAGAAAGAATACAAGTCCTTCGCGGACTTCACCCGCAGCCTGTTCATCCCCAGGAAGAAACGCGCGCAACTCGACGAGTTGGAAGCGGAGAAGTTCGCCGAACAAGTCATTATCAATATCGAAGATGAATCCGGGGAAACTGTACCTGATTCCGACACCGCTCGGTGACACGGAACCGGCCGCATGCCTGCCGCAGAGCGTCCTGGAGACGGCCTGCGGCCTGCATTGTTTCGTCGTCGAGGAGCTTCGCACCGCGCGCCGCTTCCTGTCCCGCTACGGCCTGCGCGGCCACATCGACGAGCTGGATCTGCACGAACTCAACGAGCACACCACGCCGGCCGAGGTCGAGGCCCTGCTGCCCCTCTTTGACGGCCAGGACGTCGGCCTGATGTCCGAAGCCGGCCTGCCGGCCGTGGCCGACCCCGGCGCCGCGCTCGTGGCCCTGTGCCATCGTCACGGCATCGAGGTGGTCCCCCTGGTGGGTCCCTCCTCACTGATGCTCGCCTTGATGGGCTCCGGCCTGAACGGCCAGTCCTTCGCCTTCCGCGGCTACATCCCCGCCAAGACCGACGAGCGCCGCGCGGCGCTCAAAGAGCTGGAGAAACAGTCCCGCACCCTGAACCAGAGCCAGATCCTCATCGAGACGCCCTACCGCAACGACGCCCTGCTCG
>LXOW01211734.1_pt1 | contig 13877 bp, 8 predicted proteins | sample 1368591 | NCBI WGS metagenome assembly LXOW01 (sample SAMN04884650, study PRJNA319009) | bovine gut metagenome | isolation source: Cow rumen | host: Bos taurus | place: Italy: Legnaro (PD) | collected 2014-07-09
ATGGAAGTAAAGAAAGACTATGCAAAAGACATGGTTGTTGGATTTATCAGATTAAACGGAATGACCGTTGGTGTAGTTGCAAATGCATCTGCAGTAGTTGATGAGGAAGGTAAGAAAGTAGAAGAGTTTGAAAAAGCTCTTACTACAGGTGGATGTGAAAAAGCAGCACATTTTGTAAATGTATGTAATGCTTTTGCAATTCCTGTTCTTACATTGACAAATGTAAAAGGATATAAGTGTACTGTAGAAGAAGAAAAGAATATCGGACATCAGGTTGCAAAACTTACTTACGCTTTTGCGAATGCAGATGTTCCTAAGGTTAATCTTATTGTTGGAGAAGCTTTCGGAAGTGCCTATATTTCTATGAATTCAGCTCATATTGGTGCTGATCTTGTATTTGCATTACCAAGTGCAAAAATCGGTATGATGGATGCAGAACAGGCTGCTAAGATTATGTATGCAGATGAAATTAAAAATGCTTCAGACTCAGCAGGAAAGATTTCAGAAAAAGCTGCAGAGTATGAAAAGTTACAGAGTAGCGTAGATGCGGCTGCATCACGTGGTTATGTAGATAATATTATTGAGGGAAGTTCTGTAAGAAAGCAGATGATTTTTGCATTCGAGATGTTATTTACAAAACGTGAGGACAGACCTTTTAAAAAGAATGGAACCATTTAAGTGAGGTGGAACAATATTATGAAAAAAAGAGTTCTGGTAGCATTATTGGCAATGTTTTGCTTGTTTGCAGGGCTTGGTATTGCTCCAAGCATTGCGATGGCTTCATCAGATGCAAATGAAACAATTACCGGTGGTGATACAACAGAGGATGATTACAGCACATATACTTCACAGATTAAGTCTTTTATTGGTACTTGGAATTCCTATGATTTTGTTTCAGAAGTAGAGCTAAACAAAGACCAGATGGAGCAGGAAGACATTGAAAGATATATGGCTTGGAATGATTTAAGAAATGAAATCGGTGATTTCAAAAGCGTTAAGAAAGAAGATGTTTCTGTAGATCCAAGTACAAAAGATATTACAGCAGTCGTAATTGCATCATATGAAAATGAAGATGCAGAGTTTAAGTTTGTGTTTAGTAGTGATGGACAAGTAAAAGATTATTCCGTTGAGAAGTTTGTCGAAAAAGATGATGAAGCAAATCAGTCTATGTCAGATAAGCTCGCAAAGGCTGGAATAAACACGGTCATGTCTATTTGTATCGTATTTACCGTATTAATCTTCATCGCCTTGATTATTTCTTTATTTAAGTTTATTCCGATGTTATTTGGAGGAAAGAAAGAAAGTGAACAGCCTGCACAGGTAGCTGCACCAGCGGCAGTAGCAGAATCAGTAGATGTTACGGATGACACAGAAATTGTGGCAGTTATTACAGCAGCTATTATGGCTAGTATGGGAAGTGAAGCATCAGCAGATGGACTTCATATCACATCAATCAAGAGAAGAACAAACAGTAAGTGGAAAAAGAATAGATAATTGAAATGAAGTAATCTATGTATCGAAACGATATTAAGGAGGATTTTTAGAATGAAAAATTATACAATTACAGTAAATGGAAATGTTTATGATGTTACAGTTGAAGAGGGAGCTTCTACTGGAGCAGCACCAGTTGCTAAGAAGGCAGCACCAGTTGCAAAAGCTGCAGCACCTGCACCAGCAGCAACAGGCGCACAGGGTAGTGTTAAGATTAACGCACCAATGCAGGGAAAGATTGTTTCAGTAAAAGCATCAGCTGGACAGGCTGTTAAGAAGGGTGATGTTATCCTTGTTCTTGAAGCTATGAAGATGGAAAATGAAGTAGTTGCACCACAGGATGGTACAGTAGCAAGCATCAACGTATCTGACGGTGATAAGGTTGAAGCAGGAGCTGTAGTAGCAACATTAAACTAATTTTTCACATAGTTCAAGGAAAATAAAATAGAAAGGGAATGCCACAATTCCTTGAAGCTTACGTGGCTCTACTATTTTAGAAAATAAGAATAGTAGATATGGTGTTAATATGGAATATGTAACAGATACGTTGACAAATTTATGGCATCAGACCGCATTTACGAATTTGTATTGGGGAAATTACGTTATGATTGCGGTTGCATTAGTATTCCTTTACTTGGCGATTAAGAAGGGATATGAGCCATTGCTTTTAATTCCAATTGCATTTGGTATGCTTTTGGTAAATATGTATCCTGATATTATGGCAACTTCAGAGGAAACATCAAATGGTGTTGCCGGTTTGTTTAGATATTTCTTCACATTAGATGAATGGAGTATTTTGCCTTCATTGATTTTCTTGGGAGTAGGAGCTTTGACGGACTTTGGTCCTTTGATTGCAAACCCTAAGAGTTTCTTGTTAGGAGCAGCTGCACAGATTGGTATTTTTGGTGCTTATCTTATGGCGATTGTTCTTAACTTTAATCCAAAAGCTGCTGCTGCGATTTCAATTATCGGTGGAGCTGATGGCCCTACTTCATTGTTCTTATGTAGTAAGTTAGGACAGACTGAGTTTATGGGACCGATTGCGGTTGCTGCATACTCATACATGTCATTGGTGCCTATTATTCAGCCACCAATCATGAAGTTATTTACAACTGAGAAGGAACGTAAGATTAAGATGGAACAGCTTAGACCAGTTACTAAGCTTGAGAAAATCTTATTCCCAATCATTGTAACAATTGTTGTTGTATTATTATTACCTTCAACAGCACCACTTATCGGTATGTTGATGCTTGGTAACTTATTCAAAGAGTGTGGAGTTGTAAATCAGCTTGCTGAGACAGCATCAAACGCTTTGATGTATATTGTAGTTATTTTACTTGGTACTTCCGTAGGTGCTTCTACAAGTGCTACAGCATTCCTTCAGGTAACAACACTTAAGATTGTTGCATTAGGATTGATTGCATTTGCGCTTGGAACGACTGCAGGTGTATTCTTTGGTAAACTTATGTGTATTGCAACGAAAGGTAAGGTTAATCCTTTAATTGGTTCTGCCGGTGTATCAGCTGTACCAATGGCTGCCCGTGTTTCTCAGAAGGTTGGAGCCGAGGCTGATCCTACAAATTTCTTGTTAATGCATGCTATGGGACCGAACGTTGCCGGTGTTATCGGAACAGCAGTTGCTGCCGGTGTATTTATGGCGATTTTTAACGTGTAATATAGGGGCAGATGTCAGCGTTACCTTGTCTGACATCTGTATTGAAAAATGTATTTGAGAGAATATAGGAGGTATTTTTGTAATGGCAGAAATGGAAAAGAAACCAATTAAAATTACAGAGACAGTGCTTCGTGATGCTCATCAGTCGCTTATTGCTACAAGAATGACAACTGAGCAGATGTTGCCAATTATTGATAAAATGGATAAAGTAGGATATCATTCTGTAGAATGTTGGGGAGGAGCTACTTTCGACGCTTCACTTCGTTTCCTTAAGGAAGATCCATGGGAAAGATTACGTAAATTAAGAGATGGATTTAAAAATACAAAACTTCAGATGTTATTCCGTGGACAGAATATCCTTGGATACAACCACTATGCAGATGATGTAGTTGAATATTTCGTACAGAAATCATTGGCAAATGGTATTGATATTATTCGTATTTTTGACTGTTTGAACGATGTTCGTAACTTGGAAACTGCAGTTAAAGCTGCAAACAAGGAAAATGGTCATGCGCAGATTGCTTTATCTTACACATTAGGTGATGCTTATACTTTAGATTATTGGAGAGATATGGCAAAGAAGATTGAAGATATGGGTGCTAAATCACTTTGTATCAAAGATATGGCTGGTTTGCTTACTCCATATAAAGCAACAGAGTTAGTAACTGCCTTGAAAGAGTCTGTACAGATTCCAATCGATCTTCATACACACTATACTTCTGGTGTTGCATCAATGACATACATGAAAGCTGTTGAAGCTGGATGTGATATTATTGATACTGCTATGTCGCCAATGGCTATGGGTACTTCACAGCCTGCTACAGAAGTTATGGCTAAGACATTTGAAGGAACACCATATGATCCGGGATTTGACCAGAGCTTATTGGCTGAAATCGCAAATCACTTTGCTCCACTTAGAGAAGAGTGGTTGAAGTCAGGAAGAATGAGCACAAAGGTTCTTGGTGTAAATATCAAGACTTTGATGTATCAGGTTCCTGGTGGAATGTTATCAAACCTTGTTTCACAGTTAGATGAAATGGGCGCTTCTGATAAGTTCCAGGAAGTGTTGGAAGAAGTACCACGCGTACGTAAAGATTTTGGTGAGCCACCTTTGGTTACACCATCATCACAGATTGTAGGTACACAGGCTGTGTTAAATGTAGTTACCGGTGAGAGATATAAGATGGTAACAAAAGAGTCTAAGAAATTGTTATCAGGACAGTTTGGACAGACTGTAAAACCATTTAATCCTGAAGTTCAGAAGAAATGTATCGGTGACGCCGAGGCAATCACATGCCGCCCGGCTGATTTGATTAAGCCACAGCTTAAGGATATCGAAGAAGAGATGAAACAGTACAAACAGCAGGATGAAGATGTATTATCATATGCATTGTTCCCACAGGTTGCTACTGAATTCTTTAAATATCGTGAAGCACAGCAGACAAAGGTTGACTCAACTGTTGCAAGCGAGGAAAATAAAACATATCCGGTTTAATATTTAAGGAAATAGAAGTTTTATAGTTATAGTGAATGCCGAGTTGAGTTTGATAACTCGGCATTCTTTTTATCTCAGTCGAAGGAATCCTCTTCCATTAAAACGAAGAGGAGAAAGTGGGTTTCTTCGACTGAGATAAACACTCTGCGAGGATGCGCAGGAATTTGCATAGGAACTTTTAGGGAGGATAAACAACAATGTGGAAACATACCGTATATTCAGATGGCTCGGCTAATTATGTCAGTAATATATGCCCCCAAATTGGAGAAAAGGTTACCATTGCCATAAGAATGGTAAAAGATGCACCAGTGGAAGGGGTGTATTTGAGTTATCAGTTAAATGGATTAGAGGAAGTCTGTCAAATGGCATTTTCTTATGAAAGGGATGGTCTTTGTTATTATTCCTGCGAGATTTCGATGCAAAACAGAGTTCTTAAGTATCATTTTTATTTAGAATGCCAAGAGGAAATGTATTTTTATAATCAAATGGGGCTTCAGGATAGTTTTTCTGATGTGGTTTATGATTTTACATTGCTCTCTGATTATAAAGCACCATCATGGATAGAGGGAAAAGTGTTTTATGAGATTTTTCCGGACCGTTTCTGTAAAGGAAATCCTTCTTTGCAGGTAAAAGATGGTGAAATTGAAAGAGATGGTCACGTTTCTCAAAAGATAGATGATTGGAATATGCCACCAAAACCTTATGTTGAAGCTTGGTGTTTAGATTATTATGGTGGGGATCTTGAAGGGATAAAGGAGAAGATACCATATCTCAAAGAACTGGGAATTGACGGAGTGTACTTAACACCAATTTTTAATGCTCCAAGTGTACATCATTATGATTGTACAGATTATAAACAGGTGGATGAACATTTAGGTGGAAATGAAGGTTTGGCAGATTTGACCAAACATTTACATAGAGAAGATATGCGTATTATTCTTGATTTGTCCTTTAATCATACAAGTAACCTACATCCTTGGTTTACGGAGTGTAAAGATTACTATTATATTAATAAGGACGGAGGGTATCCGGGATATGGAAATAATAAAACGATGCCTTTATTAAATTTTGAAAGTCAGGAACTTCGGAATGAAATCTATGGGGATGATGACAGTGTGTTAAGACATTGGTTAAAACCGCCATATTGCATTGATGGCTGGAGATTTGATGTGGGTGCAACGGTTGGTATTTATGGTAAAAGTGACTCCCATAAACAAATCTGGCCTGAAATATATAGAGCCATTAAAGATGTGAATCCGGACTCTTACATTTTATCGGAGGACTGGAATGACAGTGTGGAGTTTTTACAGGGAAATCAATGGGATGGAATTATGAATTTTGTTGGCTGTGCAAGACCGGTGAGAGAATATATTGGACAGTTGGATTTTAGAATTACAAGAAGAATTAAATCGAAAACTGTGAAATCCAATTCTTGTGCAAAAGCATTGAAGAAAAGGATATTACAAACTTATGGGAAAATCCCATTTGCCCTTTGGGGAAATCAGTTTAATATGATTGACTGCCATGATATTGGAAGATTACATAATGATAAGAATATCAGTTGGGATCGGTATGTGATGGCATTGTATTATCAATACATGTTACCAGGGGCAGTGTGCCTATATTATGGAGACGAGATTGGCATAGAGGGAGGGCTTGCTTCTCTAGAAGAATGTCGTTACCCTATGAATTGGAATGTTGATTTAAAATCGAATCCATATTACAATATATATAGTCGGTTAAATAAAGCGAAACGTGAAAATGAGGCAATGCAACATGGTGGTTTTTCATTTTTATATACAGAGGGAAAATGTGCAGTAATAGCCAGATTTACTAATGACAATGCGGTTTTACTCATTAGTTCCATGGATAAGGAAGACACTACCATCAAGTTTTCTTTAAAGGGGTTAGGAAACAAAGCCAGCATGCCTAAAAATTCTTTATTAGGGGAAGAGTTACATTTTAGCGAGGAAGGACAACTTGTCACTATGAAAATTCCAGCAGAGTACGGATATTTAGTTCAGGTGATTTGAGATTCTGATTATGAGATGTAGAAGTGGGAGTTTGTATGAACTTATGAAATTACCAATTTGGGTGATTTGGAATTAAGATTTGAGTTTTAAAAGGGAAAACTAAGGAAAACTCCAAGAGAACATAGAATAAAGTGGGGGGATTTTATGAAAACAAGAAAAGTAAAGATTACCATTAAGATTTTGATATTGTCAGTGGTGATTTCAATTTTTTTGGCTATTGTCACAACTGGGGTTGCATACTATGTTATTTCTGAAAATATTGTTTCAAGCAATAAAGATTTAGCAAAGGATTTTGCAGTTACTGCGGCATTGTCTGTTGACAGTGAACTATTGGAAAATGTAATAGCGGAGGGAAATCCAGAGTCGGAGGATTTCGAAAAAATTAAGGAACAGCTTGCTGTGTTTTTGGAAGCAGAAGGTGTGGAGTATATTTATACCATGTCCTATTTAGATCAGGATCATTTTCAGTTTTTAGTTGATACGGACCCGGAAGAACCTGCAGATTTTGGGGAAGAATATGAGACAGAAGATGCCATGACTGTTGCCTGGGAGGAGGGAACTTCCAGTGTAAGTGATAAGCCATCTGATGACAAATGGGGAACTGTGTATACAGGATATGCACCAGTTAAAAATTCTTCCGGAGAAATTATTGCTCTTGTGTGTGTAGACTGCAATGCAGATAATATTGATTCTACAAAACACAGCCTCTTAAATTCTATCTTAGTTGCTTGTGTCATTAGTGTTTTACTAGTGGTTGGAGTAGCATATGTTTTTGCCATGAGGTTAAAAGGTCATTTTATTAAGGTAAATGATGCAATGCTTTTAGGTGCTTCTGATGATGGTGATTTGAGAAATGATATTCATATAAATTCCGGAGATGAATTGGAAGTTATCGCATCAAGTTTTAATAAACTGTTGGAAAAGACGAGAAATACACTTTCCAGCGTGCGGGATCAGAGTGAAAATATAGCTTCATCCATGGATTCCATGGTTGAAAAAACAAGATTAAGCAAAGAACAGTCAAATAATATGACACAAACCGTAGAACAACTGGTTTCCATGACAGAAGAAATCAATACAAATATTGAAACAATCATATCAGACATCGACAAGGCAAATGAAGATGTGGAACATATGAATAGCATTACAGGAAACAGTTCGGAAAAAGTAGTAGAAGTAGGAAATTCAGCCGGAGAAATGAGTAAATTGGCAGAAGTATCCGGTCAAAAAGTGGAAGATACCGTTAAAGTATTGACTGAAAAATTAAAAGAAGAGACAGATAAAGCTAAATCCGTAGAAAAAATCAAAGAATTGTCGGAAGATATCAAAGCCATTGCAACACAGACAAATTTACTGGCTTTGAATGCTTCTATAGAGGCTGCGAGAGCAGGAGAAGCGGGAAAAGGATTTGCGGTAGTAGCAGAGGAAATCGGCAAATTAGCATCTGATTCAGACGTTTCAGCAGGAGAGATACAGGTAGTGAGTACCGAAGTTATGCAGGCTATTGACGGATTACTAGAAATTTCGGAAGAAATGTTTGTATTTATCAAAGAAACGGTTATTGACGATTATGCAAATATTTCAGGTTCCAGTGAGGATTTTTCTTCACAGATGGGTGAACTTGAAAAGAATATGGGCGAGTTAAAAGGTATGTTAAAAGACTATAAAGTGCTCATTACTGATATTTCAGAATCGGTAGATCAGATTGGTGAAGCTATAAACGATAATGTGAAAGAAATTGAAAGCATTGCAAGTAATATTAGTGTACTTAACGAAAATATAGATGGGGTATCTTTGGCATCCGACGTTTCAAAAGATGCAGCGGAAGAATTACAGTCTGTACTTTCTACATACAAGTTTTAGAAAATATTCAGAAGAAGCTATTGCATAAATATATGAGTATTACATGACGGAATGAGCAGTCAATACACGAGGCTGTTCATACCGTGTGGTTATCATTAAATAATAAAGCATAAATAGAATAAAAAGACTCTCAATTTACATAGAATTTAAAAAATGTATTTGGGGAGTCTTTTTCTATGGATGAAGGTTTTGAAAATGAAAAGCTAGCACCAGGTTTAAGCGTTGCATTAGAAATTAATAAACGTTTTGGAGAACTGTATCCTTTTGATGGAGAGGAAAATGGAAGATGGGAACTTTTGGTGAAGTATAATGGTGATTTAAAGAGTTTAGAAAAGTTATATGATTTTCAGGCAGAGGAATTGTTGTTTGGATATGCAATTGTATTTATTTCCCCGGAAAATATTCCAATGTTTGCAAATTTAAAAAACGTAGAATATATCGAACTACCAAGGAGACTTTGGCCCGGAGTGGTAGAAGGAAAAAGGGACAGTTGTTTGAGCATTTCAAATGAAATTATGGGAAATAATACTAAATTAAGTGGGGAAGGAGTAATTGTGGCAATTATTGATACCGGTGTGGATTATACACATCCTGATTTTCGTAACGAAGATGGTTCTACAAGAATATTGGCATATTGGGATCAAACGCTTCAAGGAAAGATGGAAAATGATATAACGGATGCTACAATAGGTAATAGTACATCAAGTAACCTGATTATTGGAAAAATACCAAGGGAAGCACCGCCAATTGGATATTCCTTGGGTGTTTTGTTTACAAAGGAAGAATTGGATGAAATACTTCAACAAGGGAACGGTTATATAGGAATTAAGCCTTCCAGAGACTTTTCAGGACATGGAACACATGTGGCGGGAATTGCCTGTGGAAACGGAAGATACAGCAATGGAGTTAATAGTGGTGTGGCAGGAAAAGCAGATATGCTTGTAGTGAAAATCGGAGATATAGGCGGGGTATCCTTTCCAAGAACCACGAGAGTATTAGAAGCTGTGACATGGTGCGTTCTTTATGCGGAACAAGTTGGTAAACCAATTGCTATTAACATTAGTTTTGGCAATAATTCCGGTTCCCATACGGGGCAGGATTTGATTTCTTTATATCTCAATCAAATATCCATGCGATGGAAAAATAGTATTTGTGTTGGAAGTGGCAATGAAGCCACCAACGGACTTCATAAAAAGATTTATCTGGAAAAGAATAGTGAAGAACAGATAGAATTTAGCATTGGAGAAGAAACGGGAAGTGTTTCCATGAAAATCTGGCTGAATTTTCAAAATGAATGGGAGTTGTATCTGGAAAATTATAACGGAAATCGTTTTTTTATTGATGGCAAAAGAACGGATATTATGCTATGGGAATTGGAGGATGTCATTGTATTTATCAATAATAATATTCCAACACCGTTTCAGAAACTTCAGGAAATTTATATACAGTGGATTGGCAAGGAAAGTAGATTAAGAGAAAGCATATGGAAACTTATATTTCGCGAAATTCGTATTACGGATGGAAGAGTAGATGCGTGGTTTGCTGAAGGGGAAAAATTGCAGGGGCAGACTCGTTTTCTGAATCCAAGTGTAGATACAACTCTTACAACTCCATCAAGTGCAGACAGAGTAATTACTGTTGGGGCTTATGATGATTCTACACAGCAGATGGCACCCTTTTCTGGGCGTGGATATACGAGAAATGACATGCAAAAGCCGGATATCGTTGCTCCGGGGGTAAATATTTTATCTGTAGCTGCAAATGGCGGATATACAACGAAAAGTGGAACTTCCATGGCGACACCTTTTGTGACTGGAGCAGCGGCTCTATTGATGGAATGGGGGATAGTTCAAAAAAATGATGTTTATTTGTATGGAGAAAAAATAAAGGTATTTTTAAGCAAAGGAGCTGTTCCAATTCAGAATACCGTGCCGAATAATCAGCAGGGATATGGAAAACTCTGTCTTAAAAATACCTTTCGTTTTATTCTGTAAGTAACGATTGAATTTCTTTCATAAGTAAATCAATTTCAATTGGTTTTGAAATATGGCCGTTCATACCGGCGTGTATTGCCTTAATCTTATCTTCAGCAAATGCGTTTGCAGTAAGAGCGATAATTGGGATAGTAGATGCATCAGCTCGGTCAAGATCGCGAATTTCTTTGGTTGCCTGATATCCGTCCATTTCCGGCATATTGATATCCATAAGAATTAGGTTATAGGTACCGGCAGGAGCAGAACTGAATTTTTCTACTGCATCAATTCCGTTTACTGCAAGTGAGACAGTTGCATTGTACAGTTTCAACATCTCTACAGCAATTTCAGCGTTGATTTCATTGTCCTCAGCCATAAGAATATGAGTGCCGCTTAAATCATAATTGTCTGAGTCTTTGGATGCCTTAGAAGCAGTTTCGTGTAGTGTCTCACGCTGAGCGATGGTAGGTATGTCAAACTGTAATACAAAGTAGAAAGTAGAACCTTCACCAGGAGTACTCTTTACTTCGAGTTTTCCACCTAACATATGTACAAAATCTCTACTGATGGTAAGACCTAATCCGGTTCCACCATATTGATTTACAATGTGGTCCTCCGCCTGTTCAAAAGCAGAGAAAATCTTTTTACGTCCTTCTTCGGAAATACCAATACCCGTATCTGAAATGGAGAACTTAATCTCTGCAGTAGAATCTGTGTTTGACAGTTCTTCGATAGCGAGAGTAATTGTTCCGTCTTCAGGAGTGAATTTTAATGCATTTCCTAAAATATTGATAAGTATTTGAGACAAACGAAGAGAGTCACTGATGATTTCGTTTGTTTCAAAGTTGCTATTGATTACAAAATTTACTTTCTTTTCAAGAGCTTGTGGTCGAATCATTGCTTCTGCACGCCCAATAATATCAGAAAGTAAAATTGGTTCTTTGTTTAGTTTCATTCTGCCGCTTTCGATTTTGGAAACATCCAAAATATCGTTAATCAGGCTTAATAAATGTCTTGATGAAGAATCAATTTTTTGCAGATAATCTCTGGTCTTTGTAGGAGAGTTCAGGGATTTCTGTGCCAATTCAGCCATACCGATGATAGCGTTCATCGGAGTACGAATTTCGTGAGACATATTTGACAGGAATGAACTCTTTGCCTGACTTGCACTGTCTGCATTAAGTTTGTTCTGAGCACTGTTAATAAGTCTGGTTGCCTGTTCTAAGAAATATTTGTCTGAATCCGTCCATGGGAATTTTGCATTATCCTTCTTGTAAAGGATAATACCTTTGTATTTTCCTTCTGATATAAGAGGGCAAGAAAGAACGGAAGAATTAAAGATAGGGTATTTATCCATCAATTCGTTGTATAAATCCTCATCTTGGTCTTTCTTTAATAGAAGGAAACATTCGACATCTACAATTTTATTTGTTACAAACAACTGTTGGAACATTTTAGAATGTTCCGGAAGAATATGAAAGCTGTTTGAAAGAGAATCTTCGGTATCAATTTGATGCCATTGATAATTTATGTTTATCATAGACTGTCCATATACATTCTCTAACAAATATATATGAGAAAGTCCGAAACGTTTACCAACCTGCTCGATTACCATTCGTAAACCACTCTTTAAGTCTTTTGTTTCTTCAATCAGCTCTGACATTGTATTGAAGAAGGAATTAGTATTCATCCATTCCTGAAGGTTGTCAGATGGTCGTAAAATCAAATCATCGTACATTCTTTCTACATCTGCTATAGAAGCATTATCTGAAGTAACATCCGTAGGCTGTAACTTAAGTCCTTGAAGTGCTTTTGGAAGCAATTGCTTAAATGGCAACTGATCACAAACTGTAATAGTTTCACACTTTAAGTGCTTGATGGAACCTTCACCAATATAGAGTTTCCTTAAGGCTTTTGAAAGGGAAATGGATAATGCCTCCAAGTCTTCAGATGTAATATCTTCAATGTAGATGACAAAAATAGCACCTTCATATCGACTTGCCATAGCCTCGTTTGGTAAATACTGTCTTATGGTATCAGCCATGTTTCGAAGAACCATTTCTCCAAATACATGCCCGTAGTTCCTTAATATTGAGAAATAATTTGTAGCGTTAAGAACTAAAACACCATGATTTTTGAGAATATGCTCAGATAACCGGACATAGTCTTCCATGGTTTCAAACAGGTAAAATCCGGTAATACGGTCTTTATGTTCCTGTTCTAATTTTTGTTCCTGCTCCAGTTTTGCTTCTGTAATATCGTGAAGCTTTCCAATTACAGTTGATAAATTTCCTTTTTTATCATAAATATTTTTTCCTTCAAATTGCATCCATATAATGCGAAGATTACCATTTTCATCTGTAATTTTCAGACGATGCTCTGAAGGGGATTCTAATTGACCTTTCATCATGCGTTGGAACATTCTGGTAACTGAATGATGATCTTTGTAAATGTGTCGTATATAGTTTGTAAAGTTTTCAATGAGACAATTCTCATCTTCCTCAAGACTATCATAAATAAAAAATGGAACGGATGATGAAAACTCATCCATAATGGCATCATATTCAATAATAATATCTGAAGTGCTTTCTACAGCAATTCGGAAACGCTCCTTCTCTTTTGTTACTTCAGTAATAAGGTTATTTTGAAGGTTTAAATATGTATCAAAACGCTTTAACAGATACAATAACGTAATCTGAACAATTGCTATCTCAAATGATAATCCTACGAAAAATCCCCAAAATGCTTGTTCTGGCGTAGGATATGATTTGGAATATAGACGGTCAAAATTTGTCTTTGTACTAAAATACAACGAAAGTATCATGCTTATGTATTGTAAAATACTAACCTGTATTGTAAGTTTTTTGTCGAAATATAAACAACTCAGAGTTGGGATAAATGCATACATAAGCCAAACAGGCGAACCAACAAAGTATGCAATGATAGCAACCATGGTTGTTAAATTAAATATGGTATAGTACATAAATACATTATACTTTTTGAAAAATACATAAAGAGAAATTGGTACAAAATTAAATAGAATAAATACAAGTAAGAGGGCAATAACAAAATTGTCTTCAAAGAAGAAAAATCCAAGAGAATTTAAAAGAATTGCAAGCGGAATAAAAGGAGATGTAAATACTAAAATAAGAAATACAAATCGATTTATAGATGCTGTATTTTGTACTTTAAATTGCAATAGACTATCCTTTGAATTCATCTTGTTTCCCTCCTTTCGTAAATTCGAAAATGTGAGTATTTTGACTCTTTACTTCATTATACATGAATATTAGCAATATATCAAGTAAAAGCTTCCAAAAAATTGCAACTGCGGCAACACCTTAACT
>LXOW01008723.1_pt1 | contig 13874 bp, 9 predicted proteins | sample 1368591 | NCBI WGS metagenome assembly LXOW01 (sample SAMN04884650, study PRJNA319009) | bovine gut metagenome | isolation source: Cow rumen | host: Bos taurus | place: Italy: Legnaro (PD) | collected 2014-07-09
AGAGACAGGAAACACCTCAGGACATACTCTTCATCGCTCAAATCTTCTACTACCATATTTCACCTTCGGTTATTTATCACAGTTCAAAATAAAAGATACATTATCATAATCATTTTGGCAAGACCTAAAAAACCAGACGGAAGATATACACCGTCTGGTTTTAATTAGGTATTTACCATTAAGCCTTGACACCCTTAGCGGCAATCTCTGCGGCAGTTTCTTCCTGCACTGCTTCGATTTCATCGCTGATGTTCTTCGGGGTAGCGGCAGCTTCTTCCTTCAACTTGCTCTTGCGGGCCTTTTTCTTTGTTTGCTGTTCCTCAGTGAGAGGTGCAGGCATTTCGCCAACAAGGTCCTTTGCAAAGAGGGACACATCGTACATGTACTGCTTCTCGATGTAAGCAAGGAACTTCGGGTCGGTGATAAGCGGTTCCATGAATGCCTGCGTATTGCATTCATCGGTATCATCGTCAGTCCAACGGAATTCACGGAGAAGTTCGCCAGTTTCCTTATCGATATCATAATCAGGACGATGGAGGAATGTACCCTGATTACCCTTCTTGATTTCAACAGCAGCACCAGATGCAATAGCATCTTCAACCAATCCGTACCAGCGGTCGATACCACCATTCGTAAGAATACGGTATTCACAGGTGCGGTCTTCCATACCGTCACGACCCTTCTTAATCTGTGCGGTGGCAATCTTACCAATCTTGGATGCCTTCTGTGTGCTTGTTTTCTTCGTCCTGTAAGCCCTTCCGTTAGTGCAAACAAGCACGATTGAATCACTGTTAAAGTACAGTTCGCAACCACCTGGAATGTTCTTCGGGTCCTTGTACTGTTCGAGGGAGTCGTAAACGTGGTTGATGATAAGAGAAGTGAACTCGGATGCGTTAATCAGCTTTGCAAGTTCGTTCTTCTTAATAGCGGTCTGACCCATGTCAGCGGTAGGCTGGTCCTTACCCGTCTGCTTTTCGATGGCTTCAACACGCTGCAAGGAAATAATCGGGCCCCAAGAGTCAAACAAGAGGAAGACTTCGTGGCGTTCCTTACGGGTCAAGCCTTTCTGGGCATTCGTAATAAATTCATTGATTTGGTGGATGAACTTTGATTCAAACACAACGATTTCGTCAGTGTTCACACCGAGGCGCTGTGCCAACGTAAAGTTGAATGCACCTTCTGACGATACAACGATGCAATCCATTCCAGAGTGGTAAGCGCTTGCAAGATAGTAAAGGCCGATAAGGGATTTACCCATTGTAGACGGAGCTGCGATTTCCGTCATGTGACCCTTCTTGATACCGTGGTTTACCATACCACTGAAAAGGACTTCAAGAACTGGGATTCCGCAGCCGAGGTATTCGACTGGTTCGTTCTTGCTGATGATGTTTTCTTCGAAGGCCTTAATACCCTTCAACTTGGCTATCAATTTACTAGGCATATTTTTACTCCTGTCTGGCTCGACGTTTCAACCCAGGGGGTCCTTGTCTTCAGACTTGTTGATGCTTAGACATACAATGTTTATAAGATTACTGGTGGCCGACCGATACCTCATGGTCGAGAATCTTCTGGCAGGCGAACCTGTTCTCTCGGATGATGCTCAAAACAGCCTTCATCGAGTTCAGGTATTCCTCCTGCTCGGCAATCTTCTTTTTCCAGTCTACGAGAATCGGGTCGCCGTTGATACGGTTCATTAGAAGCGTATTGTTGGTATAGCGAGGAATGGTCTTGAACTTGTGCTTTTCGGTAACTTCTGAAAGCATGTCGTCCAGTTTCACGTTCATTTCTGCAACCAGACGGGTTTCCTCGTCCACCAAGCGGGCAAAAGTGAATTCATAGTTCGAGACTTTACGCAAATACTCGACAACATCAGGAACGGCTTCGGGTATCGTAATGTACTTTTCAGCCATTGGCAAAACGTCATTCTTGAATTTATCTTCCGTCATGAAAAACTCCAAAGAAAAATGGGAACCCGCTCGGGCTCCCACTAAATTATATTGTTTTTTGGCTATTCTGTTATTCGTCCTGCGAATCTGTCGGAATTTCTTCCACGGGGCAGTCCTTCGTGCTAGGTTGAACGCCATTGTCGATGTCCTCGACCGTGACCTGTTCACCCTTTTTCTTCCTGCCACCCTTCTTTTTCGGCTTCGGTTCAGCCTTTTCCTTTTCAGAAACAGGGATTACCTCTTCCTCGACAGTCAACGGAGCCTCTTCGGGCTTGTCGAACTTTGCCTTGACTTCGGCAGGGATGTTTTCAAGCATCGTACGCCACTTCTTCAAATTCTTCGGAGAAGTACGCAGTTCCTTCATCATCGTCTGCGGCTTGGCACCTTCGGACAACATGTGCAACAACTGCTGGAACGGTTCGCTACCCTCGATGATGTTGTAACATTCACGGTCGTAGACGATTTTGACCTGTTCATCAGACACAGGAAGTCTTGCGTTATGAATGTCTTCAAGAACCTTGGGATAGTCATTTCCGTTCAAGATAGAGGCGATGACACGGCCAACTAGCTCGCCATCAAGGTTGTATTCTATCTTTTCGTCGGCAGGCGGTTCAACCTTAGATTCCTCAACAATCTCCTGCACCTTAGCCTCAGTCTCTTCCTTAACCTTTGTTGCCTTAGGCGGGAAACGCGGCGTGATTTCAGGGAACTTGTAGAGGTAATAGTGCCAGAACGCACTAGCCTTCTCATCAAAACTCTTGTCATCTTCTTCCTCCACAGCATCCTTTTCGAGGAGCTTGATTACACGGATTGCACATTCGGTGAAACGAGGCACCTGAGTTGTCAAAATGTCCCTGTTCATCGGCTGCCAGCGGGAGTCAATCCACTGTGACTGATTTGCAGGTGTACACGGGCTGGAAAGCGGGTTGCTGTTGACATCCTGCACACTGAACAGGAGGGTGCTTGCCACAGGGAACTTGGCGTCGTCCATGCTGTAAGTGTCATAGTTCTTCGCCTTGAACTCGAAACCGTCGTTTTCACGGACGTATTCCTTGTACAGAGTAACAGAGCGTGCGTGAAGCCTTTGGATTACATAGCCAACAAGGTTGCAGACATTGAACTTGTCACGCTTTTCAGTATAGATATACTCGTCAGTGGACAAAATCATGCCCCAGTCGCCATTTCCGCAATGCTTGCAGAAAGCCTTGACAATCTCGCTCACCTTTCTCCATCTTTCATCAGCCTTGATGAAAATGAATCGGTCGCTGTCAGCAATGACTTCCTTCTTCGCTTCTTGGAACCAATCGGGTTCATCCTTCAAGAAAATGTAAATTTTGTGAAACCCAAGGTTTTCGTGGTACTTGCACCACATCTTGAACTTCATTTTAGATNNTACCATTGATATTCAACAATAAATTACATTTTTCAAAACAAAAGTGTCGGGAGAAAGTCTCCCGACACCCTGATGAGTCCATAGAACACTAAAACGGAGGGTCATCACCGAATGGACTATCAAACACGTTACCCAAGTTATAGTCTGGCACGGGTTGGGCCGCCTGTGCCGCAGTTCCAATAGATGTCGGAACTGGGGCTGCAGAAATCGGGGATTCCAAATCTTCCTTGATTCTGTCAATCTTGACCGACTGGTAATTCTTTTCCGAACTGAACTTCGTAGTACACCAATCGTATTGAGTTCTCGGATGGAAAGCATAGAAACCACGCTCACGCATATTCTTGATTAAATCCAACTGAGCCTTCGTGATTCCGATATGTTCCATTTCTTCCGCAGGAGCATAAGCGCTATTGCATACACAGTTGCAAGATTCTGTAATCGCATTCTTGATGTTGTCAGGAGTGCAACTAAGGTCGATAAGAGTCTTATTCCTAAGGAACTGGTCAACCCATCCCTCTCTCTTGGCGGTTTCATAAACGTCGCCACACTCCTTGACAAACTTCGGAGCGCCATCCTTACCGACGCAGGTAGCCTTAGGCAGACCTGGGGTCTTCGGGTTAGGCAAGCTCATGCCGTGAATGTTGTCGCTACTGTCGCCAGATACGATTTTCTGAATCAGATAGTCAGACGGGGATTCGCAGGAAAGGAACTTTACGGAAAGATGGTCATAAAATACTGCCTTTTCACACTGAATCTGCATCATGTCAGTATCACGGGTGACAACAACGATTGAGCTATATCGGTCCTGCAATGCCTTGACTGCACCGTAAATAACATCGTCGCCCTCGGCCCCTTCGAGTTGTATCGGAAGGGCACGGTAATACTTTGCAAGTTCAAAGGCAAACTTGTCCTTATACTTCTGCCACTCGTCTTTCGGTGTCAATGCAGTCCATTCGCTGTACTTACGCTTTCCCTTGTAGGCAGGAATGATAGGCGTCTTGTTCTCGTTCTTGGACTTCGTGCTAACCTCGTACAAGCCCCATAGCAAATCCTGCTTGGCCTGAGAAAGCTCATTGAGGAAGTGATGGTCTTTGTTACGGAACGACGGATATTCCTTCACGGGAATACGTTCAACGGTGTATTCTTCCTTCTTCTTGTCTGGCTTGCCGATACGGTAGGCATAGTTTTCCGTTTCCGTGTATATGTAGGTGTCATCGTGGTACACGATTGTATGCTTTCCGTAGTAATCCTTGACGAAATCCTTTCTCCAAGAGTTTCCGTCAACAGCAATGATGATGTCCAGCGGATTGAAACGCTGAATCAAATCGTTCATCGAGGTGACCATCTTGTTACGCCACAAGCGGAGTTCGTCTTCCTTGGTCTGAATGCCGTAATCATCGCCAACCTTGTAGGAAGCCTCGATTGAATGGATGTTCTGATGGGCTATAGACGACCAGTCTATCACCATGAGCCTATTAGTGTCATACTTGTAAGTAGCAGGGGTATTAATCATAATTTTGCTCCTAAGTTTACAATATAGTCTTTTCTAATTGAGTTGGCAAGCCCAAAAAGGTATAAACTATGAATAATTGGAAGGATGCATCATGGTCACAACTCTTCAAAAAGAATACGCTTTAATTTACTATATTCAGAAAAAGCTCAAACAACCTGAGAACAACGGCTTTTTGCATGAGCTGTATACTCCCGAAAACGTAAAACTCATAGTTGAAGAATTGGTAAAGAAGAAAGCTGTAAACCAGCCGACAATCAACATCGGCCATGCCGTAGAAGACATCCTCAGAAAACTCCACATAGAGAATTTGGTTAACCCAAACCAGATATCAGAGAAGAACAAGTTGCTTCCGTACGATACGGTAAGCTTCATGCAGATATTCCTGAGAAGGACAATAGACAACATTCTACTAAACATGAAGCAGAGGCTGTTCATCGACGACATCACTGATGCCAAGGATGGCATGGCTGCATATTTTGTTTCCACATTTACCATCAAAAACATGACTGACCCGAATTTCAACAAACTGGTAAAAATGGGGAGGCGGCCCAATATTGACGAAATTGCAAACGAGCTTCATAAGAAATATCCAAACTCGCCCCTGTTTAAGGGTGTCAAAGACATGTCCGAACTTGAAGCCCAAATCGCTCCGCTGATTGCACCGCTTACCAAAATCCAGTGTAATTACTACGATTTGGCGAGCCTGTTCAGGGAACTTGACAATACTCCAACCGTACTCGATACAAACACACTAACCAACGCAATAGATGCCGTCATCAAGGAAAAACAAGAAGGTTCTTCCACGAGTTTCGATATTGTCCGCAACCATGTAGAAAACAACGTAAAGGCAAGGATAAAGGAGAGCCCTGACATTGAAGAATTTCTCAATAAATCAGCAGACTCCCGCTTTGTCGGTACAATTAAGTATAAGAAAAATGGCACACTTGATGGCACGACCAGAACGAACATTATCGACGTGTCTTTGAGAAAGGAAGACAGGAATTTCGATACGTTCATCGAGGTTATAAACCACCTTCTCTCCATAGAAGGACTCGCAGGAGTCACTACAGACTACTATAAAAACAAGCAAAACATACTTCTTACCGAACAGCAATACCATGCACTGTTCCCAGAATACTTTATATCTTTCGGTGCCATCAAGGAAAAGGTGAAGTCCGAATCCGAAATGGGCGGTTCCACAATGAAGAGCGGCGATGAAAAGACATCCGTCATCGACTCATATTCGAGAGATGATGACAACGATGACGAGGAGGAAGAAGACGTTTCGTTAAATTCCCCAGACCTTCATGTTGGAAAGACGACAAAACTGATGTTCGCCAAAATGCTCGCTACAATCAACGGCCACCCAGAGACTGTCCCAGACGTAATTGAGTCGAAGATGGGCACCAAGGCGATGATATATAGTCTAAACCGTATCCTCATCACAGAACTTTTCAACACATCATACGCCAATATCGAATGGCTTGCCGTATACCTCGGAACAGGTCAAATTCCCGAGGAATGGTCTGACGAGACAGCAAGCGCACTACAAGCATTAAGAGATACATACATCAAGGAAAGTCAAGCAGAACACCAAGAATACGCACAAAGAGATATTCATGTAAAGGCGTTCGCTACCATACTAAGCGAACTGTCCCGCCTTGCTAAAATGGACCCGAAAAATGAACTCAAACGAAGGGAATCGGGTTCCAATACAGCAAGCAATAATGTCACTTTCGCTCTCGACGGATATACCTATGTACTAAGCAACGCATCGCTGTCTACGATTGTCAAGTTGATGGCAAGCAATGCAATCCAAGGTAAATACGTCGAATCAATGTCCCTCACGAACACAAATACAATCAAATGCGCTCTCGACTTCTTGAAGGACAGTGGATTGCTCAATGAAGCAAATAAAGTGTACCGTCTTGAATCGGATATTGATTCAATCAAACACATTGTCAACGGACTTGGTTGGGCTCAGCTTCCTACAATCCACCACAGCATGATGTCAACTGCGCTCCGCAACTGTTCCTACATCTACAAGCATAACGGTTGGGAGCCAATGAGCAACGACGAACTCAGCAGGACTGACTTTGCGCCAGTACAGGATGAGAAAAAGAACACAACTGTTAACGACGATATCCAGCATCTTCTTGCTGTTGTTGAAAGGTTGCAGGGTCAAATCAAGCCATACATGCTTAACCTGCAAGCGGTCAACTATGTCATGGAACTAATCCAAAAGCAATACCATATCGCTGACTTGACACCAGTGGAGCCACCACAAGTCGATGAAGACACGCTATCTATCTCAGACACAACTCTGCACAGCTTCGCCACAGAGGAATCAGCGGAGTCATTTGACCGATTGTCACAAGGCTTTTACCTAAGACATATCATCGAACAATACGATGACCTCGTTAACAATGCCTGTGATGACATCAAGAAAACACTAACCAGAAACCACTTGTTGAGCGAAGGCACCCGTGACACGCTTCTAAGCAAAGTGCATAACAGCGGACGACCAGCAAAAATCATCAACGATATCTTCGGAGAGAAGAAGCAAGAAAACTATGGCAACATGGCAGAAGATTTCAACAGCATTGAAATGAGAAACATCTTTACCGTTGCCCAATATGTAGTCCTTCTGTACAACAAGGCACTGGAAGACGTACGTTTGAGTAACCCTGAGGTAGCAAGCAACTTCTACACAGCTCACTATGTCACATCAGAAGAGTTGACAAAAATGGCGGCAGGGCAAACCCCGTCGAACAAGATGTACTCAGAAAACGGAAATCTCTGCAAAAACGATTTCCTGTTGAATGCATATCTCATCGACATCCTTTTCAGAGCCTTGTACCTCATCACGGTCAATTTCAATATACAAACAAGCGCTACATACACGGCACAGGAAGTCGCCAGCATGAAAGATGTTGGCGAAATGAAGAAGTATATCAATGAAACCATCAAAATAAAAGTAAACAACGTACGATATACCCAGTTGCTAAGTGCAATCAACAACAGGGTTAGACTACACCTGCTGTACGACATACATATGCTTAACTTGGTCAATGTAATTATGGTAACTCACCCAGAAGTAGAACAGCTAACCGTCGATTCATACAAGAATATCAACGGAGATACTACGAATGCGAATATACCGAAGATGATGCAAGGCTTCGAAACAAGTAAGCAAAAAGCAGCCACTCTTAAACGTAAAAAAGCGGAGGAGGAAGCCAACTTTAATAGGCTCTTCCGACCCGATTAGAACTGCCTGCGGTAGTTCTTGAGAAGGCCCTCTGCGGCCTTCTTTTTTCGTTTCTCCAATTGCTGGGCACGCTTTTCAGCCTTTTCCTTTCTCTTCTGCTTGATATCGTCCAGCTTTACATCGGCCTCGACGATACCAGTGAGGTCAACTGGCTGTATAGGAATTTTGTCTGCATTGTAGTACTTCACCCTTTCACGGAAATGACGCACCATGCAGTTTTCATTGATATAGTCTCCACGAGTACGACCATGAACCATGTACGAAGCATCGTCAACGATGTCGTAGCAGGTAGCAACATCCTTTCCATCACACTTACGAACAATACGACCAATCGACTGCATAATCATATACATCGACTTACCTGGGTCGCCAAAGACAAGGTTGTTCAACTTCTTGACGTTCATACCAGCTTGAAGACATCCGTATGTTCCCAACAGGATATGCCCGTACGAAGAATCCATATCCAACCTGATACGGTCACGTTCCTTCGCCTTGACTTCACCCTTGATGATACTGTACTTGAACTCTGGATGATGCTCCTGCAAGTAAGCGGCAACACGCTCCAACGGCTCGATGTTACGGAACAGGATTACAGTATTCTGTGCCGTCGTTATCTGATTGTTGCTGATAAGCCATTCAAGAATATCGAATCGACTGCGGTTGCCAGTCACGATTGAATACTCCTCCTCGAACTTCGAGTAGCAGATGGTCGTCCTGCAATCCAGTGGATATGGAACATAAAGGGCAACCACCCGTGGCGGAGTGATAAGACCCTTTTCGGCAAGCTGCCACAGGCTAACGATTTCATACTTCTTTCCAAGAGAAGCTTCGATGTAACCTGCATCGAGACCATCATCAGGAATGGTTCCCGACACACCTACCTTGAAATTTTCCGCTGATGTACAATAGTCGAGAATCTGGCGCAACACGGGCCCACGGCATCCTTGGCATTCGTCCACGATTATCGCATCGAATCGCTTGAAGAATGAAGGTTCCTTGTTCTGCAAGCTCTGCCAAGTCGTGATGACAATAGGCTTCAACATGACTTCCTCACCAAGATTCAACTCGGCAAGTTTCCTTTTCTGTGCGGCAGTCAGCTTATCCTTGGACTCACCATAGATTAGCGTACAGTTCTCGGGCGCCTCATCCCATGAATAGTCGTCCTGAAAGTTCTGCATCAACTGGACTACGAGGCCAGAGTTAGGAACGACGACGGCAATCTTCTTGTGCTCGACCTCGGTCATGTAACGGGCCATAACATAGACTGCCAACGACTTTCCAGAAGCAGTGCAAGCCTTGAACGCACCACGGCGATGCAACATGGCCTGATAGATGAGTTCAACCTGATGCTCACGAAGGGTGAGCTTGAACCCCTCCTTGCGGTCGTGGATGTTCAGCGTCTCGGCATATTTGAGTATCTCTTCCTTGGTCCAGACCATCTTCGGTCGGAACATCGAGTCAATCCTCGGTGACAGTTTAAGCTGAATGCCTGGAAACCTTCCTCTCAGCAAGTCACATACCCTAGCGATTAGACCGATGGGCACGGTCCGTTCATCCTTGTCGTAGAAATTGACATACTCCTTGCCGTAGCCGTTCTTGTATTTTTCTGTATACGTAGCCTGCTTGTCCTCGTACTTGATGGCGCTATTCAAAAATGTATAAACCCGATTTATTTCAGTTTGGGTATTGCCATAGACGTTGACGAGCGATAAGTTATCTCTGAGGAAGTCAAAATAAACTAGCATAATCAATTGGATAAACTAGGGTTGAATAAAATTACATGTTTTCTTAACTAAAATATCTTTTTTAACCTCTAATCTTGTATTTTAACATTAAAAAGTGAGAACATATAGTGTTAACTTGGGGTGCTGGGGAAGAAAATACTGGTTAAGTCATTGTATGGGCCTTGCTGAAGACAGAATTTTATTGTATATTATTCGCCGATGAGTTCGAATCTTGCACTTTCTTTACGTCTTTTAGACCGCTTTTCTGAGTCTGACAGCCACTATTCCTTTGATAAGATGCTGGTTCCTAACCGCATTTTCGATGATATGGTTGAAAAAGCTGATACTCTTGGCGGTGTGTACAAGAAGAACTTCGAATATCTGCTCTACGTTGTCAATACAATGTACCGTCGTTATCAAATGTCTTTCAATTTGGCTGCGAAGCACCATTGGAAAATCGATATCGACAAGTGGGCAGTGCCTATTTACTCAAAAGTCTACGATAGAATACTCGGTTCCAACTACTTGGAGTACGTCCACATCCTCGAAGAGTGGGGTATCATTGGCAGAAGCCGTTCCTACATCAAGGGAACCAAGGATGTGCCAGGAAAGTGCAAGCACTACTGGTTCACAAAGAAGTATTTGACCTATATCCAGCGTTATTTGCACACGAGAGCGCAAGAAGAAGCGGGAGATATCGAAAAAAGACAGGGTGGAGTACGTGTAATCATGGCTTCCAACCCATTTTTGTACCGAAAACTTGCCGCTAGGGCCGAAGAAGTCCACGCTGAACAGATGCAGTTGCCTGAAATCAGGGAACTTTACGAGGATTTGACCCATTTTAGCATCGACGAGGATAAAAGTTATGACATTCTCGGCGATATGGTGGCATCTGGCGTAATCCCTGCTGACAGAATGACCTCAGAAATGAACAAAGTCAGGATGTTCAACAGCTATGCCACCGATAAATATGCTCTTTACTGCAAGCGTGACGCTTACGGGCGTGTTCACACGAACATCACCCAGATGAAAAAGGAAATTCGAAAGAACTGTATCACCTGTGATGGCAAGAAGACTGTCGAAATCGACATCAAGAGCTCTCAGGGTGCGTTCTTGTACCGTGTACTCGACCGTTATATTTCTAATTTTGATGACCGAGAACATATTGTGATTTCCTATACAGGTGGAGTTGCTGAACCATACTGGACTGATGGTGAAAAGTGGGACTCTATACACACTTTCATCAGTGAGTTGGAAGCATACAGAACTCTGCTGGTTTCTGGACATCTTTACGAATATTTCCGTGATTATGTTAACAAAACGTTACATATTAACGTTGACCGTAATAAGGTTAAGAAGGAGTTCCTTACCTGCCTATTCTGCGGAAGGTTTTACTCAAAGAAGAAGCATGCGCTTGTAGAAGCGATTCAGCAGCTCTGGAAGGAAAAGTTTCCTAACCTTTTCAAGGCCATCCAGATTATCAAGCGTGGACACTATGCCGAGTTGGCTCATGAGTTGCAACGCACCGAAAGCCACCTGATTTTCAGCGTAGTCTACCGCAGAATCAAGGACGAGTTGCACTGCCCTGTCTGCACAGTCCATGATAGCATCATCGTTGCTGCCGAGTTTGCTACCCGTGCCAAGCAAATCTTCGATGAAGCATTGGAAGAATTGCAGATTCCTACCTTTACCGAGCAGGAACAGCAGGAAGCCTTAATCAAGGATACTTTTATTGCAGACAAGACCTTGACATAACGAATTTAATAAACTATATTTGAGAAAAATAGGATTAAAAACATGGATTTTCAGTACTTCAAAAACCCTAATCTTAACGTGCTTAACTGCACCCATTGTGACCTTGATGGAGTAGGTTCTCACCTAGTAGTCAAGACAGTCTATCCTAACGCAAAGTATGCAAAGATGTTCTACGGCGTGGAGACTGACTTGTTGACTTTCAACACCATTCCCAACAAGGAACAGTACAACGCCATTGTCTTTACGGATTACACACCCGAGAAGTTCATGGATAATGTTCGTGCCGTTGGTATTCCAACTCTAGTTTTGGACCACCATCCTAGCGTAGCCTACCTTAACGACCCCGCTAACTGCGTATTTGTTAACACGTCTGCTTGCGGCGCTCGTCTTGCTTATGATTTCTACCAAGATGTAAAAAATATCTCACACCTTGAAGAACTCATTGGCTACATCGATACGTTTGACCGTTGGGTTAGAACTGACCTAGAACGCTTCAAACACGCATGCCGTCTTAACATGATATTCAAGGAAAAGTACAAGTTCAATTTCGATGCATGGATTGAAGCATACAAGGATGGCCACACGAACTTTACCGAAGATGAAATTGCCATTCTTGACAAGATTGAAAACGAAGTTAATGACGTGTATAACAAATTGCAGTTTACTGACCTTCCAGGTGGAGGTGTGTTAACACGTTGCGAAAAGCATTCTACAGAAGTCGGTATCAATATCCAGAACACTGAAAAGTACAACTACTGGATTAACATCTATCATGACAGAAAGACAGGCAAGCCAGGTTTGATGTTCCGTGGTTACAACCCGAAAATTTCCTTTGACAAGTTCGCAAAGAAGATTGAGCGTAATGTTCCTGGCTCGAACATGGGTGGACACGGACTTTCAAGCGGTGGCAAGGCTCTTAACGATAGTGATGCAATGCGAATGATTGCCCTGTCCATCCCGTACATCCAGCAGCAGATTGACGGTACGTTTGTACAGGATGACGAAATGCTTGGCAATTCTAACGGACTATAAACTCTTGGTGCAACAAACACCATTCAATATGAAAATTCTACAAATTAGGACGGTGCTTGCAACCGTCCTTCTTTCATTATGTATCGGTCAGGTTTATGCTTGGTCGCTTCTAGCAAACGCTGTCAACTCGGTTCTAAACCACGACATGTCGTTTGCCTTCTCTCTTGCCATCCTGTTTCTCGGTCTGTCTGCAGCTTTCATGGGAAAGTTCGTGGAAAGAAACCCGAAGGCAACCTACATCATGTCCGTAATTTTCTTCGTTGCTGGATTCCTCCTAAGTGGATTTGCTTGCAGCGTAGGAAGCGTCGGGATGTTCTATGCCTCGTATGGAGTCCTCTTCGGATGCTCATGCGGGCTCGGGTATGTGGCCCCAATCAAGACGCTGATGCTCTACTTCCGTCACAACAAGGCGGTCGCATCTGCTATTGCCATCCTCTCGTTCGGGTTGGCAAAGTCCGTTGCAAGTCCGCTGTACACATACCTTACTTCAAACTATGCTATCGACCAAGTGTTCTACCTTCTTGCTCTAATCTATACTGTTCCGCTTATCGTGACATCGTTCCTGTTCAGGAAGTTCCCTGTCAATTACAAACCACCTATGGTTGAGACAATCGATATAGGAAAGACGGTTAGGACATTGCCTTACATTTCAATCTGGTTGTTCTTCTTCCTCAACATTGCTTGCGGCTTAGCCTTCATCAGTCAGGAAGCTCAACTGTATTCCCACTATGGAGTGGCAATCGGGATGGCAACCTTGCTGTGTACATTGAGTGCAGTTTTCAACGCTGGTGGACGCTTTGGGTTTGCTTGGATTAGCGACAAGTTCGGTAGATACACTCCTTATATCATCCTGTTCGCATTGAGTTCATTGCTGTGCTTGGTTAACTTTGGTTTTGCTGTACTGGGCCTGTTCGTTGTCAGCGTCATGCTCATCAACGCTTGTTATGGCGGCGGATTTTCCGCTTTGCCTGCTCTGCTCGCTAGCAAGTACGGGATAACCAACACCTCTACAATCCATTCTCTGACATTGAGCGCTTGGGGCATTGCAGGAATTGCTTCCCTCTTCTTGAAACAGCTCCCAGTTGATACTTTGTTCATCTCTTGCTTCATACTGTATGGTTTCAACCTTCTGTTGCTGTACCTGAGTAAGAAATAACGTGGATTTGCCCCTGTTTATAGCCGACCTGCAATAGTGGTCGGCTTTTTTAGTGCTGGAATAATATATTTTAAGGAAGAATAAAGA
>LXOW01336044.1_pt1 | contig 13873 bp, 13 predicted proteins | sample 1368591 | NCBI WGS metagenome assembly LXOW01 (sample SAMN04884650, study PRJNA319009) | bovine gut metagenome | isolation source: Cow rumen | host: Bos taurus | place: Italy: Legnaro (PD) | collected 2014-07-09
GCGGGTCGGGGCCGAAGAACGAGTTGAACGCGCCGGGCATGGCGGAGACGGCGGGATCGCTGACCTGTGCCAGCCCATCGAGCGCCGCAAGGAATCCGCCCTGCGACTTCAGTACCGCCGCGACGACCGCGATGATGCCAAAGATCATGATGATGCCCTGAATGAAATCGTTGACAGCAGTCGCCATATAACCGCCCGCAATGACGTAAACGCCGGTGAGGATCGCCATCACGACGACGCAGACCGAATAGTCAATGCGGAACGCCATGCCGAACAGGCGGCTGAGGCCGTTGTAGAGCGAGGCGGTGTAGGGGATCAGAAAGATGAAGATGATGACCGAGGCCGCGATCTTGAGCGCGGGGCTGCCGAAGCGCTTGGCGAAGAAGTCCGGCATCGTGGCGGAGTCGAGGTGCTGCGTCATGATGCGCGTGCGGCGGCCGAGGACGCCCCACGCCAGCAGCGAGCCGATCAGCGCGTTGCCGATGCCGATCCAGGTGGAGGCGATGCCGTACTTCCAGCCGAACTGGCCGGCGTAGCCGACGAAGATGACGGCGGAGAAGTAGGATGTGCCGTAGGCGAACGCGGTCAGCCACGGCCCGACGCTGCGCCCGCCGAGCACGAAGCCGCTCACGTCGGCGGCGCTGCGACGGAAGTGCAGACCGATGCCGACCATCATGCCGAAAAAGACCACAAGTAAGGACACTTTCAGGATCATTGGAACTACTCCTTCACAAAAGAGTTCTTTATCTCTTTGATGCGTTAAAGTTTAATGCATCAAAGAGATAAAGTCAATAGATATTTATCACAAGCTTTTCTTGCGGCGCACTGTTATTTTCGGACAGGGTGACAAGACAAAGTCATTGACGCGCTTTGGATTTTGGTTGTATAGTGTAGGCCGTATGGATCATTGCATGAGCTTGCGGCGCGAAAAGAAGGTCATATCATAACGTATGGTCGATAGTCCGCGCTCGGCGGAAAGAACAGAGATAAAGAGACTTGAAAACAAACGATTTGACGCAGGGAAGCGTCCTGAAAACGCTTCTGCGCTTTTTCTTCCCGATTTTGCTCGGGATGCTGTTCCAGCAGCTTTATAATACGGTGGACGCCATCGTGGTCGGCCGTGTGGTCGGACATGAGGCCCTTGCCGCGGTCGGCGGCAGCCCGGCAGTCATCATCAATCTGGTCATCGGCATCTTTACGGGCCTCTCTTCAGGCGCGACGGTCATCATCTCGCAGTACTTCGGTTCGCGGGACGAGGAGCGGCTCAGCCGGGCGGCGCACACGATCCTGACGTTCTGTTTCTTTGCCGGCTTGGCACTGACGCTGTTGGGACGCCAGTCCGCGTACCAGTCGCTGCAGCTGATCAAGACACCGGAGGATATTCTGGAGCTTTCGACGAGCTATCTGCGCGTCTATTATATCGGCGCCGCGCCCCTGCTGCTGTTCAATATCGCGTCCGGCATCCTGCGCGCGGTGGGGGATTCGCGCCGTCCGCTTGTCTACCTCTGCGTCTGCTGCGGCACGAATATCGTGCTGGATGTCCTGTTCGTCGCAGTGCTGCGCATGGGCGTGGAGGGCGTCGCCTGGGCGACCGTGCTGGCAGAGTCTGTCGGCGCGGTGCTGATCCTCATCCGCCTTGCGCGGAGCGAGGGACCGGAGCGGCTGATCGTCCGGCGGCTCGGCATGGACGGCGCCTCGCTGCGCCGCATCCTGTACATCGGCGTGCCCGCGGCGATCCAGGGCGCGATGTACTCCTTTTCCAACATTCTGATCCAATCGGCGGTCAACGACTTCGGTACGACGATCGTCGCGGCCTGGACGGCGATCAGCAAGTTCGACGGCATTTATTGGGTAACGAGCCAGTCCTTCGGCATCACCGTATCGACCTTTGTCGGACAGTGCTTCGGCGCCGGAAAGCTCGACCGGATGAAGGAGGGTGTGCGGAAATGGCTGCTGCTCGACCTCTGCGTTTCGGTGACGATCTCCGCGCTGCTCATCGGCCTGAGCCGCTGGGGCATCCTGCTGTTTGCGACGGATCCGGCGGTCATACGCGAGGCGCTGCGCCTGATGTGGTACTTTGTGCCCTACTATGCTGTCTGGAGCTTTATCGAGATCATTTCCAACACGCTCCGCGGCGCGGGCGACGCCATTGCGCCCACGGTGATCAGTCTCGTCGGTGTGTGTGCGCTGCGCGTCGTCTGGATCCTGTTGGTCGTACCGTACTGGCATACGGTAAAATGCGTCAGCCTGTCTTATCCCGTGACGTGGATCATCACGGCGGCAGTGTTCGTCGTTTACTATTATAAAACCAACTGGCTTGCGCGCGCCGCGGGGCGCATTCCGGCGCGCTGAAGCTCGGCGGGGAGAATAGAATGGATTATTATGCAACGCTCGGCGCCGCCTGCGCCGACCGCGCGGTACTTGCCGCGCTGTTCCGGGAGGGAATGACGGCCGCGCGGCTCAACCTCTCCCATACGACGCTCGCAGCCTGCGCGCCGATGCTGGAGGATTTCTTTGCAGCCGCAGCGGAGGCCGGCGTCAAACCGCGCCTTGTGATCGATCTGCAGGGGCCGGAGCTGCGCGTCGGCGCGCTTGACGCGCCGGTGCCGCTGAGCGAAAGGAAAGACGTCCTGCTTGGGGACGGCGGTATCCCCATTCCGAAGAACGTGGCTGAAGAGGCGGAGCCGGGCGACCGGATCTCGCTTGACGACAGCGCAATGCTGCTGGAGGTCGAAGAGCGCACAGAGAACGCGCTCCGCTGCCGCGTACTGCGCGGCGGCATGCTGCACAGCCGCAAGAGTCTTGCGGTGCTCGGCAGGGAGATCGACGCGCCTGCGCTGACGGAGGCGGATCGCGCCAATCTGCGCGAGGCGGGACGCTTCGGCGTCACGGACGTTCTGCAGCCCTTCGTGCGCAGCGCGGAGGACGTCCGTCTGGTGCGGCAGGCGCTGGATTGGGAGGGACTTTCCTCGGTCCGCATCATGGCGAAGATCGAAAACCGGCGGGGTCTTGCGCATCTGGACGCGATCCTCGGCGCCGCGGACGAGATCTGCATCGCGCGGGGCGATCTCGGAAACGCCATGCCGCTCTGGGAGCTGCCGCGCGTCCAGAAGGAGATCGCCGCACGCTGCCGCGCAGCGGGAAAACCGTTCTGCGTGGCGACGCAGCTTCTTTGGTCGATGCAGGAGCGCTCGGTGCCGACGCGCGCGGAAGTGCTGGACATCTACAACTGTGTGCTGGACGGCGCGGCAGGCCTGATGCTCACGGGCGAGACCGCAGTGGGGAAGTATCCCGCAGAGGCGATGCGCTATCTTGTCAAAACGGCTCGTGGATTGAATAATGGCTGATTATATGCAATTATTCAGACTGCATATTGGTGATTGCGCTTGGAAATGGGCTTACATTTTGGGAATAATTATACATATTGCAGATTGACGCATGAATGGTTCTGTATTATTATTCAATCACAATACGGCGGTGAGATGCCGCAAGGGAAATAACAGGAGGAATACAATATGAAGAAGATGATCGCGCTGCTGCTGGCAGCCATGATGGTGCTCACGCTTGCCGCCTGCGGTGAGAAGAAGAGCGAAGCCGAAAACAAATACAACACCGTTACCCCCGGAAAGCTCACGGTGGCGACATCCCCGGACTTCGCACCCTATGAGTTTTACGCCATTGACGCCAGCGGCAATCCCAAGCTGGCGGGCTTCGACATTGCGCTTGCGCAGTACATCGCAAACGAGCTCGGCCTTGAACTTGAGGTGGTGCCTATCGATTTCGACGGCGTGCTGATGGAACTGCAGAACAAGTCAGTCGACCTCGGCATCGCCGGCCTCTCGCCCGATCCGGAGCGTGAGGGCATCATGGACTTCTCCGACATCTATTACATGGGCGGGCAATCTTTTGTCACCGTGAAGGGAAACGAGGGCAAGTTTACCTCGCTTGCCGACACGAATAACGCCGACTATGAGATCGGCGCGCAGACCGGCTCCATTCAGGTCGGCCTGGCGGAGGAGAACAGCCCCGACGCCGACATTGTGCAGCTTGCTAAGGTCACAGACATCATTGCGGAGCTGCTCGCCGGCAAGCTGGACGGCGCGTACATCGAAACTGCCGTCGCTGAGAACTACGCCAAGAACTATCCAGAGCTTGCAATCGTGCTGGACGTTCCCTATGACGTGGAAGGCTCCGCCATCGGCGTCTCCAAGGGCAACGCTGAGCTGCTCTCCGCCGTGAACGCGGCGATCCAGAAGGCGCTCTCCGACGGCAGCATGGACAAGTTCGTTGCTGAGGCTAACGAGCTCTCCACCGGCGAGATCTATGAGGGCCTGCTGAACTGACCTGTATGTGAAATAACGGATTCCTCCCGTCCGAAGGGCGGGAGGAATCTGATGTTTTGAGAAATTGGAGTATAGTATGGATCATTTTATTCAGGCGGACAATTTCGCAAGGATCGTGCCTTATCTGAAGCTGTTCTGGCAGGGTACGGCCGTCACGGTGCTGCTCTCGTTGTTCACGGTAATGATCGGCTTTGTGCTCGGTCTGCTGCTCGCGACGATGCGCCTTTCCAAGTTTTATCCGCTGGGTTTCCTCGGAACGGACCGGGAGGGACGGCTGCGCGACGGCGGACCGCTGCTGGCGATCAGCCGCTTTAACCCGCTCAGCTTTCTTGCCACCGCTTATGTTGAGATCCTGCGCTCGACGCCCGTGATCGTGCAGGTGTTCATCATCTATTACGGCGTGTTCGGCTCGCTGGTGACGCTGCCGAAGTTCACCTTCCTCGGCTTCGTCAAGTTCGAGCGCTTTTTCCCCGGCGTGGTGGCCCTGGGCATGAACTCCGGCGCCTACCTCTGCGAGATCATCCGCTCCGGCATCCAGTCCATCGACGGCGGGCAGACCGAGGCGTCGCGCTCCCTCGGCATGACGCAGGTGCAGACAATGCGCTTCATCATTCTGCCGCAGGCGATCAAGAACATCCTGCCCGCCATCGCCAACGAGTTTGTCGTCATCATCAAGGAATCCGCCATCACCTACACCATCGGCGTGCAGGACATCATGTCCGCGGTCAACGCCGTGCGCGGCGCGACGTTCATCATCATCGAGCCGCTGCTGGTGGCGACGGCGATCTACTTCTGCCTCTGCTTCCCGACGAGCAAGATCATCGCACATTTCGAGAGGAGGATGAGCCGTGGCGACAAACGATAAGCTGATCGAGGTCCGGGATCTCAAGAAATACTATAAAAAGGGCGTCATCAAGGCGCTCGACGGCGTTACGGTGGATATCTATCGCGGGGACGTGGCGGTCGTTATCGGACCGTCCGGCTCCGGAAAATCGACGTTCCTGCGTTCGCTGAATCTCATGGAGGAGCCGACGGGCGGCAGCATTATTTTTGACGGCGTGGACATCACGCGGAAGAAGGTGCCGGACGCAAACGGAAAGCTGGTCAGGCTTGACATCGACAGGCATCGGCAGAAGATGGGCATGGTGTTCCAGCATTTCAACCTGTTTCCGCACAAGACCGTTCTTGAGAACATGACGCTTGCGCCGATCCAGGTCAAGAAGATCGCGCAGGTCGCCGCGGAGGAAAAGGCGATGGCGCTGCTCCGGCGCGTTGGGTTGGATGACCGCGCCCATGCCTATCCGATCCAGCTCTCGGGCGGACAGAAGCAGCGCGTCGCCATCGTGCGCGCGCTGATGATGGAGCCGGAGGTCATGCTTTTCGACGAGCCGACCAGCGCGCTTGATCCGGAGATGGTGGGCGAGGTGCTGGACGTCATGCGCGAGCTGGCGCGCGAGGGCATGACGATGGTCGTCGTGACGCACGAAATGGGCTTCGCCCGAGAGGTGGGCAACCGCGTGCTGTTCATGGCGGACGGCAGGGTGCTGGAGGAGAACGAGCCGGGTAAGCTTTTTGACGAGCCGCAGCACCCGCGCCTCAAGGACTTTCTGAGCAAAGTACTGTGAACAGGAAGAGAGCGGCCGGGCCGCTCTTTTCTTCAGGGAGAAGCATATGAGCCAAGAAAAGAAGAACGCGTTGGCGTTCATCGACGAAAAGAAAGACCTGATCTGCCGCGTTGCGGACGAGATATGGGCCTGCCCGGAGCTGTCGCTTCGCGAGACACACGCCGCTGCGCTGTATTGTGAAACGCTGGAGAGCGAGGGCTTTGCGGTGGAGCGGGGCGTCTGCGGCATCCCGACGGCGTTCGCCGCGTCGTTCGGAAGCGGACGGCCGGAGATCGGCATCCTGGCGGAGTACGACGCGCTCTCCGGCCTTTCGCAGAAGGGCGGCGCAACGAAGTACGAGCCGCTTGTTGAAGGCGGCGCGGGGCATGGCTGCGGGCACAATCTGCTCGGCGCGGGGGCGCTGGCCGCGGCGCTCGGCGTAAAGCGCTGGTTGGAAGAAACGGGGCGCTCCGGCACGGTCATCCTTTATGGCTGCCCGGGCGAGGAGGGCGGCGCCGCCAAGGCCTTCATGGCGCGCGACGGGCTCTGGCGCCGGTTGGACGCGGCGCTGACTTGGCACCCGGACGACTGCAACGAGGTCGTGACCGGGACCTGCAACTCCACGATTCTGACGCAGTACACGTTCCGCGGCGTCGCATCCCACGCGGCGGGCGCGCCGGAGCTTGGACGCAGCGCGCTCGACGCGGTGGAACTGATGAATGTCGGCGTACAGTTTCTCCGCGAGCACATGCCTTCCCGTGCAAGGATCCACTATGCGATCACCGATGCCGGTGGGTGCAGCGCGAACGTCGTGCAGGCGCAGGCAAAGGTGATCTATATGGTTCGCAGCACCCTGGTTCAGGAGGCGCTGGAGATGCAGAAACGCGTGGATAAGATCGCCGAAGGCGCCGCCCTGATGACGGAGACGACCTGCGAGCGCCGCTTCATTGACGGCACGTCGAACACGGTCCCGAACCGTGTACTGGAGAGCGTCGTTTACAGAAATTTTGAGGCTCTCGGCGTGCCACGCTGTACGGAGGAAGAACTGGCGTTCGCCGAGGCGCTCCGTGCGACCTACGAGGGCGGTGACAAAGCACCCGGCCTCGGCTCGGAGGCTGACGCAGCCTATGCCGCCGAGGCGCAGCGGCGCCGCGCGATCTGCGGCCGTGCGATGAACGATTTTCTGTTGCCGCGATACGCCGGCGATGCATTCTCTGCCGGCTCGACCGATGTGGGCGACGTGAGCTGGCTGACGCCGACGGTGCAGATCCACGTGGCGGCGTTCCCGAACGGCTGCCCGGGGCACAGTTGGCAGAACGTTTCCTGCGGTGCGACGGAGCTTGGACGCAGGGCGGCGATCCACGCGGGCAAGGTGCTCTGCGCAAGCGCGATCGACCTGTTTGCCGATCCGTCGCTGCTGGAGGGTGCGCGCGCGGAGTTTGCAAAGCGCACGGAGGCGGGCTACGTTTGCCCGATACCGCCCGACATTGTCCCGACGGCTGTTATTTGACAGATGATTGGAAGAAGCTCCTGAAAGCAGCTGCTTTTGGGAGCTTCTTCTGTGAGCGTGCAATCAGATCCGAATGAATAGCCCCTGCGCCGCCTTCATAGGCTTTGATGAAAGGAAGGGAGGCTATGAAACGGGTGCTTGTTCTGCTGCTGGCTGCCTTTATGACGGCGAGCTGCGCGGCGCGCGGTGATGATACGCGCGCGGAGGAGCTGCAGGAGAGATACACAGCAATGGCGGGCTGCACGGCGCGTGTCCGGGTGAGCGTCACTGAGGATGGCGAAGTGCGCCGCTATACGCTGGACGTCGTGAGAGACGGAGAGGAGACGCGCGTCATGGCGGTCGAGCCGGAGGCGCTTGCCGGGATCGTCGCCGTTGTGTCGGGAGATCGGTTGGCGGTCGCTTATGACGATTTTTTGCTCGACGCCGGCAGTGCCGACCAAAGCGTATCGGCGGCAAACGCAGTGGCTGTGATGCTGGACGCTGTGGCGAAGGGCTGGATCGCGGAGCGCAATACTGAGCGCTGTATGGACACGGACGCGCTGCGGCTGCGCTTTGAAACGGAGCATGGCGGGGAGTCGCTGTCGGTCACGGCGTGGTTTGACAGCTCGGATGCTCCGCTCTGCGCGGAGATCGAGCGAGAGAGTGAAATTTTCCTGTATTTGGAGTTTACGGAGTTTGCATTTCGTGATATAGTAAACAAAAAATAGAACCGGAAGGTGAGGGATACAAATGATGAAGGAAGATAATACCCTCAGACGCACTTGGGCGGAAATCGATCTGGACAATCTGGCGCACAATTTCAGCGTGATACGCGCACAGGTTGGGCCGGAGGCGAAGCTGCTCGGCGTAGTTAAGGCGGATGCCTACGGCCACGGCGCGGTGCAGGTTGCACGCAAGCTGGAGGAGCTGGGCGCGGGGTACCTTGCCATCTCCAACATTGAAGAGGCTGCGGAGCTGCGCGACGGCGGCGTGACGCTGCCTATCCTCATGCTCGGCTATACGCCTGCCGAGCAGGGCGAGCGGATCGTGCGCATCGGCATGACGCAGGCGGTGCCGAATCTGGAGATCGCCCGCGCCTACGACGCGGCTGCGGCGCGTGTCGGTCAGCCGATGAAGGTTCACATCAAGCTCGACACCGGCATGGGACGCCTCGGCTTTCAGTGTGACGACGCGCATTTCGACGCGAGCCTGCGCGATATCCGCGAGGTGCTGAAGCTCAGGCATCTGGACGTTGAGGGCGTGTTCACGCACTTTGCCGTCTCCGACGAGGACGCGCCGGAGCACGTCGCCTTCACCCGGCTCCAGCACGACCGCTTTGTGAAGATGATCGACGCGGTGGAGAGCGCGGGCGACTTCAAGTTCCGGATCCACCACTGCTGCAATGCCGGCGGCATCGCCTCCTATCCGGAGTGGGCGTGGGACATGGTGCGCTGCGGCATCATCCTCTACGGCACGGGCGAGCTGGCGGAGCGCCTCGGCATGAAGCCCGTCATGCGCTTCAAGACCACGGTCGCCACCGTCAAGAACTTTGTGCCGGACACCTCGGTCAGTTACGGCAGGACATACTTCACCGACCGTCCGCAGCGCATCGCCGTATTGTCGGTCGGCTATGCCGACGGGCTGCACCGCGCGCTGTCCAACAAGCTGGTCGTACGTACGCCCTACGGCGAAGCAAAGCAGGTGGGCCGGATCTGCATGGATATGTGCATGATCGACGCAACCGACCTGCCGGATCTCAAGCCGGGCGACGAGGTGGAGATATTCGGCGAGAACGTGCTCTGTGAGACGCTGGCGCAGCAGAGCGGTACGATCTCGTATGAGCTTCTGTGTGCGGTATCCAAGCGCGTGCCGCGCGTCTATTTCGAGAACGGGAAGATCCGCGCCTGACGGACGGCGGCTCTACGCTCCGCATAGGATGAACGGGAACGGAAATCCGCAGCCGGCGGACGTATAAAACCCGTTCCCGCGTGGGAGAATGAAAACAGCCTTTTTGAGAAAGGACTTCTTCCGCCCGGAGTGTGAACAGCGTGGATACCAACGTAAAACGAGGCGATATTTATTACGCCGACCTCTCTCCCGTGGTCGGGAGCGAGCAGGGCGGCGTCCGCCCGGTGCTCATCGTACAGAACGACACCGGGAACCGCTACAGTCCGACGGTCATCGCGGCCGCCATCACGTCGCAGACAAACAAGGCGCGGCTTCCGACGCACATCTCCATCGCAGCGCCGGACAGCGGCCTGCCGCGTGACTCCATCGTCCTGCTCGAGCAGATCCGCACGCTCGACAAGCGTCGCCTGCGCGAGTATATGGGCCGGGTGGAGGGCGAGCTGATGAACAAGATCGATGCGGCCATCGCAGTCAGCTTTGGCCTGCAGCATACACAAATGGTCTGATAAAGTGGGAAACAGCCGCCGCGGCGGCTGTTTCCCGAACAAAAAGGATGGGATACATATGAAGAAGAATCATTGGCTTGCCCGGCTCGCCGGACTGCTGCTCGTTAGTTATTCGCTGTTGGTCGTCGGCGTGACGGCCACGGGCGGCGCAGGCTCGGAGGGCGATCCGCTGGTGACGCTGAGCTATCTGAACAACACCTTTATGGCGCAGCTCATGGGCGGGGTGGACACACGCCTGGCCGAGCGCGACCAGGAACTCGCGGCGCAGCTGGCCGCGCAGATCGAGGAGGACGGTGCGCGGCTCGCGCAGCAGTACGGCGGCGGCACCGCCGGAGGAGAAGGTTCCGGCACGGCAGAGACGTTCGTCGTAGTGACGATTTCAAACGGGCAGATCCTCTACGGCGAGATCGGCTGCGAGGTGATGCTGCGTGTCGGCACGGCGAAATGTGTGTCGCCGTCCAATCCGGGACTGATCGACGAAACGGACGGTACGACGCTCAACAACGAGAGCAAGCTTGTGCAGAACCATCTCTATATGATGACCATCTCCGACCGAGGCGTCAAGGCGACAGCCGCGACGGTGAAGCTGCTGGTGCGCGGCGGCTATACGATCAGATAAGCGAAGAAGCGACGGATAGGCTATCCGCCGCTTTTTCGTGTAGTACTTGCGTAACATGCATCTCAATATAAACCAAAGAAGCGAGGTGCCCGGACATGAAAAAAGCTGTGCTGTTTCTAACCATTGCCTTGCTCGTTTTACTTACGCTTCCACTATTAGGAACACTGCTTGCAGCTTGCTTCGGATATACGTTGGAGCTGACCGGAATAGCATTCCTGTCAGTTGTTACTGCCGTTCTCTCCGCATTCGAAACATTTCTGCTCATTCGCTTGAAGGAAATGACCATGGAGGCTGCTTTGCTGCGCCGCCTTATCATACCGTTGGCTCCCGTTTCGCTTTTCCATGCGTTCTTCTTTGTGTTCCAATGCAATATGATTCAGATTATTGCCTGTGAAACCATTACTGTTGTTGCCTGCATTATTTCGACGATGCCACTAATAAAGACAAAAGCGTCGAATAAGGTGATGCATGCTTTGCTTGGAATTGAGCTTATTCTGTTCGGTTGCTTTTCCATTCTTATGCTGACCTTTGGAAGGCTTGGAGAAAACACGGTAGTGGACTCTATACAATCGCCGAGCGGCGCCTATTATGCGCAGGTGATCAACAGTGATCAGGGCGCGCTTGGGGGCGACACGCTCGTCAAGGTCTATCGCGCTAAGAGTTTCGACGCTGGCATATTCAAGATTTATAAGACGCCGCTCACTGTGTGTTCCGGCAGATGGGGAGAAGCATTTACGATGGAGGTTCATTGGGAAGGGGATTCCTGCTTGCTCATCGATCAAACCGAGTATAGCATAAACGGCTTTTGACGTTTATCGGTTTTTGCCGTTTTGCTTGGGCGTGAGAAACGAAAAGGAACGCTGCAAGAGCAGCGTTCCTTTTTACATACGAAGTTTTACTTGCTGTAGTCGTAGAAGCCCTTGCCGGACTTGCGGCCGAGCTGACCGCCGCGGACCATCTTCTTGAGCAGGAGGGCGGGACGATACTTCGGGTCGCCGGTCTCCTCAAGCAGAACGTTCATGATGGCGAGGCAGACGTCCAGACCGATGAAGTCGCCGAGCTCCAGGGGGCCCATCGGATGGTTGGCGCCGAGCTTCATGGCCTTGTCGATGTCCTCGACGGAGGCAACGCCGGTCTCGACCAGGCCGATGGCCTCGTTGATCATCGGGATCAGGACCTTGTTGACGACGAAGCCGGGAGCCTCCGCGACCTCGATGGGATCCTTGCCGATCTCCTTGGACAGGTTGTAGATGAAGTCAAAGGTCTCCTGCGTGGTGTTGGCGCCGCGGATGACCTCGATGAGCTTCATGCTGGGCACGGGGTTGAAGAAGTGCATGCCGATGACGGGGTGCTTGAGGCCGAGGCCCATCTCGGTGACGGACAGGGAGGAGGTGTTGGTCGCGAAGATGGTGGACTCCTTGCACATCTCATCCAGCTCGCTGAGCATGGCGCGCTTGTAGGCCATCTCTTCCTTGGCACACTCGATCACGAGATCGGCGTCGGCGGCGGCAGACTTCTCCTCCACGAAAACGTTGGCCATCAAGGCGTCCTTGGCTTCCTGCGTCATCTTGCCCTTTTCCACGCGCTTCTGCAGGGAGGCGGACAGCTTGTCCTTGTGGCGCTGCGCGGACGCGACGCTGGAAGCGTACATCAGGGTGGTGTGGCCGTGTGCCGCGAAGACCTGGACAATGCCGCTGCCCATGGTGCCGGCGCCGAAAACTGCTACTTTCATTGTTGTGTTCCTCCTAAGATGTATTTGAGTTTTGTGGGATTCCGGATCGGATGCTGAGATCAGTGGTTGGTGAACGGGTCGTGCTTCCGCTTCTCAAGGAACGCGCCCATACCCTCCTGCTGGTCGGCGGTCCCGAAGCAGGAGCCGAAGGCCTTCTCCTCGCAGACGACCGCCTGCTCGATGGGCAGGTCGTAGCCGTCGTTGATCGCCTGCTTGCAGGCGCGCACGGCGATGGGAGCGTTGGCGGCGATGGCGCTCGCCAGCTTTTCCGCCGCGGCGTACAGCTCCTCGGCGGGATAGACGGCGTTCACGAGACCGATGCGCAGCGCCTCGTCCGCCTTGATGTTGCGCGCCGTATAGATCATCTGCTTCGCCATGCCGGGGCCGACCAGCCGCGCCAGGCGCTGCGTGCCGCCGAAGCCGGGGGTGATGCCGAGGCCGACCTCGGGCTGACCGAACACGGCCTTGTCCGAGCAGATGCGGAAGTCGCAGGCCATGGCCAGTTCGCAGCCGCCGCCGAGCGCGTAGCCGCCAACGGCCGCTATGACGGGGATGGGGAAGTGTTCCAGCTTCAGGAACACGTCATTGCCCTGCTTGCCGAAGGCTTCGCCGCCGGCTGCGTCAAGCCCCTTCATCTGCGCGATGTCCGCGCCCGCGACGAATGACTTGTCGCCGGCTCCGCGTACAATCAGGCAGCGGATCAGCTCGGTGTCCACGGCATCAAGCGCCGCGCTGAGGTCGGCGAGCACCTGCGCGTTGAGCGCGTTGAGCGCCTCGGGCCGATCGACGATGAGATAGGCGATATCGCCCTTTGGCTCATATTTGACAAAAGACATGGAAATACTCCTTCCGGCACATAGATACGATCATTATAATGGGAAGGAGCACATTTTTCAAGAGAATTTGCGCGGTTCTGCCGTTTTCTTTTTTGCAATGTGAAACAGCACTTGCTTTGCACACTGCTTTTCGCTATCATATAGGGGAGAAAGTGAGGATGATCCCATGCGAATGCGAAAAAAGAAGAATCTGATTCCTCGGATGGAACGCTGCGAAGCCTATCAGATCAAGACCCCGGAGGAATACCGAGGGCGCTGGCACGAGCTGATGCCGGACGCGCACGAGCTGCGCGCGGAGCTCGGCTGCGGTAAGGGACGCTTCACCGCCGAAACGGCGAAGGCGGAGCCGGACGTACTGTTCATCGCGGTCGAGCGCGTGCCCGACGCGATGGTCGTCGCCATGGAGCGCGCCGCGCGGGAAGGGCTGCGCAACGTCTTTTTCGTGGACGCGGACGTCAGCCGCCTGCCAGAGTTTTTCGCACCCGGCGAGATCGATCGCATCTACATCAACTTCTGCGATCCCTGGCCGAAGAGCAATCAGGCAAAGCGCCGCCTGACGCACGGGAACTTCCTGCGGCTCTACCGCAGCGTACTGAAGCCGGGCGGGCAGATCCATTTCAAAAGCGACAATGAAAAGCTGTTCGCCTTCTCTGTGGAGGAAATACCGCAGTTTGGCTTCTCGCTCAGCGAGGTGACGGACGATCTCCATCAGAACGGGCCGCAGGGCGTCATGACCGACTATGAGGCAAAGTTTTATGAGTTAGGAACGCCCATTCACCGGCTCGTGGCGACAATGGAGCCGTGGGACGAGGAAATCCTGTCTCTTATACACATCT
>LXOW01247115.1_pt1 | contig 13866 bp, 12 predicted proteins | sample 1368591 | NCBI WGS metagenome assembly LXOW01 (sample SAMN04884650, study PRJNA319009) | bovine gut metagenome | isolation source: Cow rumen | host: Bos taurus | place: Italy: Legnaro (PD) | collected 2014-07-09
GTACCGCTCTTGGTGACGGCGTTGATGGCACCGCCAGTGAAGCCGCTGTGACGGACGTCGAAAGGAGTGATGTTGATGGTCATGGATTCGATAGCGTCCAAGGAGATGGGGCTACCACCGGCAGGCAGGTTGCCACCGATACCGAAGGCGTTGTTGAAAGCAGCACCGTCAACGGTGACGTAGGACTGACGGTAGTTACCACCACCGATAGCCAGACCGTTGGAAGTGGCGGCAGCCTGAGGTGTCAGGGCCAACACGTCGTTCAAGCTACGGTTGATGGTGGGCAGAGCGGCGATTTGCTCGTTGTTGATGGCCGTTGTGGCACCAGCGCGGTCGCTGTCCATGCCATTTGAAACAGCCTCTGCTACGACGGAGACCTCGCCTAAGCCAATGGCCTCTTCATTCAAGCGGACATTCAGGATCTTGGTCTCACCCAAGGTGGCGGTGACGCCTTCCTGCTTGACCGTCTGGAAACCGACCATGCGGTACTCAATCGTGTAAGGACCACCGGGACGGATGTTGAGCAAACGGTAGTTACCGTTGGCATCGGCCACAGCATAATACTGTGAACCCGAAGGGGTGTGCGTGGCAACAACCGTGGCGCCCGGAAGCGTACCCTTGTTGTTGTCAGTGATTTTTCCACTGATGCTTGAGGTAGTCACCTGAGCCATCAAGCTAATGGAGGCAATCATAGCCACGAAAAAAGTAAATAACTTTTTCATAGGTAATAATTTAATGTTAATAATTGAGTTGATTGTATTGATTATCATGTTTTTCTGTTTCCAGATTGGCCTATTAAACCGTGCAAATATAAGCCATTCCTTTTAATTCCCAACCCATATTTCAATAAACTATTCCCGATTTTCCACGAAAAGTAATCAACATGTTTTGTTCATAACTTATAAGGGTTTGATTATGATAAGGTTGTGATGCTATCTTTGGTATCGTTTCGCTCTAAAAAATCACCTTATTTATTATATGAAACCGCAGTGGTGAAATTTTGTGCCGTTTCTGCACAGGTCTCGTTTTTTTTGTGTATTTTTGAAGCCTGAAAAACCAAACCCATGAACAGACTATCGATCATAACTATGCTGACGGCTTTGACACTTGGCGTGTGCGCTTGTGGCGAAAAAACATCCAAACAGTTCAAGGCCATGGAAGAGGAAGTGAAAACCATTGAAAGCCAAATCAATGCCTCAGAAGATTGCGATGATTTGCAGATGTCGAACTTCAGCATCCTAGGACTTCGCTCCGATTTGGATAACCTGATGCAGGCCGCCGAGATTCCCGATGAGGAAATCAATAAGCTCGACGAGATGTTGACTGGCCTCGAAGCCATTTGGGGCGGCAAATGGGCCTCTCTGGGCTGCGACCAAATCATCAACGACGGAGAGATGGATACCTCGGGAGAGGAAGATGGCGAGTACCAGGACTACAATGTCTTGTAAGTTGCGCCTTTTTTGGTATTTTTGCACCTTTAAAAATCACGACAATGGGATTCTTCTATCGACATAACCCCAAGAAATTCAATTATAAACCCCGCTATTTCGACCCAGAAATGCAGGAATGGGAGGAGAAAAAGGCCGCTGCAGGTCTTGATTCCAAATTGACGCACGAGGAAAAACTCAGAATCAAGATGCGCAAGAGCTGGAGTGTGCAAAAAGACGAGGAAAGCAAAGAAGAGCAACGCGCCAAGCTGATTCGCAGAATCGTGTTGGGCGTCTTTGTGGCCTTCCTGTTCTATTTCATTTTCTGTACGCCGTTGATGACCAATATCGTTCGTGGCTTGATGGGTAAATAAAAGGTATGCAAGACATCATTAAATTATTGCCCGATAGCGTCGCCAACCAAATTGCGGCAGGCGAGGTAATCCAACGTCCCGCATCGGCTGTCAAAGAGCTGATGGAGAACGCCTTGGATGCTGGTGCCACGCAAATCGACTTGGTGGTGAAAGACGCTGGCAAGGCCATGATTATGGTTGTCGACAACGGCTGTGGCATGTCGGAGACCGATGCCCGCCTTTGCTTCGAGCGTCATGCCACCTCCAAAATCAGCAAGGCGGAAGACCTGTTTGCCATCCGCACCATGGGATTCCGCGGCGAGGCTTTGGCGAGCATTGCCGCTATCGCACAGGTTGAGCTGAAGACACGTCGCAAGGATGACGAAGTGGGAGTGAAGATTGTCAACGAAGGTTCAGTGGTGAAGGAACAAAGCCTCGTGCCGATGCAGCCTGGTACTACATTCACGGTGAAGAACCTGTTTTTCAACGTCCCCGCAAGACGTAATTTCCTCAAGTCTGCACAGGCTGAGATGCGGCACATCGTGGAAGAGTTCACCCGCGTCACGCTGATGAACCCCGAGATTGGCTTCACACTCACCAGCGACGGCAAGGAAATATACCATCTCTATCCTGGCAACCTCAAGCAGCGCATCATGGGTTTGTTTGGCAACAACTACGAGGAACGCCTGCTGCCCGTCCGACAAGAGGCCGAACGTGTGCGCATCGATGGTTACATCGTCAAGGCGGAATATGCCAAGAAGACGCGTGGCGAGCAGTATTTCTTTGTGAACAAGCGTTTCATCAAGCATCCCTATCTGCACCATGCCATCGAGAATGCTTACATGGAGATGATTTCCAGCGATAGTTTCCCAGGCTATTTCCTTAATATTGAGGTGGATCCCGCCGACATCGACATCAACATCCATCCCACCAAGACGGAGGTCAACTTCTTAGATGTCAAGCTGGTGTATGCCATCTTGCATGCAGCCGTGCGCAAGGCCATCGGACAGCATAACCTCTCGCCGATGATTGACTTCGACGAGTCTGCCGACCTGAACAATGACTTCACTTTAGCTATGGGCATGTCGCAGCCCCTTTCGATGCCCAATGTGCCGATAGACCCGAATTTCAATCCTTTCAGGAAAGAATCGACGCCACGTGAGACGCACTGGGATACCTCGATGCCCAAGGAAAACAAACACACGCCTGGCGACTGGCGCATCCTCTACGGTGAGCGCAGCGACATAATGGAAGAACCTGCCGAGTCAAAGCAAGAAACGAAATCGCAGTATCTGCAAGTAAATCAGTCGTATATCGTCACAGCGGTGAAGTCGGGACTATTAGTTGTGGACCAGAATCTGGCACATTTCAGGGTGTTGTTTGAGAAGTATCTGAAGGAGCTGGAAAACCACGACGGCGTGTCACAGCAGGAGCTTTTCCCGCAGGCCCTGACGCTTAATGTGAACGACGCCTCCCTGCTGAAGGAGATGCTGCCCGAGTTGGAAAACCTCGGCTTCGTGCTCGAACAAGCCAACCCGACGACATTTATGATCAACGGCACGCCTGCCGATGCCGCGGGAAATGACGCTGTGGCTCTGCTGGAAAAGATTTTGGATAATTACAAAATCAACCGCACTGATTTGCAGCTGGATAGGAAACTTAATTTGGCCAAGACGATGGCATCGCAATTGTCTATCAAGACGCAAACCAAACTCTCTGAGTTGGAGATGCAAAACCTTGTCGACCAGCTATTTGCTTGTAGCGTAGCCGAAATAGCCCCCAATGGAAAGAAAATATATGTCATAGTAACGACAGAAGAACTCATATCCAAACTCAATAAATCTTGAAATTTGAAATACAACAATGAACGAACAATACAGTCCAACAGGTTTTAGGGTACTCCCTTTGGTGGTTAAAAACCTACTGATCATCAACATATTGATGTTTGTTGCCGCTTTCACTTTTGAACGCTTCAATATCGACCTGACTGACATCCTTGGCTTACATTTCTTCAAAGCCTCGGACTTCAGGTTTTACCAACTCTTTACCTATATGTTCATGCATGCCAATTTCGGGCATCTGTTTTTCAACATGTTCGCGTTGTGGATGTTCGGTAACACGCTTGAGAACATCTGGGGATCAAAGCGTTTTCTGTTGTTTTATATGGTGTGCGGTATCGGAGCAGGTATCTGTCAGGAGGTGGTGCAGTACATCCAATATGCTACCACATTGTCTAATTATGCAACGGTGAATTTAGGTAACCAGGTCGTTCCCATGTCGACCTACCTGAACATGATGAACACCGTCGGTGCCTCGGGTGCCATCTACGGCTTGTTGTTGGCTTTCGGTATGATGTTCCCTGATTCGAGGATTTACCTGTATTTCCTGTTTCCCATCAAGGCCAAGTGGTTCGTTGTTGGTTATGCTGTGCTTGAACTGATTATGGGTATCGGCGGTGCCGACAACGTGGCTCATTTCGCCCATCTCGGCGGCATGTTGTTCGGTCTCATCCTGATTTTGTATTGGAATAAGCATGGTGTCAACGGACCGGATTTTGACTTGAATAAATGGAAGGGATGGTTCTGGAAGTTTAAGAATAGGAAGAAATACACGCCATACGAGGAAGTCCGTGATGAGCCGAAGGTGCCGCGTTCCGACGAGGATTATAACTACCAAAGGGCTCAAAAAGAGCGTGATATCGATGCCATTCTCGACAAGGTTGCCAAAAACGGCTATGATAGCTTGACGAAAGAAGAAAAAGAGTTCTTGTTCAAAAACAGTAAATGACATGGAAAGTCGGGAGAGAGGTTTTTTCGGGAAACTGCTGGTGTTCATCTTTGCACTGTTGGCCTTTGGCGGCTTGGTGGCGATGGCACTCAGTGTCCTTAATGCCTACATCGACCCGAACCGTTTCATTTGGACCACGTTTTTTGGCTTGGCCTTCTGGGAAATCCTTTTCTATAACATTTTGATGCTTCTTATTTTGCTGTCGCTGAAATCACGCAAAGCATGGATTGCAGTGTTGGCACTAATGATTGCCATTCCTGGCTTCAGCAAGTCATATTCTAGAGGCAAGAAAGTTGAAGCCGACAGTAGCATTCGGATTATGAGCTATAATGTGCATAATTTTAAGCATGTAAATGGGAAGACGAGTCAGGAAGAGTTCGCTTATCAAATGATGAACGTGGTGCGCGACCAAGCTCCCGATATTCTATGTTGTCAGGAGTTTGCAAATTTTCTGCCCAAGGTATCCCGACCGGCATGTATTGATAGTTTTGCGGTAGGTGCTGGATTCCAATATGTATATTATAATAGGAAAAGCAATTATGGCGGTAATGTCATCTTCTCAAAATATCCCATCGCCAAAGTGGACGAGGATTCAGGCTTCGGGCAGGAGAACACTTACGGAGTGATGGTCTCGGTGGATGCAGGCGAGAAGGGCCGTTTTTATGTCGCCAATGTGCATTTGCTTTCGTATATGATTACCGACACTGAAATCGACATACTAACGAGTCCTTCGGAGCGACAAAATTTTGACACGATAGGGAAATCGGTGATGCACAAGTTGAGTTATGCTTTCCAAAAACGTAGCGATGAGTTTAAAAGGGTGTTGGAGGGCATGCCTGAAGTTGATGCTCCTGTTATCGTCTGTGGTGATTTCAATGAGCCACCACTGTCATACAACTACCGTCAGATGCAAAAGGCAGGGTTTGAGGACACCTTCACTAAGGCTGGACACGGCATCAAGCCGACGTATGCTGGCAAACTGCCGCTACTACGCATCGATTACATTTGGGCCAATGAGGGCGTTACACCTCTGGATTTTAAGCGCCACCGTTGGAAGGCATCGGACCATTATCCAATCATGTTAGATTTTGCAATTCAATGAATAAACCATCGGCTGCCACACTGTGACAGCCCTACAACAATAACTATCAACTGTTAACTTTCAATTATCAATTTTCAATTAAAATGACATTAATTAAATCCATATCCGGCATTCGTGGTACCATTGGCGGCCAGCCGGGCGACAACCTCACGCCAATCGACATGGTGAAATTCACCGCTGCTTTCGTCAAATTCGTACAACATCATAAAGGAGTGAAACGCCCGCGTATCGTCGTCGGTCGCGATGCGCGCCTTTCGGGATTCCTCGTCAACCAGGTGGTCTGCGGCACTTTGCAGGCCATGGGTGCCGATGTGCTTGACATCGGATTGAGCACCACGCCTACGACGGAAATCGCCGTGACGGGCTTGAAAGCCGACGCTGGCATCATCCTGACAGCCAGCCACAACCCCGCACAGTGGAACGCTTTGAAGCTCCTCAACGAGAAGGGCGAGTTTATCTCCGCCGCCGAAGGCGCTTGGCTGCTTGATGTGGCTGCCAAGGACGACTTCGACTTCGTCCCGATCGAGGAAATCGGCAGCTATCAGCTGGTGGACGGCTGGATGGACAAGCATGTGGAAATGGTGTGCCAGCTGCCTCTGGTCAACAAGGAGGTGATTGCCAAGGCCAATTTCAAGGTGGCTGTGGATGCAGTCAACTCAACGGGTGGTATCGCCATCCCTAAGATGTTGCGTGCCCTTGGCGTGAAAGAGGTGCTGGAACTCAACTGTGAGCCTACGGGCAAGTTCGCCCATACACCTGAGCCTTTGGCACAGAACCTTACCGACATCTGTCGCTACGTCAAGGAGCAGGGCTGCGACTTCGGCGTGGTCGTCGACCCCGACGTGGACCGTCTTGTCTTCGTCAAGGAGGACGGTGAACTGTTTGGCGAAGAGTACACCTTAGTTTCTGTGGCCGACTTTATCCTGAAGCACACTCCTGGCTCGACTGTGAGCAACCTTTCTTCAACCCGCGCTTTACGTGATGTCACACAAAAGCATGGACAACAGTACTTTGCCGCTGCCGTGGGCGAGGTCAATGTGGTGGAGAAGATGAAGGAAGTCGGCGCTGTCATCGGTGGCGAAGGCAATGGTGGTGTCATCTATCCCGAGCTGCACTATGGTCGCGACGCTCTCGTGGGCACGGCTTTGTTCCTGACCCAACTGGCCGAGAAGAAGGTGAAGTGCTCCGAGCTGAAGAAGGAATATCCTGCCTATTTCATGTCGAAGAACAAGATCCAACTTACCCCCACGACCGATGTGGATGGCATCTTGGCTAAATTTGCCGAGAAGTTCAAGAACGAGCAAGTGACCACCATCGACGGTGTGAAGATCGACTTCGAGGAAGGTTGGGTGCATCTGCGCAAATCGAACACCGAGCCGATTATCCGCATCTATTCTGAAGGCAAGACCGAGGCAGAAGCCGAGCGTTTCGCCAACATGATTCTGGAAGAAGCTAAAAAGATGGTATAAAAGGCGCGAGACTGCGAGACGCGGGACGTTGGCTTGTCCCGTGTCCCGAAGTCCCGTGTCTCATGTCAACTGAACAACTAAACAACTGATTAACTGAACAACTAACCATGAAACGAGGATTCGGAAGCGATAACCATTCGGGCATCTGTCCTGAGGTATTGGAAGCCATAGCCCGCGTGAACAAGGACCACGCTGTGGCCTACGGTGATGATGAATATTGCGCCGCCACGGAACAACGTTTCCGTGAGCAGTTCGGCGAGCAGGCGAGGGTGTTCTTCGCCTTCAACGGTACGGGGTGCAACACCTTGTGCATCGATGCCATGGTGCATTCGCATGAGGCCGTGGTTTGTGCCGAGACCGCCCACATCAATGTCGACGAATGCGGTGCGCCGCAGCGCATCGTGGGCTGCCGCCTGTTGACGGTGGCTACGCCCGACGGCAAGCTGACACCCGAGTTGGTGAAGACGCGTCTGCATGGCTTTGGCTTTGAGCATCACAGCCAGCCCAAGGTCATCAGCATCACACAGCCGACGGAGCTTGGCACCTTATACACCCTTGACGAAATCAAAGCCTTGGTGGCTTTGGCAAAGGAATACAACATGTATGTCCACATCGACGGAGCCCGCTTGGGCAACGCTGCCGTGGCGCTGGGCTGTACTTTCAAGGAGATGACCACAGACCTCGGCGTGGATGCTGTGTCGTTCGGTGGCACCAAGAACGGCTTGATGATGGGGGAGGCGGTCGTCCTTCTTAATCCCAACATCTGTCCCGATTTCAAATACCGCCGCAAGCAAGCCATGCAGCTCTGCTCCAAGATGCGTTTCATCGCGGCACAGTTTGATGCCTATTTCGACAATGACCTCTGGCGTCGCAATGCCGAACACTCCAACCAGATGGCGCAACTGTTATACAAGGCCGTGAAAGACATTCCTGGCGTGAATGTCGTCTATCCCGTGCAGGCTAACGGCGTCTTCGCCCAGCTGCCCCGCAAGGTCTGGAAAGAACTGCAAAACCATTATTTTTTCTACGATTGGGACGAGGATGCCGATGTGGTCCGCTGGATGTGCGCGTTTGACACTACGGAGGAGGACATCAAGCAATTCGTGGGGTTGTTGAGGGAATTGATGGAGAAGATTTAATCCTTGAAGAAATCATCATCCTGTCAATGGGCGGGGTTGTTCTCAATGTAATATGAAATGTTTTGTAACGATGCGTCGTCGCGGATGATGTGTTCGTAATAATTGCGTTGCCACAATTTCCGGTCGAACGGTGGCCATCCCAATTCATTCACCCCACGGATGTATTCGTTGGTGGACATGGTTTTGAACCATCGCACCACCATTGACAATGGTGAACCCGTGTGTTCGCCCAAATCCGTCTGTAGGGGCGCACCCATGTGTGCGGTGTGCGCCCTCTTTCCCATTGTAATCATCAATAACAATGTTTGTTGGTTCCATGTTTTGTTTGGGAGGGCGCACACATGGGTGCGCCCCTACAATTTTTTCCAAAATCCCATAAAAACCAAAAATTTTTTTACCTTTGTCACCACAAAACACGCTAAATATTGCCCCTATGAATAGAAAAATGCATATCCAAGAAGAGGCGGCGCGCTGCCTGTTGTGTGCCGATGCGCCTTGCAGCAAAGTCTGCAAAAACGGAGACCCCGCCCGAGCCATTCAGGCCATTCGATTTGGCAATGAGGCCATTGCCGGACAATGGGTCGAGAATTGTAACGAGGCAGAATTGCAAGCCGCCGAAGAGGCCTGCATCCATTACGACAGGCCTGTCCGCATTAGGGAACTGATGGCGGCTGTCAAAGGGACGAAGGTGCAGAAGGATATGCCCAGCCTCGCCATCGACTTCTGCGGCATCCATTGCGAGAATCCTTTCTTCCTTGCTTCATCAGCCGTATGCACCAACTACGAGATGGTGGCGCGTGCCTTTGATGCTGGATGGGCGGGCGTGTTCTACAAGACCATCTGTATGGATGACATCCATGAGGTGTCGCCACGCTTCGATGCAGTGTACGATAGCGGCAATCACGGAAACTTCTTCGCCTTCCGTAATATGGAGCAGTTGAGCGAGAACCCCGTGGAGGTGGACTTCGACATCCTGCGGAGACTGAAACAGAATTATCCTACGAAAGTGGTTGTCGCTAGTATCATGGGGAAGAACGAAGATGATTGGATTAATCTGGCCAAGAAAGCAGAGGAAGCAGGCTGCGATGCCGTGGAACTCAACTATTCTTGTCCGCAGATGCGCCAGACGGGTATGGGTAGTGACGTGGGACAAGACCCAGAATTGGTCACTTTCTTCACGGCATACGTCAAGCGCAGTGTGAAAATCCCTGTCATTCCTAAGATGACGCCCAACATCGCTCATATCTCAGATCCAGCCATGGGCGTCTATTTTGCAGGTGCCGATGCCATTTCCGCCATCAATACCATCAAAAGTGTGACTATGGGCGAAGGCTCAGAGGTGAACGGTTGTCAGACCGGTTCTGGACTTTCGGGACGTGCCGTCAAACCCATTGCTTTGCGCCATATTCTGGCTATGGTCAAAAATCCCATGATGAAGAACATTCAGTACAGCGGCATTGGCGGCATCGAGACCTGGCGTGACGCATTGGAATTCATTCAGCTGGGCTGCCGAAATGTGCAGGTGTGCACCGCAGTGATGCAGTATGGTTACCGCATCATTGACGACATGATTCTGGGCTTGCAGCACCACATGGCTGAGAAGGGTGTCGAGCATGTTGACGAGTTGGTTGGCGAGTTGCTGCCCAAGTTTTATCTGCCCTCCGACCTCAACCGCGACACCATCGCGTATCCCACCTTTGACCGAGAGAAATGTATTGGCTGTGGACGTTGCTACACTTCCTGCCAAGACGGTGGACATCAAGCCATCACCTTCGATGCCCACTTGCGCCAGCCACGCCTTGATGGAAAGCGTTGTGTGGGCTGTCACCTCTGCCGCCTCGTATGTCCCACGGGTGCTATCGGCGTGGCAAAACGTATCGAAAAGAGAGAAAAACAAAATAATTAACCATGAAAAACAACCTATTAAAAATCGGTGTATTGGCTTTGTTGCTAACATTCATGGGTCAAGGTTTTTCCCAAATCCAGAATTTCGAATGGCAAGGTGTTCAACGTCAGTATTTGGTGAGGTCTCCTCAGCATACTGAAAAAGCCACAGTGCCAGTGTTGTATTTTCTCCATGGATGGACGGATAATATTACCCATGTTGACAATGAGTTTCATTTCCAACAGATTGCAGATGCGTTTGAATGGACAATTGTTATTCCGCAGGCTCTTGACGAAGGGTCGGGAACAATGTGGAATGCTGGCCTGAATGCAAGCAATACCGACGACTCAGGCTTTCTGATGGCGCTGCTCGATTCGTTGGTCGAACCTTACAACCTCAACCTTGACAGTGTTTTCTTCACAGGCTTTTCTATGGGTGGTTTCATGACCCACCGCATGGCCATCGAACACGGTGACCGCATCACGGCTTGTGCCCCGGTAAGTGGTTTGATTACTTTTTCCATGAGTTCGCATGCGCCTGTGGCGCCAGTTCGTATGCTCGATATCCACGGCACTGCCGACCCCGTAGTGGGATATAGTGGCACGTCACAGTATTTTGGTACCTTGGGCCTCGGTGTTGATGCCATTCTTGATTATTGGAAAAATGCCAACGGTTGCGTTGCTGAGCCCGTCATCGATACCTTCCCCGACCTCAAAAATGATGGTTTGCTCTTTGTTCGTTACACTTACGAAGGCGAGGCCGAATTGCAACACATCAAAGTGATTGGTGGCAACCATACCTGGTACCATAACGAAAACCAATACGACATTGGCTATTTGACGGAAATACACAAGTTTTTCGTTGGCGATGGTGGCGGCAACGTGGGTATTGCTGAGCCCGAGCAAAACACGATAAGTGTCTGGCCCAACCCGACATCAGGACAAACCTTCATCGAGGCTGAAACGGCGATGAATGTGGAAGTAATTGATTCTCAATGTCGTGTTGTGGCTAAGCACCTGTTGGAACAAGGCTCAAACTCAATTGACTTGGGCTTTCTTCCCAATGGATTGTATTTCCTTAAAGGAGATAACGGTGCGTTAGGGAAGGTGTTGCTCATGAAGTGAGTCGCTCATGATATGAAACCATCAACTAAAAAATCTCGCCCCAATTGGAGCGAGATTTTTTATATCGAAAGATAGCATTGTCGTCAAAATCTCAGTGTCAGATTTCCCATCACATTGAATCCCGCCATAGGGATGAAACCGATTTGATAGTAGCGGTTGTCGTTTGGGTGACCATAACTATCGCAGATGGCTGAATAGACCCAGCCGCTGGCGGCGTAGCGCTTGTTGAAGATATTGTTGAAGCTTATACTTACAACGGCTTCCTTCGGGAGGCTGCCCGGTTTCATGGTGTAACCGAGTCTCACGTTCGATGTGGAGAAAGCCGGCAGTGAGCGGTCGAGGTTCTGGGTATTGTCGAGATACATCCGAGAGACGTAGTTGGTGTGCCAAGTGGCCTCAAAGCCTTTGTAATGGAAGGTGATGAAGCCGTTAAGGATAGCGGAAGGCGAGAAGGCCAAGGTCGAGTTGTCGTAGTGGATGACATCAAAACCGTCGCCATCGTAGGCGTTTCCGTTGGCATCGACGTTGCCTTCCCAATCGTCCCAATTCTCAACATACTCGTCGAAGTCCTTGATTTTGTTTCGACTCAAGGCGGCATTGGCCTCGATAGTCAGCCAATTGGTGGGATTCACACCAGCTTGTAACTCAACGCCCATTCTATAGGAATCCTTGATGTTGGTAGTCAAAGCCTCACCGATGTCGCTGACGGCACCGGTCTGCACGAATTGGTCGGTGTAGTCCATATAATAGAAGTTGACGCCCGCCTGCCAGATGTGTCCGTTATAGTCGTATCCTAGTTCATAGTCAAGGAGACGCTCGGGCTTCGGGAAAGGATAGGAGCCGTTGTCAGTGAAATTGTTGCGCTCGGGCTCGCGGTGGCTCATGGCCACAGAAGCATAGGCGTGATGATTGTTCAGATTCCACGAAATACCGCCCTTTGGATTGAAGAAGGGGTAAGGCTCATAGATGTTGAGTGGCTGGTTGTAATAACCACTCTCGTCATCGTAGAACTTGTCATTGATACCCGTGGTTTTAAAGGTCACGTAACGGAATTGCAGGTCTCCAAAAATACTCCATTGGTCGGTGATGTTGAAAGCCGCTTTGACGAAGGCACTTCCGTCCATTTTGTTGGCATCGGAGTCATAATATTTGTGATCTCCATTGTACAAATACTTTGTGGCGACGTCTTCGTTGGCGATGTAGCTGATGTATCCGAAGTGGTTTCCGATGAAATCCTGTAACGCAATGCCACCGATAACATTCCACCGCTTGCTTTTGTAATTGGCGTTCCAAATCAAGCCGAAAGTATGCTGCGTGAGGCCTTTCTTGCGGACGAAATCGGTGCGTTTCACCTGACTTCCATCAGGATAGTAATAGGTCATGCCGAACTTCGAGAGCTTGTTGTTGGGACGGAACTCTTCATAATAGCCGTAGCCATAGGTGTAGTGCAGCGTTGCCGTTGTCGACCAGTGCTCGTTGATTTCCCAAACGGCGGAGAGGATGTTGTGATTTTGCCAGAAGTTGTCGGTGGTGCGGTCCCAATAGCTGCCGTCATTCATCTTGTAGCGTTCGGTGATATAGTTGCCGTTCTCGTCTTGCATGAAATTGCCGTCTTCGTCATAGACGAGGTGCTCGTATAATGAGTTGTATTGTCCCAGTCCGACACGATACATATCAGCGTAGGTCTTGATGCCCGTGTGCATGCCGTATGTGCCATCCATGAGACTCAGGTCATTGTCGCCAGCAGTTACGCCGTTCCAGGCCTGACCTGTCCTCTCAAAGTTGCCGATATTCTTGTAGCGGAGTTGGAAGTTCTTATTGATATAGGTGATGCCGCCGTAATAGCTGCCGCTGCGACCCTTAGTGCCATGGATGAAACCGTCGGTGTTGGTCTGGTGGTAGGCAGCGTCAATGATGAGATGTTTCCCTAACAGTCCCGTCGAGGCTTTCGCGCCGAAGTTGGTAGTGCTGAACGAGCCGTAGGAGCCTGTGACTTCGGCACTTGGTAGCAAGGAAGGCTCTGCTGTTGTCAAGGAAATTGTGCCGCCAAAGGCTCCGTCGCCATTGGTAGAGGTGCCCACACCGCGTTGGATTTGCACTGAGCTCAGCAGCGAGCTGTAGCTGTTCATGTTGGCCCAGAACACGCATTGGTCCTCGGGCGAGTTGAGCGACACGCCGTCGAGGGTGACGTTGATGCGCGAGTCGCCGGCACCACGGATGCGCATATAAGACGTACCTGTGCCCACACCGTTCTCGCTCCAGGCGATGATGCCGGGCGTCTTGGCGAACAGGAAAGGCAACTCCTGACCCGTCTTCGAGAAATCGTTAAGTTCCATCTTGTTGATGTTGGTGATGGCGAAAGGCGCATTTTTCTGCACGCGCACGCCGCTGACAACCACCTCGTTGAGTTGCTCAAATTTCGTGGTGTCGAACACCACGTTGTTGTTTTGTGCATTCGCATGGGCTGCAATGAACAATGCAGCAATACCAAAAAAGAATCTTTTCATCTTTTCAATTATTAGTTTACCAAATGTGAAGGGGAGAGTTGAAATATCCAATCCCTACGCCGGCATTATCCGG
>LXOW01347558.1_pt2 | contig 13864 bp, 7 predicted proteins | sample 1368591 | NCBI WGS metagenome assembly LXOW01 (sample SAMN04884650, study PRJNA319009) | bovine gut metagenome | isolation source: Cow rumen | host: Bos taurus | place: Italy: Legnaro (PD) | collected 2014-07-09
GCTTTGATTTCTATAATGTATATGGTCCTACAGAGTGTACCATTTTTACCACGACGTACTTGGTAGACAAGAAACTGAAGGAGATCCCCATCGGCAAACCGCTCGACAATATGCGACTTTATGTCGTCGATCCACAAAGCCATCGTCTGCCTGTTGGTGCAGCAGGCGAGCTGTGGATCAGTGGACCGCAAGTGAGTCGCGGCTATCTGAACCGTCCGGAGAAAACGGCAGAGGTCTATATCCCGAATCCGTTTGCAGAGGATAAGAAGTATGCCCGCGTGTATCGTTCCGGCGATATCGTGCGTTATCTGCCATCAGGCGATATTCAGTTTGTAGGCCGTCGCGACGGACAGGTGAAGATTCGTGGTTTCCGCATCGAACTGAAAGAGGTGGAGGCTGTGATTCGTGAGTTCCCAGGCATCAAGGATGCTACCGTGCAGGCTTTTGAAGAGGAAGGCGGCAGCGGCGGTAAGTTTATCGCGGCCTACATCGTCGGCGACGAACAGATTGATATCGAGGCGCTGAATGACTTTATCCTCGACCAGAAACCGCCTTATATGGTGCCTGCCGTGACGATGCAGATTGAGGCCATCCCGCTGAACCAGAACCAGAAGGTCAATAAGCGGGCTTTGCCAAAGCCTGTCAAGTCTGTTGCTGTGCCACAGCAACAAGCAGAACAGGCACCTCTCAATGTGCTGGAAGAGGAGCTGCACGAGATGATAGCCGGAATCGTGAACACGAAGGATTTCGGCATTACGACCATTCTTGGCTATGCCGGACTGACCTCTATCTCTGCCATCAAACTCGCTGTCCAGATGAACAAGCGCTTCGGTGTCACCCTCGACTCGAAATCGCTTGTGAAGACAGGTACCTTACAGACTATCGAAAATGAAATCCTGAAGGCGATGATGGCCGGGAATGTGGTTACTTCCGAAGCCGCTGCACCAAAGGCTGAGGTTCAATCCTCCGTACCTTTATCCTACGCCCAGACAGGCGTCTATTTCGAGTGTCTGAAAAATCCCACTTCGACGATTTACAATATTCCCTATCTGCTCAGTTATCCGGCAGGTGTTGAGGCCGTGAAACTGGCTGATGTGGTGAAGCAGGTGGTGGAGGCTCATCCTGAACTGAGCATACACTTCACCACCGAGGGCGATGCCATCGTGCAGACCTTGGCCGACAGTGTGCCTGTGGAGGTGCCTATTGCGGAAATGAGCGATGAGACTCTGGCGACTTATAAGAATGAGTTCGTACGCCCCTTCAATCTGCAGAAAGCACCCCTCTATCGCTTTGAGGTCGTGAAGACCGGAAGTGGGGTACATCTGCTGATGGATGTGCATCACCTGATATTCGATGGTGGTTCGGCCGACTTGCTGATCCGTCAGATTGGGGCTGCACTCGAAGGCAGGGCTATCGAGAAAGAGACCTATACCTATCTTCATTTCGTCAGCGACCAGCAGAAGGCGGAGGAATCAGATGCCTTTAAGGCTGCCCAGCAGTTCTTTGCAGAGAAACTGCAGACCTGTGAGGGGGCCAGTGAGATTCCTGCTGATCTGCCTAAGACCGATCGGCAAGGCTTTATCGGCGAGGCCGTCTGTCTGCCGGACTATGACAAGGCAACGGCTTTCTGTCGTCAGCATGAGGTGACACCTGCCCATCTGTTCCTGGCTGCAACGGCCTATGTGGTATCGCGTTATACCAACAATCGCGAGGTGTATCTCTGTACCGTCAGCAGTGGCCGTTCGAACCTGAAGATTGCCGATACGGTGGGTATGTTTGTCAACACGCTCGCTTTAGGCCTTAACATCGATGATATCAGCGTTGGCGAGTATCTGAAAAAGACTTGCGACACCTTCGACGAGACCCTGCGCCACGAAGACTATCCCTTCGCCCGCATCGCCACCGACTATGGTTTCCGGCCTGCTATCGCCTATGCCTATCAGGTAGGCGTTCTGGCTTCTTATACCGTCGGCGGACAGCCGGTCGGTCAGGAACTGTTGGAACTGAACGTCCCGAAGTTCCCCATCAACATCAAGATCGAGTCACGCGGTGTGGTGGTGCAGTACGACGATGCCGTTTATTCTCAGCGACTGGCTGATGCACTGGCCGAGAGTATCGTTGCTGTCGTGGAGCGGATGATGGCTCAACCCGAAGGCAAGATCCGCCTGCTCTCTATCGTCAGCAAGCATCAGGAAGAGGAATTGTCGCAGTTACGTCAGACGGCTACTGGCGATGCGCCCTTCAAGTTCTTCCATGCCTGTATCAGTCATTTCGCACAGACCCAGCCCGACCATGAGGCTTTGGTGGCAATCGATGCGAAGTATACTTATCAGGAGATGGACGACGTGACGAATCGTATCGCTGCCGCCTTACGTCAGAAGGGCGTGAAGGAGCGCGACCGGGTGGCACTGCTTCTGCCGCGTACCAGCCGTCTGATCCTCTCGCTCTTCGGTGTGTTGAAGGCTGGTGCTGCCTATATCCCTTGCGATCCGGATTATCCCGCAGACCGCATCAAACTGATTCTCGAAGACAGTGAGGCCCGCTATATCATCACAACAGCCGATCGCATGGACAGTGTGCCTGCGGAAAAGGCTATTGATGTCGAAACCCTCCTCGATGGTTCCGTAGGCAGTTGTGGCACAACTGCAAACATAACGGGCGACGACCTGGCTTACCTTATCTATACCTCGGGTTCCACAGGCCGTCCTAAGGGTGTGATGCTGCGTCACGAGGGTATCTGTAATTATCTCTACGGCCATCCGGCCAATGTGTTTGCCAATGGCGTACTGACAGATGCCGATCGTGTGCTCAGCGTGACGACGATCTCCTTCGATGCGGCCTTGCAGGATATCGGTATGGCTTATTTCAACGGCAAGACGCTGATTGTGGCCACCGAGGAACAGGCTAACAACCCGCTCGATCTGGCCCGCCTCATTCAGGAGCAGCACATCAATATGGTGTCGGGAACGCCATCCCGTTGGCAGACCTGGTTGACGAGCGATGACTTCTGCCAGGCCATCTCTCAGGTGAAGATCTGTCGCGCTGGCGGTGAGAAGTTCAGCGATGCCCTCTTGCAGCAGATGCGCAGTGTCACCAAGGCCCGCATCTTCAACTGCTATGGGCCGACGGAGATTACGGTAGCTTCGAACAATGCGGAACTGACAAATGCCGAGATCGTCACCGTCGGTAAACCGCAGTTGAACGTCAAGGAGTTTATCGTCGATGCCGATGGCAATGAGTTGCCGGTAGGTGTTGTAGGTGAACTCTATATCGGCGGTCGTGGTGTGGCACGCGGCTATAACAATCTCGACGAGATGACGCGTGAACGGTTCGTGGCGTATCATGGCGTGCGTATCTACAAGTCAGGCGACTATGCCAAGTGGCTGCCGGATGGCAATGTGGTCATCCTCGGACGTACCGACCATCAGATCAAACTGCGTGGCTTGCGTATCGAACTCGGTGAGATTGAGAACGTGATGCTCTCCGTGGAGGGTATGAAGAAGGTGGTCATCATGATCCGTAAGTTGAATGACAAGGAACATCTTTGTGCCTACTACACCGCTGATCGTGAGATTGCGCCCGATGCCTTGAAGGCAGAGATCTCAAAGCGACTGACGCAGTATATGGTGCCGACGGCTTATCTGCAGTTGAAGGAGATGCCGATGACACCCAATGGCAAGACGGATGTGAAAGCGCTGCCCGAACCGCAGCTCGCTGTTTCTTCGGCTTACGTGGCGCCTGCTAATGATACGGAGAAAGCCTTCTGTGATATCTTCGCTGGTATCTTGCAGATGGATAAGGTGGGTGCGACGGATAACTTCTTCGAACTCGGCGGTACCTCGCTTGTCGTCACGCGTGTCATCATCGAGGCCGATAAGGCCGGACTGCATGTGGCCTATGGCGATGTCTTCGCCAATCCGACACCCCGGCAGCTGGCCAGTCTGATTACCGGTGAGGTGGTCAGCGACGGGCCCGATGAAGTTGCCGATTTCGATTATACCGCCATCAACAATCTGTTGCAGCGCAATACCCTCGACAACTTCCTCAAAGGCGAGCGTCAGGCTTTGGGCAATGTGCTGTTGACAGGTGCTACAGGCTATCTGGGAATCCACATCCTGCGCGAACTGATCGATTCCGATGCCAAGCAGATCTATTGTCTGGTCCGTGGTAAGAGTCAGGAGACTGCTGAGAGTCGTCTGCGCACCTTGCTTTACTACTATTTCGCCGATTCCTTCAAGCATCTTTTCGGTCAGCGCCTGCATGTCATTCTCGGCGATGTGACCAGCGACTTCGGCGAAGGCCTGCAAGTGGATACGGTCTTCAACTGTGCTGCCATCGTGAAACATTTCTCCGAGGGTACGGAGATCGAGGATGTGAACATCGGCGGTGCCAAACGTTGTGTGGACTTCTGTCTCAAGACCGGCGCCCAGCTGGTACATGTCTCTACTGCCAGTACCCGTGGCTTGTGGGCAGGAACGATCAAGGATGAGGTGTTTACCGAACAGCGGTTCTATATGGGCCAGTACCTCGGCAATAAGTACATTTATTCGAAGTTCATGGCCGAGCGTCTTATTCTCGATGCCGTCGCCCTTCATGGCTTGCGGGCGAAGATCATGCGTGTGGGTAATCTCGCCGCCCGTAGTACGGATGGTGAGTTCCAGGCCAATTTCTCCACCAACTCCTTCATGGGCCGCATCAAGGTCTATAATATGCTGGGCTGCTGTCCTTACGCTATGCGTAACAAGCAGGTGGAGTTCTCGCCCATCAACGAGGTGTCGAAAGCCATTGTGCTGTTGGCCACTACGCCATCGGCCAATACGGTGTTCCATCCCTACAACATCCACGGCCAGTTCCTGGGCGATGTGCTCTTGGGTCTGAAGAGTGTAGGTGCAGGCATCCGGTTTGTGGAGCAGGACGAGTTTGCCGAGGCGATGGAACAGGCTAAGAACGATCCGCAGAAGGCCCGTCAGTTGTCATCACTGCTCGCCTATCAGGATATGGCACACGGCCAGAAGACGGCCGATGTGAAGCGCGATAACGACTATACCACGCAAGTGCTCTATCGTCTGGGCTTTGCCTTCTCACCCACATCGTGGGACTATGTCGAGCGGATGCTCACTGCCATCGGTGGATTTGGATTCTTTGAATAATGAATAGTGAAGAGCGTTCTGCATTGACCACCCAGTTCTGGCGATTCCTCTGGTCCGCCATTCTGATTGCCCTTTCGGGATGTCTGGGTAATGTGGTCGACAGTATCATCGTGGGTAATCTGATAGGCGGCGATGGCGTCAGTGCCATCAACCTGTCGAAACCCGTAGTGCAGTTCATGTTCACCATCAGCATGCTCATCTCGGCAGGTGCCGGTATGCTGGTGGGCATGGCCCTCGGCAAGCAGGATCATCAGCGGGCTGCCTATATCTATACCCACTCGTTTTTCGGCAGTCTGGTCTTCGGATGCCTGCTCACCGTCTGTGGCATGCTCTTCCCCGACCTTATCACCGGCTGGCTATGTCAGAACGAACACCTGTTCCAACCCACGCGCGACTATCTGGTTGTCATGCTTTGGGGCGCCCCCGCCTATATGGTGATGTGGGCCTTGTCCACGATGGTGGGTGTCGATGGCAGTCCTCGCTTGGTGTCGATTGCCATTCTGATCGACAATGCCGTCAATCTGGGCCTCGACATCGTGTTCATCCAATACTTAGGGTGGGGTATTGCAGGATCTTCGGCAGCTACGGTCGTCGGTCATCTGGTGGGTATCGTCATCATGCTGCGCCATTGGTTCTATGCCAATAATCACCTTCACTTCACGCATGTGCATGAGCAGCCGGCCTGGGGCAACATCATCTCCCAAGGTGCGCCGTTGGCTGTGGCCTCCATCTGTCTCACGCTGCTCCTGCTCAGTGCCAACAGCATCGTGTTGTCATCCTTAGGACGGACGGGTATCTTTGCCTTCGCCGTCTGCATGAACCTCCTGCAGATCTATAACCTCTTCCTATCCGGTACGTGTCGCACCCTCCAGTCGCTGGGTGCCATTCAGGTGGGAAAAGGCGATCAGGAGGCCTTCCGGCTCATTCTGCGCAAGGCCTTCAGCTTCATCACCATTGCCATGATCCTCACTTGTGTGTTTGTCTGGATCGACCCGCAGGCCATTGCCCATCTATTCGGCGCTGATGAGCCAGAGCAGATTGCCGAGACCGATCGTGCCTTGCGGGTCTTCTCGCTCAGTTTTATTCCCTTCTGCTATATCTATGTGGTGATGATTGTCTATAAGCTCTACAATTGTCACAAGATGGCGCTCTTCATCTCGTTTGCCCTCTCGCTGACGGTCATTCCGGTGATGTGGCTGATGGCTCGTCTGATGCCCGACTATCTCTGGTATAGCTATCTCATAGCATACGTGATTGAGGTGTTGGCGATTGTTGTTCTGCATAAGATGGGGCATATACGGTTAGAATTGCCGAAAAATGCCAAATAGTTTTGGTGATTTGCTTATTTTGCATTACCTTTGCAGCCGCTAAACGTTTAGAATATGGAATCAAAACTTGTTATTTACAATACGCTGACGCGGCAGAAGGAACGCTTCGAGCCGCTCCACGCCCCTAATGTGGGCATGTATGTGTGTGGTCCTACCGTCTATGGTGATCCTCATCTGGGCCATGCCCGTCCGGCCATTACCTTCGACGTGGTGTTCCGCTATCTGAAGCACCTGGGCTATAAGGTGAGGTATGTGCGCAACATTACCGATGTGGGCCATCTGGAGCATGATGCCGACGAGGGCGAGGACAAGATTGCCAAGAAAGCCCGTCTGGAGCAGTTGGAGCCGATGGAGATCGCCCAGTACTACACCAACCGCTACCATCAGGCGATGGATGCATTAGGTGTGCTGCGTCCCTCGATCGAGCCGCATGCCACCGGTCATATCATCGAACAGCAGCAGCTGGTACAGCAGATCCTCGACAACGGCTTTGCCTACGAGAGCAATGGCTCGATCTATTTCGATATCGAGGCTTACAACAAGAGGTTTAAGTATGGTGTTCTGAGTGGTCGCTCACTGGAGAATATCAAGGATGCCAGTCGTGAGCTCGACGGCGTAGGCGAGAAGCGTAATCAGGCCGACTTCGCTCTGTGGAAGAAGGCCCAGCCCGAGCATATCATGCGCTGGCCTTCGCCTTGGAGCGACGGCTTCCCCGGCTGGCATTGTGAGTGTACGGCGATGGGTAGGAAGTATCTGGGTGAGGAATTCGACATTCACGGTGGCGGTATGGACCTTGTGTTCCCGCATCATGAGTGTGAGATAGCCCAGGCACAGGCTTCGATGGGCCACCCGGCAGTGAAATACTGGATGCACAACAATATGCTGACCATCAACGGTCAGAAGATGGGTAAGTCGTATAACAACTTCATCACCTTAGAGCAGTTCTTCACCGGCAACCATCCGCTGCTGAAGAAGGCCTACGCGCCGATGACTATCCGCTTCTTCGTGCTCTCAGCCCACTATCGTGGCACCGTCGACTTCTCCAACGAGGCGCTCGAGGCGGCCGAGAAGGGTTTGGAGAAACTGATGAATGCCATCAGCGATATCGACCGTGTGCAGGCATCTGCTGAATGCGATGCCGAGACCAGGCAGGTGGTGACGGGGCTGCGCCAGAAGTGCTACGATGCCATGAACGACGACTTCGCCACGCCGCTGGTGATCAGCTATCTCTTCGAGGCTTGTACGACTGTCAACAAGCTCGTTGATCATAAGGCTACCATCTGCGCCGACTGTCTGAAGGAACTGAAGGAGGTGATGCAGCTCTTTGCCTTCGACATCCTCGGACTGAAGGCTGAGAAGCGCGGCTCTAACGATGCCCGTGAGGCGGCCTTCGGTAAGGTGATGGATATGGTGCTCGAACTGCGTGCCAAGGCTAAGGCTGATAAGGACTGGGCTACCAGCGATAAGATCCGCAACGAACTCGCCGCTGCCGGCTTCGAGGTCAAGGACACCAAAGACGGTGTCACATGGAAGCTGCCTCTTTAGTCATTTCTACCGCTACGGTGTGCTTGCGGAAGAAAGTGTAGGGGACGTATTCGAGTCCGCCGTAGGGACCGTCGGTACCCCAGGAATTCTTCATGATGAAGTATTTCTTACCCCCTTGATCGTGGGCAATGCCGACGATAGCCATCGCGTGATCCTCATCCTCCCAGCAGACGCCGTGATGCTGGCGTACGGCGCGTTCTGTCTTCTTTAGGAGTGTGTCGATGGGGATGTTGTAAAAGCGGTCGTTGAGCCAGTTGTCGGGCAGCACGATGTCGACCAGCTGATAGTAGGCCTCTTCGTCGTTGGCAGTGAGGGCGATATATTCGTCGGGCTTGCAGAGGCTGCGGGCGAACTCCTGCGCCGTGTATTCCGCGCCTGCCATGAAGACGTATTTGGGAGCGGGGGTATCGACGGAGCGCATGGCATCGTAACCCACAATGCCGTATTTCTGTATCAGATTGAGAAGTGTCTTTCCCATGCCGCGTTTGTCTTCCGGCAGGTTGGGCTCGCGCTTCATCATCTCCTCTATATAATAAGGTGACAGGTTTACGGAGTCGCCCCAAGCCAGGTGTTCGGTCTCGATGGCAGCCAGCATGGCGTAGATCCAGCAGGTGGGACTATTGCCCTGATCCTTGATGGGGGTCATGCGGTTGAGCACTTCGTGGGTGTACACCATGGGCTCCTTGCGGGAACATGATGAGATTAATAAGAGGAAAATTACCATCTTTTTCATTTCAATAACCTTTGTTTTGTGTCAGATTGGGATTGAATACAATCATATTGCCGGGGATGGGGAATACGGTGGTATGGCCATCGCGCTCATCTACCTTGGCATCCCACTGGTCGCCCATGAAGAGGCTCTCATATTGTCCGAATCGTATCAGGTCTTGCCGGCGCCAGCCTTCCCAGCAAAGCTCCAGCAGTCGTTCGTCGAGCAGATTCTGGAGGGTGAGGGGCCGTTCCGGCATGTCGGCACGTTTGCGTACGGCGTTGAAGTCATCATAGCCATCCATGCCATTGCGCAACTTGGCTTCGGCACTCATCAGCAATACGTCGGCATAGCGGAAAAGCACGATGTCGTTGTCCATGAGCTTGCCGTCCTTGGTGGCATTCTTGTCGATGGCATACTTTTTCATGCGTGCGCCGGCCACTTCTACAGAGGGACTTCCGCTGAGGTCGAGTGCCACTTCCCAAGGCAGGTATTCGAACGGCTGACCGTTGCGATCGCAGACGGATGTCCCATCAGCGTCGATGACTTCGTCTGAGTAATAATTATAAAGGAAACGAATGTCCTCCTCGTCGGTATCATATCCGAAGATCTCGAGCGCACGCTTGGTGGCGCAGGCGCCATTCTCGCCCGTGAATCCGAAGGCAGCGGCATGACGGTAATGCCAGGAGCGGTAGAAATACTGCATCTCGTTGTAGTAGAGGTCTTTGTCCATCGGGATGGTCCAGATATTCTCGTCGGAGGTCTCGTTGTGTACCGCGAAGTTGTCGGCATAGCGGGGCTCAAGTTTGTAGCCGATGTTCTTCAGTTGGTCGCAATAGTAGATGGTCGCTTCCCAGGCATTCATAATCTGATCATCGATTGCAAACCTCATCTTGCTGCCGTCAGGACGTTCTTTGTCTGTCCAGTCATCATCGGTATAGACCTCTGCATTGAGCATCAGCTTGGCAAGCACAAAACAGGCTACCGGAGCAGTGACCCTGCCATAGTAGTCGCCTTGCTTCGAACTGTATATGTATTTGAGATCGGAACAGGCCTGCTGTAGTTCGCTGACCACGAATCTGAATACCTGGCTACGAGGGGGCTGTGCCAATTGGTTCAAAGCCGCATCGGTCGTCGTGATCATGGGTACACGCCCAAAGAGGTCGAGCAGATACCAATAGCCGATGGCCCGTAGCGCGCGTACTTCGGCCTTATAGCTGTCGAGTTCGTCTTTTTTGAGCAGATCCTTATGGGATTCCAACTGTTCCAGCGAGCGGTTGCAGAGTGTGATGACTTTGTAGAGGTAGGACCAGGCATTGCCGAGCATCGGATGGCCTGGTGTCCAGTCGTGCCGGTAGAGCTGCTGCCAGATGCCTCCGTCGTACCAGTCGGTGCCTCGGGTGGGGATGATGGCTTCGTCGGAGCCAAATGTCTGCAGGTCGTAGATGCCGCGGCAGGTGCCTTGCAGACCTTGTCCGTCGGTAGCGCCTCCTATATAATTATATAAGGTGGCGACGGTATTCAGAAAGAGGGCACGGGCATCGGCATAGCCCCTTTCCTCCGTAATCTGATCACGCGGGTTCTCGTCGAGCGAGCAGGCAGAGAATAGAGTGAATAGTGAACAGTGAATAGTGAATAGTATTGCACGATTCAACCAGCGTTTTGTTGTATTTGTCCAAGTAATCATCTCTAAACTGTCAACTATAAACTCTAAACTAAAATTTCACACTTACCCCCACTGTATAGGAGCGATAGACGGGCATGACATTCTTGTCGTCGATACCGAGGGTGCCGTTGATGACACTCGAGTTGATCATCGGCGTCAGACCGCTGTAGGCGGTGATGGTGGCAAGGTTGTTGACCGATACGGAGAGTCGCAGACCCTGCACGTATTTCGAGCGGACGGGTACGTTCCAGCCCAGCGTGAGGTAATCGATGTTCACGTAGTCGCCACGCTCCAACCAGTAGTCGCTGATGGCCTGGTCCTGGATATTCTCCTTCTCAGCCCCTTTCAGGATGTTATAGTTGGGCAGCATCAGCAAATTCATATAGGTGAGGGCGGTGCCGTTATAGATCTTGTGACCGAAGGCACCGTTGATCTGCATGGTGACATCCCAATGCCGGTAACGGAAGGCGATGTTTGAACCCATCATGGCCTTTGGGGTCGCCTGTCCGCAGATGTATTTTTCGCTGGTGATGTCGTAGTACTTCGACCCGTCCTCGGCGGTGATGAGTCCGTTGCAATGGGGCAGAAGGAATACGCCGAGCTGTTCGCCTACCATCTGCATGACCACGTCGCTGGAGCCATGGAAGCCGGCGCCGTAGAGTCCGGAGATGCAACTCGCGCTGGGGGCTGTCAGGTGCTGGCCGTTGTAGTCGCCGTCGAGCGACAGGAGCTTGTTGCGCTCAAACGACCAGTTCATATTTACCGTCAGTTCCATGTCGTTGGTGCGCAAGGGGGTGATGCCGAAACCGATTTCCAATCCGCTGTTACGCATGGAGCCGAGGTTGGCCAACAGCTTGTCGTAAGTGAATGGCGGTACCGGCACATCGTAGACGTAGAGCATATCGGTGGTCTTCGAGCGGTAGTAGTCGATGCTCATCACGATGCGGCTCTCCCACAAAGCGAGGTCGAGACCGACGTTGAAGGTACGCTTGATTTCCCATTTCAGGTCGGGGTTGGCATTACGCACGATGCCAAGGGTGACAACTGGCGTACCGCCTACGGGTACGACGCCATTGGGCTGGATAAGCTGCATGGAATTGTAGGAGTCGATACCGGCCTGACTGCCTGAGAGTCCGTAGCCGGCGCGCAGTTTGGCATTGGTCACCATCGGCAGCGTTCTCATCCACGGTTCCTTACTGATGATCCATGCGCCGCTGGCCGAGGGGAAGAAACCCCAACGGTGGTTCTTGCCGAATTTCGACGAGGCATCGCCACGGGCGTTCAGCGTGAGTGTGTATTTGTCGAAGAGTGTGTATTGTGCACGCAGCAGTATCGATTGCATGTGTGCGTCGGTGTAGTAGGAGTCGGTCCCGTCCCACGGTCGGGCAGCACCTGCCGTCAGCTCCTCAAAGCCGTAGGCATCACTGGAGAAACCCGTTACCGTCGTATAGAATCCGGAGGTCTTGTTGGTTCCCTCCTCAGCCAGTGCCATCAGGTTTAGCGCCCCCATGTCGGTTGTCATCTGGTAGCTCAGCGAGATATTGGCGAGCAGATCCTCGCTTTTCACATGGCCCCGATAGGCTTCACCCCTGTTCCATACGGTGGTGGGGTAGTAGTGGGCATTGCCGGTGTTATTAAACGAATACGAGCCGAAGAGTCGCAGGTAGAGGTTCTTGGCCAGCGTCACCTTCGCCTTCATGTGAATGTTGAAATGGCTGTTGTCCTCCTTCTGCTTCATGTCGAGCAGCGAGAGGGGGTTGCTGATCCAGAGGGCTTCGGTCACCTGGTCATACCGTCCGTCGGCATTTCTTGCGTCGGGGAAGGTGGGATTGAAGGTAGCGGCCGAGTAGAGCAACTTTTGTTTGAAGGGCAGGTAGTCTACGCGTTGTGTCGATCCCACCATGCCCAGGTCAACAACCAGATGGTTGTCGAAGGCCTGCTGTGTGATGTCGAGTTTGGCGATGACATTGCGGTTGCCTTGTGTTTTGATGATTGTCTGATGGTCCATCATAGCCACCGAGGCACGGTAGTTGGCTGTTTCCGTACCACCGCCAAAGGCGATGTGATGACTGTGTACGAAGCCTGTCCGTTCGATGGCCTTGTTGAAGTCTGTATCGCTGCCTTTGTCAATGTAGCTGAGCCCCAGCTGGCTTGCCGCCCGTCGGAATCCGTCAGCATCCGTCATCTCCAGCCGTTTATAGACCTGCTCAAAGCCGACGGTACCGTCGTAGGCTATCTGAAACTTCTGGTTTTTACCCTTTTTCGTGGCCACCTCGATGACACCGGCCGCACCTCGTGAACCGTATTGCGCTGTTTCGGAGGCATCTTTCAGAATCGTAAAACTCTCAATGTCGGAAGGGTAGATGGTGGAGAGGGTTGCCAGGTCGGCAGTCACCCCGTCGATGATGACCAGCGGGTCGTTGCCACCCGTCAGCGAGGTGGTTCCTCTCACGCGTACGGCCGATACCATCGCCTCCTGATTACCGCCAGTGGTCACCTTCACACCTGCTGCCTGTCCGCTCAGGGCATCGAGTGACGAAATCACCAGACCTTTGTTCATTCGCTCCTCCGTCACCTTGTCGATGGCGCCTGTCAAGGTCTTCCAGTCAGCTCGGGAATAGCCGATGCGGATGGCTTGTGTTGTTGTATCCATGCTGGCTTCTTGTGCGTGGGCTGTTACCATCGCCGCCAGAGCCAGTAGAATCGTCGTCCATTTCCTCATAAACACCTATTCACTCTTCACTCTTCTCTATATCTGTCCTGCTTCTACCATCAGTACCACACGCTCTGTCAACCGGTCGGTGCCTTCTGCATCGTAGCCCTTCTTCAGGCTGGCGCCGAAGGCCCAGGCGAAGGTCTGCCAGAAGCCGGCGCGGAAAGGGCCCATAAAGGCCTGGATCATCTCATAGCTCGATGAGTGGCATTCGCGATCGATGAGTTTGATGAGCAGTTTGCCCTGCGAGTAGGTGAGTTTCTTCATCCGCGGTTTGTAGGTGCGGAAGATTTCGCTTTCCACCTTCTTCATGTGGGCCTCCTTGGCCTCTTGCGTGGGCAGCATCTCTAAAGCTTCGGTGGTTTCATAAAGCATCTGCTTGGCCTCCTTGGCGATTGGGAGCACCTTCTTCACGTTGGTTACCAGTCGCATATAGGCCTGTGCCTGCTTCTTATTCTTGAAGGTCAGTTCCGGATAGACGTAGACATTGTTCATCTCCATATATTGGATGCTGTCGCCGTCGACAAGCACCTTGCCCACTTTCACGGTAGGGACAAACGTCGGGGAGTCCATCTCTGCCAACGCCTGCTCAGCGGTAATCCGCTCTTCCTGGGCGGAGGCGGTGAACAGCGAATAGTGGATAGTGAATAGTAGCGCTATCACTCTGATGTATGGGCTTGTCTTTATCATCTCGACTGCAAAAGTACTATTTTTTTTAGACAGAAGTATATAAGCTGTCTCTTATACACATCT
>LXOW01080591.1_pt2 | contig 13850 bp, 14 predicted proteins | sample 1368591 | NCBI WGS metagenome assembly LXOW01 (sample SAMN04884650, study PRJNA319009) | bovine gut metagenome | isolation source: Cow rumen | host: Bos taurus | place: Italy: Legnaro (PD) | collected 2014-07-09
AGATGTGTATAAGAGACAGGCTATATATAATCCATTCTTAAGTTCAGGAGCCTTAACATCGATACCAAGAGTATGTGCCGGAGCATTTTCAAAATGCACTTCGAGGGTATCTCCTATATAGTCATTCGCAAAAAATGATTTCAAACATTGTGATAGATAATCAGACACACATTTATTGATATTTTCATTCTGGATGGAAAGATTTGTGAAGGGCTGTTTTTGAAATGCTTTTCCAACAGTATCCATGTGTTCAATCCCAGGATTCTGCAAACCTTCTTCAGCAAGAACACTACCAATAAAGTCCCTTGATGAATTGGCAAATCTACAAAAATCCCCATCGTTGGTAAGTATAATTACAGGTCCCGTAATGATTCTCTCATCTTCTTTAAACAATGATGAAACCAGCACAAGACTATCTTCTTTGGATATCTTGGTCGAAAGACACACCTCTTTCATAGGACCAATTAGATGCTGGTTAGTGTTGCGTAAAAAAGTGATTCCAAATTCTCGCGTCACCCTCTCGGTCTCTTCATCAACTTTTTGTTTAACTACATCCTTAAGCGAAATGTAGTCATAGTCTTTTATTTCATAAGTTTTATTATGCTTTATAAACTCTGAAACATTCACTTTCTTTCCTTCTGCGCGTGATTTGTTGATTACTTCTTGAAAGTAATTCTCCTGCTTTCTTACTCCGATAAACTCAGAAAAGACATAGTCTGAAGCGTAAAGACTAACTACAGGGGATTCTGACAAGGTCTTTATGAATGAAGTCAACGTCGGGCGAGTCCCATCCATAAGATAAACCAAAATGTTTGTGTCCAAGAAGAAGTTGATAGTGAACTTCTCTAGCTGTGCAGACCATTGTTCCATAATCAGAATGTTGGAATATTAGTTTCCACGAAATCCTTATCTAAAACAGCCACTCCTTTATCTGCTGCTACCTCAAAGAGGGCATAAGCAGCTTTTAGCACACGGCGTAAGTTACCGTCATTTGATTCCCTTATATAATTAATTGCCTCGTCGGTAAAGGGCACTTTTCCTTGGTATTTGGCCAGGGACAAATAAGTTCCATACACATTCTTAACCTCCTCATTGCTAAGGTTGTCAAGAGCAATTCTTCTTACCAGTACTCTGTCAGCAAGTGGCGGCGATAACACTTGTAGTCTCTCCAAAGCGTGAGGATTGATAGCAAACAACAGGCACCATTCCCTGTGCTGATCCAGCAGTATTCTCAGATTATGTATATAGTTATCTTGTTGTGCCTTAGTGAGACGGCCTGCGGTCAGATCTTCAAACTCATCTACTAAAATAAAGACGTGCGTAAACCCTTCACGTTTCAGTAATTTCACTATATACCTTATTGCTTCAGCCTCTTTGCCATCCATCTGTTTCAGTTTTCCGCTGGTCAAGGCCTCCCAAGTCTTGTTGATGCCAAAGTCCGCTGATATGAACTCGTAGAAATAATAAGCAACCGTGGTTGAGTTATTGGTATCTTTGTTCAAAATAGTTTGAACAATATTACTGAACAAGTCATCGAACTTACGCTTTTTCTGGGGATTCATATTCCTGATAAATACATCCAGGAACTGTTTATAGCTAGTTGTGTTTATCTCGGCATAAGGATTACGCGAGTCCTTCATCTCATTGAAGAGCACCGCCGAATTTGGCTCGTATGGCTTCAGTTGTTCTTTAATCTCATCACTGTTCTGAATCGTCTGGATAATATGGTTCCATACATATTTGCGAACATTCTCTTCCCCAATCTTACCAATCACATTTCCAATAAATTCCTGAATGGAACCGCCAGGATTATCAATGTAAATAGTATATGGCTTTAGGTGTGACTCGCTGTCTCTAACTCCATTGAGCAAAGATTTGGCATACATCAACGTTTGCGTTTTGCCACTACCATAATCACCCACAATCGTAGCGCTGATAAACTGATCCTTGGGATCAAGCCCATTTGACTGCAATGCATTGAGAATAAACAATGTAATTTCATTCGTTGTCTTTTGGACAAGCGGTTTCAATTGTCGGTTCACTTCATCGCTGCCATTGATATTGGACGTGCCAGACCTTGGGAACGGATTAAATTCTATCCCCCACTGCGCATACTTGTTCTCTTCTGGTTGGAGGTCAAGCAAACCTTCTATGCCTTTTAATTCATCGCTCATAAGCTGCGTAATTTTATATGTGAAACAAAACTNNGTATTCTATCGTTCTTGTTAAGCTCGGTTTCCTTAATGAATATTTCGGAAGTCCTTATCAATGAAACCCTGTCCGGCTGTGACTGATAATAGTCTATAACAGCCTGTTGCGCTGTGTTGATGCTGCAACGGTATGTTAGGCACATCTCCATCACCAAGTCAGATATGTCTAACAACAACTGCCGGTGGAACTTTTCTTCTAGTACTGCCCCAACATCTACCTCTCTGAAAGGGTTCAAGAAATATGCTGCGCTGAAAGTCTTTCCATTCGAAAGCAGATACCCCTGCCTTTTCATATTAAGCCTCTCCACTAATTCCAGTTGACCGGTCCAAGATAGAAACATATCCCAGAACCTTACGAAGCCACCTTTCACTTGTCCCTTTTCATTTAAAGGGATCTCAAACAGCGTTTCAGGTTTTTTTAAAGAGTAGAAAAACGTATCCACACGGGTTCCCGCAGAACCGTAGTAATACAGCACGCCGCTCTCTTCAATTATCTCCTTCTCTGTCAGTGCACATTTCTCATCCGTCGTCATTTTTGGGTTCAAGAATAAAGAGGAATACTCCTTAAACCTGAAATACTTGAAGAAAATCTCCCTGAAAACCCGCATATCGGCCTCAGAAAGAGGCGAACCCGGCTCGGTTTCTTCAAACACGCCCGGAGTTGCCCAAAATCCAAAATTAATCAAGGCATTCTTGATTTCCAGCACCCTCCGTCCTTTTTCATCCCAAGGTCGTCTTACGTAAGGTATCTTTCCCCTTACATGACGGTTTGAGAATTCTGCCACCGGCATCCCTTCCTGGCCATATTTAATAAAAGCAAGGTACACATCCCTAAACTCCTGAAACGAATACACGAAACTCAATGACCATCCTTTATGGATAATCTCTCGAGCCTCTGCATCTGATATCATATTCAGATAAACAAACTCTGCCTTGGATATATCTACTTTCTTACTCGTCATTTCAGTATCAGTATATTCTCCGACAAAGCTATATTATGCCGGTTTGTCAATGTCTTCCATTTGTCACCACGTGAACGTATCTTATGGATGGAATACTCCTTAAAACCTACCGACATGGCAATATCACCCAAGAACTGGGTGGTAGGCACATAGTTACCATAAGGGGCTGAATCCCCCAATATCAAGTATGCCTCCGACCCTTCTGCCAAAACCCTGTGCATTTCTTTCAGCACATAGTACATGTCCTCAAAGTAGTGCATCATCAGGATGTGGAAACTCTTTTTTCCACCCCTGCTCTTAGCGTTTGCCTTTATTCTTTCATACAACAGCAAAAGAGCTTGCAGAGTCGCCTCGTTTTTCCTTGCAAACTCTCTTTTTACATACTCTTCCAGATTGAAATCTGTGTCCTTGTAGTGCGTAGTGGCTCCTGTCACCAGTTTCCGCCTCACCTTTTCTGTAATGTCGTTCCAGTCTGCTGTCATCTCAAAGAAATGCGAATGGACCTTGGATACTTCACCATAGTCCAGGTTGTTTAAGTAAGGCGGAGAAGTGATGCAGAGCCCACAAGAAGAATCGGCTATATTAGTGTTCTTTTGACGTGAATCCCAGTTGAATACGGTGGCCAATCTGTCATGGTGAGGCATCTTCTTAATGTCTTCCAGCATCTGGGCCGATATCTTCTGGAATTTATCCCAAGCATGGCCTGAGTCAGCCAAAAACTTGGAACGTGAAATATAGGGAACGGCTATAGGGTGTATCGCTGCTTTATGCAGGGTTTGGCTCAGAGCCATATTGAAGAACTGCTGCAACTCGGCGTTATCTATTCTTTGTATGCCATCTCTGATGCAATAGAGCTCCCTCAACGTTGGATTGTCGTAGAGGGTCACCAATAGAGGATGGAACTCTGCGGCTGTTTCTTCCTTGTCCTTGTTTTCTTCCAAATACCGACTTAGCGACAGGAAAGCAGCTTTGTAGTCCTCGTCCAGGATATTCCAAGTCAACTTGGCATTGATAATATTACACATCAGTTCCTGGCTCTCGTTACCTACAGAGCGAAATCCAAGCTTTTGACATTCCACTAAGGTGGTACCGCAACCGGAGAAGGGCTCAAATACGGTGATGTCACGACCAGCGTAGTCTTCCAGTATGATGTCCACAAACTTATAGGAGAAGCCCGCCGTGAACTTATACCAGTTGTGCACGGGACTACTCATGTTGTCCTTGGCGGAACCTATGNNGTAATACCTCTCTCACTACTTCCATCACTTGCGCAAACGTCAGTTCATCCTTATACTTGATCTTCTTCAAATAAGCCTTCCACATCGTCATTCGCATCGGTTCTTGCGTGAAACTCTCGCTAAAAACGACGCTATCCGGATTTGTTTTCGTTCCACGATTCTCAAACACTTCTGCCACAGCTTCCTTTAGCAGATTATTATCAACCTTTCCGCTCTTCAAAATCGTGTACACATCAAAGAAATCCTTCATTCTGCTGTTGATAGTCCCACGGTCTACCATCGTCTGGAATTTCTCCGCTACCACCGTCTCCAGCGAATAAGCTGCAACATTTACCTCGGGCAAATCCTCCAGCAACAGAGGATAGTCCAAATCCACAGGCTGCGGGATAATCACATCCCCAAAACCCACGTCAATCGAGAAAGGCTGTTTAATCGTATCCATGTGCGCGGTCATGTGCACGCGGGTTCCGTTATACTCCTTCTCAACAGTTATATCCTCCAGCCAGATTTCCTCTTCGCCGTAGTCAAAAGTCACGCCGTCTTCTTCGCACACTATACTGCATATCTCCAGCATAATACGCTTGATATTCTCCTTATCACGGCTGATGTGGTCACCCAGAAAGTCCAAATCACGTGTTGGGCGTGCCGCAAACCTGTCATAAGCAAATAGCAGAGCGCCTCCTTTCAAGAAGAAGTTATTCCTGTAGACACTCAGCGACAGCCTGTACAGAAACCTCTCCTGCACGAATCGCAGCAATAATAGGTTATAATCTGCGCCCTTCGTCTGCTTGGCCAGATTCAACAGCTTATCTCTGTTCGATTTACTGTAATTCTTAATATCTCCCATAACACTTATACCATTACATTCAGATATTGTGTCATACTTGCTCCATTGCGCATCTTTCCCGCATACTCTGTCAGACGGGCAATATTCCGATCCTTACGCCTCAGGTAGGCACGCAGAATCTCTGTCATAACGTCCATTCCAATCTTGTTTCTGAATCGCACAGCATCGCAAACAGAGCGTTCAATATCGTATATACGCAGTTTGTTTCCAGCCACAACAGCCTCCACAATGCCCATTTCATAGTATTTTTGGTCCCAATAACAAAGGGTTATCGGTGGAAACTCCGGCACCACCACCTTCCTGTGTTTTTCTACTGCAACATAAATTGAACCTGGCAACTGTGTTGTCAGACCATAGTATTCCCAAGCTGAATAAAGACACAGAACACCTCCCGGAACAATACGATCCACGTCAACCATCGTGTTGGCAAGCCCCTCTTGAGTAGCATACACGCCATTCTTCAGCCGTACTACGTTGCCCGCATCCATTGCCTTGCGAACGAAGTAGTATCGACCCTCTTCGTCAATATCACGTGGTGTCAGTATTCCCTTAGTGGATCCCATTATGCAGTTATAATATTTTTCTTTCAGTTTGCAAAAGTACGGCTTTTTTTTCAATTAGCCGTAGTTTTTCCAAATATTTTTCTTTCTCCTCCAAAATCCCCAAGATTTTCAATTCTACACCTTGCCCCCTGAAACCTGAACCCATAACCATGATAAATTCGCTTTTTATCAGCCATAATATTATGATTTTATTGATTTATCTCTATTTAATTATCTCCCCCTCGATCAAAACAAACACCGGCAAACCCGCCCAACGCCTTTCAGAAAATCCACCATATCACATCACACCTTCTCAAAGTACGTATCCGGCTTATTGGGAGCGAAGATTTCATTGCAGTACATTACGGTGACGAGGTTTTCGGTGGTGTTGATGTTGATGTCCTCTTGGCTACAGTCCAAATTCGGCAAACGCATATTCCATCTCGGCATCAAGTGACAACCGAGCTTCATCGAGCCATTCGATGTTATAGAGCATATCGTTCGCGGATGATAGAGAATATCTCTTCGTTGGAATAGAATGTGGCCTTGCCTGTCTCAATTCTGTCAATGCGCTCGCAGATGGCCGCTTTCATCTCTTCGTAAGAGTGGACATTGGGAGAGGCATGGCTGACCTGTGTCGTGTTGTCAATCATGATGTCGTCAACCCATTTTTGCAGCCACTGGCCAAATCTCTCACTGGCCACACCCGGATAGTTGCGCGCCAATATACTCTCATCTACTGTTATATTGAAAGAACACATATGCCTTTTTGGCTTTAATTCAAAAAAGCAAANNGTGTACACACTTACATTCACAACCTTTCGTGATAATTAGAGTTGACACGAAGACCCCAACCATGAAGCCGCTTATCGTATGCTCACCTCATCCTCTCTAACTTCAGGCATTTTCTCAAATAACTCTTGAGGTAGCTTTTGGTTTGTTGGGGATGCTATAATGTGAAAAACGCCTTCTCTATCTAAATCCATTGACACAAACCCTACACGAGCCATCTCTTGAAATGATTCCACATAATTGGTTATCATTCGTTCTATTCTGAACTCTTCATAAAAAACCTGCAATGTGTCATATAGGTCTATCTCATTTTGAATCAGACCGATTGCTACATCTCTTCTGACATCAACATCTCCCATCGAATCGGTCTGTAACGCATATACCGCTGTTTGTATTTTTAAATTTGTATTCCGTGTTATAAATGGTGGTATAGGCTGACCGTTGGATGCAAAGTGGTAGGCTACATTCCCTATCCGGAAGAAACAGTCAATGTCGCGAGTGTTTGCGTAGTTGGAATAATAATGAATGTCACTCATGGATTCTGTACATTAAACACTTTTGTACAATTCTCGCAATACCGTATCATCGTCTTCGTACGTGGGCGGTAAGTATAACTGAAAACCAAGTTTTTAACCGCAATTCCAGGGTTTACCTCCAAAACAGATCTTGCCGCATGTGGCTCAGCACACGCTCCAATATAATTATTGCACCCATTCCTTTTTGAGCCAATCGTTCCTAACGCATTCAATGATGCCTCAAGGGAAGGAGTCTTGTGAAATGATGTTTTGACAACCTTTCCGCTGGTATTTATGATGGAGCAACAATATTTATCCCAAGACACTGCGCAGGCTACTGCAGCAGCAGGAAAATCATGAACATCAGCCTTGCCCTTCTTACGTTTTTCATTCACCATATCGCAAATATCAAAACATACGCGGTAGGTTTTGATATTCATTATTCGTTGTTCGGGTCTCATCCTCTTATTACAGGAATTATCGATTAATATTTTATTTTGACTTTAGCAGTCGTTTGATTATATATTGTTATAGTATACGAACGCCCCCCCTCCTTTCTCAAATTCACAAACCAAACTCCATCGTCCTCGCCAAAACTCGACTTTTATTATTGAATCCTCACATTCGACACCTTTTCCCAATTAATCTGTTTCTTGGTGGTGACTAGATTGATGAATTTGAAGTCCGTTGGCCAGTGGTGCGCGGTTACATCGTTTTGTTGAACTCCTCCACGGCTTTCTCAAAGTCTTTTTTCGGCAGAGTGGGGAAGGTCTTATTGCACGCAAGGTGCATGTTGATGCCCTGTTCCTCACGGAAAAATAATATCTTCTACATCGCTTCCAAGGAAATCTTCAAGACTCACACCGCCAGTACCTACAACAAACGACCGTTTAGGGCGAAACGCCTCAACAAATGCCGGTAAGCCTGAATTTATCCCCCTTCGTCCGCTTTTTACCTCTATTGCCGTCACCTCTCCATTGTTGACAATGATGAAATCCACTTCCTTATCCTTCTCCTCCTTGTTTCTTGATGGTTCCCTCCAATAATACACATCATAGTCAAGCTCATCTGCCATGCTCAACAGATGAGTTCCTACGGCGCTCTCCACCCAGCGGCCCCATATTTGCGTGTCGGTCCTGTCCGCAGTGAAGCCACGGCCCTTGTAAGCCGTAAGAAGTGCGTTGTTATACACTTGGTATTTGGGTATGGAACCACGTTTACGTGCATCATCTTTTGCGTATTTCTGCAACGCGGTCAGCAAAGCGCATTGATCCAAAATACCCAAATAACCGGCCAGCGTAGTCACATTTCCCGCATCTTGCAGCTGTCCCATCAGTTTGGTCAGCGAGAGAATTTCGGCCGAATAGCTGCATCCAAGCTCAAATAGCTGTTTCATCAGTGCTGGCTTGTAGATATTGGATGTCAGTATCACGTCTTTCTCAATCGCTGGAGCCACCAGCGAGTCCTTGATGTATTTACGCCAACGCCGCTCGTCATTTATCATGTGTGCCGGGCCGGGATAACCGCCAAAATAGATGTACTGGTCGAGCGTCACTCCGAAGGCATCGCGCATCTCACGCATACTCCAGTGAGGCATCCTGATCAACTCGTAACGCCCCGCTAGTGACTCCGTAAGCCCCTTTTTCAGTAGCAGACGGCTGCTACCAAGCAATACAACCTTCAGGTTTAGCCGGTTTCGCGTGTCAGCATCCCATTCTTTTTTCACCACCTCGCTCCAGTTGTCGATCTTCTGCACCTCGTCAATTACCAGCAGGAACTCCTCTATCCTGCGGAGCATCATGGTTGGGCCGCTTCCCAAACGCGGTGAATCCAGTCGCTGTCTTTCGGGTCAACGGCATCGGCCACCTCAATCACATGAGGAATGCTTATCTGCGCCAGCACCTGATTCACCAGGGTTGATTTGCCCACTTGACGTGGTCCTGCCAGCACCTGCATAAACTTACGTGACTCCAGAATTCGTTCTTTCAACATACCGAACTGCTTACGAACGTATTCCATATATACTCATTTTGAATCAATTATTTACTCACTTCTCCCTGAAATTTTACTCAAATTACGGCTGCAAAATTACTCAATTTTCTTGATACCATAAAACAAACCGAAACTCTTCAAGTCTTTCATCAAATCATTCCATACTTACAACTCTCAAATTTCCAACTGACTCTAAACGCTAAATCCTCAACTCTAAACTTTCAGAATCTCATCCTCCTTCAGCGGCTCATACCTTCCATCCTTGCACTCCAGCAATACAGAGCCGCTCTCCAAGCACTCCAACGAATGCCAGCGGGCTTTTTCTACGTTGAGGCAGCGGATGTTGCTGTGGGCATCCTGTACTATGCTTTTTTAGATGNNAATGTCCTTTGATTATTATTCTCGTCAGGGAAAGAGATACTATCGTAAATATCGGAAGTAATAATATCTGTTTTATATTCTTTTGATGACAAAAACGAGCGCAATTGAGTCCAACATTCCTCAAAAGATTTATAGCGCATTACATTTGAAAGATAATCTTTCTCGCCTATCGTATGTATTTTTGTTGACATACCCGGAGCACTTTCTTCAATAGCAATAACACGACATTCTGAATTGCTTAATGACCGTCCTCCCGTTGCATTATCAAATAAATACAAGTTTTGAATCAGCTTCAACGTATAAACATATTTCCATCCTGAAGTGCCCTTAAGTATTAGTTGAAATTTGCAACCTCTTTCTTGAAAAACACGGCAATGCTTATCATAATCCGACTTCTCAATTTTGGATTCTATCTGTTGATAAAGTCTAACAGCCGAAATTACCTCTGCTTTGTACACTGGAACATCGGGTGCATAATGCGACAAAGGATGGAGCAAAGGATGGAGCGTGCCTATTAATTCTGTCAATAATCCTTCCAAAATCGTTTGGGAGTAACAATAATTTGGTATTTGTCTGACAAAATCACGACATGCATTTACTAATTGGGTGAGTTTAAAGGCAGGAATAAATTCAAATTGCTCCTCTCGTACTGCTGGCTTGAAAAAATGTTTTTGAAGCAACTCTTCAAAAGCTTTTCTTAGATAATTTGCCGCTGCAGGATAATCAGGATGCTCATTGTCATTCAAAAAATCACATGCTCTGTCAAAGAAAGAACTGTCTTTGACAACAATAGGATTTGCAACTATTTGGTTTGTAGTTGTTTTTGTGGTTCCTTCGTAGAGTTCATAAAACAGCCATCCACCTCTATCCTCGAGAAATTCCTTAGCCTGAAAATACCAACTACGGTCATATGTAGAAATGAATACCTGATAGTCTTGGAATTCATTTAAGATGATATTCAACACAGGCTTTCTGTTTCCCAGGTCAAGTCCAAGAAAGACATCGTCCAGATACAACACTTTTGACTCAACTTGCTCTGCCTTCAACTTGAGCGAGGCTAAATATAGACATATGGCAATTGCCGAAAGACGTGCTTCATTTAAAGTTTCATTATAGTCATTCATCATCTGACCATAATGTAACACATCAATAAAAATATGTCCATCCATCCAAATATCTGCAATCTTACCATCGTCCCTAAGCACCACTGGTGGAACATTTAGTTTTATTTGCAAATTTAGGTCAGGAAAATAAGTGGACATGAACTTTGACAACTCATTATCAAGATCTTTCATCAAAACAGGAAATACGGCATTCCAGTTGTCAAATCTTGTCCTCCCCTTCCTGTACGCCCAATCAAAACGATGATATGCACTACGCATTTCTCGTAAAAATGCATCTTTTTCGGTTTTAATCGGAACTTTCAGGCCTTGTTTGATTGGAATATGATCACCTATTAAATCAAGTACCAAGTTAAAGAGATCAGGTCTTCTACCACCCGAATAATAAGCCCTCAATAATTGGGTATAATCAAGGAACCCGCTTACCCTATAACCCAGTTTAATGAATGGTTGGATGTTATTGGTTTCACTCTCATCGGTACAAACAATAAAAGATTGTCTTAAAGAAGTAAGTTCTTTTGTAATTGGATCCACGTCTTGAAAAACAAGTTCTACCTTACCATCAGTTCGTCCCGAATACTTGTTTGTTTCAAATGTTCCCAGTTCAACACTACTAGAAAAGAAATATCGGATTGCTTTATATAATGAAGACTTACCACTGCCATTTTCACCATACAAGAGGATATTTTCGCCCTTAGGCATGGATAAAACACGAGATTGAATATAAGCCTTATAGTTGTCGACAGTGATTTCTACAATTCTTTTCATATTTCACACAAAAGAAACNNCTCTTGTTTATGGATTTGTTCAAACACCAACAGGTCCATAATTCGTTGAAAGAAACGTTTCTCCAGGCCCGTTGCCAAATCAACGTATTTAACGATATTGCAAAATACCATTTGCATTCTCTCTCCCAGGTAAGGAATGTTAAAATGCTGTAGTCTAAGCGCGCCGATTTCCTGCTTGTTCTTGTTTATGAGTGAAATCAATAAATGCCCCCGAAGGAAACATTCCACATACTGCGGCTGGATGCCACTTCTAACAATCTTAATGCCCAATTGATGTTTTTGCAATACCACATTCCCTTTTAAACTCTGAACGGGAAAACGCCCGTCAATTCCCAAGACGGGTTCTATAATCATATCAACATCACTTGTTCGTTCGTCTTTAGGCGATATGACATTGGCCACCTCTCCGAGTTCAAACATTGCATCAGGACAAGTCTGTGCATATTGACTTCGAAAGTCCAACACGCTCCTCTTAAAGGTCCCTACGTCTTTGCAGACAGATATCAACGTTACAAGGGAATGGATTTGTTTCCGAACCTCCGCTGCTTGCTTGACAATCTTTTCATGCGAAAGATCGTGAAGCAGTACCCAAAGAATATAGAACATCATTTGAGTACGCTTTCTGCTATCAAAATTCAACAAATCATCGAGGGCTTTGCTGTATTCTGGCAATGCCTTGGTCGAATCCTGCAACACATCCCGTACATTCCTCACGAATCCAAACTCCAATGAATTAACCGCGCCAACGAAATCTTCATGTCCTTCCTGCTCCATCAGCTTACTAATGTCATATCGGAAACGGAAACGGCAAGAAATTCGTTTGTCCATTTTGTAAACTTCTATACTCCTATCAGGTGCTATCTCCCCATCCTTCATGCCTTGTAGTTGATAAACATATTGGAAATAAGCCAACGTTGTGAAGAGATTTTCATTGTCCATTCGCGCATTGTTTTTACGCAAATAAAACCACCTTTCATTATTGCCACATGCTTGTTTGATTGATTCTATTAGCGATCGGTCGGCAAACGAATTCCACATCTCGAAAGAATCTTTAGGTATGGGGTATGGCTTATTATTCAATCGTATGAACAGGTCAACCTGGTCGAAATTTTTATTGATACGTCCGTTTATCTCTATCACCCAGATATCAGAGGTCTTGATTTTATTTTGATCCGTTTTCGACAAAGTGTCGTATGTCGCTCCATGTAAGTTTTTTAGAATTCCATTATCTTTTAAATCTAGACTAAAACAGTTTATCAACGACTCCTGTTCCTTCCCGTCCTCATCCAAATACTTCTCACCCATGAATCCTATGATGCTCAGCAATCGTTGCTGGCCATCAATTACCTCCGACACCCCATCAGTGCGTTTGAAAACAAAGATAGGCGGAAGTTTTATACCCAGCAAAAGGCTTTCTATTATTGACGATGATTTTTTTCGGTTTTTCACCTCTCCTCGTTGATATGGAGGACGAATCAGGAACCTGCCACTCTTAACTGTTCTAAGCAGCTCCACAACTTCAACAGAAGTAGGTTCCGGCTTATTAATCCTAAGTTCATCAAAGCTCAGCGATGAATACGATTCCACAGAAACGTTATTTTGTCTATTGTTTCTCTTAAACTCATCTGAATTATATAAATAAAGTTTAAAACCGCAATCATATTCTTTCTCAAAGAACTCTGCTGTTGCTTCATACCGACTAAACAATTGCTCCACAAAGGAACTTCGCTCCATGCTGAAACGTGCAATGTTCTTTGAGAAATAAGCAATTATATGATCCAATCTATATGAATCGATGACAATCTCTTCGCCTTTCTCCTCTTCCACAATTGAAAAAGCCCAATAAAGGCATTCAGAAATAAGTCTGTTATTATTGATGCCCGCCTCAATAAACGATTGCTCAACCTTATCCAACTCTGTTAACTTTCTTCTTAAAGAGGAAAAGACCTCGAACATTTCGTCACCATCGATCTTTTCCGACATCAAATTAAAATACTTTTTAATCACTTTTTGCTTTTGGCTTGCATAGTATTTAATAGGAATCTTATGCAAAACCAAAAGTTCCCGCAACTTCATTACCTTTTGTTCACTACTACCTTTCTGAAGTCTAAAAAGTTTCGTAAACTTCTCATTGAATTCTGTATCTGTCCTAAGTTTGTCTTTTAGAAAAGAATTAAGATCGTTGTCAAGATATTGTGCTTTATCAATTTCGGATGATTTCAGGGGAGTAATGCCTGAGTTGTATCTCTGAAACACTTCTTTCTTAACAGCATCTTCTTCTTCGATGGTATGATCTGAAAGAAAACTATATTCAATGATTCTGATCTTCGTGTCCTCAAAAGTAGCACGATATTCCTCATCTAATTCCGAAAAAGTCTTTCCAGCAAAACCTTGAATATCTGCCAATCTCTGCAATCCGCTCTTTTTTAGACGCAATTTCCCTTGCACAAAACGAAGTATTG
>LXOW01347681.1_pt1 | contig 13850 bp, 11 predicted proteins | sample 1368591 | NCBI WGS metagenome assembly LXOW01 (sample SAMN04884650, study PRJNA319009) | bovine gut metagenome | isolation source: Cow rumen | host: Bos taurus | place: Italy: Legnaro (PD) | collected 2014-07-09
ATCAGTGGTATAGCTGAACTTAGGGATATAGATAGTCCAGCCATAACGTTTTTCTGCGTCGTAGAAGGCATTACGCAGACCATTGTTGGCACTCACGCCTCCAGCTACAGCCACATGTTTGATACCTGTCTGCTTTACAGCCTTCTTCAGTTTCTTCATCAAGATATCCACAATTGTCCATTCCAGAGACGCTGCAATATCCTCTTTGTGATGCTCTATGAAGTCAGGATCTTCTGCCACCCACTTCTGCATCGAATAGAGGAAAGAGGTCTTCAATCCTGAGAAACTATAGTCAAGGTTGGGGATATTCGGCTCAGCAAACTGTATAGGCTTTGGGATTTCCCTGACGTGCCAGACGGTCGATGATGGGTCCACCGGGATAGCCGAGTCCCATCACCTTCGAACACTTATCAATAGCCTCTCCTGCTGCATCGTCGATGGTCTGTCCGAGAACCTCCATATCGTTGTAGGCATTCACCTTCACGATCTGTGAGTTTCCACCCGACACCAACAGACAGAGGAACGGCAACGGAGGCATGTGCTGATCATCATCCGACTCCTTGATGAAGTGTGCCATCACATGACCTTGCAGATGATTCACATCAATCATAGGGATACCTAATGAACGGGCAAAGCCCTTCGCAAAACTCACACCGACGAGCAACGACCCCATCAGTCCCGGACCTCTGGTAAATGCCACCGCCGATAGCTGTTCCTTTGTGATACCAGCACGTTTAATGGCCTGATCCACAACAGGTACGACATTCTGCTGATGGGCGCGTGAGGCCAACTCGGGCACCACTCCACCATAGGCCTCATGTACAGCCTGTGAGGCTGTGACGTTCGACAATAACACACCGTTCTTCAGAACAGCTGCCGACGTATCATCACAACTTGACTCTATACCTAATATATATATATCCTTTTCCATTCTGACAATCTTAGTAGGTCAAGATCTCCACACCGTGCTCCGTCATAACAAGTGTATGCTCCCACTGGGCACTCGGTTCCTCATCCTCAGTAATCACCTCCCATCCGTATGGATCGTCGGCATCGATGAATACCTTCCAGCTTCCCATATTGATCATCGGTTCTATCGTGAACACCATACCTGGCACGAGCAACATTCCCGTACCCTGATGACCGTAATGGTTCACATCTGGTTCCTCATGGAACTTCAGACCGACCCCATGACCAGCCAGATCCCTCACGACACCATAGCCATACTTCTTACAATGTTTCTCTATGGCGTGACCGATATCACCCACAAACGAATAGGGTTTTGCAACCTCCATGCCTATCTCCAGGCACTCCTTTGCCACACGTACGAGCTGCTCTTTCTCTGGGGTAGTCTTACCTATGATGAACATACGACTGGCGTCCGCATAATACCCGTCGAGGATGGTTGTGAAATCCACATTGATAATGTCACCCTCTTCCAGCACATCCTCTTCCTTGGGGATACCGTGACACACGACCTCGTTGATAGAGGTACATACTGACATCGGGAAGCCCTCGTAGTTGAGACAGGCAGGAATCGCACCGTGATCCTCACAGTACTGACGACAGATCTGGTCGATCTCCAACGTGTTCATGCCAGCATGAATCTGTTTGGCCACCTCATCAAGTACACCAGTATTCACGACACCAGCCTTTCGGATACCCTCTATCTGCTCAGGAGTCTTAATCAGATCACGTGTCGGTACCAGCTTACCTTTATTCTCCCAATACATGATGGTCTTATCCATCTCTGTGGGCTCTTGTCCAGACAGACAGTGCCATCTTCTCTTCTTCTTGAATGCGTTCATTTACCAAATCAAACTTTTGCGGCTGCAAAATTACTGCAAATTATGCGAATCACCAAATTTTACGTCAGTCTTTCTTCTCTTCCTCTGGCACAAGCAACTTATCACCACTGCGTTTGACATGTTCCTTGGCGTAACGCTCAGGGAATCCTGGACGAACCACACGGGCACCCCCACCATACTGATTACGCTCAAAACAGCCATTCTTATCAGTTGGTTTCACCACCATATCGTTATACTTCACAATAAGGAAGAAAGCTAGCTGCTGCCAACGGCTGATCATCTCGTCACCCTTCTGGCAACTGTAATCCGTTAATAGCTTGATACGTTCCTCGGCTGTAGGCAGTGCTAATGCCTTTGCTTCGATCTCTGGCTGCAGTTTGTCGTAAGAGGCATCCAATGAATCACGCACCTCCTTCAGGGAGGGGAACATCATATCGTAACGGGGATAAACCATATTGCTCACCCAGTTACACACCCAGAAAGCATTATCCATTGAGAAGGTCACATCATCGGCACCCTCGCCACTGAAGCACTTCGGACGACGGGTCATACAACTGTACATCGGCGTATAAGCTACCATATTACCATCGTCATTACCAAACCAGAAGCAGGCACCTACCTCACGAGGCAGTGAAGAACGCATCTGAGAGATAAACGACCAGGCTGTCTGCTGGGTAGAGATCGGACGTTCGTTGAAGTACTCCTTACCATCTACCTTATATGAGAGAGGTGACGGACGATAGGGCATCAGGAAAATGCCACCACCGATATCTGAGTCGAGCGCAAAAGGTGTACCCTCATAATGATCACGCATCGCATCACGCAGATCCTGAAGAGCGAGTTTCTTGTTAGGAATAATCCAAAGCGGCATCTCCTTGGCATCCTTCTCGATACCTGCAGCATAAGGCACATAAGCCGAGAAGTCATCGCTGAAACGATTGAAGAAGCTCCACACACGGGCCTCACAATAACGACGCCCAGAGAAATCTGGCTTCGCATAAGCAGCATTATAGGAGAAGTCGGCATCCTTACCCTCAAACCAACCCATCGAACGGGCATAGCTCACCACATTATCAGAACAAACCATCAGGTTGGGCACAGGTTTCTTACCGTCAACAGGATATTTTTTCTCCAGATCCTTCATCTTTACCTGCACATAACGACCATCCAGGAACTTCGTGATACGGCTCTGGTTGGCGTGTGCGGCAATAGCATCATCGGGGATACGGACAGCTACCCAGACGGTACGTTCTTTCGATTTTGTACGGTCGGGACCACAACCCATCATCTCCATCATCCAGGCCTCATTGGCATCTGCTATCGAAAAGGTCTCACCTTCGGAACAATAACCATACTGCTCTACGAGCGATGCCATCACCTGCAGAGCCTCACGGGCTGTCTTCGAACGCTGCAGAGCAATATATATCAGTGAACCATAGTCGATGATACCCGTAGAGTCAGCCATCTCCTCACGTCCGCCAAAGGTCGTTTCACCGATAGTGACCTGCCACTCATTCGAGTTTCCAATCACATTATAGGTCTCAGCCGCCTCAGGGATCTCACCAAGATATTTACCGGTATCCCACTCACACACCTTTCGCATCTCTCCGGCAGCATGTTTCGCAGCGGGATAATGATAAAGGGGCATGAAGGCACCGTAGGAGTCGGCATTATAGGTCACAAACACAGAGCCATCCACAGAGGCTTTCTTACCTACGATGAAGTTGGTGCATGCCATCGCATAGGTTCCTGCAATCAGCATCACGGATAAAATCAGATTTCTTTTCATACCTTATTAATATATTATATTTGTTTCAAACACACGTTCATTATTTCGGTTGTCGATAGCCGTAAATCTCAGCAGATGGGTTCTCGACGTCTTCTGGATGGGGGTCTCACTCAGGTCACAGGTCACCAACGGTTTCTTATCGACTTTGTCAAACACGACAAACTTCCCGTCAATCGTTGCCCGATAAGAGGCTACCCCACTCTTGTTGTCCATCAGCTTCAAAACGATATGATCACCCAGACTGACTGGTGTCACATCCGGTCCTTCATCGTCATAAGCCAGTTCAAAGAATGCCCCTAAGTCATTCACACGACCAGTTACCCAACCATCCTGATAGTCTCCTCCGGCAAACATACCGTCGCTGGCTACATAGACCTTCGAAACATCAATTTCCTTATCTACATAGAACGAAATCTCTCCTGCTGCCACTAACGGGCACGATGTCGGATAGAAGCTATAACTATTAGAGAGTTTTCCCGGACGCTCCTTCACTTTGGGTTTCAGGAGTGTATTCTTCGTCAGCAACCCATAGGGTACAATCAGATGCATACCAGGCACCGAATAACTGTTTGTCTGGTTCCAACGGAAGAGTGTCCCGTCTTCTTGTTCAGACTCAGGAATGATGCCCTTCTCGCCTTTCACGGTAAAGTTGTATTCCGTCACGTTGCCTTTATAGTCACATAGGATATACGTCAGATGGTAATCACGCTCCTCGTAGAAGTCAATGATTCCCCGATCTTTTGGGGTATAGAGAAACGGTAGCGTGTTACCAGGCTCCACATACGACTTCAAGAACCACACACGTGTCTTGAGCCAGTAGTCATAATCTCCCCAGGCGTTCACCAGACTGTTGCACGTCACAGGAATCCGCTCCAACACTGCTGAGAATACCGTTTGACTATCCACCTTCAGTGTCGTCTCACGGATGCCAAAATGGTTACTCGAATTCTGCATATAGTCGTTGGCCCATAACGCAAAGCCCACCTTACCCCAGGCTTTCAACTCTGGCTGTTTGTTACCATTCACGAGGAAAGTCTGTTTGGTGCTCTTACCGTTTACGATGCCTTCACCCACCTGCGGATAAATCATCAGTCCTCTCACCTTCGGGGGAACGGTGTCATTGATCTCATCAGCCAGAAAGTCATAAGGGTCGAGCATATCCCACGTTTCCGTATCGTGTATCTCCAGATGCAGATGGGGCCCCATACTGTTACCCGTATTGCCACTAAGTGCAATCAGCTGTCCCTGTGATACAGGACACTCCAAAGGCGAGAAACGGGCATCGCCCTCACTCGTCTCATGCTGATACTGGTAACGGCGCAGGGCAGCCTTGATACGCGGCGAGAATGCCTTCAGATGACAATACACACTGGTATAGCCCTCGGGATGCGTCACATAAACAGCATTGCCAAAGCCATAAAGTCCCATCGTCACCCGACTCACATAGCCATCGCCGATGGCGTAGATGGCTTTCCCTTCCACCCCGTCGGTTTTGATGTCTATTCCCCCATGGAAATGATGAGGACGGGGCTCACCAAAATTACCCGCCAATGAAATGTCATAACTCACTGGCGGGTGATAGATGCTTAAGAGGATACTGAGGAACAGACTTAACATGCCTTAAACGACATATCGAGTCCCTTCACAGAATGCGTCAGAGCTCCCACGGAGATGAAATCCACACCCTGCTCGGCATAGTCACGGATCGTGTCGTAGGTGATACCACCACTCGACTCAGTCTCATACTTGCCACCGATAATCTCCACAGCCTTCTTGGTATCGGGCACACTGAAGTTGTCGAGCATGATACGGTTCACACCACCATGATCCAACACCTGCTTCAACTCGTCGAAAGAGCGTACCTCAATCTCAATCTTCAGATCGAGCCCCTTCTCCTTCAGATAGGCATGACAGCGGTCGATGGCATTGGTGATACCACCTGCGAAATCCACGTGGTTATCTTTCAGCAGAATCATGTCAAACAGACCGATACGATGGTTACAGCCACCACCGATCTTCACAGCCTGCTTCTCAAGCATACGCATACCAGGTGTTGTCTTACGGGTATCAAGCACACGGGTCTTCGTACCCTTCAGACGCTGCACATATCTGTCTGTCATTGTAGCGATACCACTCATACGCTGCATGATGTTCAGCATCAGACGTTCCGTCTGCAGCAGTGAACGGATCTTTCCAGTCACCACCATTGCGATGTCGCCCTTCTTCACACGTGTACCGTCGCCCATCAGCACTTCCACCTGCATGGTGGGGTCGAAACGACGGAACACCTCCTTGGCAATCTCCACACCAGCCAGAATACCATCCTCCTTAATGAGCAGANNGATACAGCACAACGTGGTATGGTCGCCATCGCCGATATCCTCGGCAAACGACAGATCAATCAGTCTGTCAACCAGTTCATCAACACTTAACATGACTATCTAATGTTTAATCTTTAATGTTTAGAAGTACACACCAAAGCCCAGACGCAAGCCGAACTGTGAATACTTACTATTCTTGAAACTCTGCTCATAATAGAGCTCTGGCTCAAGTGTCACATAATGACCCAGGAAGAAGGCATAGCCCACATTGATCTCTGGCTTAAACTCATCGACACCGGTAGCATGGGCATACTTGGCAGTAAGACCCAAAAACACACCATTGCGTTCGAAATAATAGCGGGCACCAGCACCGATGTTCGTCGAGGTAACAGTACCACTCGAATAGTTCTGATAGTCAAAGACACCCAGAGCCATCCAGTTGTCAAGGAACAGATAACCGGCTTTTGCACTCAGACCGAAACTCCAGTCGGAAGCCTTGCTGTAATTCAGAGTCAATCCTGACAGCGAAGCGCCGATATAGAACTTACTCTCCTCAAACGGGGTTGTTGACTCGTTCAGAACTTTCTGGGCATTAACACTCATCGCCATCATCAGGCCGATGGCTGCCATCATTAGTTTTCTCATTTTTATCTAAAATTTAATGTTAATTTTTAATGTTTAATGTTTTTTCTTTCCTATACCATATACTGAACCACACAATGGCCACGACAAGAGAAGCAAGACCTATCGGATAACCGATAGCTTCAGGCAAGTTGAAAGCAATCTTCGACACCATCAGGAACGTCGAGCAGACAGTGGTCATGAAGAGTGCGGGAATCAGGGTGATCCAGAACGGTTTCTTGTTACGCACTAGATAGACGGTCAGCGTCCAGAGCGTAAATACAGAAAGCGCCTGATTACTCCAGCCAAAATACTGCCAGATCGTATTGAAACCGTCGGGATTCTCAATCTGCCATACGAGCATCGCAATCGAACAGCCAAACAATGGGATACAGATATACAGACGGTTCATAATCGGGCGCTGGCTCATCTTCAGCCCTTCGGATATAATCAGACGTGCAGAACGGAACGCTGTATCACCTGAGGTGATAGGCGCTGCCACCACACCAAGCATCGCCAGCACAGCACCAGCGATACCCAGCCAGTCGTTACATACGAAGTTCACCACAGCAGGTGCCGACGTCTGGAAACCCTTTGTTGCATTCTCTATCAGGGTGTAGCCAGGGGCAGGCTCACCATAGAAGAACCAAGCTGCTACAGTGGCCCAGATCAGTGCTACCATACCCTCGGTAATCATCGCACCATAGAATATCGGACGACCCATCTTCTCACTCTTTACGCAACGGGCCATCAGAGGACTCTGTGTACCGTGGAAACCAGAGATGGCACCACAGGCAATCGTGATAAACAATGCGGGGAATATCTCATCCTTAAACAGGTCGGGATGCGTCATAAGTCCCAGATTACCTGAGTGTGTCCAGACCTCTGGCAGCGTAGGCCAATGCAGGAAGAGCCACACCATCAGTGCACCTGCCATAAACAGCAGCGAGAATGCAAACAACGGATAGACCTTACCGATAATCTTATCGATAGGCAGCATCGTGGCAATGATATAATAGCAGAAAATAATTGCCACCCACATCATGGTCTCACCACCGATAGAGTGCAGGATCTCGGCTGGTGAATACACAAACACCGTTCCCACCATAAGCAACAACAAGGCGGTAAACACAAGCATCACCCGTCTCGTGGCTTTACCCAGATAAATGCCCGTCATCTCAGGAAGACCCACACCGTTGTGGCGCATCGACAGCATACCACTCAGATAGTCATGGGTCGCTCCAGCAAAGATACAACCGAACACAATCCACAAGTAAGCCACAGGACCGAACTTCGCACCCATAATCGCACCGAAGATAGGACCCGTACCGGCAATGTTTAAAAACTGAATCATGAAAACCTTCCAATCCGGAAGCACAATGTAGTCCATACCGTCGGCATTCGCTACGGCAGGTGTCACACGGTCATCAGGGCCGAACACCTTCTCCACAAAGCGTCCGTACAGCAGATAACCCAGCACAAGAGCCACCAGGCTCACTAAAAATGAAATCATCTTTCTAAGGTATTTGAACAAATTTTGATGCAAAGTTACAAAATTAATATNNATTTTATAAAAAGAAACATTTTGAGAACTATTCTTCGTCTAATCATGCTGTTTCTGCTATTGCAGAACACATCTGCCCAGATGCCGAAACATGAGATCCGAGCCGTCTGGATAACCACTATCAGCGGGCTCGACTGGCCACGCTCCTACGTTGCTGCCACGCAACAGCAGGAACTCACCGACATCCTCGACAAGCTGCAATTGGCTAACATCAATACCGTATTGATACAGGCACGCGTCCGCGCCTCTACCATCTATCCCTCCGACAATGAACCTTGGGACATCTGTCTCACAGGCACCGCAGGACGTGCACCAGGCTATGACCCCTTGAAGTTCTGTATCGACGAGTGCCACAAACGAGGGATGGAGTGTCACGCCTGGATCGTCACCATTCCTGTAGGTAAGTGGAACGCTGATGGCTGTAAGAAGCTGCGAGCCCGTTATCCCAAACTCATCCGGAAGATTGGCGACGAAGGCTATATGAACCCAGAGAAACCAGAGACTGGCGACTACCTCGCACAAGTCTGTGCCGACGTCACCCGCCGCTACGATGTCGATGGCATCCACCTCGNNGAATATCACTAATATTGTCAGAAAGATTCATGATTCCATAAAAGCCATAAAACCTTGGGTAAAGCTCTCTTGTTCACCAGTAGGCAAGTACGATGACCTGAGCCGTTACCAGAGTTTCGGCTGGAATGCCAACACCACCGTCTGTCAGGATGCACAGGGTTGGTTGCGCGATAGTCTGATGGATGCACTATTCCCCATGATGTACTTCCAGGGCAACCACTTCTACCCCTTCGTCGTCGATTGGAAGGAGCACAGCTATGGACGTCAGGTCGCTCCTGGGCTGGCAATCTATATGCTTCATCCGCGAGAGAAGAACTGGGATCTCGACGTCATCCGTCGTGAGATGAGCGTCCTTCGCCAGCAAGGTTTAGGCATCACTTTTTTCCGCTCTAAGTTCCTCACAGACAACGTAAAAGACGTATATACCTTCACGCAAGACTTTAACCCTTATCCCGCTCTCATCCCACCGATGAGTTGGGTTTCCGAACCTGCACCTTGTCAGGCCACATACCTCTCCGTGGACCACAGAGCTACTACCGACCTGCTCACCTGGCAGGGGGCTCCAGCAAAGAACGACGGCAACTATCTTTTATATAATATCTACGCCTCCGACCGTTCCCCCGTCGATACCGAGGATCCAGCTTGTCTAGTGGCCACTCGTCTGCAGGGACAGTCGCTCACTGTTCCCCATCAGGGACGCAGACTGAACTATGCCGTCACTTGTGTCGATCGTTATGGACGTGAGAGCACACCCGTTTTCAGCACCCAGGCAGCCTCTCCCGACCGTCCTCCCATCGATTTTCGACAGCTCATCATGGGAAAACCCTCTTGAAACATCTTAAAAAGTACAAAATGACAAACTTTTGAGAGAAAACAATAACCTAATCTCCCAAGAATTGATTACTTTTGCAGCATCAAAACAAACAATCAAATAAATAGGTAATTATGGAAAGAACATGGAGATGGTTCGGCAAGAAAGACAAGATTACCCTTGCCCAGCTAAAACAAATTGGAGTTGAAGGCATTGTAACCGCCCTTCACGACGTACCTTTAGGCGAAGTATGGACCCGTGAGAAGATCCGCGACCTGCGTGAGTATATCGAGAGCTACGGCATGCGCTGGAGCGTCGTAGAGTCACTCCCCGTCGTAGAGACCATCAAATACGGCGGTCCTGATCGCGACCACCAGATCGAGGTCTATAAGGAGAGTCTGCGCAACCTCTCGGCAGAAGGCATCCACTGCATCTGCTATAACTTCATGCCCGTACTCGACTGGGCCCGTACCGATCTGTTCCACGACAATCCCAACGGCGCTACCAACCTCTACTTCAACTATGCCGAGTTTGCTTACTTCGACATCTATATCCTGAAGCGCGAGGGTGCCCGTGAGGAGTGGGCCAAGTTCAAGTTCCCCGAAGGCTGGGGCGAAGGTCGTAACGTATTGGCAGAAGCCGATGAGCTCGCCAAGACGATGACCCCCGAGAAGGATCACGCTTTGGTGGAGACCATCATCATCAAGACACAGGGCTTTGTGTCAGGTAATTTCAGCGAGAACGACGAGGCTCCTATCCAGAAGTTCCGCGACTTCCTCAACCTCTACAAAGGCATCGACAAGGCACAGCTGCGTGCCAACATGAAATACTTCCTCGAGGCCATCATGCCTACCTGTGAGGAATATGGTATGAACATGTGCGTACACCCCGACGATCCCCCCATCGAGGTACTCGGTCTGCCGCGTATCGTCCGTACGGAGGAGGATATCCAGTGGTTCCTCGATGCTGTACCCAACAAGCACAACGGACTCACCTTCTGTGCAGGTTCCCTCTCTGCAGGTGCCTATAATAATGTGGTGGAGCTCGCCAAGAAGTTCGCTTCCCGCACCCACTTCGTTCACCTGCGCTCCTGCCATATCTTCCCCAACGGCGACTTCACCGAGGCTTCACACCTGGGTGGACGTGCCGACCTCATCGAGCTCTGCCGTATCTTCGAGAAGGAGAACCCCGAGTTGCCGATGCGTGTGGATCACGGTATGACCTTCACCGACAATGCCGGTGGTGTGTTCGACGAGTCCAGTCATGGCCACAATGCAGGCTACACCCTCCTGGGTCGTATGTTTGCCCTCGGACAAGTACAAGGCATCCTCGCCACCGTCGATCGCGAACTCGGCATTCCATACAAGCAACCTGGCTTTTTCGATTGATTAATTTAGCAACGGACAACAGGACTAACAGGACTGATTATCACAGTGAAAAAAGTCTTTAAGTCCTGTAGTCCGTTGCAACAAATAAATAATATGAAGCTTAATGATATTCTGAACGGTCAGTTCGACGCCACGGAGTGGGAAGCCAAAGGCTACCAGCTCCCAAAGTTCGACATCAAGGCCCTGCGTGAGAAAACCGCTAAAGAGCCTACCTGGGTACACTTCGGTGGTGGAAACATCTTCCGCGCCTTCCCCGCAGCCATCCTCAACGATGCCCTGAACACAGGCAAATACGATCGTGGTGTCATCGTGGCAGAGACCTTCGACTTCGAAGTCATCGACAAGGCCTATGCCCCTTACAACAACCTCTCGCTGCTCGTGTCGCTTCAGAGCACAGGTACCATTGAGAAGAAAGTCATCGCCAGCGTGACGGAAGCCCTCAAGGCCGATCCGCAGTTCGAGGACTGGAACCGTCTCGTAGAGATCTTCCGCAACCCCTCTCTGCAGATGATCTCCTTCACCATCACCGAGAAAGGCTACAGCTACAACGATGCCGACCTGGCACGCGGTCTGAAGCCAGTCTTCGCCATGGGTAAGGTCTGCGCCCTGCTGCTCGAGCGTTTCAATGCCGGCAAGCTGCCCCTCACCGTTCAGTCGATGGACAACTGCTCACACAATGGCGACAAGGTGAAGGCTGGCGTCTTCGCATACGCTGAGAAGTGGGTAGCCGACGGTCTCGTACCTGCTGAGTTCCTCGCCTACCTGAAGGATGAGACAAAGATTACCTTCCCTTGGTCGATGATTGATAAGATCACACCGCGCCCGCACGAGAAAGTCAAAGAGATGCTTGCCCAGGACGGTTTCGACGACAACAACTACATCGAGACCGAGAAGCACACCTTCACTGCACCCTTCGTGAACGCAGAGGAAGTGCAGTATCTCGTCATCGAGGACAACTACACCAACGGACGTCCCCCACTCGATCTGGGCGGAGCCCTCTATACCACCCGCGAGACGGTGGATAAGGTAGAGACAATGAAGGTCACCACCTGTCTGAACCCCCTCCACACAGCGATGTCGATCTATGGCTGTATGCTGGGCTACACCCTCATCTCTGCTGAGATGGCCGACGAGGACCTGCGTGCGTTTATACAGAAGATTGGCTATATGGAGGCCATGCCGGTGGTGGTTGATCCTGGTGTGCTGAACCCCTATGAGTTCATCGGTGCCGTCATCAACCGTCGTCTGCCGAACCCCTTCATGCCCGATGCCCCTCAGCGTATCGCAATGGACACCTCTCAGAAGCTGCCCATCCGCTTCGGTGAGACTCTGAAGAAGTATATCGCCCGCGGTCTCGACAAGTCGAACCTCGTACTCATCCCCCTCACCCTCGCAGGCTATGCCCGCTACCTGAAGGGTCTTAAGGACGACCTGACTGCTTTCGAGCCCTCTCCCGATCCCATGCTGGCAGAGTTGCAGGCCATCGTAGCCCCGCTTGAGGTAGGCAAGCCCGATCAGGACTGGAGCTGTCTGAAGAAGCTCTACAGCCGCAAGGATGTGTTTGGTCTCGATCTCTACGAGGCAGGTCTCGGTGAGCAGATTGAAGGCATGGTCAAGGAGCTCTACGCAGCCCCGGGAGCCGTCCGCGCCACGCTCCACAAATACGTGTCAGCACGTTAATCCATAAAAGATAATCCCTCGCAGCTTTTGCGAGGGATTTTTCTTTTATTCTTCTTCGTCATCGAAGAAACAACTTTTCTCATAATCTCTACGACACGATTTCCCCTCTTTCCTCCACTCTGTCGCAAATCCATTCCCCTGTCGCAACAACTCCGACAAGAATCTGGCTAATTTCTTGGAATCAGCCCAAAATCATCGTACCTTTGCAACAAGTTCATACATTAATAATTAGAGTTCATTTGAATAGTTGTTTTTGCATAAGTTTGATTATTTGGGTTTTTGTTAGAAATGTGGCAAAGGGGTTCGCTGAGACAGCGCGCCCCTTTGCTGTTATTATGGTTTTCAAGTCCTATTTTTTATTTCCATCATTGTGGGCCATGAAGCAAGGAACAATTAGGGGTTGGTGTTGACGAGGACGGCATCGGGGTATTGACGGGGATCGAAGGAGAAGATGTCGTCGGGGACACCGACACGGAAGTGAGTGAGCCGCATGGTCATGATGGTGCCCTCGTTGCTGGTCTCCATCTCACGGAAGAGATAGTCCTTGCCGCTGATGGTCATCGTGACCTTCTTGGGGGAGCCTGCCGTCTTGGGCTGGGTGAAGGTGATGACATAGTTGCCGAAACGCTCGGTTAACGTGGCTTTGCGGTATTCTAGGTCGATGTGGAAGTTGAGGTCGTAATCGCTCTTCGACTTCTCATCGGCCTGTTTGATGAAAATGGTATCGCGCTCAGCGCCTTGCAAGTATTTCCACTGGTGGACCCCATCGAAGCCACCCGCTGACTTGGTGTGCTGGTCGAGAATCCGCATGGTGAGGAAAAATTTGTTTTTCTTGTCTTTGGCAAAAGCGTTGATCTGTCCTTTCATAACGGTGATGACGGTGTACTTGGCCTTAATGGTCATCTCGTATTCGACACCGTCAGGATGACCCATCGCCTGGGCACATTTCCGCAAAAGGTAAGTGACCTCGTCGGGAATCTGAGCCTGAAGGCCGACGACGGGGACGAGGAACAGCAGCAGGGTGAGAAGGCGGTACCGGACGTTGTTCATTGGCCTTTAGCGGACGGCGCGGATGCAACGGCCACTGAAACGATTGGAGGAGAGGTTGCCGGGGGTGACGTCGGCTTTCTCGAAATCGAATTCCAGGCACCAGGCCTTGACGGGATTGCCACCATAGACGGTTGAGGTCCAGTAGATGCCCTTGAAGGCACGGAACTGAACGCCCTCGTAGAAGCGGAAACCTGTGATCGGGAGGAAGATGGAGTTACCCGTTTTCTTACCGGTAATCTTATAGC
>LXOW01067881.1_pt1 | contig 13849 bp, 15 predicted proteins | sample 1368591 | NCBI WGS metagenome assembly LXOW01 (sample SAMN04884650, study PRJNA319009) | bovine gut metagenome | isolation source: Cow rumen | host: Bos taurus | place: Italy: Legnaro (PD) | collected 2014-07-09
TCCGCCTGCGGGCGGGGTGACTTTTTCGCCGCCGAAAAAGTCACCAAAAAGCCGCCAAAACCAATGGTTTTGGAATCCTTTATTTGCTGCAAGATTTTATTAAACTCGCTTTGTTTCTTTTCTTGTTTTACGCTGTTTTCCAATCTGGACTGCTTGTACCTCGATCGCGCGCACCGGCGCGCCCCGCGTTTCATCGTGCGGAGGCCTGTTTGTCGTTCGTTTCGCACAACGTCCGTGGCAGGCATCTCAACATGAAGAAAGGTCGTGCCGGCGAGTAGCCGGCACATTGCAGAGGCAATGCAAATCACTGGTTTTCCCGGCACAAGGTCGCCCGTAAGCCCCTTTCTCTTCTTTGAAAGCGCGAAACCGTTTCTTACAACAAAAAGAAAAAAACAGGTGATACCATGAGATTTGTTTTGGCGACGCAAAATCCAAAAAAGAAGGCGGAGATGTCCGCGATCCTCTCCTCGCTCGGCGTCGAGATCGTCACCGAGGAAGAGCTCGGCGTGCGCGTCGAGGTCGAGGAGACCGGCACGACCTTCGCCGAGAACGCCGCGCTCAAGGCGAAGACGGTCATGGAGGCGACGGGGCTTCCTGCCATCGGCGACGATTCCGGCCTCTGTGTGGACGCGATGTTCGGCGCGCCGGGCGTGTATTCCGCGCGCTACGGCGGCGAGGGCCTGAGCGACGCGGAGCGCTGCGAGCTGGTGCTGGAGGCGATGGTCGGACAGACGGATCGCCACGCGCACTTCGAAACCGTCATCTGCTGCGCGATCCCCGGCGGAGACTGGTTTGCCGCCCGCGGCGAATGCCACGGTACGATCGCCTACGCGCCGCGCGGGGACAACGGCTTCGGCTACGATCCGATCTTCTTCGTCACGGAGAAACGCAAGACCTTTGCGCAGCTTACCGCCGCGGAGAAGGCGGCGATCTCGCACCGCGGCAACGCGCTGCGCGCGTTCCGCGTCAAGCTGGAAGCGTATCTCAAAGACCACCCGGAGGAATAGATAATGGAACTGACGAGCAAGCAGCGCGCCCAGCTGCGCGCGCTGGCAAATACGCTGGAGCCGGTGGTGCACATCGGCAAGGACGGCATCGGCGACAATCTGGTGAAGCAGGCGAACGACGCGCTGGAGGCGCGCGAGCTGATCAAGTGCCGCGTGCTGGAAAACTGCGAGCTGACCGCCCGCGAGGCCTGCGACGAGCTGTCCCGCCTGACGCGCAGCGAGCAGGTGCAGGTCATCGGCACGAAGTTCGTGCTCTACCGCGAGACGCACCGCAAGGACAAGAAGGATAAGATCGTCCTTGTCAAGGCGAAGAAAAAAGCATGAAACTCGGCATCTACGGCGGCAGCTTCAATCCGCCGCATCTGGGCCATCTGCACGCCGCGATCAGCGCGGCGCGGTATCTCGCGCTGGACGAGCTGCTGCTGATCCCAGCGGGCATCCCGCCGCACAAGCAGCTCTCCGCGAACGCGCCGGACGGGGAGCACCGCGCGGAAATGACGCGTTTTATGGCGGAGCAGGCGGCGCTGGAGACAGGGATCCGCGTCCGCGTTTCGCACATGGAGATCGAACGCGGCGGGAAGAGCTACACCGCCGACACGCTCCGCGAGATCCGGGAAGCACATCCGGACGACGAGCTGTGGCTGCTGATGGGCACGGATATGTTCCTTACGTTCCAGAACTGGTACCGGCCGGAGGAGATCGTTGCCTGTGCCGGTCTCTGCGCCTTCGGCCGCAGCGAGCGCGACACGGAGGAACTGTTCTCCGTGCAGCGGGACTACCTCGCCGGACGCTTCCCGAATGCGCGGATCGTGACGATGGCGCTGCCCAACCTTGTGGAGATCAGCTCAACGGAGCTGCGCGACCGGCTGATAACGGGAGAGGCGCGCCGGTATCTGACCCCGCAGGTCTACGGTTATATCCTGCGCGAGCAGCTGTACGGCACGGCGGCAGACCTGAAGCATCTCGCACTCGACGAGCTGCGCCCGGTGGCGCTTTCATACCTCAAAGCGAAACGCGTACGGCACGTATTGGGCGTCGAGGAGGAGGCGATCCGCCTTGCGGAGCGTTACGGCGCGGACGTTGAGAAGGCGCGCGTCGCGGCGCTGCTGCACGACTGCACCAAAAAGCTTGATCTCGAAGAGCAGCTCTCGCTCTGCGCGCAGTACGGGATCGAACTGGACGAGCTGGAGCGCCGCGCGCTCAAACTGCTCCACGCCAAGACCGGCGCGGCGATCGCGCGGGAGATTTTCGGCGCGGACGCGGAGATATGCAGCGCGATCCTCTGGCACACGACAGGGCGCCCGGATATGACGCTGCTGGAAAAGGTCATATATCTTGCGGACTATATCGAGCCTAACCGTGACTTTGACGGCGTGGAGGAGCTGCGCCGCACCGTGTACGGCGATCTGGATTGCGGCCTGGAGCTTGGGCTCCGCATGAGCATCGCGGAGCTGGAGGAACGAGGCAGTCCCGTGCATCACGACACGCGCGAGGCGTGGGAATTCATCAAAGCAAGACTTGGAGAATGAGATGTCTGACAGCAAATTCAAAACGAAACTGAAGCAGGTACAGGAGGAAGCGAAACGGAAGTTTGATGAGAACAGCGATGAGGCGTGGAGCCAGATCAAGACGTTCTTTGCCGACCGCAGCTGGTGGATCGCCGGCGTGCTTGTCGCCCTGCTGATCACGGGCGCGGTGTTCGGCGTCAGACTGATCTTGTCGATCCGTGCGCCGGAGATCGTAAACGCGCCGGATCCCGTCTCTTCTCTCGACTTTCCCGGTACGACAGAGCCGGGCGCGGAGATCGAACTGCCCGAGGAGGCCGACTTCGGCAACACCGAGCAGCCGCTGCTCTCGGGCGAGCGGAAAGAGGATTTCTACACCTTCCTGCTGTTCGGAACGGACAAGGAGGGCACGAACACCGACACGATCATGGTGGTGAGCTACGACGTCAAAAACCAGAAGCTCAACCTCATGAGCATCCCGCGCGACACAATGGTCAACGTCCCGTGGGACGTGAAGAAAATCAACTCCGTTTACGGCATGCGTGGGCTGAGCGGGTTCCGCAGACAGATCGGCAAGCTGATCGGCTTCGTGCCGGACTATTACGTGAAGATCGACCTGCAGGCCTTCGTGGACGTGGTGAACCTGATCGGCGGCGTGGAGTTCGACGTGCCGATCGCGATGCACTACCACGACCCCTATCAGAACCTGAACATCGACCTTGAGCCCGGTTTGCAGACGCTGAACGGCGAGCAGGCGATGGGGCTGGTGCGCTTTCGCAAGAGCGACCGCGGCGCCGGCGGCAAGAGAACCGGCTATGACGACACGGGCCGCATCCAGACGCAGCAGGCATTTCTGAAAGCGATGTTCAAGCAGTGCCTTCAGATCAGGAACTGGACGAAAATAACGGGCTATGTCGAGATTTTCGAGAAGAACGTGGAAAGCGACCTGACGCTGGGCAACATGCTCTGGTTCGCGCGTCAGGCGATGAACCTCAGCGAGGACGGCTTTGTCACCGTCACCGCACCGGGCAACTATTACGCGAGCGCCTGGAGCCGCTCGATGCAGAGTATGCAGTCCTACGCGACGATCTCCGCCGGCGAGATGGTGCGCCTGGTCAACGAGCGTTTCAACCCCTACCTGAAGGACGTGACGCGCTCGAATCTCGACATCATGTATATCAACGCCGACGGAAGTGTTTCGTCTTCCACCGGATATGTGGCGGATGGGGCCGCGGCGCTGCCGCCGGAGCTGCCGGACGCTGAGACGGGAGAGGATGAAGAGCCTGGGGAGGACGTAAAGCCCGGAGAGAACGGGGAAGCCGGCGAGGGCGTTACACCGGAGCAGCCCGGCGAAGGCGAGGAACCGCCGGACGAGCCGGGCGGACCGGATGAACTGCCGGAGGAGCCCGGCACAGGAGACGAGCCGGGTGAGCCGGCAGAGGAACCGATAACGGATACAACGCCGGTCGAAGACGGCGGGGAATAAGAGAGGATACGCTTATGCTGAAACCGAAGGAAATGGCGCTGCTTGCCGCCAAGGCGCTCGACGCAAAAAAAGGCAGGGACATCAAGGTGCTCGAGATCGAAAAGATCACGACGCTGGCGGACTATTTCGTCATCTGTACCGGCGGCTCGAACACGCAGATCAACGCGCTGTGCGACGAAGTCGAAAAGACGCTCAAGGAGGCGGGCGAGGAGCCGCTCCACCGCGAGGGACACCGCGGCGGCACGTGGGTGCTGCTGGATTACGGCTGCATCGCCGTGCACGTGTTCAACGCGGAGGCGCGCGAGTTCTATTCGCTCGAACACCTGTGGGCGGACGGGAAAGAGATCGACCTCGGCAAGGTTTTGACGCAGGAATAAAAGGAGCGTTCGGCTATCATGAAGTACGATTTTGCAGCTATTGAAAAGAAATGGCAGGAAAACTGGGAGGTCACGAAGCCCTATGCCGCCGTGACCGGCGACCCGCGCCCGAAATTCTACGGCTTGATCGAGTTTCCGTATCCTTCGGCGGCGGGCCTTCACGTCGGGCATCCGCGCCCATTTACGGCGATGGACGTCGTGACGCGCAAGAAACGCATGGAGGGCTACAATGTTCTATACCCCATCGGCTTTGACGCCTTCGGCCTGCCGACAGAGAACTTTGCCATCAAGAACCACATCCATCCTGCCATCGTCACGAAGCAGAACATCGAGAACTTCACGCGCCAGCTCAAGATGCTCGGTTACGGTTTCGACTGGGATCGCGTGGTGGATACCACCGATCCGCAGTATTACAAGTGGACGCAATGGATCTTCCTCCAGCTGTTCAAGAAGGGCCTTGCATATAAAGCCACAATGCCCGTGAACTGGTGCACGAGCTGCAAGTGCGTGCTCGCGAACGAGGAGGTCGTCGAGGGCGTCTGCGAGCGCTGCGGCAGCGAGGTCATCCGCAAGGAGAAGAGCCAGTGGATGCTCGCCATCACCAAGTACGCCGACCGTCTGGTGGACGATCTGGACGATGTGGACTTCATCGAGCGCGTCAAGACGCAGCAGCGCAACTGGATTGGCCGCAGCACGGGCTGCGAGGTCACGTTCCAGACCAACACGCCCGACGAGATCACCGTCTACACGACGCGCGTGGACACGCTCTACGGCGTGACCTACACGGTCATCTCGCCGGAGCATCCGCTGCTCAAAAAGTGGAAGCCGCTGATCCGCAACTGGGACGAGGTCGCGGCGTATCAGTATGCGGCGTCGAAGAAGTCTGACTTTGAGCGCGGTGAGCTGAACAAGGAGAAGACCGGCGTTCGGCTCGAGGGCATCGAGGTCGTCAACCCTGCCACGGGAAAGATCGTGCCGATGTTCGTCTCCGACTACGTGCTTATGGGCTACGGCACCGGCATCGTCATGGGCGTGCCGGGCCACGACCAGCGCGACTGGGACTTTGCGACGGCCTTCGGCCTGCCCATCGTCGAGGTCGTGCAGGGCGGCGACGTCACAAAGGAGGCGTTCACGCTCAAGGACGACACTGGGATCATGGTCAACTCCGGCATTCTCGACGGCATGACCGTCAAGGACGCCATTCCCTATATGAAGCAGTACGCCGTCGAGCAGGGCTGGGGCAGGGAGAAGACCAACTTCAAGCTGCGCGACTGGGTGTTCTCCCGCCAGCGCTACTGGGGCGAGCCGATCCCGCTGGTCAACTGCCCGGACTGCGGCTGGGTGCCGGTGCCGGAGGAGGAGCTGCCGCTGGTGCTGCCGCAGGTGGACAGCTACGAGCCGACCGACGACGGCGAGAGCCCGATCTCCAAGATGACCGACTGGGTCAACACGACCTGCCCCAAGTGCGGAAAGCCCGCCAGGCGCGAGACGGATACCATGCCGCAGTGGGCGGGGTCGAGCTGGTATTACCTGCGCTACATGGATCCGCACAACGGTAACGCTGCCGTTTCGGAGAAGGCTGAGGCATATTGGGGACCGGTAGACTGGTACAACGGCGGCATGGAGCACACGACGCTGCATCTGCTTTACTCCCGCTTCTGGCACAAGTTCCTCTACGACCTCGGCGTCGTGCATACGAAGGAGCCTTACGCCAAGCGCACGAGCCACGGCATGATCCTCGGCCAGAACCCTCACTATGTCGGCTTCGCGCAGACCGAGGAGGAGAAGCAGGCGCTGATCGACAAGTACGGCTCGCAGGCGCTGCGCCCGGCGGTCAAGATGTCAAAGTCCCTCGGCAACGTCGTCAACCCCGACGACGTGGTCAAGGCCTACGGCGCGGATACCATGCGCCTCTATATCATGTTCATCGGCGACTTCGAGAAGACCGCGACCTGGTCGGACGAGGCGGTGAAGGGCAGCAAGCGTTTCCTTGACCGCTGCTGGAATCTGGCAGACATGGTGACAGACGAGGCGGAGATTTCCGAGAAGAACGCCGCGACTGTCCACAAGACCATCAGAAAAGTCACAAGCGACATCGACGAGCTCAAGATGAACACCGCGATCGCAGCGCTGATGGCGATGGTCAACGAGTTCTACGCAAACGGCCTCTCCCGCGGCGACTACAAGGCGCTGCTGTTGATGCTCTCGCCCTTCGCGCCGCATATGGTCGAGGAGTTGTGGGAGCAGCTCGGCTTCGCCGGAGAGACCGGGAAGATGGCGATGCAGAACCCCTGGCCTGCGTACGACGCGAGCAAGACCGTCGCCAGCATGGTCGAGATGGCGGTGCAGGTGCAGGGCAAGCTGCGCGGCACGGTCACCGTCCCGATCGACAGCGATGAGGAAACCGTCGTCGCGGCGGCGCGCGCGAACGAGAAGGTCGCGCGCTCGCTGGAGGGCATGCGGATCGTGAAGACGATCCTGGTCAAGAACAAGCTCGTCAACCTCATCGTCAAGCCTGCCTGACGGCGATTTGCTGAGAAATCTGCAAAAAACGGAAAAAAATGTTGACAAGCGTGTTCGGGTTCAATATAATAGCTCACGCTAGTCATGTGAATGGCTCTACTGAGCGCTCTGGATTGAGCCGGGCGCATCGGAGGGAGGGAAAATATAGATGTCCGAAGTGCACGTCAAGGAAGGCGAATCTCTGGACAGCGCGCTCAAGCGCTTCAAGAGAAGCTGCGCCAAGGCCGGCATCGTGGCGGAGGTGCGTCGTCGTGAGGCTTACGAGAGCCCCAGCGTCAAGCGCCGCAAGAAGAGCGAGGCTGCGCGCAAGAACCGCAACAAGCGTTTCTATTGAGAAAAACAAAGGACGCCCCCACGGCGTCCTTTGTTTTTTCCGGACCCGCCCGACCGGGGGCGGAGCCTCTTCAGCAAGGAGAAGCCTATGTCTTTCCCGTTGATTCCCGACTGTGTGTTTGACGACTACCGCGCCGTCACGCCGGAGCTTCTGGCGCGCCGGGGCGTGCGCCTGCTGCTCTGCGACTTGGACTATACGCTTGCGCCGAAGCGGCAGAAGGAGCCGGACGCTGCTCTGCTTGCCTGGGTGGACGCGCTGAAGGCTGAGGGTGTGACGGTGGAGATCGTGTCGAACAACCGTTCACCGCGCCGCGTGGAACGGTTTTGCGGCGGGCTCGGCATCGGCTACACCGGCCATGCCGGCAAGCCGGGGACGCGCGGCCTTGTTGCCGCGATGCGCAAGCACGGCGCAGCAGCGTGTGAGACCGCCATGCTTGGCGACAAGCTGCTGACCGACGTGCTGGCGGCAAGGCGCGCGGAGCTCCTGACGCTGATGGTTGAGCCGAAGGGCGGACCGGTCGGCGCGTGGAATCATGCGCTCCACGCCATGCAGGAGCCGTTCAAGCGCCGCTGTGCGCGGGACGAGCGCAGCGAAAAACGCTTTTTTTCATGCGGTACGTGAAAAACTCTTGCATTGATGCGCGATATGGGGTAAAATACCAAAGGTTAAAAGCCGCAATTTGTTATATTTGAGGAAGTCGCTTCCGATTTCCTCGGGAATTGGGAGGATCATAATATGGCAACGATTACCGCCGGCGATTTCCGCAATGGCAAGCTGTTTGAGATGGACGGCAAGGTTTACCAGGTCGTTGAGTTCCAGCACGTCAAGCCCGGCAAGGGCGCAGCTTTCGTGCGCACCAAGATGCGCAACGTCATTACGGGCGGCGTCACTGAGACAAGCTTCAACCCCACCGCGAAGTTCGAGGAAGCCTTCATCGAGCGCAAGGACATGTCTTACAGCTATGCGGACGGCGACCTTTACTACTTCATGGATCAGGAGACCTATGACATGGTCCCCATCGGCAAGGATCTGCTGGGCGACCCGTTCCGCTTCGTCACGGAGAACACGGTCTGCAAGATCCTCTCCTACAAGGGCAGCGTGTTCGGCATCGAGTGCCCGAACTTTATGGACCTTGAGGTCACCAAGACCGAGCCGGGTCTCGCGGGCAACACCGCCACCAACACGCTCAAGCCCGCCACAGTCGAGACCGGCGCAGAAGTCAAGGTGCCTCTGTTCATCAACGAGGGCGACCGCATCCAGATTGACACGCGCACCGGCGAGTATATCGGCAGAGCGAAGTAAGCCCTGTATACGTACCGACAAACAGGAGACTGCATTTCCGGATGCAGCCCCGCGTCTGCACAGGAAAGGAGATTCATCATGGGTGTTTCCGAGAAAGTTGCGTACCTCAAGGGTCTGCTTGAGGGCATGAAGATCGACGAGAGCTCCGACAACGGCAAGGTGTTCAAGGCCATTGTTGACGTGCTCGGCGAGATCGCACTCGAGATCGAGGACCTGACCGACGAGGTCATGGAGCTCGGCGACGGATTGGACGTAGTCAGCGACGATCTGGAGGATCTCGAGGCGCTTGTCTACGACGAGGACGACGAGGACGAAGACGAGGATGACGAAGACGACGAGCCGGTCTATGCCACGACCTGCCCGGAGTGCGAAGAGGAGATCCTCTTTGACGAGACCTATCTTGAGGACGGCACGATCACCTGCCCGAACTGCGGCGCGAAGCTGGAGTTCGACGCGGAGGACATCGAGTCCGACGACGAGGAATAAGCGAGAATGCAACAAACCCCGCAGAGCGATCGCTCTGCGGGGTTTGTGTGTTTTTTTTTGGTCAGATGGGCTTGCTTGCAAACTCGACGATCGTGTCCAGCATGCCCTGGATCTGCGGCGTGATGACCTTGTTCTTGTGATAGAGCAGCTGGCGCCACTGCCGCATGACGCAGTCCTGCACCGGCACGATGGCGAGCTGCTTTTCGTGGATGCTCTTGTTCACCGTGTAGCGCGGCAGAACGGAAAGGAACTCGACACCCTCGGCCAGCAGCCGCAGCGCCAGCACGTCGCTTTCCAGCTCGCAGAAGGGGTCGACGGAGAGCCCGTGCCGCGCGAGCTCCAGGTCGAACTGGTCGCGATAGGCGTTGTTGCGGTTCATCAGGACGAATGGGTGCGACACAAGGTCGGAAAGCCGGACGTCCGTGCGCTGCGCCAGAGGGTTTTTGATGTTCGTGACGACAACGATATCTTCCTCTGCCTCGAAGACCTTGACGAATTGCGTGTCGTAGACCTGCTCGTCAAGCGTGTAGATGAGATCCAGCTCGTTTTTGACCAGCAGTTCGCGCAGGCGCATCACGTTGTCGCCGTGGATATTCGTCAGCACACGCGGGAAGCGCTTGTGGAAGGCGGGCACGATATCGGCAAAGGAGGCGGTCATCAGCGAATCCAGCGTACCGACGCGCACCGTGCCGGACAGATCGTCCTTTGCCGTGGCAAAGGCGCTGGCGCGGGAGACCGCGCTTACCACGTCGCGCGCGTAGGAGACGAAATCCTTGCCGTACTGCGTGATGGAGACGTTCTTGCCGATCCGGTCGAAGAGCTGCACGCCGAGCTCGCGCTCAAGCTGCTGGATCTGGACGGTCACGGCCGACTGAGAATAATCCAGCGCCTCCGCCGCTTTGGAGAAACTTGTCAGTTCGGTCACCTTCAAAAAGGTGATCAGATTGCGGATCTCCATAAAAACAAAGCGCCTCCTTTTCATTCGTGAAAACGAATGATTATTAAAAATATTTTAATTACAAGAAATCGCTTTGTCAAGAAGCTTCCGCATTATTTTAGAAGGAACTGCGTTTTGACGCTTACAGCCCGAGCTCCACGGCGCGGCGGAAACGCACCTCGCCGGCGAGCGCTTTGTCGATCTGCGCGATCAGCGCCTCGCGGTCGCGGTTGAGCGTGCCCTTGAGCGGCAGGTAGTTCGATGCGTGGTTGGAGCGGAAGACGCTGCCCTCGCTGTCGATGTGCTGCAGGATGATCCGGTTCTCCGCCGCCAGCTCCTGCGGCCCGAGCATCGTCAGCTCGCCGCGCTCGATCCAGTCGTGCAGCGGCGTGCCGGAGTAGACGCGCAGCGTCAGCATGGCGACGTAGTCCGCCTTGATGCGCGAGAGCGCCGCCGCGGTGGCGAGCGCGTGCTCCTCGCTCTGCTCGCGCCCGCCCATGCCGTTGATGGCGGTGACGGAGAGCGTCATGCCCGCCGCCTTCGCGCGCAGCGAATGCTCGATGATCTCCTCGGCGGTCACGCCCTTGTCGTATTTTTTGAGCAGCGGCTCAAGACCGGTCTCCAGCCCGACGTACACCATCTGCAGCCCGTGCTCGCGCAGCGTGCGCAGCTCGTCGTCCGTTTTGCGCATGATCGCCTTGGTCGAAGCGTAGGCGCTCACGCGCTCACATTCGGGGAAGCGCTCGCGGATGAAGTCCAGAACGCGCAGCAGATAGTCCATCGGCAGGATCAGCGCGTCGCCGTCGGCGAGGAAGATGCGCTCGATGCGCGGATAGTACAGGCGCGCTTCAGCGAGGTCGCCGAGCACCTGCTCGATCGGGTTGATGGAAAACTGCTTCTCCTTGTACATGATGCAGAATGCGCAGCGGTTGTGGCTGCAGCCGAGCGTACATTGCACGATCAGGCTGTGCGCCTCGCTGGGCGGGCGGTAAACGGATCCTGAATAATGCATATAGGCAACCTCCTACCTGTTCAGCTTGCTTTCACATTTGGCGAGAAAACGCCCGGAATCGACGACGACCCGGCGGTGCGTGCCTCTCCCGATGAGCTCCGCTTCGTCCCAGGCCGAGACTGTGAACTCGACTGACCGCCCGTCCGCGGAGATCGCGGACACGCTGGCTTCGGCGCGCACGCCGATGCCAACGGGGGAAGGGGAGACGTGAAAGACGTCGAGCTTTGTTCCGACGCTGGTCTTGCCCTCCGGCAGCTCGCGCTGCAGGAGCTGATACGCGGCGCTCTCCATCATGGCGATCATATCCGGGGTGGAAAAGACTGGCAGAGCGCCGCTGCCGACGCGCGCGGCGGTAGAGGCGTCCGTTACGGCACCCCTGATCTCATAACTGTCTCCGATCCGCATGACGGAACTCCTTTCTCATACTGTTTCAAATGCCGCAAGCTGCTCGCGGCAGGTGAGGATATGCCCGATGAACAGCTTGGTGATCGACGAAGGCTCGACTTCCTTGCGGATCGCCAGCCCCACGTCGCGGAAGTGTGTCACGTCCAGCGGGCGGCGCACGAGGCGATAGTGCTGCGGGTGCAGGATCAGATCGTGCACGATACTGACGCCGAGGCCGCTTTCGACCATGGCGAGCAGCGCGAAGTCATTGGTCGCCTCATAGGACACGTGCGGCTTTTCGGGCAGGGAATCGAGAAAGTGATCGACCTCCAGATCCGGCATCTCGTTGAGCTTGATAAAGTCCTCGTGAGGCAGCCTGCTGACAGGGAAGACCGGCTCGTCGGCGAGCGGGTGACCCTCCGGCAGGATGGCGACGAAGGAGTCGCGCAGCAGGAAGGTCGTTTCAAACTCCGGCGCGGCGGGCAGGGCGAGGAAGCCGCAGTCGATCGTGCCGCGGCGCAGCCAGGAGGCGATGTCCTCATATTCGCCGTTGAACAGCTGGATGCGGATGTTCGGGTACAGCTCGTGAAAGGACTTGAGCGCGTTCGGCAGCACGCTGGTCGACAGGCTCGTGAAGCAGCCGATGCGGAGCAGGCCCGAGCGGATCCCGTGCAGCTCTGACACGGCGAAGCCAAGGTTTTCGTAGTCCTTCACCACGGCGCGGATGACGGGCAGAAGGGCCTGCCCCTCGCTGGTCAGCTCGATGCCGGAGCGTCCGCGGTTGAGAAGCCGCATCTGCCACTCGCTTTCGAGATCCGCGATCATTTTGCTTACGGCGGACTGCGTATACCCGAGCTCGTTCGCCGTCTGCGTGATGCTGCCGGTTTCCACCGTGCGGAGATAGGCGATGTATTTTCGCATGCTCATGAAATTCCCTCCCTTAACCGGATCTATAATATTCCCTTTTGGAATAAAAAGCAATCAATAGTTTCGCTTGCGCTTTTTCTGAACAAATCGTACAATTACACTTGTGATAAGGTGCGTTGTTGTATATGAATTGCACAAAATGACGCACAATATTTCGTGAAGGAGGCACAAAAACATGATTCGTTATTCCGCAATCGGTGCTGTCGGCTACGTCTGTGGCGAAATGCTGCGCATGATGGTCGCGCATCCGGAGGGAAAGCTCGTCAACGTGCTCGATTCGTACGGTGTCGGCGATCCCATCTCCCTGCATCATCCCGCGCTCCGCGGCTTCTATGATCAGAAGATCATGGACCTGACCGAGGAGAACGTCAAGAAGACTGCCGAAGACAGCGACGTCGTCTTCATCCAGGTCCCGTCCGGCGAAGTTGCCAAGTGGGCGGAGATCGTTCTCGCCGCGGGGAAGAAGATCATCGACATCGGCGCGGACATCCGCTTCCGCGACGTGGCGGTCTGGGAGAAGTGGTACGGCGCGAAGCACCCGAACCCCGAGATGACCCACAACGCCGTGTACTGCATCCCCGAGGTCATGCGCGAGCTCGCCAAGGGCAAGAGCTGCATCGCCAACCCCGGCTGCTATCCCACCGCCTCCACGCTCGGCCTCATGCCCATGCTCGAGACCGGCGACATCGTTGAGAACACCATCGTCATCGACGCCAAGAGCGGCTACACCGGCGCGGGCCGCCGCCCGGCGACCAACAAGCTGCTCACCGAGGCGGAGAACAACTTCTGCGCCTACGCGCTCGGCGGCGGTCACCGCCACACGCCCGAGATCGAGCAGAACATCGCCTACATCACCGGCAAGGATCTGATGAAGCCCGAGACCTGGCAGTTCATCAACTTCCAGCCGCATCTTCTCCCGCAGGTGCGCGGCATCGAGGTCACGATCTACGCGACGCTCAAGAAGGACTACACCAACGACGAGCTCTACGAGCTCTACAGCAAGCGCTATGAGAACGAGCCCTTCGTTCAGGTCTATCCCGCCTCCCAGCCCGTGCAGACCAAGTGGGTCTACGGCACGAACTTCTGCGCCATGACCCCGACCTACGACGCGCGCACCAAGCGCCTGATCGTCTCCAGCGTCATCGACAACATCGGCAAGGGCGCCGCCGGCCAGGCGATCCAGAACATGAACCTCGTCATGGGCATCCCGGAGACCACGGGTCTGATGTATCCCGCCATGTATCCTTGATCCTCCTTTCCGAAAAGAGGCGGCGCCTCTTTTCGGAGAAGGTTTCACTTCGCTTCCCGCACTCGCTGCGCTCGCACGGGCGCTGCGTGTATGGTGTTTTTTCTGACGCGTATGTCGTCAGAAAAAACGATCTGATTCATTTCGCTCTGCGGAGCGAAATATAAGAAAGGGGAAAACAAATGGAGTACAAACTCATCGAAGGCGGCGTGACCGCGCCGCAGGGCTTCACGGCGGGCGCTTACTACGCCGGCGTCAAGAATCCCAACAAGAAGCAGGAAAAGCCCGACGTTGCCATCATCTACTCCGAGCAGCCCTGCTCC
>LXOW01070552.1_pt1 | contig 13844 bp, 15 predicted proteins | sample 1368591 | NCBI WGS metagenome assembly LXOW01 (sample SAMN04884650, study PRJNA319009) | bovine gut metagenome | isolation source: Cow rumen | host: Bos taurus | place: Italy: Legnaro (PD) | collected 2014-07-09
GATTCCGCGAAATCCTTTTTGGAGGCCGGTTGGAAGTTCCTGAACCAAAACTCCGCCTGATGTTTCGGCAAAGTTCATTCCCCACATTCCGCATTCCGGGAAATCTTCAATCATTTTGACGGCTTCGGAAAGAAAGTCCTGGTCCCAGCTATCGTCAGCATCTANNACCGCCATTCTCCTTCCGTAATACCCTAATGCGCTTATCCTTCAAAGCATATTCTTCAGCAATATGCGCACCGTTGTCTGTGCTTCCGTCATCAACGATAATTGCTTCAAAGTTTGGGTAACTTTGCGAAAGAACGCTCTCCAGCGTTCTGGAGATTTCCTTTTCCTTGTTGTAGAGGGGTATTATGATGGAGAAAGAGGGACGCATTAAACGGTTGGATTATAAGGCTTCCCTCCACATAATTTGTGTAATACAAGGGTGGCTGCGGACCCGTATGAGTGGGATTTAAGTAGCAGGTTGCTATAGGCCGTGATGATATGTAAACGGAACTTCTCTAAAAATGATAACTCCCCATTCTTTGCAGCACAATGGTAAACGAAGACATTAGAGAATTGCTCTAAGAAAAAATGGATAGTATTTGAAATCGAGGCTCTCTCTAAAATACAGTTTGCAGCATCTTTGAGTCCTAAAATGTTCCCCTTACTATAATATAGTTTAGTGAACTTTGGGACTAGCATTGCGGAAAAAACGGTGAGATCCAGGTTCCAAACAATTGTTTGCTCCTTGGGGCTCAATGAGGATGTTATGGATTTGGGATAATTAACATATACCCAATCAGCGCAGTCAATGCATATAATATTCCCAAACTGAAGATGATGGTTTGTTATGACGCTGTCTACATACCATTTATGATATAACTTGCCAGGATTGACCGCAGTATTTCTACGCATCATCATTGCTCCGTTGTTGACAAACAACCCGCTTTTGAAATAATCTTTGGGGTTTAGGATTTTTCCGGTTGTGAACCTATGTTCAGGGTAAAAGGCGTATCCATTTTCCAAGGAATCATCGCTATTGATAATCCAACCGTTCTGCATACATATACTACAGTCAGGATGGGATTCCAGCAACTCTACCATTCTTTTAAGACAATCCGTTCCGGGACGGTAGAAATCATCTGCATCTATGTGGCAAAAGTATTTGCCTGTAGCGTGCTGATATGCATTGCTACGGTTGTGCCCGCTTCTCTCTGAACTATATGTTGGATTGCAGTCGTTGCTGTTGCAACTGTATGCGCTTATCTCAATATATTTGTTGGCATACTCCTGTGCAAGCTCAAAAGTCCCGTCTGTTGAAGCGTCATCGCTGATAATGATTTCGTGGTCAAACGGTAGATCCTGCTGCAATACGCTCTCAATACAGCGTTGAAGCAATTCTTTTTGATTGTGGGAGATAATGAGAACAGAGAGAGTAATCACGGAAATATTTTTCTAGTCCAGCAATAATGATGTTTTGCCAATCTTATGCCGTAGGGCGTGTGACTTAAATGACATTAAATCTTACTGTACTGTGAGGAAATTTCTGTCACATAAATTTATCTGCATAATTTAAAATAAATCCCTGTAAGTCAATGCGTTAACGCCCATATACCCCCCCTATGTGAAAAGTTGTCGCTGTGACTTCGTATTCGGATGAAAGATTCTGCCATTAATATCAGTGACGATGCCACACCTTTGTGAATGTGAAAGTTTATGATGATTGAGAGGAGTATATATATTGTTTGCGGATAAAGTTAAACAAAAGAGTGGTGATTAATACGAATAGAAAGGCGAAAGCAATTCTCAAGGGTTCTGTTAGGGCTACCGTATGAATCTCAATCGTTCTTATTATGTGCGAATTTCTCTCGAAGTCATGTATACATAACAGCAACAAGGAGTTTATGCCGCAAAAAGTTAATCCGACATTTAGAAAAGGTATGCGAGAAAGGACTTTGGAAGCGTTATAAATACAATATGTCCCACCAAGTCCTCCCATAACAGACAATAGGTAGTTCCCGTAATGAGCAACATGAAGATGAATAGAAGATTTCAAAATAGCAAAAGGCCAGCAAATTATTGAAGCTATAATGCCACTCTTAGGTAAAAGACCTTTTTGGGCATACCAACCAAGAATGTAGAAAATAATCGCCGATAAGCCTTGTAATATGCCCCATGGAAGGAAAAATACTTTTTGGGCAAATATTGTGGCAATAATAGAAACAACTAACGATAAGGGGAAACAATACTTTTCGCCTGTCTTAATGAGTAAGCGCGCAACTTGTCGGCACCAAAAGAGGGCCAGTAAAAACCATGTTGGTCCTACCCCAAGTTCAGAAAGGTGTCCTGGTCCTCCCGGGCTACATCCCCACAAGGTTGATAGTGATGTGATTTTAAGTAAGTGCAATTCTGGTGAGCCGGAGCGGACAAGAAATAAAAATAAATACCAAACAATTAGGCAAATTTGAGTGATGACATAGGGGACAATCAGCCTTTTGAAATCTTTATTCAAAGCAGATTTGAATGGCCTGTCTTTGTGAAGATATCCCCCTACAATGAAAAAAAGAGGAACTGAAAAGGAATCCGCGAGTTTTCCCCATATCCCTCCCCAGTTGGGAAACAAGTGACAACTGATAGTGAGTAGGATAGCTATCCCTTTCATAATATCCAAAGATATGCTTCGGCTATTAGACATAATTTACAATAATTAGGGTATTGTTATCACTTTTATGATTTACAATAATTGGCACCTATCAGTAATGAATTATCAGTATAACTAACTGATTTTTCGGTTATTGTAGTGATTAATTAAAATGCGTAGAGATTATAATCCTATTCAATAATTGTGAACGGCGGATTTGTGTTTTTTTAGAGAGAAATTATACCCCTGCCCTCTTGCCAGTTTAAAAAACCTTGCTGGACCTAAGCATAGAGGATAAAATACTGCCATAACACAAAAAAATATAGTAGTGGTTGGTTGACACGTGAAAACTTGACACTACAATGAGTATTTTTGTTAACGATAGTTATTCGCCCTATAAAGTGTCAAAATATTTGATGTTTCATATAGGATGAATTTTTCGTTTTTGGTGTTGAGATAGAGAATAGCCGTTTATAATGATTTGATGCATTCCTTGACGAAATGCCACTTGTCAGATAAAATAGCAATCGGGAGGATTTTTAACCCTTGAATTTTATTGAACTTATAAACGGCAAACCAAGTGTCAAAAAACCACTTGTGCAAATTCTGGTTGTGGTTGAATTTTTTTCTGGCGATACGGATACTCTCAACTTCTTGATGGAATCGTACTAAGGATGATTCAAGTGTGTAGTTAGAGATTAGCCCGAAAGATGCATGTTGAGTTATGCAATAAACTTCTTTTGTGCTACATTCAATTTTTTTTGCGGCAACGGCAACCTTAGTGGAAAATACCACATCATTGCCCCAGCGACATTCATTAAAAGTGATTTTGTTGTCAATAAGGAATTGCCTTGCGTACATTAATTTCCATGGGCATGAAACAAGTAGTGCGTTTTCGAAGCAACCCGTTTCGGCCCCTTCATCGATAAACTCATTAACCGTCTCGCCTCGATGTCCCATACTTTCAGTGTCCAAATCCCAACAAGTTGATTTTAAAAAAACCACATCGGCATTTGAATCTTCATATTCGTTCAAAAATGAAGTTAATTCTTGGGTGTAATAATCATCTGAATCACAGAAGAGCACCCATTTCCCCTTGGCCCTTTGTAACCCAACATTTCTTGCATATCCGGCGCCCTTCCCTTCTTTTGTGAGGACCAGTTGAATATCATCACGGTCATTCCCCGGGAAATATTGAAAATCTGCGACATCCGTATCACTATTATCATCAACTACGATAATCTCCACATCGTCCNNAATTTACAGATTGTGTGCGCATCCTCTATGCACATTGCCGGACCAATAGGAAGGCTTAATTCTTTTCGGGCAATTTTCTCTGTAATCGGGAGGGAAAGTGAATTCCATTGAGCATAACACTCTTGTTTATGCGGCGGAATAGGATAGTGAATCATTGTTCCTATTCCATTCGTTAAAAGATATTGTTGTAATTCATTCCGTTGTTGACAGAGAATAGGGAAGAGGTGATATACATTGTTCTCATCCGGCAGCCTGTCAGGCAGAGAGATGTCGGGGTGGTGAATGTGAGAATAGTAATATGCAGCTATTTCTTGCCTCCGCCGATTATCTTCATCCAGATACTTGAGTTTTATGTTCAGTACAGCGGCCTGAATCTCATCCAGCCGGCTATTCCTGCCGCGATATTTGAAAACATACTTCTTTGATGAACCGTAATTCGCCAAAGTCCTTACCGTTTCCGCTAGTAGTGCATCATTCGTGGTAACGGCCCCACCATCGCCGAGTGCTCCAAGATTCTTCCCGGGATAAAAACTATGTGCCGCCGCATCTCCGATAGAGCCTGTCAGTTTTCCGTCTTCTGCGCGGCATCCGTGGGCTTGGGCGTTATCTTCAATAAGCAGCAGATTGTGCTTTTTGCAGATTGCGCCGATTTTTTCTGTATAAGCAAGCCTGCCGTATAAGTGTACGATAACGATGGCTTTGGTTCTTTCGGTAATCAGCGATTCGATTATGCTGTCGTCAATTTCCAGCGTGTTGAAGCGGGGCTCACAAAGAACGGGGATAAGCCCGTTTTCAGTGATGGACAGAATAGTGGCAATGTAGGTGTTTGCTGGGACGATAATTTCGTCTCCTGGCGCAAGTATTCCCAGTTCAATGTAAGCCCTGAAAATCCAGATAAGCGCATCAAGACCATTCGCGCAACCTACTGTATATTTCGTGCCGATATAGTTGGAATATGCCTGCTCAAATTTCTCGTTCTCTTCACCCTGCAGGTACCAGCCGCTATGGGTTACCCGCGCAACGGCATCCAGAATTTCTTCGCCGTGAAGAGCAGTCGTATTTTTGAGGGAAAGAAAAGGGATCATAACTGCTTGAACTTTAGAAATTCACCATACTCTCTAAGGTAATCATCACTGGTATAGTTCTCCGATGCAAGAACAAGACAAACGGCACCAGATGAAAAATCAAATAAATCCCTCCAGATCCCCGGCCGTACGTGGAGCCCGATATAAGGCCGGTTGAGAAAGAAAGTTTTTTTGTTTTGTCCGTCATCTAAAGTAATGGAAAAGGACCCTGATGCGGCGATGATGATTTGTTCCAGTTCTTTGTGTGCGTGTGCTCCGCGAGATTCCCCTCCGGGGACATCGTAAAGCCAATAAGCCCTTTTAATGTGAAAGGGGGAATTGCCGTCGTTTTCCGCAACAGACAGATTCCCCTTATTGTCGCTGTGATGTTTGTCAAATGTAATCAAGTGACAATCGTCAACGCTATAACGTACCATTGCGAAGAAAGTTTAGGTAGTCGTTATATTCCATAATATAGTCATCCTCGTTATATCCCAAGGACCCAAACTCAAGGGCAAGAGCGTTGCTAGAGAAATTGTTAAGTTCTCTCCATAAGCCGGCCGGAATATACAATCCATAATAAGATCTGTTTAGAGAGAAGGTCGTCTTTTCATTACCATCATCGACAACAACATCGAATGCACCGGACATGGCAATAATAAATTCTTCGTTGCGCTTAAAAGCGTGACCACCTCTTGCCTCATCGCCAGGGACATCATATATCCAATAGACCCTTTCGGGCTTGAAGGGTAGTTGGGCGGGGAACTCAGCAAAGGAGAGATTCCCGCGCTGGTCGACAATCCTTGGGAGGTTAATGAGTCGGGGAATACTGGTGCCCATTTTGGGTAAAAACGCTATAGTTTTGTCACAAAAGCCTGAACCGATACATCATCCAAAATATTCCCGTAGGATCTGTCCCAGGTAGGGCCGTAATATTGTGCCGGATTTTGTCTGATTTGGTCAATTTCAATTAGAAAAGCATTTTCTACACCGTCGAAATTGCTGATTTGTTTCGAATAGTCTTTAATCCCAAGGTCAAATTGGATGGAATAGCGGCCCTTTGCCAATCGGTGATTCGGGTAGGTGAGATGAACCTGACAATTTTCGGACTGTTCAGGGAACTTCATCATAGGAGACACTGCCGTAGAAAAGCGCTTCCCAAAACTGTCAAAAATGATAATGGCACATTGGAAATCACTGGTGTTGGCTTGATTTCGCTTGATTTTCAAGTCAAATTGCAAAGGCTCGTCCGTGGCGATGTGCTCCGGATCGTTCAAAATGGCCAGTTCAGAGAATTCCAATTTGCGGTCTGTGATATTCGTTTTGTTATGACGAACATTGACTCCGTCCACTTCGACGGATTGCACAAAGTTTCCGGAGGTGTTTTGCAGATAAAAGTCTACGGCCTCGGTAGCGGTGCCGGAAAAAGCCATTGACCCGTTTTTCAGCACAATCCCCGTTTTGCAGAGGTTGCGGATAGAGTCCATATTATGACTCACGAACAGGACTGTGCGGCCCTCGCCGGTGGAGACGTCTTTCATCTTGCCGATGGCTTTCTTCTGGAATTCGATGTCCCCAACGGCAAGCACTTCGTCCACGACGAGGATTTCCGGATCCAGGTGAGCGGCTACGGCAAAACCCAGGCGGACGGTCATTCCGGAGGAATAGCGCTTGACGGGAGTGTCTATGTATCGCTCGCAGCCGGAGAAATCGATGATTTCGTCCAGTTTGCGCTGGATTTCCCGGCGGGTCATGCCCAGGATGGCGCCGTTCATGAAGATGTTCTCGCGGCCGGTCATTTCCGGGTGGAAGCCGGTGCCCACCTCCAGCAGGGAGCCGATGCGGCCGCGGGCGCGGATGGTGCCGGTGGTGGGTCCCGTGACGCGGGAGAGGAGTTTCAGCAGGGTGCTCTTCCCGGCGCCGTTCTTGCCGATGATGCCCACCACGTCGCCTTGTTCCACGTTGAAGTTGATGTCCCGCAGGGCCCAGACATAGTCCGAGTTGCCTTTGGTGGCGCGGTCATTGGTCTCGCCGATTTTCAGGTAGGGGTCTTCCTTGCCCAGTATGTTGGTCACCCAGAAGCGCCGGATGTCGTGAGACAAGGTCTTGGTGCTCACCAGCCCCAGCCGGTACTGCTTGGAAACGTTTTCAAATTCTATTGCGGTCATAAGGAATCAAATCGTGTCAATAAACGCCTTCTGCTTGCGGTTGAAGAGCAGGATGCCCGTGAGGCAGAGGACGAGGGCGACGGCGGCGCTGTAGCCCAGGTCCGTCCAGTTGAAATTGCCGGCGCCGAAGAGCCCGTAGCGGAAACTTTCCACGATGCTCGAAAGGGGATTGAGCCGCATCGCGGTGCGCAGCGCCGGATTCTCGATGACGCTCATCGGGTAAACGATCGGCGTCGCGTACATCCACAGGGACACCAGCACGCCGAAGATGTTCTTCAGGTCCCGGTATTTGGTGGTGAGCGAAGTCACGATCAGTCCCAGTCCCAGGGCGATCATCGCCAGCAGCGTCACTTGCAGCGGGAAGAGGCAGAGCGCCCAGTTGGGGTGTACGCCCAGGCCGTTCACGGCATAGACCACGTACAGGATGACCAGCGTCAGCAACTGTACGATGAACTTCACGAGGAACGAGAAGAGGTAGGACAGCGGCGAAATCAGCCGCGGGAAATACACTTTTCCGAAGATGCCGGACTCTTCCTGGAAAGTGGACGCCACCTTGGTCAGGCACTGCGAGAAGTAGTTCCACAGGCAGACGCCGGACAGGTAGAACAGCGGCTGGGGAACCTGGTCCGTGGGGATGCCCGCAATCTTGCCGAAGATGACGATATAGATGAGCGTGGATAACAGCGGGGAAATCACGTACCAGGCAAAGCCGAAGATGGTCTGCTTGAACTTGACGCTGATATCCCGCTTGATGAAGAGCCACAGCAGGTATTTCTTCTGCCAGACCTCGCCGAGGCCCAGGTCGAAGAACTTGTCTCGCGGTTGTATGACGGTGTTCCAGTTCTCCATTTACACGGTATCCATAAAACTCTTCTGTACCCGGTTGAACAGCAGGATGCCTGCCGTCAGCAGCACAAGGGTCACGCCCGCGCTGTAGCCCAGCCAGGCCCAACTCAGGGACCCGCTGCCCAGCAGGCAGTATTTACAGGCCTCCATCACCGGGGTGACGGGGTTCAGTGACATCACCAGGTGCAGTTTGGGGTTGGTCACCAGGCTCAGCGGGTAAATCACCGGGGTGACGTACATCCAGAGCGAAACCACTTGCTCGAAAATCATCTGCACGTCGCGGTATTTGGTGGTCATCGAGGAGATGACCATCCCGAATCCGACCGCCATCAGCGCCAGCAGCAGGATCAGTACGGGGAATAGCAGCATCCACGCCGATGCGTGCAGCCCCGTCCCGGTAGCGCTGTAATACACGAACGCCACCGCGAAAATCAGCAGTTGCACGCCGAAGGTCACCAGGTTCGTCGTCACCGCGACGAAGGGCATCATCATCCGGGGAAAATAGACTTTCCCGAAGATGCTGGCGTTTTCCACGAAGGAGTTCGAAGTTCCGGTCAGGCAGGAGGAGAAGTAACTCCAGACTGCGGTGCCGAGCAGGTAGAAGAGGGGAGCGGGCACTCCGTCCGTGGGGATGCCGGCGATTCCGCCGAACACCGCCACCATCACGAATACGCTCAGAATCGGGCTGATGAACCACCAGAGAGGACCCAGCACCGTCTGTTTGTACATCGTGCTGATGTTCCGGCGCACGAACATCACGAAGAGGTCGCGGTAGCGCCACATTTCCTTGAAGTCGATGGCCAGCAGGCGGTCCTTCGGCTTGATGACGGTGGTCCAGTTTTTATCGGTTTGCGGGCTGCCCATACAGGTCAGTTGCTCTTTTTGCGGTTGAAGATGATGTTGGCGACGCTGCCCCAGAAGTAGCGCCAGTCCGTGCGCAGCGGTGCCTTGAGGTAGGCTTCGAGGTACCGGCGTTCGCTTTCCATGACGTTTTCAATCGTCTTGGGCGAGTCTTTTTCGTAATAGAAGGGCGGCAGCAGGCCGGGCTTGACCTTGACCCTCAGTTCCTGCATCTCCGGGGTGTAGAGGCTGAAGTAGTGCCGGCTCAGCGGGCGTACGCCCACGAGTTTCAGGTCCCCTTTGAGGAAGTTGAGCAGCATCGGGAGTTCGTCCAGCCAGGTGCGGCGCATGAAGCGGCCCCAGAGGGTGACGCGGTAGTCGTCCTTGAATTTGCCTCCGTCCTGCAGGCCCTCGTGGGTATAGACGTAGGGTTGCAGGTATTCCGAGTAGGAGTACATCGTGCGGAACTTGTACACGTGGATGATTTTGCCGTCCTTGCCCACGCGGGCCAGTTTGATGAGGGGGCCGCAGGAGGGTTCCACGTCCCAGATGGGCGCCTTGCTCTTGCGGCAGACGACGAAGAGGCGGCCGTGCCGGAAACTCTCGTCAATCACTTCGAATCCTGCCCTGTACATCCGGCCCAGGACTTCCACGCGGCTGTAACTGCGGTTCCGTCCCTTGGTGATGCCGAAGTAGATGCTCCGCAGCAGGGGCATCTTGGCGCAGAAGCGGTGCCAGAACCAGTGACCGAGGCAGAGCAGGTAGTTCAGCCCCTTGGGGTAGGTCTGTTCGATGAGTTGTCTTTTGAGCGCCGCCGTGCGGACGAAGCACCAGAAGTAGCCGCCGGATTCCAGTACCTCATTGACCCTTCCGAGGAAGGTGTTGAGGTGGCGGATCTTGTTGAGCGTCCGTTTGCTGATGATCAGTTCCGGCTCCAACTGCTTGAGGGGCAGGAGCGCGTTGCCGTCGTCGGTATCGACGATGAACGTGCTGTCCTCCAGGCTGTTGAGGTGGTCGTCAATCCATTGGATGCCCTGTTTCGGGGCTAAGTCCTTCGTGGCCTCGAAAATGCGCACGAGGTCCGGATTGGCGATATGGTGCTTCTCCAGTTTCTCGCCGCTGGCGTTGCCGGCCTCAGTGTAGCCCTTGGGGACGGGCGCGTCTTCCCACTGGAGGGTGATCCAGGGTCTTTTCATCCGCGGAGTGCAAGGAGGACCGCATCGCAGACGCGGTCGGTGTCTTCGGTGGTGAGGTAGGGGTGCATCGGCAGGCTCAATACGGTCTGCGACAGTTCCCGGGCATTGGGGCAGTCGCGGTTGTCGAGCCCGGCGAAGGCGGTCTGTGCGCTCATCGGCGCAGGGTAATAGACCATCGAGGGGATGCTTTCGGCTTTCAGGGCCGCTTGCAGCCGGTTCCGCTCTTCCTGGCTTTGCAGGCGCAGGGTGTATTGGGCGCGGCTGGAGACGAAGCCTTCGGGAATGTGCGGAGTCTGAACCGCTCCGGACAGACGATCGTCGTAACGGCGGGATGCGGCGTTCACCGCATCGAGTTCGTATTGCTCGAAGGCATCGAGTTTTACGTCCAGGACCGCCGCCTGTATCGCATCCAGGCGGGAATTGAGCCCGATGCGGATGTTGTCGTATTTGTCGCTGCCTTTGCCGTGGACGCGAAGCGAACGTGCGAGGGCAGCCCATTCGTCATTGTCGGTGAAGAGGGCGCCGCCGTCCCCGTAGCAGCCCAGCGGCTTTGCCGGGAAGAATGAGGTGGTGGAGATGTCGCCGAAACTGCAGGCGCGCTTTCCGTTGATGCTGCCGCCGAAGCCCTGTGCCCCGTCCTCGAGTACCTTGAGCCCGTATTTGCGGGCAATCGGCAGGAGTTCTGGGTAGTTCGCGGGAAGGCCGAACAGGTCCACGGGAAGGATGGCCTTGGGGGTCAGTTTTCCGGCGGAGAGGGTTTCCTGGATGGCGGCTTCCAGGTCTTTCGGCTTCATCCAGAAGTGCTTTTTGCAGACGTCCACGAAGACCGGGGTGGCGCCTTCCGCCGCGACGGTTTCCGCCGAAGCGAAGAAGGTGAAGTCCGGGACGAAGACCGCGTCTCCGGGGCCGATGCCCCAGCCTTTCAGGGCAAGGGTGAGCGCGTCGGTGCCGTTGGCGCAGGTGATGCAGTGTTTGGTGCCGACGTAGGCCGCCAGGCGCTCTTCCAGGGCCGTGACGGTCTTTCCGAGGATGTAGCCTCCGGAGGCGGCGACGCCGGTGAGGGCCGCGTCAATCTGCGGCTGCAGCGCCTTGTATTGGGCTTTTAAGTCTCTGAATTCCATTTTTCGAGGATGGTTCCGTCTTCTGAAACGGTGCCGATGCGCCGGGCGGGAACCCCCGCCATCAGGGCGAACGGCGGAACGTCGCGGGTGACGACGGCGCCTGCGGCGATCATCGCCCCTTCGCCGACCGTATGTCCGCAGACGATGGTGCAGTTGGCGCCGAGGCTCGCGCCGCGCCGGATGAGTGTCTTTTCGTAGATGCCGTGTACCGGATAGGCGGCGCGGGGGACACGGACGTTGGTGAATACGCAGGAAGGACCGCAGAAGACGTCGTCTTCCAGTTCTACGCCCTCGTAGAGGGAGACGTTGTTCTGGATGCGGCAGCCGTCGCCGATCTTGACGCCCGGACCGACATTGACGTTCTGGCCCAGGGAGCAGTTCCGGCCGATCTGCGCGCCCTTCTGGACGTGGCAGAAATGCCAGATTTTCGTGCCTTCGCCGAGGGTAACGCCTTCGTCGATATAGCTGCTGGGGTGGACGTATGTCCCGTTTTGTGAATTTTGCACGGTGTTTGGTGTTGGTGCACGACCTTCACTCCCCGGGGTGCAGGTTGCGTTCTCCGGGGTAGGAAAGGGAATGCCGGCAGGTGCGCCGACCGCCTGTCCTCCCGTCCGGGAAAGGACCTTGGCGTTTCCTTATAAACAAGACAAAGATACAACTATTCGCGCATATTTCAACAAAATGCGACAATTTTTTTATAGCCTGGAAACGAGTTTAATGGATTTGATGAAAAGAATGGTGAGGTTGACAAATTATTTGTATATTTGCGGTTCGAATAACAGGAGAGATGCCGGAGTGGTCGATCGGGGCAGTCTCGAAAACTGTTGAGCTCTTACGGGCTCCCGGGGTTCGAATCCCCGTCTCTCCGCATGGTTAAAAATTTCGTAGAAGAGTTGAAGTGGCGCGGGATGATCCACAACATCACCCCGAATGCCGAAGAAGAACTCCTGAAGGGCCCTGTGGCCGCCTATGTCGGCATCGATCCCACGGGGGACAGCCTGCATATCGGGCATCTTGTCAGCATTATGATTCTCAAGCACTTCCAGGCCTGCGGTCACAAGCCGTATGCGCTGGTGGGAGGGGCTACCGGCATGATCGGAGACCCGTCGATGAAGAGTGCCGAACGCAATCTGCTGGACGAGGAAACGCTCGCGCACAATGTGGAGTGCATCAAGGCGCAGTTGGGTCGTTTCCTGGATTTCCAGTCCGATGCGCCCAATAAGGCGGAACTGGTGAACAACTACGACTGGATGAAGGATTATACCTTTATCAATTTCACCCGCGATATCGGTAAACTCATCACCGTCAATTATATGATGAGCAAGGATTCCGTGAAGAAACGTCTTCAGCGGGATGCTTCCGAGGGGATGTCGTTTACGGAATTTTCCTATCAGTTGCTGCAGGGTTACGATTTCCTGTATCTGTACGAGCATTGCAACGTGCGGCTGCAACTGGGCGGTGCGGACCAGTGGGGGAACATCACCACGGGTACGGAACTGATCCGCCGCGTGCTGGGGAAGGAAGCCCACGCGCTGACCTGCCCCCTCATCACGAAGGCGGACGGCGGCAAGTTCGGCAAGACCGAGAAGGGGAACGTGTGGCTGGATGCCGAGCGGACGACGCCTTATCAGTTCTATCAGTTCTGGCTGAACGTGAGCGATGATGACGCCGAACGCTATATCAAGATTTTCACGATGCTGGACCGGCCGACCATCGAGGCGGCGATTGCGGAGCATCGTGCCTGCCCGGAGCAGCGGTCGCTGCAGAAATTGCTGGCCCGCGAGGTGACGGTGATGGTGCACGGGGAGCAGGAGTACGAGAATGCGCTGAAGGCTTCCGCGATGCTGTTCGGCAAGGCGACGGCCGATGATTTGCGTGCGCTCGACGAGCGGACTTTCCTCGCCGTGTTCGACGGGGTGCCGACTTTCGAGATCGAGCGTTCCCGCCTGCCGCTTGGCCTGCTGGACGTCCTGGCGGTGGAGACGACGATCTTCCCGTCCAAGGGCGAGGCCCGCAAGATGATTCAGGGCAACGGCTTTTCCATCAATAAGGAGAAGCGGACGGATCCGATGGGGCAACTCACGGAGGCCGACATCATCGACGGAAAGTATATTCTGGCCCAGAAGGGGAAGAAGGATTATTATATCATCAAAGTCAAGTAGTTATGGATAAGGCACCGAGCACCCGGCAGTTGCGTGTGGCGCGGGAACTGCAGCGTGACCTGGCGGAAATCATCCGCAGCAAGGGGATGGCTGTGTTCGGCGGTGCCATGGTGAGTGTCAGCGAGGTGCGCATCAGCCCGGACCTGTCCGTCGCGAAGGTGTATGTGAGCATCTTCCCTTCGGAGAAGGCCTCGACGGTGATGCCGATGCTGGAGGAGAATGCCCGTGCGTATCGCGGGGAACTGGGTCGTAAGGTGGCGTCGCAGTTGCGCATCGTCCCCGAACTGACCTTCTTCCTGGATACGAGTCTCGATTACGCGGAGCATATCGACGCGTTGCTGAAGCAGTGAGGCTGCCGTTTTTCATTGCCCTGCGCTATCTGTTTGCGCGTAAGTCGCACAATGTCATCAATATCATTTCGGCGGTAAGTGCGGCGGGGATGGCCGTGGGGACGGCTGCGCTCGTCGTGATTCTGTCGGTCTATAACGGATTCGACGCCATCGTCCGCGAAAATCTGTCCGATCTGGATCCGCAGGTCCGCATCGAACCGCGCGAAGGAAAGTTTTT
>LXOW01367786.1_pt1 | contig 13842 bp, 11 predicted proteins | sample 1368591 | NCBI WGS metagenome assembly LXOW01 (sample SAMN04884650, study PRJNA319009) | bovine gut metagenome | isolation source: Cow rumen | host: Bos taurus | place: Italy: Legnaro (PD) | collected 2014-07-09
ATGTACTGCTACCGGCTGTTCTTCCTGCCGTATTGATTGAGTAACTATCCCGTGGAGGGAATATGAAAAAGATTGCTATTTTGGGATCGACCGGGTCCATCGGGACGCAGGCGCTGGATCTTTGCCGGCGGCATCCGGACCGGTATCGGGTGACGGCGCTGACCGCCCGGGGAAGCCGGGAAAAGCTGTTTGAACAGGTGCGGGAATTCCGGCCGGAGATGGCCGGGCTGACGGAAGGCATCACGGCGGCGGAGATCCCGGAGGACCTGAAGTTCTGCCGGTTCATGAGCGGGCAGGAAGCGCTGCACGCCGCGGCGGCGGAAGTGGACGCGGACCAGGTGCTGGTNNCTGCTGGCCAACAAGGAGGCGCTGGTGACCGGCGGCCACCTGGTGACGGACCTGGCGGCGAAGATGGGGAAACCGCTGCTGCCGGTGGACAGCGAGCACAGCGCCATTTTCCAGTGCCTGCAGGCGGCGGGCGGAAACCGGGCGGAGAAGATCCTGCTGACGGCCTCCGGCGGCCCCTTCCGGACCTGGGAAAAGGAGCGGATCGAAAAGGCGACGCCGGCGGAGGCGCTGAAGCATCCGAACTGGAACATGGGGGCCAAGATCACGATTGACTCGGCGAGCATGTTCAACAAAGGGCTGGAGATCATGGAAGCCCGGTGGCTGTTCGACATGCCGGAAGATAAGATCGAGGTCGTGGTGCATCCGGAGAGCATTGTGCACAGCGCGGTGGTATTCAAAGACGGCGCGGTGCTGGCGCAGCTGGGCGTGCCGGACATGCGGGTGCCGATCGGATACGCGATGGCCTACCCGGAGCGGCTGGAGACCGGGGTGGAAGCACCGGACCTGTTCGCGATGGGGAAACTGACATTTGAAAAACCCGATGAAGGGAAATTCCCGGCGCTGCGGCTGGCGCGGGAATCGCTGCGGGCCGGCGGAGCCGCCTGCACGGTATTCAACGGGGCCAACGAGGAAGCTGTGGCCGCCTTCCTGCGCGGGGAGATTGCCTTCGGGGAGATTGCCCGGAAGGTGGAAAGCGCGCTGGAGAAGCTGGGCGGGCTGCCGGCGGACAACCTGGAGGACATCCTGGAGGCGGACCGGCAGGCAAGATTGGTTGTTCGTTGTCAGTGATTAGTGATTGGCTATTTACTGGGAGCTGATGACTGAAGAGAGGTAAAACTAGGGTGTATATCTTACTGGCGATTCTGCTGCTGGCGATCCTGATCGTCGTGCATGAATTCGGACATTTTATGGCCGCGCGGGCGATGAAGATTGACGTGCGGGAATTTGCGGTTGGCTTCGGGCCGAAGCTGATCGGATGGAAAAGCAAGAAATACGAGACGACCTTCGCGATCCGGCTGATTCCCATGGGCGGATACTGCTCCTTCTACGGCGAGGACGACGCCACGGGCATCTCGAAGGACGACCCGCGGAACTTCGGGAAGCACAACGTATGGAAACGGATGTTTGTGATCCTGATGGGGCCGATGATGAACTTCGTGCTGGCGTTCGTGGTGGGCACGGTGATGCTGTGGTGCAGCGGCGTGACGGTGGTGAAGGATCCGGCGGAGTACGATCCCTTTATCCAGGACGTGCTGGCCTCCGGACCGGCCCAGGAAGCCGGGATGAAGGCCGGGGACGAAGTGCTGGAGATCAACGGGAAGAACATGATGGACGGCACGATGGACACGCTGCTGAACACGATCTCCTCCTGGAAGGAAGAGGACGGGCCGCTGAACATGAAGATCCGGCGGAACGGCGAGATCGTGGAGGCATCGGTGACGCCTGCGTGGAACGAAGAGGCGCAGAAGATGCAGATCGGCGTATACATCAGCGGATACCTGCGCACGGAGGCGCGGCCGGTGGGCTTCTTCGAGGGATTCGCGGAATCCGGGAAGCTGTGCTGGAACGCCAGCGGCGCGATCCTGCGGGCGCTGAAAAACCTGGTGACCAAGGGCGAAGGCCTGGAGGATACGGCGGGCCCGGTGGGCATTGTATCCATGATTTCCACGCAGGTGGAGGGCCAGGTGAAGCAGGGCGGCGTCGGCGCCGGCGTCGGGATGTTCACGCAGCTGCTGATGCTGATTTCCATCAACCTGGGGCTGATGAACCTGCTGCCGATTCCCGGGCTGGACGGAAGCCGGCTGGTGTTCGGCATCATCGAGGTGATCCGGGAGAAGCCGGTGCCGCCGCAGAAGGAAGCGATTGTGCACCTGGTGGGCATGGGGCTGCTGCTTCTGCTGATGGTATTCTTCACGTTCAAGGATGTAATCAAGCTGTTCCGATGAGGGGGAGCGAAGTATGACAAAGGTAGTAAAGGTCGGCGATTTGCTGCTGGGCGGGGGAAACCCGGTGCTGGTGCAGAGCATGACGAACACGGATACCCGGGACGCGGAGGCGACGCTGGCGCAGATCCGGGCCCTGGCGGACGCGGGATGCGACATCGTGCGGGTGAGCGTATACGACGAAGCCTGCGCCGAGGCGGTGAAGACGCTGGCGGCGGAAAGCCCGGTGCCGCTGGTGGCGGATATCCATTTCGACTACAAGCTGGCGATCCGCTCCGCGGAGAACGGCATCGCGAAGCTGCGGATCAATCCCGGGAACATCGGCGGGGAAGCGCAGGTGCGGGAGCTGGCGGACTGCGCGAAGGCGCACCATATTCCGATCCGGATCGGCGTGAACAGCGGATCCGCGGAGAAGGAACTGCTGGCGAAATACGGCGGGCCCACGGCGGAATGCCTGGTGGAGAGCGCGCTGAACCACGCGCGGATGCTGGAGAAGGCCGGATTTGACGATATCGTGCTGAGCATGAAGAGCAGCGACGTCAAGGGGACCATCGAGGCCTACCGGCTGGCGAGCCGGCGGTGCGATTATCCGCTGCACCTGGGCGTGACGGAGGCCGGGCTGCCCGGACAGGGAACGGTGAAGAGCGCCATCGGCATCGGCGCGCTGCTGGCGGACGGGATCGGCGACACGATCCGGGTGAGCCTGAGCGGCGATCCGGTGCCGGAGGCAAAGGCGGCGTGGGATATCCTGCGGGCGCTGAACCTGCGGGTGCGCGGCGTGCAGCTGATTGCCTGCCCGACCTGCGGGCGGACCTGCATCCCGGTGGAGGAGATTGCCCGCCGGGTGGAGGCGGAGCTGGCGGACGTGACGGTGCCGCTGAAGGTGGCGGTGATGGGCTGCGTCGTGAACGGCCTGGGCGAAGGCCGGGAAGCGGACGTGGGCATCGCCGGCGGCAAGACCGGCGGCGTGCTGTTTATCCGCGGGCAGGAGCCGCAGCGGGTGGAAGGCGACCTGGCGGAGATTCTGATATCTGCAGTACGGGGAATGATTGAGTGAGTTACGAAGATCTGATGGCACGGATTGCGCGGGACATACCGGAACTGGCCGGGAAGCTGAGCGCGCCCCGCGTGACGTACGTCAAATCTATATCCAAGACCTATATTACGTTTGAATCCAGCGTGCTGGCCGGAGAGAAACAGTTCCTGCGCCTGGAAAAGATCCTGCGGGAGCTGTTTCCGGGGCGGCCGCTTTCGGTGCGCGTGGTCAGCCGGAGCCTGAAGGAAAAGTTCCTGGAGGATCCCACGCCCTACCGCCAGGTGCTGGACGATTTCCTGCGGCGGAACTATCCCTCCTCCGCGGGATGGGTGGGGCAGATCAGCTGGCGGATCGAGAAGAACCAGCTGAGCGGCGACAACCTGCCCACCGGGGAAGAGGAAGCGATGCTGACGCTGGTATTCCCCAGCGAGGTGAGCCTGGAGGTCATGGCGGAGCGGAACGTGGGCGCCCGGCTGGCCAAGGCCATCGAGGAGATTTTCGGCGCCCGGGTGCGGGTGGAGATGACGGTGGCCGGCGACCGGGAGGAGCGGCTGCGGAAGATGCAGGAAGAGCGGCGGGAGGCCGTGCTGACCGTGACCCGGGAGGAAATGGAAAAGCGGGCGGCCGCGGAGAGCGCCGGGCCGGCGGGGACCGCGGGCGAAGGCGAAGCGAAGCAGCCCCGGACCCGGAAGCCAGCGGAGAAGAAGGACGAGCCCGGATCCGCGGTCGGGAAACCGATCCTGGGCCGGAGCATCGCGGACAGGCCGGTGGAGATCCGGGAGCTGACGGGCGAAAGCGGCCTGACGGTGATCCAGGGCGAGATCTTCAAACTGGAACAGAAGGAACTGAAGGGCGGCGAAATGCTGCTGGTTTCCTTTGCGGTGACGGACTACACCAGCTCCATCCTCTGCAAGGCGTTTTTCCGCTACCGCTCCCGGTTCCTGCGCAAAGGCGAGGCGGAGGAGACGCCGATCACCGACGAGGAGCGGCAGGCCGTCAACGACAAGGTAAGCCGGATCCAGGTCGGGATGAACGTGAAGGTACGGGGCGAATGCCTGTACGACAACTACGCGCGGGAGATCTCCATCACGGTGCGCGACCTGGTGGAGACGGAAAAGGAAGAGCGGGAGGACACGGCGCCGGAGAAGCGGGTGGAGCTGCACATGCACACCAACATGAGCACGCTGGACGCGCTGACACCGGCGGAGGACCTGATCGCCCGGGCGGCGAAATGGGGCCATCCGGCAGTCGCCATTACGGACCACGGGGTGCTGCAGGCATTCCCGGCGGCATTCCAGGCGGCGAAGAAAAAAGAGATCAAGCTGATCCCGGGCTGCGAGGGATACCTGATCGACGAGAAGGCGGTCATCGACGGCGCGGACGAGCGGCCGTACGACGGGCCGATCGTTGTGCTGGACTTCGAAAGCACGGGACTGAACACGGCGAAGGCGCGGATCATTGAAGTGGGCGCGGTGAAGCTGACGGAGGGCACGGTGACGGAGACCTTCCAGCAGCTGGTGGACCCGCAGGAGGCGCTTCCGCCGAAAATCACGGAAATTACGGGAATCACAGACGCGAACCTGCAGGGTCAGCCCACGGCGGCGGAGGTGCNNTCCTACAACGGGCCGGTGATGGACACGCTGACCTACGCGCGGAAGCTGTATCCGAAGCTGAAGAGCTTCCGGCTGGCGGCGCTGTGCAAACACCTGGGGGTCAGCCTGAAGAACGCGCACCGGGCGGTGCACGACGCGGCGGCCACGGCCCAGTGCCTGGACCGGATGTTCAAGGACACGAAGGAACAGTATCCGGAGGTCCGGACGGAGCGGGAACTGAACGCGGCGCTGCAGGGCGGCGCCATCGGCGAAAGCTGGCACATTATCCTGCTGGCGAAGAACCGGACGGGGCTGGTGAACCTGAACCGGCTGGTGTCCATCAGCCACCTGGAATACTTCAAGCGGACGCCGCATATGCCCCGGGAGATTATCCGGAAGCACCGGGAAGGCCTGATCCTGGGGAGCGCCTGCGAGGCAGGCGAGCTTTTCCGCGCCGCGGTGCGGGGCGAGAGCATGGAGAAACTGAAGGAGATCGCCTCCTTCTACGACTACCTGGAGATCCAGCCCATCGGGAACAACGCGTTCATGCTGCGCAACGGTGAGGCGGACTCGGAGGAGGACCTGCGGAACCTGAACCGGCTGATCGTGAAGCTGGGCGAGGAGATGGGGAAGCCCGTGGTCGCCACCGGCGACGTGCATTTCCTGGATCCCAAGGACGCGATGGGCCGGGCCATTATCCAGGCGGGCATGAAATACGACGACGCGGACATGCAGCCGCCGCTGTACTTCCGGACCACGGACGAGATGCTGGAGGAATTCGCCTACCTGGGCGAGGAAAAGGCCCGGGAGGTCGTGATCGACAACCCGCGGAAGATCGCGGAGAGGTGGAGGAGATCCGGCTGTTCCCGAAGCATCCGAAGGGGGAGGATACCTTCCAGCCCTACTGGGACTTCGCGGAGGACATGATCCAGGATATGACCTGGTCGACAGCGCAGGAAATGTACGGGAACCCGCTGCCGGAGATCGTGGAGAGCCGGCTGACGAAGGAACTGAAATCCATCGTCGGATACGGCTACTGCACGCTGTACGCGATTGCGCAGAAGCTGGTTTCCCGGTCGCTGGAGGACGGATACCTGGTGGGCAGCCGGGGCAGCGTCGGATCCAGCCTGGTGGCGCGGATGTGCGGGATCACCGAGGTGAACGCGCTGCCGCCGCACTACCGCTGCACCCACTGCCGGAAGGGCTTCTTCGACGTGGACAAGAGCCAGTACCACGTGGGCGTGGACCTGCCGGACCGGGACTGCCCGGAATGCGGGGAGAAGCTGACAAAGGACGGATTTGACATCCCGTTCGAAGTATTCCTGGGATTCGAGGGAGACAAGGTGCCGGATATCGACCTGAACTTCTCCGGCGAATACCAGAACAAGGCACACCACTACGTGGAGGAGCTGTTCGGACACGACCACGTGTTCCGGGCGGGAACCATCAGCGGCCTGGCGGACAAGACGGCCTACGGCTATGTGCTGAAATACCTGGAGGAGCGGGGGATCCAGGCCGGGAACGCGGAGAAGGAGCGGCTGGCGCTGGAATGCACGGGCGTCAAGCGGACGACGGGCCAGCACCCGGGCGGCATGGTCGTGGTTCCGCTGGAATACGAGATCTACGACTTCACCGCGGTGCAGCACCCGGCGGACGACCTGGAAAGCGACTTCACCACCACCCACTTCGACTTCAACTCGATGCACGACATCCTGGTGAAGCTGGACTGCCTGGGACACGACGACCCGACGATGCTGCACGAGCTGGAGAAGCTGACGGGGATCAACTTCAAGGACGTGCCGCTGGACGACCCGGCGGTGCGGAGCCTGTTCACCTCCCCGGAGGCGCTGGGCGTGACGTCGGAGGAGCTGCTGTGCAACACGGGCACGTACGGGGTGCCGGAATTCGGCACGGGATTCGTGCGCGGGATGCTGGAGGAAACCAAACCGCACACGATGGAAGAGCTGCTGCGCATCTCCGGCCTGAGCCACGGAACGGACGTATGGCTGGGGAACGCGCAGGAGATCATCGCCAACGGCACGGCGACGCTGAGCGAATGCGTCTGCTGCCGTGACGACATCATGAACTACCTGATCGACAAGGGCGTGAAGCCGAAGCTGGCCTTCACCACGATGGAAAGCGTCCGGAAGGGCCGGGGCCTGAAGCCGGAGATGGAACAGGCCATGATCGACCAGCAGGTGCCGGACTGGTTCATGGACAGCTGCAAGAAAATCAAATACATGTTCCCCAAGGGGCACGCGGTGGCCTACGTGACGATGGCGCTGCGGGTGGCCTGGTTCAAGGTGCATCACCCGCTGGCGTACTACTGCGCGTACTTCACGGTGCGCGGGGACGGATTTGACGCGACGACGATGATCCTGAGCCCGGAAGCGGCGCGGAAGCGGATCAACGAGATCCGGAACATGGACAAGCCGACGGCCCGGGACAAGGACACGGCCACCTGCCTGGAGCTGGTGCTGGAGATGAACCTGCGGGGGATCCGATTCCTGCCGGTGGACCTGTACCGCAGCGACGTGCGGCGCTTCCGGATCGAGGACGGCAACATCCGCTGCCCGTTCATCAGCCTGCCGGGACTGGGCGAGAGCGCGGCGGTGCAGATCGCGGAAGCCCGGAAGGAAGGGAAATTCCTGAGCATTGAGGACCTGCGGGTGCGCGGCAAGGCGGGCAGCGCGGTGATCGATACGCTGCGGACCCACGGCGCCCTGGAAGGACTGACGGAAACGAACCAGCTGAGCTTCCTGGCAGGATTTTAAGGCGGAAGCGGAGAACTGTATTAAGAAATACCCCAAGTGAAAAAGGAAGGAGGAAGAGCCATGCAGCGGGCAATGACGATCAAGGGTTTTATCGTGATCCTGGCGCTGATCCTGGCTGTGTTTCTGTGCCTCCACCTGATCATGAAGGGGGACCTGTCCCGGAAGGCGGAGCAGGAGGCTGCCCTGCAGGAGGCGCTGGCCGCCCTGCAGAACGAGGAGAAGGACCTGCGGAACCAGCTGGAGATCGTCGGGACGGACGATTTCGTCATCTCCAGCGCGCGGGAGAACTACTCCTTCGTCAGCCGGAACGATATCCGGTTTGAATTTTCCAACCCGGAAGCGCTGTACACCTACACGGAGGAAGAACTGCGGATTCTCGTGGACGAAGTGGCGGACTAAAGGAGAACACGCTTATGCAGGCTGCTGTGATCGGAATCGGATCCAACTCGGTGCGTTCGCTGGTGGCGCGGAACAACGGGGGCGTTTTTGAACGCCTGTACCGCGGACGGGAAGGCACGCGCCTTTTTGCGGGCCTGGACAGCGACGGAAGGCTGAAGGAAGAGAGCATCCGAAAGACGGCGGAGGCTGTGGGCCGGATGGCGGAGGCTGCCCGGGAGAAGGAAACGGAGGACCTGAGCGTATTTGCCACCAGCGCGGCGCGGGACGCCGTGAACGGGAAAGACTTTATGGCCGCCATCGAGGCGGCGGCGGGGATTCCGCCGATGATCCTGACCGGGGAGGAGGAAGCGCAGCTGAGCTTCTTCGGCGCTTCCCGGGCGGTGAAGGATGAATGCTACTGCGGCGTGATCGACATCGGCGGCGGCAGCACGGAGATCGTCACCGGATGCGGGGACGACATCGAGAGCGCCTTCTCCTGCCAGATGGGCGCGGTACGCCTGTTCCGGGAGCTGTCCATCGAAAAGACGGAAGACATGGCGCCGGTGGAGAAGGCGGCCGGGGAGATCCTGGAGCAGAAGCTGGAGGAAACCGGCGGCATCCGGGTGCCGGAAACCTGGATCGGCACCGGCGGCACCTTTACGACCATGGCGGCAATGGTGAAGGAAATTCCCTGGACAGCCCGGACCCATATGCACGGGACACGGGTGACCCGGGACGAAATACGGGAAGTCGGCGGGAAGCTGGCCGGCATGCCGCTGGAGGAGCGGATCCGCCTGCCGGGCCTGCAGCCCGGGCGCGCGGACATCGTGGTGCACGGGATCTGCATCCTGCTGGCAGTGATGGAACGGTTCGGGATCGAAACGATTACGGTCAGCGAATGGGGGAACCTGGACGGGTTCCTGTGGAAAAAGCTTATGAGTTGTTAGTTTTCAGTTGTTGGAAGATGACGGATAATGCGAACGGGAGTTAGGAATGCTTGAACTGAAGAATGTGTCCTTCCAGGTTGCGGAGGAAGGAACGGACAAGGAAATTGTGCGGGGAATCAGCCTGAAGGTGCCCGAAAGGAAACTGATCGTGGTGACCGGGCCCAACGGCGGCGGAAAATCCACGCTGGCCCGGCTGATCGCCGGCATTGAAAAACCCACGGCGGGGAAGATCTTCTTCGGCGGGGAGGATATTACGGAAAAGAGCGTGACGGAGCGGGCACGCATGGGCATTGCCTATGCCTTCCAGCAGCCGGTGCGCTTCAAGGGCATCCGGGTGCTGGACCTGATCCGGATCGCCGCGGGAAAGAAAGTGACGGCCGCGGAGGCCTGCGAATACCTGTCCGCGGTGGGCCTGTGCGCCCGGGACTATGTGGACCGGGAAGTGAACGCCAGCCTGTCCGGCGGGGAGCTGAAGCGGATCGAGATCGCCACGGTGCTGGCGCGGAAAGCGAAGCTGTCCGTGTTCGACGAGCCGGAGGCCGGGATTGACCTGTGGAGCTTCCGGAACCTGATCGACGTATTCCGGAACATGCGGGAGACGATCGCGGACAGCTCCATCCTGATCATCTCCCACCAGGAGCGGATCCTGAACATCGCGGATGAGATCATCGTGATCAAGGACGGCCGGGTGGAGAAGCAGGGAACCCGGGAAGAGATCTATCCCTCCCTGGGAGCGGACAGCGCGGAGGCGCCGGCCTGCGACCGCCTGCTGAAGACGATGAAAGACGGGATGGAGGACGCATGATGGACGAGATTCAGAAACGGCTGCTGATGGAAGTGGCCGATCTGCATGAGGTGCCGGAAGGCGCCTACAATATCCGGGCGAACAGCCAGTCCGCCGGGCGCCGCTCCACCGAGAACATCGAGATCATCTCCAAGCAGGATGTGAGCGGACTGGAGATCCGGATCCGGCCGGGAACGAAGAACGAGAGCGTGCACATTCCCGTCGTGATGACGGAAAGCGGACTGAAAGAGGTCGTATACAACGATTTCTACATCGGCGAAGGAGCGGACGTGGTGATCATCGCCGGATGCGGCATCGACAACTGCGGCAACCAGGACTCCCAGCACGACGGCATCCACCGGTTCTTCGTCGGCCCCGGGGCGAAGGTGCGCTATGTGGAGAAGCACTACGGATCCGGCGACGGGAAGGGCAAGCGCATCCTGAACCCGGTGACGGAAGTCTACATGGAGGAGGACAGCACCATGGAAATGGAAATGGTGCAGATCAAGGGCGTGGACGACACGGAACGGACCACGGTGGCGGAACTGGATGCCGGCGCGAAGCTGGTGGTGCGGGAGCGGCTGATGACCCACGGGGAGCAGCGCGCGATCAGCACCTATGACGTGAAGCTGAACGGGAAGGACTCCAGCGCGGACGTGGTCAGCCGGTCGGTGGCGCGGGACCGCTCCTTCCAGAAATTCGACGCGAAGATCGTCGGCAAGGCGCCCTGCAGCGGGCACACGGAATGCGATTCCATCATCATGGACGAGGGACGGATCCTGGCGGTGCCGGGACTGGAGGCCGACCATGTGGACGCCTCGCTGTTCCACGAGGCGGCCATCGGCAAGATCGCCGGGGAGCAGCTGACCAAGCTGATGACCCTGGGACTGACCGAAGCGGAAGCCGAGGAGCAGATCATCAACGGATTCCTGCGGTAAAGGAAAAGCAAATGAAAACAGCCTCATCGAACGATGAGGCTGTGATTTTTATACCTGGATCAGGGATTGCGAATGGTCTTGCCGATGAAGCAGAGGGCCACGGTGCCGGGGCCGGCATGGGCGCCGATAACGGGACCCACATGCTCAATCATGATATTGGCGCCGGGGAGCTTGGACTCGATATTGGCCTTGACGCGCTCCGCATCCTCCCGCGCGTCTGCATTCAGGATGAGGATCGGGCTTTCCGCCGGATCGGGCTCATCCTGCATCATGGCATCCACAATGTAGGCCAGGGCCTTTTTGCGGCCGCGGATCTTTTCGCCGGGCTGGAGCGTACCGTCGCTGGCTTCGATGATGATGGGCTTGAGGTCCAGCATGGTGCCCACGGCGGCAGCGGCGCCGGAAATACGGCCGCCGCGCTTCAGGTACTTCAGGTCGTCCACGGTGAAGTAGGCGCGGCTGCGGAGCTTGTTGGCCTCCAGCCAGGCGGCAACCTCTTCCATGGGCTTGCCGGCGCGGTACATCTCATGGGCCTTGAGGACCAGCAGGGCCATGGGCCCGGAGATGCTCAGGGTATCCACGATGGTGATCTTCCGGTCCGGATACTTCTTCAGCAGCTTTTCACGGGCAGTGTTGGCCGCCTGCAGGGTGCAGGAAAGCTTGCTGGAGAAGGCGACGAAGAGCAGGTCCTTGCCGCTCTGCAGGATCGGCTCGAAATAATCAAGATAGGCGGCTTCATTCAGCGCGGAGGTAACGGGATTGGCACCGTTGCGCATCGCGTCGAAATAGCTCTTATGATCCAGCGTCTGGCCGAGATCGTCAAAATACTCCTTGCCATCCAGGGCGTAGGGCATATAAACGACGGGGATGTCGTATTCCTCTTTCAGGTGGTAGGGCAGGTCGCTGTCGCTGTCTGTCATAAAGACATAATCCATTTCCATGATGCGGGCCTCCTTTGGTCTCAGGTAAACATTACCAAAGAACATTCTATAATACGAGCGCTGAAATTGCAACCCCGGGTACAGGGGAAGTACCGGCGGCGGGGGCCGGAACGGAAACGGGTGTCAGGTGCTCCGCAAGGACGGGATCCGGATCGAAACCGTTATCCCGGTACAGGTCATAGGTCACGGCCCGGTCCGTGAGGCAGAGGGCGGTGAAGGTATGGTCATCCAGGGTTTCCGTGGATTCCCCGCCGGGGCACAGCAGCAGGGGATGGCCCTTCTTCAGGAAGAGGGGGAACTCCCGCAGGCTGCAGTCAATCCGGTGGTCTCCCTTCGGGAGGGGAACCAGGTCATAATCCTCGGGGGAGCGGAAGCGGATCATCAGCATATCCTCCGGCAGGTAGACGTAGCGGCCGACGGCGTTCTGCTCCAGCACCGGGGCGATCATGCAGCCTTCGCCGAGCATGATCTGGTCCTCCGTGCGGACGGCCCGGGGATCGGCGGGATAATCAAAGGCCAGGGGGCGGAAATACATGCCGCCGGACAGGGCGGCCTTCATGAACTCACTGTAAAGGAAGGGCAGGAGGGCGTAGCGCACCCGGAGCGTATCCCGCATGGACTCCCAGGTGGAGAAACGGTAGATTTCCTGCTCCCGGGTATGGAGGGCGGAATGATTGCGCATCAGGGGCGTGAAGACGCCCAGCTGCAGGAAACGGGCCAGCAGGTCCTCCGTGACGTTGCAGCCGAAGCCGCCCAGGTCGCAGCCGGAATAGAGGAAGCCGCAGAGGTTCAGGTTCGGCAGCATCTGCAGGGCCATCTTCAGGTGGCTCCACCAGGAGAAATTGTCCCCCTGCCAGATGCCGCCGTTGCGGTGGGCGCCGATGAAGGAGGAACGGGAGAACAGCAGGAAACGCCGGTCCGGATCGAAACGGCGGAAGGCATCCGCCGTGGCGCGGGTCATGAAGGCGCCATACAGGTTATGCACCCTGTCATGGCGGACAGGGGTGCCGTTCACCTCATGATAGAAGGAACGGTAATCCTCCGGATTGTTCGCGATGCCGTTGAAGACATCCTTCAGGCCCCACATGGCTTCATAGTCCACATTGCCGGAGCGCAGCTCCTCCACCCGGCGGAAGGCGGCGGCCACGCAGTCCTCCGTATAGAACAGGGAGGGCTCATTCATATCGTTCCAGAAACCTTCGACACCGGACGCCAGCAGGGGCTGGTAGAGATCGCCGAACCAGCGGCGGGCATCCTCCCGCAGGAAATCCGGGAAGCAGCAGCGGCCGGGCCAGACGGCGGCGGAGAAATCGGAGCCGTCCTCCTTTTTGCAGAAGAAGCCGCCGGCTTTGCCGGAGTCATAAGGCGCGTAGCCTTCCTCCCTTTTGATGCCGGCATCGATAATCGGAACCAGGCGGATATGATCCTGCTTCATGTCCGCGCTGAAGCGGGTCAGGTCCGGGAAGGCGTCCTTCCGCCAGGTGAAGTTTTTGAAATCCTCCATATAGTCGATATCCAGGCAGACCGCGTCCAGCGGGATGTGCCGCTTCCGGTGCTCCGCGGCGACGGTGCGGACTTCCTCCTCGCTGGCATAGCCCCAGCGGCTCTGGATATAGCCGAAGGCCCAGCGGGGCGGGAGATAGCTGCGCCCGGTGAGGCGGCGGAAGGAACGGGCCAGCTCCGTGAGGGAATCCTCCTCCAGGATATACAGGTCCAGCTGGCCGTTCTCCGAGGTGATAACGGCGGTATCCGAACGGGTATAGCCGAGATCCCAGGTGACCGTGCCCGGATCATCCAGGAAGACGCCGAAGAGCGTATCCGGACCGAAAAAGATCAGGAAGGTATGGGAGCTGTAGAGGCTGTCCGTGCTCTCCGTATGGTTAAAGATATCATTGTTCCAGGAGCGGTACAGGAAGCCGCGCTTATTGATGCCGCGGACGGATTCGCCCAGGCCGAAGAGGCAGTCCTCCGGCTGGAGGGGGCGGGTCAGCACGACGCGGTCGCCGTCCCGGGAAAGGGTGAAGAAGGGAACCGGCCCCGTTTCCGCCGGCAGGGAAAGAACAACAGCATCCGTCGGGAGCGGGGTGCCGAAGGTATATTTCCGGATCATGAAAAGACCTCACCTTGTGGTTTTTTTGATATTCTACCATGGCGGCGGCAG
>LXOW01289355.1_pt1 | contig 13841 bp, 14 predicted proteins | sample 1368591 | NCBI WGS metagenome assembly LXOW01 (sample SAMN04884650, study PRJNA319009) | bovine gut metagenome | isolation source: Cow rumen | host: Bos taurus | place: Italy: Legnaro (PD) | collected 2014-07-09
TTTGAAAACGACTGCACCGTTCTTTCCTGCGAACCGGCGAAGGACGGCTTCGACGTGACCGTGGACAGGACCGTATTCTTCCCCAACAAGGGCGGCCAGCCCTGCGACACGGGCGCCTTGGGCGCCGTCCGGGTCACGGACGTGCGGGAGGCGGGCGACGAACTGATCTTGCGGACCGACGGGCCCCTCCCTGTGGGCGAGACCGTCACGGGCCGCATCGACGAGGGGCGGCGCCTGGACATCATGGAGCAGCACACCGGCGAACACCTGTTGAGCTGGTGCGCCTACAAGCTCTTCGACGCAGTGAACGTGGGCTTCCACTGCGCCCTCACCTACGCCACGCTGGACCTGGACAAGCCCCTGACGACCCAGCAGGTCACCGAAATGGAGGATATGGCCAACGAGCTGGTCCGTCAAAACCTGCCGGTGACGGCCACCATCTACGAGAGCGAAGACGACCTTGCGGGCGTGCCCCTTCGAAAGCACGCCGAGGGCCTGATCGCGCCCATCCGGGTGGTGAGCATTCAGGGGGCCGATTCCTGCACCTGTTGCGCGCCCCACGTGCGCCGCACCGGGGAGATCGGCGCGGTGAAGATCGTGTCCGCCGCCGCCTACAAGGGGGGCATGCGCATGACCTTCCTCTGCGGGGGCCGGGCCCTGAAGCAGTTCCAAAAGCTGCAGACCGCCGTGGACGCCATCGCCCGGAAGTTCTCCACCGCAGCCGACGAGGTCCTCTCCGCTGTGGAGAAGCAGGAGGCGGAGCTGAAGGAGGTAAAGAAGGAGAAGGCAGCCCTGACGGCCCGCCTCGAAGAATACCTGACCGCGGAGCTGAAGGCCCAGGCGGAGGACGTGAAGGGGAGAAAGCTCCTGGTCCGAACGACGGACACGGACCCCAAGCGGTTGAGGCCCCTGGCCCTTTCCACCCTGCCCGAGAAGGGGCTGACCCTGCTCTTGACGGAGAAAAACGGGCAGGTGACCTACGTGCTGTGTTTGAACGGGCTCAAGCTGGACGCGGGGGAGATCCTTCCCGCCGTGAATCTCGCTTTGGGCGGCAAGGGCGGCGGAAGAGGTACCCTGGCCCAGGGCAGCGCCCCCACGCCCTCGGGGCTTTCCGAGACCGTGGAGCAGCTACGCGCCTACCTTCGGCAGCGGCTCGCCGCCTGCTGACGCGCCGTTTAGATACTGTATCACGCCACGGGCGATAGCGGACGCTATCGCCCGTTGATATTCCTCGGTTTGCAGCAATTTTTCTTCATCCGGGTTGCTGAGGAACCCGCACTCCACCAGCACCGCGGGGCAGGCGGGGACCCTGGTCACGAAGTTGTTGCCCGGGTTGGCCAGTCGTTGGTTCCGCGCCAGCGCCTCCGTCAGGCTGTCGATGACGCATTGAGCCAAGGCCCGGCCCTCCTCTGCCCCCGCCTGGTAGTAGGCCATGGGCCCCCGGACCTTCCGATCCGAAAACTTGTTCATGTGGATGGACACCGCCGCATCGACCCCTTCCGTCTGCAGCAGCTCCTTTCGCCGGGCCATATCCTCCTTCTTGGTGTCCCCCAGGGCGCCCTCATCCGTCCGGGTCATGAGCACCCGCACCCCGGCGTCCTCCAGGGATCTTTGCACCAGCAGCGCCACCTGCAGATTCAGATCGCTCTCCCCCACCCCCGTGTCCACGCCGGAGGCCCCGGCGTCGAAGCCCCCATGGCCCGCGTCCAGCAGGATGAGCCACCGCTCCGGCGTGGGCAGGGGCTCCCGTTCCACGGGGACGGAAGCGGTCCTGGCGCAGCCCATCAGCAGCCCCAAAAGCAAAACAAAAAGCCTGTTTCTCACAGGCTCAGTATATGTGGGCTATCCGGTTATAATTCTGCGATGAGCCGAGGCACGAACCTCAGATGGTCCGCCGAGACCAGCGTGTAGTCCGTCCCCTCATATTCGCCCTCGAAACCGCCGAGACAGGAGCGGCCGTGCAGGTGCCCGTAGACGCACCGGTCCACCCCGTGGCCCGCCAGCAGCTTTGCAAAGTCCGTAGGTTCCCCCTTCTCGTTGAAGGGCGGGTAATGGAGCATGAAGAGCCTGAGCCGCCCGTCCCGGGCGTCCATGGCCCTGAGGGACAAGTCGAGCCGCAGCTTCTCCCGCTCGAAGATCTTCCGATCCCTGCTCTCGGAGAAATCCGGGCTCAGGGGCGTGTTCCAGCCCCGGGTCCCGCCGATGATCGCGTCCCCCCAGCAAAGGGCGTTGTTCTGCACCGCTTGAATGGACGAAGGCAGCACGCTCTGGACCTTGGCATACCCGGTCCACCAGTAGTCGTGGTTCCCCCGAAGCAGCACCTTTATCCCCTTGAGTTGATGGATGAAAGCAAGGTCCGCCTGGGCTTCCTCCAGCCGAAGGCCCCAGCTGATGTCGCCGGGGACCAGCACCAGATCCTCCTCGCCCACGGTGTCCTGCCAGCCCTCCCTAAGCCGCTGTACGTGGTTCGCCCACCCCGGCCCGAATACGTCCATGGCCTTGTTCTCCACGGACAAGGACAGATGCAGATCACCGATGGCAAAGATGCGGGGCATGCTCACTCCTCGTCTTCAGAATCGTCGTCCACGACCTCCTCGAGGGGCATATCCGCTTCGTCGGCCCGCAGCTTATCGGCCATGAGCTCCAGCTCCGCCTCCCGCTTCTGCTCCCGAAGGCACTCCTCGCACAGATCGTGGCCCTTCACCGCCGGCGCTTCGCCGCAGTTGGAGCACATGACCACCTCTTCCTCCTCCGCGGGGGCGGACTTCTTCCGCTTCATGGCGGAGGCGCACACGTGGCAGATGGTCTCGCCGGGTCGAAGATAATTCAGTTCACACTTGGGGCATTTACGTAACGCCATAGTATTGTCTCCCTGGGTAGTTCTCGAACCATAGTATGCGTTCTTGTTATGGTTCTGTCAAGAGTTCCGTTTTATTTTCTTGTAGGGAAGGCATCCTTTCCGCCACGATGCTGCCCAGCCTCATGAGCAGCTGCTCCCGCCCCTCGCCTGTCTCGCTGGAGAAGGGCAGCCCCCAGGGGGGCGCACCCACCAGCTTGGCGTTCTGATTGGCGCTTTGCTGGCGCTTGGATTTGGATACCTTGTCCGATTTGGTGGCCACGATGGTGAAGGGGATGTTGTAGTACACGAGGAATTGGAACATCTGCCGATCCTCCCCCGTGGGCTCGTGGCGGATGTCGAGAAGCAGGAACAGATGGTCCACCCGACCGGAGGTGAGGTAGCTCTCCATGAGCTTGCCCCAGCTCTCCCGCTCCCCCTTGCTGCGCTGGGCGAAGCCGTACCCCGGCAGGTCCACCAGATAGAAGCTGTCGTTGACGAGGTAATAGTTCACCAGCCGGGTCTTGCCCGGAGCGGCGCTGATGCGGGCCAGCTTGCCGTTGCCGGCGAGGCAGTTGATGAGGCTCGATTTGCCCACGTTGCTCCGGCCCACCAGGGCGATCTCCGCGGGCCGCTTCTCGGGGTAGCCCCCCTTCTCGGTCACGCTGGTCAAAAACACGGCTTTTTTGATGCGGAACGGTTCCATGCTTCGGCTCCTTTTGGTTCTGCTGTGAGTATAAAGGGAATGAGATATAAATGCAACTTTCTTTTTTGTTCCTTATTTAACACTTTGTTTCATTGCCACTTTTTCGCGGCGATGGTATGCTTTTATCATCGAAAACTGGGTCTTTGTACCCTGAAAGGAAACGCTATGGGTCTGTTTTCCTCCTCCGACATCGGGGTGGATCTGGGCACCGCCTATTCCCTCATCTACGTGCGGGGCAAGGGCATCGTTCTTCGGCAGCCCTCCGTGGTGGCCGTGGAGCGGGGCACCGGCAAGATGGCCGCCCTGGGCGAAAAGGCCAAGGAAATGCTGGGCCGGGCCCCCGACGATCAGCTGGTCTTCCGCCCCCTGCAGGACGGGGTCATCGCAAATCTGGACGCCACGGAGCGCATGCTCTCCGCCTTCTTCCAGGAGGTGGTGGGCAGCCGCATCTTCTTCAAGCCCCGAGCCGTCATCGCCGTGCCCAGCCGATCCACGGAGGTGGAGAAGCGGGCCGTCATCGAGGCCAGCGAGGGGGCCGGCGCTAGGTATACCTATCTTATCGAGGAGCCCATGGCCGCCGCCATCGGCGCGGGCATCGACGTGTTCTCCCCCAGGGGCGCCATGGTCCTGGACATCGGCGCCGGCACCTCCAATATGCTGGTCACGTCCCTGGGCAAGCTGGTCAAGTCCACCTCCATCAAGGTAGGCGGAGACCGGTTCGACGCCGCCATCGTCCGCTACTTCAAGCGCCAGCACGGCATCGTCATCGGCCAGACCGCCGCGGAGGAGCTGAAGATCCGCTTCGGGTCCGCCTACCCCCGGAAGGACGAGATACTCATGGACGTGAAGGGCCGCTCCCTGGGCGGGGGGCTCCCCCTGGCTTTGCAGCTGGGCAGCAACGAGATCACCTACGCCCTCTCCGAGCCCCTCAGGGCCATCGTGGAGGAGCTGAAGGACGCTCTGGAGCAGACCCCCGCGGAGCTCTGCGGCGACATCACCGAGACCGGCATTTGCCTCACCGGCGGCAGCGCCCAGCTGTACGGCCTCGACAAGTTCATCTCCGAGCAGACCGGCGTCCCCTGCTACGTGGCCGAGGACCCCGCCTCCTGCGTGGCCATCGGCGCGGGCCGTGTCCTGGAGGACCTCCGCACCTACAAGAACGTGATCTACGACTACCGCCGCGGGGATTATTACGAGGCCTGATCTCGTTCCTTTTTCTCTTTGGAAAAAAAGCCAAACAATGATAAAGGGGACCGGCTCAAACAGCCGATCCCCTTCTTATGTGTCTGTTCAATAAGCTATCGAACGTATTTCCAGCCGCACCATTCGTTCAGAAACTCTGTCAGATCCGTTGCCTCGTCCAAGTCGATATCCTGAAAAACGATGAAGCCGATCTCGTGTTCCACGTCGTTGGTCACCATGAAAAGAGATTCTTTATAGAATTCCCATCTCTCTTCATCCCCATCCTTCGGCCAAAGGACACGAAAATAATAGTCTCCTATGCGTGCAGTGGGCTCGATCTGCGTTTCATCTTGTCCTTGGATACGATAGCCTGTCTTCATTCGCTCCGTCCGAAAGATGAAACCAGCCTCAAGCGCAGCCTTCGCCGCATCATAGTCAGCCGCATCATACCGGCAGAGCAGCGTATACGATCGGTTTGTCCAAACGACGACCGATTCCAAATACGTATGGTATTCGACCGACTTTACCGGCCCCAGCTCCAGCGGCTCGGAAAGATAGCCGGGGAAAACCTCGGAAACCGATGCTTCAAATCGGCTCTGAGCATCCTCTTGGATACTGCGGTGAAGCTTTAAAGGAAAGAACGGGAGCAAAAAGAGTAAAGCCATCAGCAGGGCCGTCCATACCGCGGCACGCCATATCTTGGCCCAAACGGCACGGCGGGAGCGAAACAGGAAGATGAATCGCGTCACGACAAGTCCAATCATAAGGATCAGGCAAAGGGTCGCGATAATGCTACGATCCAGTATGGGGCCCAATATGCAGATAAACGCACTGAGCAGCACCAGCGATGGCAAACACCAAGCGAGCAGATCCGCCGCCCATTTCGGCATCCGCCGCTTCGTTTCCTGACTCTCCATGGGAAGCCTCCTTTCTTTCCTTACACTCACGCTCCAACGCGATCCTTCGCCGTCCGAAAAAACTTGCGAACAGTGTACCATAGTCCCCCGAAAAAGAGAAGCACAAACAGCAGAGAAGGGGCGCTGCTTAGACACGCCCCTTCTCCCTGTTCTATTGAGCGGTTTTTCCTGCGAAAAACCCCTTTCAGTCGCTTACGACCGCTTATGCATATTCATTCCGCCGGGTTTGGGGTGAATACTCGCATATCTATCCACACCGTCCACCGAGTTATCCACAGTCGGAGGGCTGTAATTATTGCGATTTTGTAACTTATCCACCGTATGAAAGCCATGTATACCCATAAATCGCGCTCTGCATACCCGCATCTTTGGCCTGAATATGCCTGTGTTTTTCCGCAGATTTCATACATCGTTCAAAAATTTTATGCTTATCTGACGGAAAAATACGGCTGCATACCCTATTTCGCGCTCATCTGGCGGAACCGATTGAGCTGGCTGGAGGTGTATCCGCCGTTCATCTGGCCCCGCAGCTCCACGTACTTGGGCAGGTCGCTGTTCACCGTCCGGCTGACGGTCTCCGGATCCCCGTTGGCGTAGAAATTGGGGCCGTTGGGGTTGGCCTGGAGCTGCCCTCGGGCCGCGGCCACCGCCTGGGCCAGGGAGTTCTTCATCTGGTCGGTATCGACGGTCTCCTTCTTCTGGCTGCCGCCGCCTCCGCCCGTGCTATGGCCGGCCCTGGCCGCCAGATATGCGTCGTAGAGGGTCTTGGCCGCCGAGAAGGCCTGCTCCATGGCCAGGCTCTGCTGCTGGGCGTTGAATTTCTCCACCTCCAGGAGCCTGTCCCGCTCCCCCTCCATGGCCTTGTAGAGCTGATCGGCCAGCTTGGCGCCGTACTCGGCTTCCAGCTCGTTCACGTCGTCCGCAGCGGCGTTGTCCTGCCGCCGCTTCATGTCGGTCACGAAGGTGCTGCTGCCCATGCCCCGGGAGATGGCGTCCGCGTCCAGCTCCGCGTCCTGACGCTTGTTCCCCCGAAAGATGGCGGCGATAGCCTTCTCATACACGGGCCGGAGCACCGCGCTGATCCTGTCCGCCAGAGTCTGCTCGTCCAGGGGCGTGTAGCTGATCTGCTGGGGCGCGTACTCCTGCTTCGTCTTGGCGTAGATGGTCTCAAAGGCCTCGTTGCCGTAGTATTGCTGTTTTTCCTGTTCGGTCATATTGTACTCCTATTCTCTCGCCGCCAGAGCCGCTTCCAGCTCCAGGAGCTTGTTGTACAGGATCGACAGATCCTGGTTGAGATTGTTCTCGTTCTGAGCGATGCGGCTGTTGACAGCCTCCACGTCCTCCTCATGTCCCGCCCGCTCCAGATACACCGGGAACAGGGCCATGAGGCCTGTGGCTTCGTATGCCATACTCTTCTCCTTCCTGCCCGGGGACCGCCCTCGTTGAACGATCCCCGGGCCTTATGCCCTCTGTCACAGTACTCTTCTTTGTTCATCAAAGAGCAGCTCCGCGCCCCCGGACAGGTCAAAATCGCTGCCCGATACGTTCTCGATCCTAAGCTTCAGCCGCCGGCCTACGCTCCTTAATAGGAACTCCGTGGGCTCGCTCTCCCCCAACAGGCTCTGGACGCTGTTCCCCTCCCGGACTTCGCCCAGGACGTAGATCCGCAGAGGGCCGCCGGTGCCGATGAGCACCGCCTCCACGGTCTGCTTCACGGTGAGGGCCGAGGCTCCGTCCAGCCAGGGGGTCTCCCAGTAGGCGCTGATGGGATCGCCGCCGTAGGTGGTCCCTTCGTTGAGGACGGCTACCTCCCCCTTGCCGGTCAGAACGTACAGGGTGCCGTAGCAGCTGGTAAGATCCACCGTCTCGAACCCCCGCCGAAGCAGGAAGCAGTCCCGCAGCACGTCGTACTCGATCAACAGGTCGTTGTGGGTGCTGGTCGAATGCTCCTTCACCGCGAAGTACAGGGTGTCTCCGCAGGCGGCGGAGGCCGCGGCGGAGAAGTCCACCGTCTTGAGCAGGGGCACCAGGTCCGCCCCGTGGGCCGTGCGGCGGACGGTCTGGCCGTCGTAGAAGTAGAGGCCCCGGTCCGTCAGGAAGAAGAGCCTGTCCCCGTAAAGGACGCAGGCCGTGTGGATGGGCTGGGTCAGGGCCGCCTCCACGGGCACGATCCTATAGTTGCCGGGCCGATCCCCCAGCAGCCGGTAGAGCTTGTCCTTCTTGAAGATCAAGAGCTGGTTCGACAGGGCGAAGAGGCCCGTGATGGGGTCCGAATCGGTGCCCACCTCCACGTGGCCGCCGGACACGTTCTCGCTGGTTTCGTCGGCGGACCAGTCCTCGATGGTGCGCCCGTCGCCGGGGGCCTGGCTCCAGTAGAGCCGGGCGGGGTGCTCCCGATCCCCGGCGGCGAAGAGGCGGCCGAAGTACAGCTCCAGGAAGTTCACCGACTTATCGGACTGGCCCTGGGCGGAGCCGAAGAAGGCGATGGCGGTGCTGCCTCCCTCCCACTTCAGGATGGGCTCCAGGCCGTTGCCGATGAGCAGCGTCTCCGTGCTGCCGATCTTCGTCTTGAGAAAGTCGAAGGTGTCCGCGTCCATGTCGTCCGTATAGTGATACAGGTCCTCCCAATCCTCGGTGAGGGGGTCATAGCGAAAGAGGGAGTCCTGCCGAGCCACCAGGCAGTCGATGACGCCCGTGTCCCGGGGCCAAATGAACAGCCGCCTGAGCTTGCGGGTCGCCCCCGTCACCGGAGGATAGATGGACGTGTACCCCTTGGCCCGGCGGAGCCGCCCGCCGGTGGTGTCCACGTTCTGGGCGTTTTCCGCCCAATTCAGGGGAACGCCGCCGGCGCAGGCCCCCTGCTTCACCCCGGCAAAGCCGCCGAGGCGGATCGTCTGCAATGCCATAGACGCCTCCTTGTCAGTAGATATGATAGATCTGTGAGAGATCCGGGGCCGGATACCCCCGCTTGAGCTTCCCCTTCATCTCCCGATAGAGGGTGAGATCCAGGCGGGCCGCGTTCTGGGAGGCGGCGTCGAACCGGCTCCGCTCCCGGGCGGCGGCATACTCCACCAGGAGCCCCTGAAGCCCCTCGGGCAGCTGTGGCTCGTCCGTCAGCTCCGAAAGCAAGGCAGGCTGATACCGGTAGGTGATCTCCACCGTCCCGTCCTCCATGCCGGGGAACAGGAGGGTCCCCCGGGTGGAGCCGTAGTAGAACAGCCGTCGCTTTGCGTCTACCCGGGCGGCCAGCACCTTGAGGCAAGTCCGGGGAAGATCGGAAAGCTCCGTCTGTCCGCCCGTCACGGTCAGGGTGTCCCGCCGCCAGGGCCGAAACTCCGCGGTAAGATCCAGCAGGGCCTCGTTGAGATACCCCAGCAGCCGCTCCTTGTAGAGAGCTACGGTGCTGTTGTCCGTGGGCCTGTCCAGCTTCCGCAGGGTCGCTTCCATCAGTTTCAGCGTGGTCATATGCCCCTCACCCCAACTTCTGGCCGCCGGTGGCGGTAAAACCGTTCATCCACTGCTCAGAGGCCGGGTCCGTGCGGCGGCTCTCCTCCAACACCCGATAGATATGCAGCGGCACGTCCACAGGCACCCCGGTGGGGATACGAAAGTTCACGCCGTTCAGCGCCCCCTCCACGAAGGGCCCGTTGCCCGCCTCAGGCAGGATCAGCCGGATCGTCTCTTCCCCGTGTTCCATAGGCTTCCTTCCTTTCCGTCCTCAGGCGGACACGCCGTGCTCGATCTTCACGAGCCACAGGGGGTTCAGCACTTTGGCGGCGTAGGCGGCCACCTTGGCGCCCACGGTGGAGCGCTGATCCAAAGGATCGGTGGTGCCGGCGGAGCCGCGGGGCTTGATGATGGTCTCCATAGCGCCGGACCCGGCCACGTCCACCACGCCATAGGCATCTGCGCCGAAGATCAGCGTGGCATGGATGTCGGGGGCCTTGTGGGTGCTGGCGTCGGGAGCGCCGGCGTCCTTGGAATACACCACGTCGTTGGCCGTCAGGGATGCGGAGCTGGTCAGCTTCACGGTCTTGGTGGCCGCCGTATAGGGATCCTCGGCCGCCAGGGTATATTCGTTGCTACCGATCATGATCTTATTGCCGGGGGTGGACAGGTAGGCCACCGCCTTGGCGTCCGGCGCGTTCTTCAGCACGAAGGTGGCGGAGGAGGAGGTGTTGGCGTTGACGGCGTTGTACACGCTCTGGCTGTACACCTTGGCCTCCGTGGCCTCCACGAAGACCACTCCGAACAGGCGGCCGATCTCGCCGGAATAGATCTGCTCCGCGTTGCTGTACTTGGACACGTCCTGCCAGAGGGAATCGTTCTGCAGATCGTAGGTGGCGTCGGGGGAGCAGATGCAGACGAAGTGGGGTTTGCGGCCGGAGCCGTCCAGGGCGGAGACAAAGGGCCGGGCCTTGTTCTTCTTCAGGGTGCGAACGGCCTTGCGGACCTCGTCCACGGTAAGCTTGTCGCTGGCGGTGAGGGCCACACGGCTGGCGGCGCCGCCGGCATACTGGACGTTGGTGGTCTCATTCATGGCGTCCCTGGTCACCCACTCGATGACCGTGCCCAGCTGCTCGCCCAGAAGCTCTGCGGAGTCGGCGATGACGGGATCGTAGGCCGTCATCTCCAACAGATCGGAGATCTCCACGTAGGCGCCGTACTGCTTCACCTCAGCCTCCACCTTGGACTGGGTCAGGCTCTGGCCCGTGGGGGTCACGCCCTCCACCAGCGTCAGAGCGCCGGTGTCGGGGGTGAACAGATCGTACTTGCGGAACTCCACCCGCTTGCCGTTGTTCTTGGGGATGGAGCGCTTCTGGCCGAAGTTGGCGTGGACGAAACGGGTCTTGGCGGTGTCCAGAAGCTTGCGGTCATAGAAGGTCTTGTTAAAATAGGTGTTGCCTGCGGTAGAAACGGTGGTATTCATGATGATTCACATTCCCCTTTCAGTAGTCTTTTCACGCATGGTTTCTCAAACGGTTCTCCAGGGCCCGAAAGGCCTCCGGGCTCATGGCGGCGTAGTCCTCCTCCGCGCTCAGGAGCCGGTTGCCCCGGATGGGCTGGGGGAGCTTCCTGCGGTCCATGGCCTGCCGGCGCAGCTCCTCCCGCGCCGTCTCCATGGCGTTGTCGGCCGCCCGTTCGGCGGCGTAGACACGAATGGCCCCATAGGGTTCCAGCTCGTGCAGGAGCTCGATGAACCGATCGTCGTTGCAGGCTGCCTCCAGGTCAAAACCCTGGGGCAGCTTTCCCTCCGCCTCCAGACGAGCGATCTCTTCGCCCATGGCGCGGTAGGGGTTCTCTTCCTTCATGGTCTCTTTCATGGTTTCCTCCCATTCTTTTTCGTTCAGATTTCGGTGTACATACGCTTCAGAAGCTGTTCCTTCCCCTCGAAGCTCATCAGCTCCACGGCCCGTTTCGGTTCGATGGCCCCTGTCTGCACCAGCTGTAAGATCAGCTCATTTTGGGCGGATACCGTAAACGGGTCTCGTTTGGCGGCCTTGACCGAGATGAAGAACTCCATGGGCAGCCCTTTGGCCCCCTCGTCCTGCTGGGTGAGCCAGCGGCTGTCAAAGTACTCCGTTCTCTCTGACCCGCCCACCTGAATGGTGACGGGCCTGAGATAGAAGTTGAACTCCCTCTCCACCTCGATCTCCATACGCACCGCCTGCCGGAAGGCCTCATAGAGCCGATCCGTGGCCATGCGGGCCCGCTTGGTGCTGGCGATCTGCAGGGCCTGGATGGCGCTGGCGGCCGTGACGCCCTGGCGGGTGTTGCCCCGGGAGGAGTCGTTGGCGCCGCTTTCCTCCTTGATGCCCTCCCGTATCTGCTGGATGTAGGTCAGCAGATACGCCGGCAGAGGCGGCGTGGAGAACCAGGTGACGCCGTTGAGACTTTCGCCCCGATGGACCTCCTTGGACCAGTCCTTCAGATCCTCCTCGTCGAAGCCGGAAGCTTCGGTGACCAGGAGCTTGTTGTGGCTGGCCATAAAGGCGTTCTTCAGCACGATCTGATCCAGCTTGTCCGCGTACCGCTGCTGCTTCTCGAACAGGTCCACGATGCCGAAGCCCAGAGCGCTGCCCTTTCGCATGTACAGCGGGGTCAGCACAAAGGGGTACATACCGTGGGCAAAGTAGCCCTGGGGCTTCATCTCGCGGCTGTCCGCCAGCACCGTGCCCCCGGCGATGAGGGCCATGTGGACGGCGAACACGCCCTCCTGCTCCGTAGGCGTCTTCCACCAGTATTCGAGGAGAAGAACGGTGTTGCGCCTGTCTCCCCGCAGGATGTCGTCCACCGGTGCGTCGTTGGCGGCGTAGGGGTCCTCCCCCATCTGCTCGTACTTTTCGGGGAACCGGTCCTTGAACCATTCCCGGGTCCGAAGGGACAGCTTGAACACCGCCCGGCCTTCCTGCATATCGTCGCACAGAGGGTCGAACAGTATGCTCCGATCGTCCACATGGCGGATGAACGCTCCGCCCAGGCCGCCGTTCAGAGCCGGGTCGTAGCCCACCTCCTGGACGCAGTATCCGCCCACCAGCAGGTCGTGGACCAGCTTCTGATACTCCACCGTATACCCGGCCACGTCGTGGTTCCGGCGGATCACCGCCTCCACCACCTTGGCCGCATAGTCATCGGCGCCGCCCTCGGCCCGGACGTAGACCTCGGGGGCCTGATCCATCAGATCCGCGCTCACGTTCTCCACGGTGGACTGGATGATGGGGGTCACGGGCCTGGGCTCGTTCTCGTCCGTCACCGGCACGTCGTACCAGTGATCCCCCCGGTAGATACGCTCGTTGTTCTCCAGGCGCAGCCACTCCTGCCGATAGGCGCTGCGGAACTCGTCGAACAGCCGATAGGCCCTTTCGCACAGCTGCCGGGACGCTTCTTTGTCGTTGTTTTGCTTCATGGTGTTTTCCTTTCCATTTTTCATAGACTTGTGAATCCCTCGCTGCGCGTAGGGGGCGGGGCAAAGGGGTCGTAGGCGGCGGGGGCCTTCCGTTCCGGCTCCACCGCCCGGGGATGGCGGCTCATGACGGCGTACCGCAGGGCTTCCGGGGCGTGGTCCTCGCATCCGTCGCTCACGTCCTCGTGATCGTGCTCGTCGTACGTGAGCAGCGGCAGGGTCCGAATGAGCTCGGTGCAATCGGGGAAGATCACCAGGCCCGGTTCCCCATCCGCCTGGGGGGCCAACGCCTCCCGAAGCCGCTGCCAGCCATGGACGCGCCGGTTGTCCGCGGGCAGCAGGGGCACGCCGTTTCGGGCGAACACGTCCGCGATGCAGTCCCCCTCGGCCCCGGGAAGGCCCCTCTGCTGCCAGGCGTCGGGGCTGGCTACGGTGTAGGCGATCCTCTCGCCCAGCGACAGCTCCCGCACCTTCTGGGCCACCCGGCTCGAGAGGGTCTCCCTCACGTACAGCTCCCTGTAGACGACGATCTGTCCCTGAGGGCTCACCGCCGCCCACAGCACGCAGCAGGGGTCCTTGTAGCCCCAGTCCATGGCCCTGAACCGCCGCCACCAGGATGGGATGGGGAAGGGCTCCTTCACATGGACCTGCCGGGAGAACTCCGGGAAGTATCGGCCGGACAGCACGTCCCAGTCTCCGTCCAGGTACGCCCGCCGAAGATGCTCCGGCAGCCGCTGGAGGGTCTTGAGATACCCGGGGTCCCGCTCCATGAGCACCGTGTTGTCCGTGAGCCTGGCGGGGATGAAGGCGTAGTCCTCGGGCCGCTCATCGTCGCCGTAGCGGCGGTCGATGAACAGCCGCTTGACCCACTCGTGGCCGGGCCCGCCGGGGTTGCAGGTGTAGTACATCCGGGGGGAGAAGTCCGCACGCACGGACCGGTTGCAGGTGGTGAGAAAGATCATCTGGCTTTCGGTGAAGTGAGTTGCCTCCTCCATGCCGATCACGTCGTATTCCTGCCCCTGATACTGGTACACGTCCTTCTCCTGGTCACAGTAGCCCAGCTTGATGCGCGATCCGTTGGGAAACAGAAAGCAGCGCTGGGTCTGGTTGTACTTCACCGCCCCGTTGAGCTCCGAGAGCAGGGGACGCACATGGTTCTCCTGAAGCTCCGGCAGCGTCCGCCTGAGGAGGAGCTCCTGCAGACCCGGATACCGGAGGGCCAGCAGCACCAGCTTCCGGCGCATGGCCCAGCTCTTGCCTCCGCCCCGGGCCCCGCCATAGGCGGTGTGGGGGCTG
>LXOW01261488.1_pt1 | contig 13820 bp, 12 predicted proteins | sample 1368591 | NCBI WGS metagenome assembly LXOW01 (sample SAMN04884650, study PRJNA319009) | bovine gut metagenome | isolation source: Cow rumen | host: Bos taurus | place: Italy: Legnaro (PD) | collected 2014-07-09
GTGTCCAGAAACGCCAGAGGTACTGGCGGTTCAGCTCATGGGGTTCGGGGGAGGCGATCGGATGCACGTCAAAGCCGCGGGGATCCAGCGGATAGGCCACGCGGCGGATGTTGCCGCCCTTGCCGGCCGCGTCCCAGCCCTCGTAGCAGAGGATGACGGGGATCTTTTTGCGGTAGATGATGTTGTGCAGCTCGCTGAGGCGGGACTGGAGCTTTTTCAGCTCCTTCTTGTATTCCTCATCGGTGATGGTGGGAGAGAGGTCCACATCCGCCAGCTTCGGCATCTTGACCAGGGGGAATTTCTCCTCGAAGGGATCGCCGATGTAGCGGCCCTTTTCCAGCGCCTTGTCAATCTTGTTGACCAGCAGCTTCAGCGCGTCCCTCGTGGCGCGCTTTTTGCGTTTGCCGTCCAGCACGTGCCACTGGACGTGCTCGCCGGTTTTTTCCATGAAGTCGTCATACGCCTTCAGGAAGGGGGCGTATTCTTCATGCTGCCACAGGTCGTCCTTCGTGACGCGCCATTCGGTATCCGCGTCGTCCAGCAGGTTTTTCAGCCGGTTGCCCTGCTCTTTCTTGTCGATGTGCAGGAAGATCTTCAGCACCAGGTAGCCGCCGTCCCGCAGCTGGCGCTCAAACTCGTTGACCATGCGGATGCGGCGCTTGTATTCGTCCCGCGTGATCTCCAGGCGGAGATTCTTCCGCACGGCGCTCTCCATCCAGCCGGAATCCAGGAAGACCACCTGGCCGTTTTCCGGGATGGCATTGGCGAACGGATAGAGGAAGGGATAGCGCTCTTCATTCTCCGGGATGATGGCCGGGGAAATGACCTGGTAGAAGCGGGGATCGATCTCGCTGATGATCTCCTTGATCAGGCTGCCCTTGCCGGCGGCGGACCAGCCCTCGATCAGGACCAGCACCGGCAGCTTGCCGGCACGGACCTGCTGCTGCTGGGCAACAAGACGCGCCCGCAGCTCTTTGATTTCCCGATTCAGTTTTGCCTTGTCTTCCGTTTTGGCATATTCAAAATTTTTTAACATCGCGATGTCCTCCTCGCGCCTTTTCTTCATGATGCCCAAAAACAGGAAAAATGTCAAGCGGATTAAGGGAAAAGAAATGAAAAAGCGGGAGGAATATGATATGATACCCCCGCAAAGACGATTCAAAGGACAGGCAGGATGAAGGAGGAGACCCATGGCGGACGTGATCTGCGCCGGAATGGCGCTGGTGGATTCCATTATCCGGGGGTTTGATCCGGAGCCGGTATCCGCCTCCGGATACCGGGCGGAATCCGGCACCCTGGCAGTGGGCGGGGAAGCGGTCAACGCCGCCATGGCCGCCGCGAAGCTGGGGCTGGGCACCGGGATCTTCTGCGCCCTGGGGGACGATCCGGCGGGGGACATGATCCGCAGCGCACTGGAAAAGTGCGGCGTGGACACAGGCCGCATCGTCCGGACGGAGCAGACGCCGGTCACCACCCTGTTTGTCCACGGGGACGGGTCCCGGAAATCGGTGACCAACCGGGCGCACCTGCTGCCCTTCCGGCCGGAACAAATGCCGGAGCGGTTCACGGGAGCGAAGGCGCTGATCCTGGGATCCCTGTTCCGGGCGCCCTTTGACGATCCGGAGGCGGTGTATTCCGTTGTGAAAACCGCGAAGGAAGCCGGGGAGGCGGTGTTCGCGGATACGAAGCTGCCGAACTTCAAACCCCTGCAGCTGAATGACCTGAAGGAATCACTGCCGTATATCGACTGCATCACGCCCAACGAGGACGAGGCGAAATACTTCACCGGGCAGGAGACACCGGAGAAAATGGCGGACGTTTTCCTCGCAGCCGGGGTGAAGAGCGTGATCATCAAGCTGGGTCCCGAAGGATGCTGCTGGAAAAATACAGCGGGCGAAAGCCTGCAGCTGCCCGGGCTTCCGGTGAAGGCAGTGGACGCCACCGGAGCGGGAGACAACTTCCTGGCGGGATTCGTATCGGAAATCCTGCGGGGAAAGACCGCCGCGGAAGCATTGCGCTTCGCCAATGCCTGCGGTGCGCTGTGCACGACGCGGACCGGCGCCGCCGCGGCGCTGCAAAGCCGCGGACAGGTGCTGGAATGGATGAAAACTTTTGAGAGAGAATAAACCGGATTATTCGGACAGGCGGCGTTCGAAGCGGTCCTTGCGGGTGTCGCTGGGGACCGCGGTGGGATAGGTGCCGGTGAAGCAGGCGTGGCAGTAGATCTCCGGCCCGGCCAGGGCACGGAGGTCTTCTACCGGCAGGTATCCCAGGGAATCCGCCCCGATGATCCCCGCGATCTCCTCCACGGTGTGGCGGCAGGCGATCAGGTGCTCCTGGGAATCGATATCCGTGCCGTAATAGCAGGGATGCAGGAAGGGCGGCGAGGAGATCCGCATATGGATTTCCTTGGCGCCGGCTTCCCGCAGCAGGGAAACAATCCGGCCGCTGGTGGTGCCGCGGACAATGGAATCGTCGATGAGGACGATTCTTTTTTCACGGACTGCGTCTTCAATGGCGGACAGCTTGATCTTGACCTGGTCCAGCCGGTGGTCCGGCGCGATGAAGGTCCGGCCGATATACTTGTTTTTGATCAGGCCGATGCCGTAGGGGATGCCGGAGGCGCGGCTGTAGCCCAGGGCCGCGTCCAGGCCGGAATCCGGCACGCCGATCACCAGGTCCGCCTCGACGGGGTGCGCCTTGGCCAGGCATTCGCCGGCGCGGATGCGGGCGGTATGGACGGAGATCCCGTCCAGCACGGAATCCGGCCGGGCGAAATAAATGTATTCAAAGATGCAGTGGCGGGGCTGCTCCTTCCCGCAGTGCTCCCTGCGGGACTGGACGCCGGCCTTGCTGAAGATCAGGATTTCACCGGGCTCCACGTCCCGGATCATTTTCGCGCCCACCGCGTGCAGGGCGCAGCTTTCGGAGGCGACAATATAGGTTCCGTCCGCCGTCTGCCCGTAGCACAGGGGACGGAAGCCGTGGGGATCCCGGGCGCAGATCAGCTTCTGGGGAGACATGAGCACCAGGGAATAGGCGCCTTCCAGCCGGTTCATCGCCCGGCTCAGCGCTTCCTCGATGGAGGGCGCGTGCAGCCGCTCCTGGGTGACGATATAGGCGATGGTTTCCGTATCGCTGGAGGTATGGAAGATGGCGCCGTTCATTTCCAGGGCGGAGCGCAGTTCCGCGGCGTTGGAAAGGTTGCCGTTATGGGCCAGGGCCATGTGGCCTTTCTGGTGGTTCACCTCGATGGGCTGGCAGTTGTTCCGGTTGGTTCCGCCGGTGGTGCCGTAGCGGGTATGGCCCACGGCCATGGTTCCCTTCGGGAAGGACCGCAGGATATCTGCGCTGAAGACATCGCCCACCAGGCCGATATCCTTGTGGGAGACGAAAACGCCGTCGTCGTTGACCACGATGCCGCAGCTTTCCTGGCCCCGGTGCTGCAGGGCATACAGGCCGAAATACACCAGGGACAGCCACGATGCCGCAGCTTTCCTGGCCCCGGTGCTGCAGGGCATACAGGCCGAAATACACCAGGCCGGCCACATCCTCCGGCTCCCCGGCCAGTACGCCGAAGACGCCGCATTCCTCATGGATACTCATTCTGTCACCGCCAATCCTCATCAATTGGAAAAACAAAAAAAGACAGGGAATCCGCAGGACTCCCTTGTCCGGGAAGAATGTAGCATGGTTCGGGCCGGATGTCAACCCACAGGATTTCCGGCGGGGGATATCGAATGATATATCAGAACATCCGCGGGAGGGAAAGGCAATGCCCTGGTACTGGATCCTGATCATTCTGTCCGCCATTTTCGGGCCCTTTGAGGCGCTGCATGCCCTGAACAAGGCACGGCAGAAGCGGGAAGAAGCGGAGCGGAAAAGAAAAGAAGAAGCGGAGGAGGAGAAACCGTGACAGGGAACCCGGAAAGCCTCCGGCGCCTGCAGGAGATCCTTCAAAAGTCCCGGCGGATCGTCTTTTTCGGCGGCGCCGGCGTATCCACCGCCAGCGGGATTCCGGATTTCCGGTCCGCGGACGGGCTTTACGCGGAGAAGGAGGCCGGCCTGGATCCGGAAATGATCCTGAGCAAAAGCTTTTTTTACCTCCAGCCGGAGAAGTTCTTCGATTTTTACCGGAAGCATCTGCTGCATCCGGATGCCCGGCCCAACGCGGCACACCGGTACCTGTACCGGCTGGAGCAGGAGGACCGGCTCCGGGGAATCGTGACCCAGAATATTGACGGCCTGCACAGGGCCGCCGGCAATATCCGGGTGTATGAGCTGCACGGGAATGTGCACAGGAATACCTGCATGGAATGCGGCGCGTCCTATCCGATGGAAACCATCCTGCGGTCGGAAGGGATTCCCCGCTGTGAGTGCGGCGGGGTGATCAAACCGGATGTGGTGCTGTACGGCGAGCCGCTGGAGAAGTATGTGTGCATCGGCGCGCGACGGGAGATCACGAACGCGGATACCCTGATCGTAGCGGGCACCTCCCTGCAGGTGGAGCCTGCGGCTTCCTTCCTGGAGGACTTCCGGGGAAAACACCTGGTGATCATCAACCGGGACGAAACCCCGGCAGATACCGGGGCGGAGCTGGTGCTTCACGGAGATGTGGCGGAAATCTTTGCCCGGCTTGAAGAAACATGAGAACGGTTGGAAAAAACAGGAAGTTTATGATATGATGCTCCAGAAAAAGAAAAAAACAGAGCGGGGGAATGGGTTTGGATATTGATATCCTGCTGGCTTTGCAGAATTTCCGGAACGGGATCGGCGGAGGATTGGCTGAGTTTTTCTCCAAGATGACTTTCTTCGGCGAAGTCGCGACGGTGCCGGTGATCCTGGCCATCATTTACTGGTGCATCAACAAGACCTATGGCACATACCTGATGATGGGCTGGGGTGGTGTCCGCATCGCCAACGGACTGCTGAAGGTGACCGCCTGCGCGTACCGTCCCTGGATCCGGGATGCCCGGGTGGTTCCCTACGGCAATGCCATTACCACCGCCACGGGCTATTCGTTCCCCAGCGGACACACGATGAACGCCGCCACGATCTTCGGCGGCGGGGTGGTTTACAACCGTTTCCCGCGGTTCCTGCGGATCGCCATGTTCCTGCTGGTGCTCAGTGTCGCCTTCAGCCGGGTTTACCTGGGGGTACATACGCCCCAGGACGTGCTGGTGGGTATGGGTACCGGCCTGCTGGTCATGTGGCTGACGCTGAAGCTGCTGCGGTGGGTGGAAAAGCATCCGGAGAAGGACTGGTGGGTGGTCGGCATCGGCCTGCTGCTGGCGGCCGGCACCGCGGTGTATGCGGCGCTGAAACCCTATCCCGTGGATTACGACGCGGATGGGAAGCTGCTGGTGGACGGCGCGAAGATGGCCAATGACACCTTCAAGAGCGTGGGCTGGACCTCAGCGATCCTGGTAGGCTGGGTCCTGGAGCGGCGGTATGTGAAATTCACCACGGATGGCCTGACCATGACCCAGCGGGCAGCCCGTCTGGTGGTGGGTCTCATCGGCTATTACGTTGTTTCCCTGATTGTCTGCCCTCTGCTGAAGGGATGGATTCCCGGGATGGCCGGGACGATCATCACCTGCTTCCTGCAGATGTTCTTTATCTCCTTCATTTTCCCCTGGTGCATGAAGTTCCTGGACAGGAAAATCCCGGCCGTAAAGATTGAAAAACTGTGATCCGGTCTGACTGACCACTAAAAAACGGGCGCTGTGTGCGCCCGTTTTTTCAGTCAAGGGGTTCATCCTCCCGGCGGAGGAAGACCAGCCCGTACCCGGCCAGCCAGGGGCCGTTGTGGCAGCCGCTGACGGGGGACATGATCACGTCTTCATGATTGGTGTGGAAGTTAACCTGGTCTTCCTTTTCCTTCAGCTCCTCCAGCAGGGAGGGCCCGGTGTAGATATGCCAGAGCAGGTAATCCTCCGGGGCACGGTCCCCGATGATCTCCTGTACGATTTCGATCACGCGGGAAAGGGCCTTCTTCTGTGTGCGGACATTCTCCCTGGCCTCGCATACGCCGTCGGGGGAGAAGTGAAGCACCGGGCAGATCTGCAGCATTTTGCCGATATAGGCTTTGCCGCCCTTCAGCCGGCCATTGTAGATCAGGTAATCCAGCCGCCCGTCCACGCCGATAAACAGCTGGTGCTGCATGCTCCAGGCAGTCTCCTTCAGGATTTCTTCGGCGGAAAGGCCCTTTTCGGCAAGGCGCGCGGCCTGGACTGCCAGGTAGCCTTCGTTGAAGCAGGTGATCTTTGTGTCCACCACGTGCACCTTCAACTTTGCCGCGTAGTCTTCACCCACCAGGCGGATCTTGTTGAAGGTGCCGCCCAGATAGGAGGACAGGGCATAGACGATGACTTCGTCATATCCGTCCGCAATGGCCCTGTCAAAGGCAGCGGCGATCTCTTCCGCGTCCGGCATGGCGGTGTGCGGAAGGTGATTCTTCGGATCCTCAATGGTCTCCAGCTGGCGGTAGAACTCCACGGGATCCAGCTCCGGCCCTTCCCGGTATTCCTTTCCGTTAAACAGCACGTGCACCCGGATGATTTCGATCCCCAGGCTGTGATACCGTTCCGGCGCGTATTCGATGCAGCCTGTGGAGGTGCACATGATTTTGATCTTACCCATTTTCCCCATCCCCCAAACTACCAATAATTCCCAGGACTATTATAGGAAACCGGCCGGACCTGTCAAGGACAGGAAGCCGGCAATACAATGAAAAAACGTGCGGATGGCGGGACTCGAACCCGCACGCCGGTGAGGGCAGGGGATTTTAAGTCCCCGGTGTCTGCCATTCCACCACATCCGCACGATGCAGCAAGTATATCACCCGACGGAAAGCAGCGTCAAGGTTTAACAGAATTTGGTAATAAACCGGAAAATGTCCTTGTGCGAACGAACAAAAGATGATATGATGGATTTTGAGCAAAACAATTCCTATAATATGCTGACTTTGTTCAGATCCACCAGGAGGATTGAGCCCCATGGCGCGTAAACGCATCGCCGTTCTAGTGGCAAGTATAGACCGTGAATACCAGCAGGATTTCGCATCCGGGCTTGTTTCAGCGGGCGTGCAGAACGACGTGGATATCTGTATCTTCAACAGCCAGGGCCATATGAACGTGGCGATTTCCACCAACAGCGAAGTCGGCGAAAGTATGATCTATGACCTGCCGGACCTGGATGAGTTCGACGGCGTAATTTCCATGCTCGCAACCATGGGCAACGACGTGGCCTACCATAAGGTGCTGGAAGTGCTCGCTCCCCTGAAGGAGAGCGGCAAGCCGCATGTATCCATTGACGTGCCGCAGGAAGGCGCCGCCTGCATCATGTTTGACGACGCCATCAGCGTCAGCGAGCTGACGGAGCACCTGATCACGGAGCACGGCGTGCGCCGTATAGCCTTCATCAGCGGGCCCAGCAATTCCCCGGTCTCGAGGGCGCGCCTGGAAGCCTGCCGGGAAGTGATGCGGAAACATAACCTGGACCTGGATGACCGGATGGTTTTCGACGGTGAATGGACCCGGGTCGGCGGCCGGAAGGCGGCCGAAGCCATCCTGGACAGCGGCGGGGAAATCCCGGACGCGGTGCTCTGCGCCAACGACGATATGGCCCTGAGCGTGATTGAATGCTTTAACGAGCACGGAATCCGGGTGCCGCGGGATGTGGCTGTGACCGGCTTCGACGCCCTGCGGGAGGCCGTGATGCGCGGCCTGACCACCATCTGCCGCCCGATTGACCGCTCCGCCCGGAAAGCCATCGAAATCCTCTGCAAATGGATCGACGGGACTCCGCCTGAAAAGAGTGAATACCTGCTTTCAACCATCCCGATCTACGGCGAGAGCTGCGGCTGCAGCCAGAATCTTGAACATATGAACGACAAGCTGCGTGCCCTGGGCACGGAGCGCTGGAATATGGAAACCATCCTGACCCGGGTCAGCATGTTCTCCAGCACGCTGGCGGGCGTCGGCGACGAAGCGGAAGCCGGAGAGAAGATCCGCGAATTTGTGGAGAGCTGGGGCATCCGGGAACTGTACCTGTGCGTGGATCCGTCCATCTGCCGGGAAACAGCGGAGGCGGCCCGGGAAGGCGAACTGTATCCGCCGGAGATGCTGCTGCTCTACGGAACCCGGAACGGCAGGGAATACAAGCCCGCGCTCTTTGACCGGCGGGACCTGGTTCCCGCCCTGCAGGAGATGCGGAAGAATACCTCCTGCCTGGTGTTCTGCCCGCTGTACTACCGGAACCGGAACTTCGGATACGTGGTGATGGAGCTGGGCAGCGGAACCGGCGCGGCGCTTTACTCCGTGCTGATGCTGCTTAACGGCGCCCTGATCTCCCTGTTCCTCCAGACGAATATCAAGAACTACGCCGCCACCATTGAAAACATGGCTGTGCATGATATCATGACCGGCATGCTGAACCGCCGCGGCTATATGGAACAGGCACCGCTGGTGCTGGACCAGGCGCGGAAGGCCGGAAAAAGCTTCACCATCATCAGTATGGATATGGACCATATGAAGCGGATCAACGATACCTACGGCCACCTGAAGGGCGACGAGGCCATCTGCCGGATGGGCAGGTGCCTGGAGGTGCTGGAGAAGCACGGAATCACGCCGGTGCATATCAGCGGCGACGAGTTCCAGGCCTTTGGCATCCAGAATTCCCCGGAAGAAGCAAAAGAGCTGATCCCGGTGATCCGTGAATCCCTGGACCGGATGAACCGGGAGGATCCGTGGATCAGCGACATCAGCGCAAGTATCGGTGTCTATTCCGCCGTTCCCGGTGAAGAGAACGGGTTGGATGAGTATATGACCAAGGCGGACCGCGAAATGTACGCGGACAAGGCCCGCAGGAAACAGGGGCGGAACTGAGAAGCGGATTACTCCTCTTCGCCCAGGTCCTCGGTCATCTGGACGAGCCTGGCAAACACAGCGTCCGCCACGTCATCGTCCGGCACATTGTAAACGTCATTTCCGTTCTCATCCTGGTCAATCTTCAGGATAAAAACTTCAAGGTCTTCTTCCTCGCTCTCCGGATCGCAGAGGGCGAGGTAACTTTCGCCTTCATACTCCAGGGTTGCCAGGTGTTCAAAGACGGTGGTTTCACCGTTTTCGTCCACCAGTTCCACCAGATTGTCTTCCTCTTCGGGATCGAAGGTGTTGTTCAGTTCATCAGACATGGTTCATTTCTCCTTTACTGTTGATTCGGGTGTTCCTGCAGCCACTGTTCCAGGATGATTGCAGCGGCGACTTTGTCCACTTTGCCTTTGCGCGCCTGGCGGGAAAGCCCGTCCTCCAGCAGCGCGTCTTCCGCGGTGACGGTGGTCAGCCGTTCATCCTGGAAGAAGACGGTGAGCCCAGCCTTTTCCAGCTGCGCGCACAGGTCGCGGACCTTCTTCGCCTGGAAGCCTTCCGTCCCGTCCATGTTCAGCGGCAGGCCGGAAACCACCAGCTCCGTTTCATACCGGTCGCAGATTTCCTTAATCTTCCGGGTGTCCGGCCCCCAGCCGACGCGGGTGATCACCTCCACGGGGGAGGCGATGGTCCGTGTGGGATCGGTTACGGCGACGCCGATGCGGACATCACCGATATCCAGGGCTACAATTCTCTCGTTCACGCGATTTCCTCTGAAAAGGGCAGCCTCCGGGTTTCCGGAGGCTGCGTTCATGCATTAATCCTGGCTGTTGCGCCGCGGGGGACGACGGAAACCGCCGTCGTTGTGACGCGGAGCTTCGCTGTAGGTGATATCGTTGCGGACCAGGTTGATCCGGCCCTGGGCGTCGATCTCATTGACCTTGACTTCCAGTTCGTCGCCGATGTTCACAACATCTTCCACCTTCTCAACCCGCTTGGTGTCCAGCTTGGAGATGTGGATCATACCGTCCTTGCCGGGGGCCAGTTCCACGAAGGCGCCGAAGTTCATGATACGGACCACCTTGCCGGTGAACACATCGCCGACTTCGATGTCCTTGGCAATGCCTTCGATGATCTTCCGGGCCTTGTCCGCCGCTTCCTGATCGGGCGTGGAGATGAACACGCGGCCGTCGTCCTCGATATCGATCTTGACGCCGGTCTCGGCAATGATCTTGTTGATCATCTTTCCGCCGGGTCCGATGACTTCGCGGATCTTCTCCGGATTGATGGTGAAGCGGATGATCTTCGGCGCGTAGGGGCTCAGTTCCGCACGGGGCTGTCCCAGCGTATCCAGCATGATCTTCAGGATGTGCAGGCGGCCTTCCAGCGCCTGGCGCAGCGCCTGCTGCAGGATGGCGCGGTTGATACCGGCAATCTTGATATCCATCTGCAGGGCGGTGATACCGTTCATGGAACCGGCAACCTTGAAGTCCATGTCGCCCAGGAAGTCTTCCAGGCCCTGGATGTCGGTCAGGACGGCCAGCTTGCCGGTTTCCTTGTCCGTGATCAGGCCCATGGCCACGCCGGCAACGGGAGCGGTGATCGGAACGCCGGCATCCATCAGGCTCAGGGTGGAGCCGCAGACGGAAGCCATGGAGGAGGAACCGTTGGAGGACAGGATTTCGCTCACCAGGCGCAGGGCGTAGGGGAACTTCTCCTCATCGGGAATGACGGGCAGCAGCGCGCGCTCCGCCAGGGCACCGTGGCCGATTTCGCGGCGGCCGGGGCTCTTCATGCGGCCGGCTTCACCGGTGGCGTACGGCGGCATATTGTAGTGATGGATGTAGCGCTTGAAGTCCTCATTGCTGAGGCCGTCCAGCGTCTGGCCTTCGCTGACGGTGCCCAGGGTGGTCACGGTCAGGGCCTGGGTCTGTCCGCGGGTGAAGATCGCGCTGCCGTGGGTGCGGGGCAGGACGCCGACATCGCACCAGATGGGGCGGATTTCGGTGACCTTGCGGCCGTCGGGACGGATGCCTTCATTCAGGATCTTGGCGCGCATGACTTCCTTGTTCAGGTAGTACAGGGCGTCCTCGATCTCGCTTTCACGCTCGGGGAACCGCTCCGCCAGGGCGGCAAGCGTTTCTTCCTTGGTCTGGGCTTCACGATCCTGCCGTTCCTTGCGGTCGAAGGTCTCGAAGGTCCAGACGCACTTGTCGTACGCGAATTCACGCACGGCGGCCTTGATATCGTCGCCGGTGGTGATCAGCGGAACAACTTTCTTTTCCTTGCCGATTTCGGCAATGATTTCCTTCTGGAAGGCAACCAGCTTCTTGATCTCCTCATGGCCGAAGAGAATCGCGTCCAGCATGGTGTCTTCAGACAGTTCCTTCGCGCCGGCTTCCACCATCATGATGGCTTCTTCCGTACCGGCGACATAGAGGCTCAGGTCGCTCGCTGCGCGCTGCTCCTCATCGGGGCAGATGACGAACTTGCCGTCCACCCGGCCGACCAGCACGGCGCCGGTGGGTCCGTTCCACGGAATATCGCTGACAGCCAGGGCGATGGAGGAACCGATCATGGCCGGGATTTCCGGCGGGCAGTCCTGCTCCACGCTCAGGATCGTGACGACGACCTGGACGTCATTGCGCATTCCCTTGTCAAACAGGGGACGCAGGGGACGGTCGATCAGGCGGCAGGTCAGGGTCGCCTTCTCCGAGGGGCGGCCTTCACGCTTGATGAAACCGCCGGGGATCTTGCCGACGGAATACTGCTTTTCCTCCACATCCACCGCCAGGGGGAAGAAATCCACGCCGTCGCGGGGGGAGGGAGCCATCGTGGCGTTCACCATGACGACGGTATCGCCGTGGTGGACCCACACAGAACCGTTCGCCTGCTCACAGTAACGCCCGAATTCCAGCGTCAGGGGCTTGCCGGCGAAGTCCATGGTGTACAACTTGTGTTCCATACATTCACTCCTCTTCTGCGGAGTCTCGCTCTCCGCTGTGTTTCACCGGAGTGCCGTATGCTATCATATGAAAACCCCGCAGGGATTTTCAAGGGATAACATACGATACTCCGTTCAGAATGTTTAAAACCGCCGGGTGATAAAACATCATCCGGCGGCTTTAAAAGCTACTTGGGTAACCGGGATGCCGGAGAACTTACTTGCGCAGATTCAGCCGGGCAATCAGCGTACGATAGCGCTCGATATCCGTCTTCTTCAGGTACTCCAGCATGTTGCGGCGACGACCGACCATCAGCAGCAGACCGCGGTTGGAATGGTGGTCATTCTTGTTCAGCTTCAGGTGCTCGTTCAGGTGGTTGATTCTCTCGGTCAGCAGAGCGATCTGCACTTCGGGAGAACCGGTGTCGCCTTCGTGCTGCGCATAGGCGGCAATGATCTCGGCCTTGGTCATGGGGTATTCCTCCTCTTATTTCCGCTTTTCGCGGTATTCAGCCCGACAATCGCCGTGAACTCAGCGGAGCGTCGGAGATTCGGCAGCCTGAGTCAACGGTTCATTCGTGAGCCGAAGGGTATTGTACCAAAATCGGAGGAATTTGTAAACCATTTCTTTTTCCCGTGATTACAGCTGGAAGAGGCGGACGCCGGTTTCGCCGTCATACTCCTCCACCATCACGGAGACCACTTCCGTATGGCTGGTGGGAATGTTCTTGCCGACGTAGTCCGGCCGGATCGGCAGCTCCCGGTGGCCGCGGTCGATCAGGACCGCCAGCTGGATATTCTTCGGCCGGCCGTAGTGGAAGACCGCCTCGATGGCGGCGCGTACCGTGCGCCCGGTATAGATCACGTCATCCACGAGGATCACGGTCTTGCCGGTGATATCGCAGGGTATTTCGCTTTTGCCTTCTGCCGGCGCGTTGCCCAACTCGGTCAGGTCGTCCCGGTAAAGGGAGATGTCGATGCTCCCCACCGGGACTTCCTTTCCTTCAAAGCGGGAGATATTCTCCTGCAGCATGGCGGCCAGCGGCATGCCCCGCCGGTGGATTCCCAGCAGCACCAGGTCGGATACGCCGCTGTTCTTCTCAATAATCTCATGGGTGATGCGGGTCATGCTCCGGCGCACGGCCGCTTCGTCCATGATTTCAGATTTCAGTTTCATTTCTGGCTCTTTTTCAGGTCTTTCTTGTCGAACAGCATGAACATCACGTTGACCAGCATGCCCAGGATCAGGGCGACAGCGATGGCGGTCAGCGTCACGGAGCCGATCTTCAGGGCCATGCCGCCGATACCGGCGATCAGGATCACGGAAGCGGTGAACAGGTTCCGGTTGTCGTTCAGGTCCACGGGCTGGAGCATCTTCAGACCGGAGACGGCGATGAAGCCGTACAGGGTGATGCAGACGCCGCCCATGACGCTGTTCGGGATCGTGCTCAGGAAGGTGACGAAGGGCCCGATGAAGCTGAAGCCAATGGCCATCAGCGCGGTCACCAGGATGGTCAGCACGGAAGCGTTGCCGGTGATGGCGACGCAGCCGACGGATTCACCGTAGGTGGTGTTCGGGCAGCCGCCGAAGAACGCGCCGGCAATGGAGCCGACACCGTCGCCCAGCAGGGTGTTGTGCAGGCCGGGCTCTTCAAGCAGGTCCTGGCCGATGATGGAGGACAGGTTCTTGTGGTCCGCAATGTGCTCCGCGAAGACGACGAACGCCACGGGAATGTAGGCCACCGCCAGGGTCGCGATATATTCGAGGCTGACTTCCTTGAAGCCCTTGAAGCCGTCAACGAAGGTGAAATCAGGAACCCACTTCATGTTTTCGAAAGCTGCCAGGTTGATGACCTTCAGCTCTTCGTTTCCGGTCCATCTGCCGATCAGGGTGAACAGGACCGCTACCAGGTAACCGACGACAATACCGATGATGAAGGGGATCAGCTTCATGATCTTCTTGCCGCGGATGGAGCAGTAGATGACGGTGAGCAGGGTCACCATCG
>LXOW01230634.1_pt2 | contig 13818 bp, 10 predicted proteins | sample 1368591 | NCBI WGS metagenome assembly LXOW01 (sample SAMN04884650, study PRJNA319009) | bovine gut metagenome | isolation source: Cow rumen | host: Bos taurus | place: Italy: Legnaro (PD) | collected 2014-07-09
GTCTTCACATAATTCGTGTCAACCCCATGAACGACAGACCTGTTCAAAAAGGCCTTTGCCTTTGTAAGCAGGTTACCATTATCGCTTTCTGTCTGCGCCGCACCAATACCGGCAACCATCAACAGAAAAAGACAGACAACGATTTTCTTGTTCATCGTTTGCAAAGATACACATTATTTTTTAATTTCCGCATAAAAGGGCAAAAAAAGGGCTAATAAAGGCCCGAAACGGTTTTGGAGAGCGTTTCACTGGTTTTCTAAGGCAGCCGTCGGCGTGAACCGCTACTATCTCAGCCAGTATTTCACCAGTCAGGGCACAAGCTACTATGAATACATCCACGACCTTCGCATCGGTCACTTCATAGCCCGCTACCGCGAGCTTGCCGCTGCACATGAGCCCATCGTCGCCCAGCAGCTGGCCCGGGAGAGCGGCTATCACAGCTACAGCACTTTCAGCACTGCCTTCAAGCGGCGCATGCACAAGAGCGTCACTGCGTGGATGAGTGAAGAGTGAAGAGTGGAGGGTGGAGAGTGAAGGGTGGAGAGTGAAGAGTGGGGTTTGTCGTTTGGTGTTTACTTTCTGCCGAAGTCGGCAGGAACTTCGCCCCATTTCGACGTTTCCCACTTGATGATGGGATTGCGGAAAGTGTGGGTGCGTAGCCAGTTCTCGGCGCGCTGGATAATCTGGTAGAGCTGCTCTGTCTCTGGGGTGCGCTCTAACTTGGTCTTGCACTGGCGCTTGTTCACCCAGAGAATGGCATTATACGAATCCGAGTAGATGGTCTTGTCGTGCAGTCCTTGCTGTTGCATCAACGCCAAAGCGTGCACAATAGCCAGGAATTCGCCAATGTTGTTCGTACCCTTTACGGGCCCAAAGTGGAATACACGGGCTCCTGTTGCCAAATCAATGGCCTGATACTCCATAGGCCCGGGATTGCCGCTACAAGCCGCATCCACGGCCCACGCGTCTGCCCTTACCTCCATGGGCAGGGGCAGCACCGTGTCGTGTCTATAGTCTGGAGGGTTCTGCATATTACATGCGCTCGGGAACCTCGATGCCGAGGAGGCCCATGCCGTTCTTGATAATCTTGGCGACGTTCTTGGCAATCATCAGGCGCACGGCCTTCTTCTGCTCGTCGGGCTCGTTGAGGATGCTGAAGTCGTGGTAGAACTGGTTGAACACCTTCGTCAGTTCGTAGCAGTAGTTGGCAATGCCAGAGGGAGAATAGTCCTTACCGGCCTGCTCTACAGCAGCGCCAAACTCAGACATCTTCTGGATGAGCTCAATCTCTTTAGAGGTGAGAGGTGAGAGGTTAGAGGTGAGAGAATAGTTCGTTCCCTCGGCCTTGCGGAGAATTGAGCGGATACGGGCGTAGGTGTACTGGATGAAAGGACCGGTGTTGCCGTTGAAGTCGATGCTCTCCTCGGGGTTGAACAGCATGTTTTTGCGTGCGTCCACCTTCAGGATGAAGTACTTCAGGGCACCCATACCCACGATACGGGCAATCTCGCGGCGCTCCTCTTCGGTCATATCGTCAAACTTACCCAGTTCCATTGAGGTCTTGTAGGCATCCTCTACCATCAGCTCCATCAGGTCGTCGGCATCTACCACCGTTCCCTCACGGCTCTTCATCTTACCGTTGGGCAGTTCCACCATACCATAAGAGAAGTGAACCAGTTCCTTACCCCACTTGAAGCCCAGACGATCCAACAGGATGGAAAGCACCTGGAAATGGTAGTTCTGCTCGTTGCCAACGACATAGATCATCTTGTCAATGGGATAGTCCTTGAAACGCATCTCGGCAGTACCGATGTCCTGCGTCATATATACAGATGTGCCGTCGCTACGCAGCAGCAGTTTCTGGTCCAGACCTTCGTTGGTCAGGTCAGCCCATACAGAGTTGTCCTCGTGGCGCTCAAAGAGACCCTTGGCGAGTCCCTCTTCCACCTTGGCTTTACCCTTCAGGTAAGTCTGACTCTCGTAATATATCTTGTCGAAGGAAACGCCCATCTTCTTGTAGGTCTCGTCGAAACCGGCATACACCCAGTTGTTCATCTTCTCCCACAGGGCGCGCACCTCAGGGTCGTTCTGCTCCCATTTCACCAGCATCTCGTGAGCCTCCTTGATGAGCGGAGCCTCCTGCTTGGCCTTTTCTTCGTCCATGCCCTGAGCCACGAGTTCCTTTATCTCCTCGCGGTAGTGCTTGTCGAAGGCTACATAGTAGTCACCAATCAGGTGGTCGCCCTTCTTGCCAGATGATTCGGGAGTCTCGCCGTTGCCGTACTTCAGCCAAGCCAGCATCGACTTACAGATATGAATACCGCGGTCGTTCACGATGTTCGTCTTCACCACCTTGTTGCCGTTGGCCTCCATAATCTGAGCCAGCGACCAACCCAGCAGGTTGTTGCGCACATGACCCAAGTGCAGGGGCTTGTTGGTGTTGGGGGAAGAATATTCAATCATCACGAGGGGAGAATCCTCGTCCGCTTTCTTCATGCCGAAGCGGTCGTCCTGATCCATAGCCTGCAGCAATGAGAGCCATGCCCCTTCACCAATGCTCAGATTCAAGAATCCCTTGACGACGTTAAACTTACTGATAGCGGTACAGTTGGCAACCAGATACTCGCCAATCTCCTGTGCCGTCTGCTCAGGGCTCTTCTTAGCCGCCTTAACGAACGGGAAAACCACTAATGTCAAGTTACCCTCAAACTCACTTCTTGTCTTCTGCAACTGCAGCATTTTTTCGTTGGCGTCCATGCCATAGAGTGCCTTCACGGCCTCACCTGCTGCCTTGCTAATCAATGCTTCAATATTCATATCTTTCCAATTTTGGGCGCAAAATTACCAAAAAAAAATGAGCTGACCAAATGTCAGCCCACCTTTTTTATTCGTACGCGTTATTGCAACGGCGTCAACGGATAGACGATATTCACGATGAAGATATTTGCGGCGAGGATGATGATGTTCATCAACAGACCGATACGCAGGAAGTCGCTGAAACGGTATCCGCCAGGGCCATAAACCAGCATGTGAGTGGGTGAACCGATGGGCGTGGCGAAACTGCTGCTCACACTGATCATCAGGGCAATGAGGAAGGTGTAAGGTTCGTACCCCAGCTTCTCGGCAGCCTGATACATGATGGGGAAGAACATTGCTCCCGCTGCCGTGTTTGAGATGAATTCCGTGATAAACGTTCCCACAAAACAAACGGCCGTCATCACGATAATCGGATTGGTGCCGCAGACGTCGAGGATACCTGTGGCCAACTGTTCGGCAATACCCGTCTTCTGGATAGCCAGTCCGAGAGAGATACTGCCCGCAAACACCATGATGATTTCCCAGTTGATAGCCTTCATGGCCTGGTCCAAGTTGCAACAGCGGCACAGCAACATGGCGGCAGCAGCAAGGAAGGCACATTGCAACAGGGGCAGGACACCCAGTGCCGACAATGTCACCATTGCTATCATGATAACCGTCGAGACGAGTGTTCCTACACCCATGTTCGGTATGTCATCTGAGTCGAAGAAGTGGAGGTCGTTCTTCAGGGATGAGGTGTCAACCTTGATGTGACTTGGATATACTAACAGCAGCGTATCACCTGCCTGCAATACTACCTTGCGCGGCGCCTCGTTGATGCGACTGCCGCGACGGGCGATTGCGGCAACCATCAGATTGTTGTCCTTCTCGAAAGTTGTCTCGGCGATGCAACGGCCGATGAGACTGCTGCCAAAAGTGACGAATGCCGTGCGTACCTTGCCGTTCATGTCCACCTCGTTTATGGAGAAGACATGATGGTCGGCGGTAACTAACTGGTGGCTCGTGGCCATCTCGTACAGCTCATCTATCTGTCCGGCATACACCAAGTGGTCGCCACCCATTAGGGGTTCATCCTCGGTAACGGGCGACGGAATATCATCGAAATGAAACATCTTTATCAGGCTGCCGCCCTTGATGTGATAAAGCCCGGCCTCTTCCAGTGTCTTGCCGATGAACGGATTGTCCGACGGCACCCGCAACTCGACGGTATAATCGCCCGTCGATTCGAAGTCCGACTCAGGAGCCTTCCTGTCAGGTAACAGCCGCTTCATGGCAATAATCGACAGTACACCCACCGCCAGACAAAACAGTCCGGGAATGGTCGTCGCCAACACGTTCATCGCCGTACCCGTCATATCGGAATAGAGCCCGCTGATAATCAGGTTCGGCGGTGTACCAATCAGCGTACACACACCACCCATACCCGAGGCATAGCTCAGCGGAATCAGCAGCTTCGACGGTGAAATACCCAGTTTCTTCGACCACATCTTCACGATGTTTACAAACATTGCCACCACCGTTGTGTTGCTCAAAAACGAACTCAATCCCGCCACTGGCAGCATCAGTCTCACTACTGCCTTGCCGTAGCTGTCGGGCTGTCCTAACAAGTTGCGCACAATCCATTGCAACACACCCGTATGCGTCAGTCCTGCCACCACGACGAACAATACACCGATGACCACCACCGATGTCGAACTGAACCCCGAGAAGGCCTCTTTTGCGTCGAGCACGCCTGTGACAAACAATATGCCGACCGCACCCATAAACACTACGTCGGTGCGTAACTTTGTAAACAGCAGGATGCTGAACATCCCCAGCACCGTCACAATGGTAATCCAAGCATACAGGCCAAAGCCCAGAAATAAATCTGTTTCCATGATAATCCTTTTATTTTTTAATCGAATATAACTTAGCCACTAACGCACCGCTGATGTTGTGCCAAACGCTGAATACGGCTCCGGGGATGGTGGCTAACGGATAGGCAGCGAAATGCAGTACGGCCAGCGACGAGGCGAGCCCTGAGTTCTGCATGCCCACCTCGATGCTGAGCGCCACATATTTGGGTTTCTGCAGGTGGAGCAGCCGACCCACAATGAAGCCGATAGTCAGTCCGAGCAGGTTATGAATGATGACTACTGCCACCACCATCAGACCTGCTGTCAGCAGTCGATCAGCATTGTGTGATACGACGATGCCTACCACCAGTGCTATTACTGCCGACGAGAACGCGGGCAGATAGGGTGTCACGCGTTTGGTCACCCCGGGCAGGAACCGCTGACAAAGCAGTCCACATATGATAGGCGCAATGACTACATACACGATACTCATGAGCATCCCCATCGTATCTACATCGACCATTGTACCTGCCAACGTCCACACCAGCAGGGGCGTCAGCAACGGAGCCAACAGTGTCGAGGCGGCAGTCATACCCACCGACAGCGCTAGGTCGCCCTTTGCCAAATAGGTGATGACGTTCGACGCCGTGCCACCAGGGCAACAGCCCACCAGAATTACGCCGATGGCCAGTTCCTTTGGCAATGCAAACGCCCACGTCAATCCTATAGCCAGCAGCGGCATCACCGTAAACTGCGTCAGACAACCGATGAGTATATCCTTGGGGCGGCTCAGTACAATCTTAAAATCCTGTGGCGAAAGTGTCAGTCCCATGCCGAACATGATGACACCCAGCATCGGATTGATGGCCCATGTGTCAATCCATACAAACGATGCCGGAACCACCAGTGCCAGTGCTGCCACCAGCAGCACCATTGCTCCCATCCATCGGGCTATGAAATCACATATTTTCTTCATTATTCTTTATACTGTTCGAGTTTGTTCAGACAGTAGCGGCGAACGTCGGCCCAATGGTAGTAGGGTGCGGAATGGGTAGGGATGGGGAGCCTGGCTTCCTGTTCGTTGAGGAGGACCTTGACGAGGACATCCTTGTCCTTGGGACTGCTGCGGTAGAAGATGAACTGTACGTTGGCGCCCATGGGGAAGACGCTGGAGCACCACCAGCCGCGCCTTTCAAGTTCGTTAAGGTTGCCGGTGGAGAGGTCGTAGCCATTAATGCCGATGAGACATACCAGTGGCAGGATGACGGTCTCGTGGCCGAAGCGCAGTTGTGCTCCGGGACGGTCGAGGAGTATGCAGCTGTCAGCGTCGGCAATGAGCTGTCGCAGGAGGTGTCGCTGAGTATAGGGCTGCCGACCGCCATTGAGTTTGCAGGCTCCGTGCTGGATGTACCAGAGGGCGTTGTCAATCTGCCACATGCGGTAGAGCTCTTCGGTCTGAAAGAGGCTTAACAGGAAGGTCTCGGTCTTCATGTGGGTATTGAGGATAAAGAGTCCCATCTTCATGAGGTAGTAGTTGAAGAATGTCTCGTCAACGATTTCCTTGACGATGTCGGGATTCTTGAAGATCATCTCCATCAGACGGCTGTTACCCGTTCGCGGAGCGACGTAGGCGTCGTAGGCCTTGCGAGCTTCGGGGGTCATATAGCCCTTGCGCAACACGGGATCCTGGAAGTTCATATAGTGCTGCGTGCGCTTGGTGGACTCCATGGTGATGAGCAATTGGGGATTAATCTGAGCCAGTTCCATGAGGGCATAGCTCATCGATACCATGCAGCGGGGAACGATGGTGCTACGGGCACTGACATTGGCGGCACCCTCGAACACTTCTGGGAAACGCTCAATCATGCGACGGGCAATCTGGCGGTGCTGCTGGGCTCCGATGTAGGTCAGTTCGCCCCAGCGGTCCTCGGCATCGCCCATGATGGTTTTCATCTCCTGCAACACTTTCTTGCCAGTAGGTGTGAGCTCGTCGACCTTCTCGGCTTGCAGCATCATATTGTAGGGCGTTTCGTAGCCCGTGCGGTTGCTGATGTATCGTGAACCGTGACGACCGTAGTGGGAGATGTAGAACGGCTTCTTGCCTGCTGGTGCAGGAGTCAGATTGTTGGGAATGCTATCGGGATAGATGTCGTAGTTGCACGAGGAATAGGCAGGGTGTTGCCGGATAATCTCCATCACGGGTTGGGCGTGGATAATTGACAATTGATAATTGATAATTGACAATTGGAGGAGGGCAAAGAGTATTGCGAATCGTCTCATAGCGTTATCGTTTTTTTTCGAGTTCATCTTGGCGGGCTTTCTCATAGCGGTAGAGCTTGCGCAGGTAGTAGCGCTTCACATCGTTCCAGTGGTAGTAGGGTGCACAGTCGCTCTTGAAGGGCAGACGGGCTTCGTGGCCGTTGAATATAACCTTGATGAGTGGGTCGTCGTCGTTCTTGTCGCGGCGGTAGTGGATCATCATGATGCTGCCGCCCGGCGGTGCGATGTTGTTGTCGAGCCATCCGAGAGCTTCAAGACTGTCGAGGTTGGCGGTGGCCACGCCGCAATTGTCGAGTTCCATGAGACTGGCCATGGCGAGCATTACGCCCTGATTGGTGTAGCGCAGGTTGAACACGGGGTAGTCGTTCTTCATAATGCTGTCGCCCATGTGCATCATGTTCCACAGCGGTTCACGCTGGATGTAGGGCTGATGACCGCCGTTGAGCGTGCAGTTGCCGTAGCAGATGTAGTTCCAGGCATTCTGTCGGCGCAGGTGGCGTTGCATCTCGTCGGCTTCGAAGAGGTCGTCGAGGGTCATCGTCTTGCCGAGTTCCGTCTGGCGGATATTCTGCGAGAGGATGTAGAGCTGCTGACTCAGTGCCGGTGCGTCAATGTTGGCAACGACGTAGTTCTGGTCGTTGAATAGCGCGCGCATCAGACGGCCTGCCCCGCTGTTGAGGATGGTGAAGCGGTTGTAGCGTTCCATGGCCAGTGAGTCGTCACGCTCGGCAAGGAGGTCTTTGTCCTGTGCGTTGAGCCAGGGTTGGTTTTTGTGCGACGCCTTCACACTGATGCGGTCGGAACGGAAGTGGCGCGCCATCTCTACACCGACCTCGTTGGCCATCTGGATGCAGTGGTTCTGCATGATACTACGGATGTCGACATAGGTGTTGGGGGTGAACATCGTCGGAAACTGCATGACGAGCTGTTGCACCTGTGCGCGCATCATCCTGCCGCCCTCGGCAGTCATCTCGCCCTCACGACCTTTAGCTTCTTGGCGCAACAGGTCGAGGCGGTGCAGAATGTCGCGTCCCAGCTTGGTCAGTTTGCCTTGTTTGTCGGCTTTGGCAAAGATGGTGTACGGCCCCTCGTAATCCTTGGGATTCAACAGATAATGGCCTGTGGCACAGCCGTAGTGATTGACGTAAAACGGTTGTTTGCCTCCAGGCACAGGTGTCTCTCTCTGTCCTTGTATGGTGACAGAGACCAGCACGGCCAAAACGGCCAACAAACATCTCATTCGTAGGTGGTTGTCAGATTTCATAACTGTTATTCGTAATTTGTGTGCAAAGATAGTACAAATCGAATGAAAAACCAAATTTATTTGGATTTTTCTGAGATGTAGTCTATTTTTTCCGAGGGAAAAAGTTACGAATAAGTGAGCAAAGAACCAAAGGAAAACGTTTTTCTTTGTTCTTTCGAGCGAAAGTGCCTTCTCGCGAAGCGAAAAGTTACGAATAAGTGAGTTTTTGATCGCGCTTGACGGTTTTCGCCTGCGACTTCCACTTGAAGTAACCGGCAATGGCGATGGCGACGTAAAGTCCGTAGAGCAAGGCCTTGAAGGGGATGCCCTTATTGATGTAAAGCCCACAGCATACGGCATCGACGACAATCCAAAACAGCCATTGCTCGACGAATTTCCGTGCCAGTGCCCAGAGGGCGACTATCGAGAGGGCGTTGGTGAACGAGTCGAGCACGGGTACGGTAGAATTGGTCCACGTCACTAAGACGTAGTAGGTGGCGCCCCATGCCGCAAAGAAGAACACGATGGCAGGCAGGTACTTATCGCGCGGCATGAAGATGATGGGCAGCGATTCGTGTTTCTTGCGCGTCTTCTTGTATTTCCACACGTAGAAGCCGTAGAGTGCCGCAAAGGTGTAGTAGCACGCCATTCCCGCATCGCCGTAGAGTCCGTGACTCCAGTAGAGCCAGACGTCCAATGCCGGCATCACGACGCCTACCACCCACAGGGCGATATGAGCACGATACTCGAGCCAGATATATATCAGTCCGAGTATCGTGGTAAACAGGTCGAGCCAGTGAGATTGCAAGAATTCTGCCATAATGTTCAACGTTCAATGTTCAATGTTCAACGTTCCTCGCAACGCCACACTCTCAAAGAGAGAATGTTCAATGTTCAATGTTCAACGTTCAAAAGCGTAGCGTAATATTTCCCATCATGGTGAAACCGGCTGCCGGCATATAGCCTATCTGGTAGTAACGGTTGTCGTTGGGGTGTGAACCGCTGAGGATAGCCGAGTAAACCCAACCGCCTGCGACATAATGATGGTCGAAGACGTTGTTCAGCGACAGTCCGACGACAGCCTCCTTGAAGAACGTTGAACGTTGAACATTCTCTCTTTGAGAGTGTGGCGTTGCGAGGAACGTTGAACTTTTCAGCGTATAGCTGATGTTCACGTTCGAAACGCTGAACGACGGCAGTGAGCGGTCCTTGCACTCGGTGTTGTCAAGATACTGGCGCGAAACGAAGTTGGTGTGCCACGTGGCCTGGATGCCGCGCCAGTGGAAGTTGACGAAACCGTTGAGCAGTGTCGATGGCGAGAAGGCCAGCGTCGAGTTGTCGTAGTGGATGGTCTCGAAGTCGCCCCAGTCCACCTGCACCTTCTCATCGAAGTCCTTGATGCGGTTCTTGCTAAAGGCTGCGTTACCCTCGATGGTGAGCCAATTGGTTACATCGACGCCTGCCTGCAATTCCACGCCCAGACGGTAGGAGTCCTTGATGTTCGTGGTTAGGTTCTCACCGATGTCCGACACCTCACCCGTCTGTACAAACTGGTCGGTATAGTTCATGAAATAGCCGTTGATGCCAAAACGCCAATTGTCGGCATTTAGTGTGTACCCTAACTCGTAGTCCGTCAGTTTCTCGGCATTGGGGGCAGGGTAGGAGCCGTTATCCGTAAAATTGTTACGCTCCGGTTCACGATGGCTGATGGCCACGGAACCATAGACGCGATGCGGACCACTATGCCACGAGAATCCTGCTTTCGGATTGAAGAAGTGGTAGTGCTTGTCAATATCCAACATGTGCTTGTAAATGACGCCATTGTCGTCGGTATAATACTTGTCGTTATAGCCACTGGTCTGGAAACCTACGTGGCGGTATTGCACGTCGGCAAAGACTGTCCACTCCTTGTTAATATTATAGGCCGCCTTCAGGAAGATGTTGCCGTCCTGCTTGTGGGCTGGCGAGTCGTAGTACTTGTATCTGCCGTCCTGAAGCAGCAAGTCACTCAGCTCGCTGTTCTCGATGTATGTCAGATATCCGAAGTGGTAGCCGTCGTAGTTCTGCACGGACAGTCCGCCGATGACATCCCAACTGTCGTCCTTGTAGTTGGCATTCCACACGAGACCATAGGTGTGCTGTTCCAGTCCTTTTTTACGCACAAAGTCCATCTTCTTATGCTTCTTGCCATTGCTGTCGATGAAGTTCTCCAGTCCGTATTTTGCCAGTTTGTTCTTGTAGCGGAACTCCTCATAGTAGCCGTAGCCGTAGGTATAGTGCAGCGAGGCCGAAGTGGACCAGTGCTCGTTGATGTCCCAAGCCGCAGACAGGATGTTGTGGTTCTGCCAGAAGTTGTCGGTGGTTTTGTCCCACAGGCTGCCGTCGGCAAACATGTAGCGCTCCGTCTGATAGCTACCGTCAGCATTCCGAACGAAGAGACCGTTCTCGTCAGTAACCAGATTCTCGTAGAGTGAGTTGTATTTGCCCAAACCGACATTACGCAGGTCGTCGTAGCTCTTGATACCCGTTGCTGTGCTGTACGTCCACGAACCGTCGTCGTAGCAGCCATCCATCAGACTGTAGTCGTTGTTACCTGCCGTCACACCGTTCCATGCTTGACCCGTGCGCTCGAAGTTGCCGATATTCTTGTAGCGGATAACTAAATTATCTGATGCCAGATAGGTCAGACCACCGTAGTACGAACCGCTGCGGGCACTGGTGCCGTGCAGATAGCCGTCGGTGCCTGTGGTGTGGTAGGCACCATCCAGGATGAGGTGCTTCCACAGCAGGCCTGTGGAAAGCTTGCCGCCCACGTTGTAGGTGTTCAGCGAACCATACGATGCCGACAGTTCCAATGTGGGCGTCTGTGACGGTGTGGCACTTGCCAGTGCTACGGTACCGCCGAAGGCTCCGTCACCATTGGTTGACGAACCTACGCCGCGCTGTATCTGTGCGGAGCCCAGCAGCGATGCGTAGGAGTTCATGTTAGCCCAGAACACGCACTGGTCTTCCGGTGAATTCAAGGGCACGCCGTCTAGCGTTACGTTGATGCGGGAGTCACCGGCACCGCGAATGCGCATGTGTGTCGTGCCGATGCCCAGTCCACTCTCGCCCCATGCCATCACACCTGGCGTCTGCGAAAACAACATGGGCAGTTCCTGTCCGGTCTTCGAAAAATCGCCTAATTCGGCCTTCTTGATGTTCGTTACGGCAAATGGTGCATTCTTCTGCGCCCGAACGCCTTTCACTACTACCTCCTGCAAATGCTCCACCTCAGTAGAGTCATACAGTGCCTTTGTGTTTTGTGCATTCGCTGCAGCTGTTGCAACAAATGCTGCCATCACTAAAAACTTCTTCATTGTCTTTTTACCTTATTTATTTGTTAATACATTAAATAAGGGGTTGTTTTGTGTTACTCATCATCCCTGCGTCGGCATTGTCCGTATCAGGTTCCGAGGGTATCATCTCAGCCCACACACGTGAGCACCCCTTGATTGCAAGCAATCGAGAACAGGCTGCACCTCAGCATAGAGCCTGCTCTCTGCATTCGGTTTGCACTGTCCTTGAAAATCGGCTGCAAAGGTACACTTATTTTTGAAAAAAAACAAATAAAAGATATGATTTCTTTGTTTTTTCAGAATTTATTTCTACCTTTGCCCACATGGACGCTAACACAAAACAACAAACCGAACAAGCGGGGCGGATGACCATTTGGTCGCTGCTGAAGAATATCCTGCCCTTTGTGCTGCCCTACAGGTGGCTCATCACGCTGACACTGGTGCTGACGCTCGTCGGGTCGCTGATGGCACAGGTGAATGCCGTGGTGTTGGACAAGGCCGTGGATGCCATCAATGCGCTGATACAGACGGAGGGCGGTTTCCAATGGGGCGACGCGGTGAAGATACTGACCATCATCACCATCGTACTGCTGGGCAAGGAGTTTGTGGCCCTGGTGGTCACCTTCTTCCAACGCTATTACGGCGAACAGCTGCGCATCCTCGTCAGCCGCGACCTGTCGCTGAAGGTGGTCGACCGCATTCTGTCGTTCCGCCTGGCATTCTTTACCGGCGAGGGCAACGAGACGGGCAAGCTGCAGTCGCGCATCGACCGCGGTATCATGTCGCTGTCGAACACGGTGAACAATTTCTTCATCGAAATACTGCCGTTGTTTACGAGTGCCATTCTCGCCTTGATACTGATGTTCATGGCGAACGTCTATGTGGGTCTCGTCGCGCTGTTCATTGTCCCCGTGTATTTCTGGGTAACCTACATCCAGGCGTGCCGCATGAAGGGCGGGCGACGTAACATCTTCGGCGGTCATCAGGCCGTGTCGCAGGGCATCCTGAACATCATCGAGAGCATCACCGTCATCAAGTCGTTCAACCGCGAACAAATCGAGGCCGACCGTCAGGCCGCCATCCAGCGCAACATGACGGGTCTGCAGCTCGACACACGCAAGAAGAGCTACTTTTACAACGGCCTGAAGAGTTTCCTCGAACAGATTGGTACCGTACTCATTATTATCCTGACGGCCTACCTCGTGCTGATAGACTATCCGGGCATGACCATCGGTAAGATTATGTACCACGTGATGCTCTTTGCCAACGTCAGCGCGCCCATCCGACAGCTGCACCGCATCTACGACGACATGAACGATGCGCTCATCTATGCCGAGGGGTTCTTTGGCATTCTGGATGCTGACCACGAGGTGGAACCCACAGGCGCACATAAGCCCGCCGAAGTGCACGGAGACTTTGAACTCACTGGCGTCGATTTCACCTACTCAAACGGCACGCAGGCGTTGTTTGACGTGTCGATGCACATCGAGCCGGGCAAGATTACCGCACTGGTAGGACTGAGCGGTGCGGGCAAGAGCACCATTGTCAACTTGTTGGATAAGTTCTACGAACCGCAACGGGGCTCCATCAAGCTCGACGGTGTCGAACTTCGCGAGTGGGACACGCAATGGATGCGCGACAACATCGGACTGGTGCTGCAGAAGAACCATATCTTCGACGGCACCATCGAGGAGAATATCAAATACGGTTTCCCCGAGGCTACCCACGAACAGGTCGTCGAGGCCGCGAAGAAGGCCTCCATCTACGACCAGATCATGCAGTTGCCGCACGGCTTCGACACTGCCGCCCTGCAGCTCAGCGGCGGTCAGCAGCAGCGCGTGGCCATTGCCCGTATGTTCATCAAGAACCCGCCCATCATCTTCCTCGACGAACCCACGGCCTCGCTCGACGCCATTGCCACCGAACAGATCAAGTCCAGCATCGACGCCATCAAGCAGGGCCGCACCGTCATCATCATCTCCCACAACATCGGCCAGATCATCGATGCCGACTACATCTACGTCCTCCAGCAAGGCCGTGTGGTGCAGGCGGGCACTCCCTCGGAGGTCTATCAGCAGGGTGGCGTCTATAAGGACATCTTCGACGCCAGTGCCCGCAGCATGAATGCCGACAAGATAGCCCAGACCATCAAACAATGATTCACTATAACTCATAACAATATCACTATGAAGAAGACTGTTTTTTCCTTGCTGCTCATGGCGCTGATGTGCCTGACGATGACGGCAGCGGACGTACAGGGGCAGCCGCTCCTGAAGACCCATGTGGAGACGGGCGACGTACAGGG
>LXOW01150597.1_pt1 | contig 13814 bp, 16 predicted proteins | sample 1368591 | NCBI WGS metagenome assembly LXOW01 (sample SAMN04884650, study PRJNA319009) | bovine gut metagenome | isolation source: Cow rumen | host: Bos taurus | place: Italy: Legnaro (PD) | collected 2014-07-09
ATTTCAGGGGAAGTTAACATTGACAAGAAAGTGTACTGCGGCACAGGTGCGAAAATAATCAATCAAATCAACATAGGAGAGAATGCCATTATTGGTGCTGGAGCTACTGTAACAAAGGATCTCCCTTCACATTGTACTGCAGTTGGTGTTCCTGCAAAACCTATAAAATACAACAAATGAAAAGAGTGATTATCATTGCGGAAGCGGGAGTGAACCATAATGGTTCTATTGAATTGGCAAAAGAACTCGTTTTAAAAGCAGCTGAAGCCGGTGCTGACTATGTCAAATTTCAAACATTCAAGTCGGAGAAATGTATTGCAATTAATGCAAGAAAAGCTGATTATCAGATAAAGAATACAAATGCAGTAGCCGAGTCCCAATTAGAGATGGTCAAAAAATTGGAATTGAGTGCTGACGAACACAGAGAGCTTGTTAGTTTATGTGACAAAACGGGTATTCGCTTTTTCTCCACTGCTTTTGATTTGGACAGTGTTGATTTCCTCGCAAGTTTGAATATCGGTTTGTGGAAAATCCCCTCTGGCGAAATCACCAACTACCCATATCTCAAGAAAATAGCATCTTATCATCAGCCTGTTATTCTTTCTACAGGGATGAGCACAATGGAAGATATTGAAGCTTGTCTGAAAGTATTGACCGACAATGGTCTCACCAAAGACCAAGTCACTATTCTGCATTGCAACACCGAATATCCAACTCCCTTTGAGGATGTGAACCTTCGGGCGATGCAAACGATCAAAGAGTGCTTCGGCACCCAAGTGGGCTATAGCGATCATACCCGTGGCATCGAGGTGCCCATTGCTGCAGTGGCTCTTGGAGCAACTGTCATTGAAAAGCATTTTACTCTTGACAGAAATATGCCGGGGCCCGACCACAAAGCCTCTTTGGAACCCGATGAACTGAAAGCGATGGTGTCGGCCATCCGCAATATTGAGAAGGCATTGGGAAGTGCTGAAAAGAAGATAAGCGATTCTGAACGAAAGAACATCGCCATTGCCCGCAAGAGCATTGTGGCTGCCACGAATATTAAGAAAGGGGAGGTTCTTACGGAAGAAAACATTACCGTCAAGCGCCCCGGCACTGGCATCTCCCCCATGCGCTGGGAAGAGGTGCTGGGAACCACGGCAGTGCGTGATTTTCAAGAGGATGAATTGATTGTACTATGAGAAAAATCTGTTTCATTACCGGAACCCGCGCCGAATACGGTTTGCTCAGTCGCCTGATGAAGATGGTGCAGGACGATAACAGCACTCAACTGCAGATTATCGCCACCAACATGCATCTTTCGCCCAAGTTCGGGAATACTTATCAGGAGATAGAAAAAGACGGTTTTACCATAGATAAAAAAATCCCCATTCTTGAAGATGGAAAAGACGATGCCAATGCCACGTTGAAATCTATGGCAAAAGCTTTGGCGGGTTTTGCGGATGCTTACGATGAGCTGAAACCGGATATGGTGGTGGTGTTAGGCGACCGTTACGAGATTTTGGCTGCTGCTACAGCAGCACTTATCGAACGTATTCCGATTGCCCACATCCATGGCGGCGAAATTACTGAAGGTGCCTACGATGATGCCATCCGCCACAGTATCACAAAGATGAGTCATTTGCATTTCGCCTCAACTGAGGAGTATAGGAAAAGGATTATTCAGTTGGGTGAACAACCGGATAGGGTTTGGTATGTGGGAGCCATTGGGGTGGAAAACATCAAGAAGTTACCTCTGATGGGCAAGGCTGAAGTAGAGGAGGATGTAAAGTTCAAATTGGATGAGAACACCATTTTGGTAACCTATCATCCAGTCACGCTGGGCACGCATTCCGCAGAGCAAGACATCAATGAGTTTCTTGCCTCCTTGGAAGAACGCAGAGACTTGCGTGTTGTTTTCACGATGCCCAATTCTGATACGGGCGCGCAAGTCATTGCGGATGCCATTGGCGTTTTTGTGGCTCGTAACGGTGATAGGGCAGTGGCTTACAAATCATTAGGCATCAAGCGTTATTTGTCTGTGATGAAATATGTAGGCGCCGTTGTTGGCAACTCTTCAAGTGGACTGGTGGAGGTGCCGTCGTTTGGGATTCCTACATTGAATATTGGCGACAGACAAAAAGGTCGTATTGCGGCAGACAGTGTGTATCATTGTGATACCGACAAGGCTTCCATTCTTCAGGGATTGGATACCATCATATCGCCTTCGTTCAAACAGAAAGCTGCCGCAACACACAATCCATACGATAAGGAAGGTACGGCACAAGCCATTTTTGATGTTATCAGCACCTATCCTTTGGAACAATTAAAACAAAAGCATTTTTACGACATTCCCCGATGAACCCATTAGTTATTATTCCCGCCCGAGGCGGAAGCAAAGGTATTCCATATAAAAACATTAAACCGCTGAACGGCAAGCCCTTGATTTGCTATAGTATAGATGTCGCCCGTCAGTTCACAACGGAAGAAAACATCTGTATCACTACCGATGATGACAAAATCATTGATGTGGTTGAAAACTACGATTTAAAAGTTCCCTTTAAGCGTCCGGCAGAACTGGCAACTGATACTGCATCCAGCAATGACGTCCTGCTACATGCATTGAACTTCTATGAACAACAAGGGAAAAACATCGATGTCATTATTTTGTTACAGCCAACTTCTCCATTTCGGAAAGTCGGTTTTCTGAAAGAGGCGATTGCTTTATTTGATCCATCTATTGACATGGTGGTTTCGGTAAAAGAGTCCTCTGCGAATCCCTACTACAATTGTTTTGAAGAAAATAGCGAAGGATATCTTGCCATTAGCAAGTCAATGGGACATCCGATCATTCGGAGACAGGATGCTCCCAAAGTATGGGAATACAATGGTTCAATATATGTCATTAATCCCCAATCCTTAAAAGAAAAAGGGATGCACCATTTTACAGCCATAAAGAAGTATTCTATGCCAGATAATTATTCTGTAGATATTGACACTCCTTTTGACTGGAAAATTGCCGAACTTTTTTTACAGGAGAATTTGATTGAATTATAAACATTATGAACGAAAAATATATCATTTCATCTCAAGCATCTATCATTCAGGCTCTCTCCGCTCTGAATGAAATCGGGCATGCTGCCCAGACCCTTTTTGTGGAGGACAGCAATAATAAAATGGTGGGCACGCTTACGGATGGAGACATCCGTAGGAGTTTGATTGCAGGACAGCCGATAACCACGACTGTTGATGCTGTGATGCATAAGGATTTTCACTATATCACTCAGGCGGATTGGGATGTGCGGAGGCTTAAAACTTTGAGAAAAAAGGACATCCTGTTTGTCCCCATTTTGGATGAAGAGCGGCATATTTTGGGTGTTTGCAACCTGATGAAATATAAAAACATCCTTCCCATTGATGCTGTGTTGATGGCCGGTGGGAAGGGAGAGCGCCTGCGTCCTCTGACCGAGAAAACCCCCAAGCCACTTTTGCCGGTGGGCGACAAAGCCATTATCGACTACAATATTGACAATCTGGTCTATCATGGTGTAAAACATATCTCTGTGACAGTCAATTACTTGAAAGAGCAGTTGGAAGAGCACTTTGCCAACGAGCGCGACGGCATAAAGGTGCAATGTGTGCATGAACCACGCTTTTTAGGCACCATGGGATCTGTGCAGTTTGTGAAGGAGTTTCACAATGACACCATTCTCATTATGAATTCCGACTTGTTCACCAATGTGGATTTGGAGGATTTCTATCTGCACTTTAAGGAAACAGGCGCCGACATGTCTGCCGCTGCCATTCCCTATTCCGTATCTGTCCCATACGGCATTTTCAATGTAAATGACGACGATATTACCGGCTTGACAGAAAAGCCCACGTACAACTACTATGCCAATGCCGGTATTTATTTGATTAGACGGGAAGTTTTGGACCTCATTCCCGAAGAGAGTTTCTTTAATGCTACAGATTTGATAGAATTGCTTATCACTCAAAACAAAAAAGTTGTACGATTCCCCTTGCACGGATATTGGATTGACATTGGCAACAAGGATGAGTACGCCAAAGCGCAGGATATTGTGAAACATTTATAATTTCATGTTTTTTTTTAGGATTAAAAAGTTATGTCAAATCCATTAGTTTCTGTTGTTGTTATTTCATACAATGCTTCTAAAACCATTGTCGAAACATTAGATAGCATAAAAGCTCAAACGTATTCCCCCTTGGAACTGATTATTGCTGAAGACCATTCCACAGATGACACAGCTCTTAAATGCAAGCAATGGCTAGCAGAGAACAGCAACAGGTTTGTTAAGAGTAAACTTATTATTAATGAGAAAAATTTGGGCGTTACTGCTAATGTGAATAGTGGTATACGAGCTTCTTCCGGTAAATGGATTAAGGGATTGGGAGATGATGTATTGCTGAATAATGCAATTGAAAAAAATATAGCTTTTGCTGAAAAAAACGATAGCGATATAGTAGTTTCCAAGATGCTACCTTTTATGGATGAGACAAGAGAACCGTTAAACATCATACCTGCAAATAATTATATTTTCCCTACAACTAATAATGACCAATATATGGCACTCATTAAAGGTAAACTTAATTCCCCATCTCCTACTTGGTTTTTTTCAAAAGAATTATATAATCGTGTAGGTGGGTTCGATGAACGATTCCGCTTATCAGATGATATCCCTTTTTGCTATAAAATATTAGAAAACGGAGGCAAATTTTCATTCTTACCAGAAATCACTGTATCATACAGAATTACGTCGAATTCACTTTCAAACAACAAAAATCAAACAGGAGAGCAAAAGAGACCATATTTTGAAAGTCGATTATTGGTTTATCGAGAATTACAAGCTCCTGCTTTGAAAAAAAATAAATTATACAGCATTTTAATACGTAATAATTTATGGTGGTTTTTCTATAAAAAGAAAATATACNNAGTTACTATAATTATAATCCACAATTGTAGTTATTGGCAACATTGGTAAACCAAATAAAAATACTATGAAACATTCAATTGCAAAAATGATACAACTTTCCAAAATCACCGACCCTCGCGGAAACCTTTCTGTTATAGAGCAGTTTAAAGATATTCCATTTGAAATCAAAAGAACATATTGGATTTATGACGTGCCTGGTGGGGAATGCCGTGGTGGACACGCTTTCAAACAGAATGAAGAGTTTATTGTCGCCTTATCAGGGGCTTTTGACATTATTGTTGACGATGGAAAGCAGAAAATGACATATACACTTAACCGTTCATACTATGGTCTATATGTGCCAGCAGGGCTTTGGCGTGAAATGAAGAACTTTTCCACCAATTCTGTGGCATTGGAGTTTGGTTCCTTGCATTATGATCCGAACGATTATGTACGCGACTATGAGGAATTTTTAAAGCTGAAACATGATGGAAAAATATAGTGTATTTGACTGTACGATTCTGGAACTTGATCGCCATCATAGTGATCGGAAGGGGAATCTCTCCGTAGTAGAAAATGGAGTGAATCTACCTTTTGACGTGAAACGAGTTTATTACATATACGATGTTCCAGGCGGAGAAAGCCGTGGGGCTCATGCCCATAAAGCATTGGAGCAACTTATAGTGGCCGCATCCGGATCGTTTACAGTAACACTTGATGATGGAATACATAAGCGTAATGTTTTCCTTAACCGCCCTTACCAAGGGTTATATGTAAAACCAGGCATGTGGCGCGATTTGGCTGACTTTTCTTCAGGAGCAGTGGCTATGGTACTTGCCTCTGAAGCTTACCAAAAGGAGGATTATATTAGAGATTATAACGACTTCTTAAAATATAAGAAGAATCATTGAATTTGTTGCTATGAATAGAATATTACCCCCTGATTTTACACTTGAAAAATACGGGCTTTTTGCTCGTTTTGTAGAAGAAAATGATGCAGAATTTATTATTAAACTTCGTACAGATCCTGTGTTAGGAAAGTGGATACATTCCACAGATAGTGATATGGAAAAACAAAGAGAATGGATTAGAAATTATAAGGATCGTGAACGAAGAGGCGAGGATTATTACTTCATTTTCTATCAAGAGCAAGATCCTGTTGGATTAAACAGAATGTACAATATTCATGATACAACATTTACAACTGGCAGCTGGGTTTTTAAGCCAGGAATCGCTTTCGAATGTTGTGTGATAGCATCAATTATTGTCAGAGAATTGGCATTTGAATATTTAGGACTTGAGTATGAACATGCTTTTGATGGGGTGCATGTGGAAAACAAAAAGGTAATAAAGTTTAATCACATGATGGGGTTGAAAGATTTAAGTCTTCACGAGGATGTGAAAGGAACATATATTGAGCAGAGTCTGACAAAAGAAGATTTTGAGAAGAATAAAACACGGATGTTAAAATTAATCGGAATAAAACGATGAGAGCATTTGTATTTCCTGGTCAAGGTAACCAGAAAAAAGCAATGGGAAAGGACTTATACGAGAATTTTCCTAAGGCGAGAGATATTTTTGAACAAGCCAACGATATTCTTGGTGAAAGATTCTCCGACACGCTTTTTAGTGCTTCCGAAGATTTGCTGATGGATACTCGTTATACCCAAATGGGAATTTTTATATACGAATGTGCCTTGGCTTTGGGGCAGGATGAGGTTAAAGCCGATTGCGTTGCCGGTCATTCATTGGGTGAGTATGCTGCGTTGGTGACAGCCGGAGTGCTGACTTTCGAAGAAGCTGTTCCATTTATCAAAAAACGTGGAGAGGTGTTTTACGAAGCTTTTCAGAAACATCCAAGTGCCATGGGAGCCATTATTGGTGTTCCAGAAGAGCAGGTTATTGATGTGCTGAAACAAGTAAGCGAGGAAGATGGTGAAAATCTGTATATCGCCAATTACAATGGTCCTGGCCAGATAGTGATAACAGGAGGCAGACCGTCTGTAAAAAAAGCTTGTAAAGTGCTGAAAGAGGCGGGCGCAAAACGTGCCTTAGTTCTTCCTCAAAAAGGCGTTGGACACTCACCTAACTCTGCGGAGGAAGGCAGGATTCTCGGAGAAGAATTAAAGAAATTGAATTTTAAAGACGCTCGAATCCCTATCTATCAGGATGCGGATGGAGAACCACATACTGATGCAAGAGAAATTCTTGACAATCAGATCAAATTGATGACGTATCCTGTACTATGGACCAATATCACTTTTAACATGGTTAAAAACGGCGTGACTGAATTCTATGAATGTGGCACGGATGATACATTGCAAAAAATAATTGCCAGAATGGCACCAGAATCTTTGGTTACATCATTATTACACATTCCGATATATGATGGGAAAATAATGGATTATTCAATTAAATAATTATNNCGAAGAATTTGACGAAACTCCAGCTGAAGAATTCACCCCCGACACCGACTTTAAATCGTTGGATGAATGGAGCTCATTGACAGCCCTTTCCATCATTTCAATGATTGATGAGCAAATGGAAAAAGACACCACCGGTGATGACCTGAGAGTATGTACGACAATAAAAGAGTTATATAACTTGGTAAGTAGTAAATAATATGAACAGCCCCTTTTCATTAGAAGGCAAAACGATATTGGTAACTGGAGCTTCGTCTGGCATTGGCCAATGCGTTGCAATAGAGTGCTCTAAGATGGGAGCCACTGTTATTATAACAGGGCGCAATGCAGAGAGATTAAACGAGACTTATAACCAATTGGCTGGTTCCGGTCATCAGCAGATTATTGCCGATATATCCAACCCTGAGGATATTAATACATTGGTAGAGGCTTGTCCCAAATTGGACGGTATCTCTCATAATGCAGGTATTATCAAGGTGATTCTGGTTAAATTTATCACCAAAGAATATCTGGACAATCAATTACAGACCAACACTGTTGGCCCCATTCTTTTGACTCAGGCGCTGGTCAGAAAAAAGAAGTTGCAAAGTAATGGTTCCATTGTATTTACATCTTCTTTATCAGGTGTATTCTGCGTTCACTATGGCGAATCAATGTATGCCGCCTCCAAGGGTGCTATCAGCGGATTTGCCAAAGGCGCTGCGCTTGACTTGGCGGCACAGGGTATTCGTGTAAATTGCGTAAATCCAAGTATTATCCAGACTGCTATCTTCAAGACTTCCGGTGTTATAACAGAAGAACAGCTCCAAGAGAAAATTAAAAATTATCCTCTTGGCCGTTTGGGTGAACCTACAGATGTGGCATGGGCTCATATCTTCTTACTTTCAGATTCATCCAAATGGATAACAGGAATTGATTTGCCGATAGACGGCGGTTACACTTTAATTTGATGAATTATGTACAATCCGTATACACTTGAAGGAAAAACCATTTTGGTTACAGGTGCCTCAACAGGCATAGGCAAACAAGTTGCCATTGATTGCGCCAAGTTTGGAGCAAAAGTGGTTCTGAGCGATTTGAATGAAGACAAGTTAAATGAAGTGGTGAAAGAGTTAGAAGGTGAAGGCCATGTGATTATCACCTGTGACTTGTCTATGGAGGATAGCATTGCGCAATTGGTTGAGAATTGTCCAATTCTTGACGGATTCTCGAATAATGTTGGCGTCAGCAAATCTATCTTCATGAAGTTTGTTAGCCAGAAAGCGCTGACAGAAGCTGCCACAATTAATACTTTTGGTCCAGCCTTGCTTTTGCAAAAACTGGTACGAAAGAAAAAATTCTCAAAGAAAGCATCCGTAGTTTTCACGACCTCTGTTTCCGGAGTATATACAGTTCATTACGGTGACTCTGTAAATGCCATGTCAAATGGCGCTATCAATGCTTTCGCCAAGGCTGCGGCTTTGGATTTGGGTGCACAAGGCATTCGCGTGAACTGTGTAAATCCAAGTGTTGTTGTTACAGAAAACACTTTCTCCGGTTCACTTCTTACAGAAGAAGAAATCAAAGAAAAACAGGCATATTTCCCCCTACAAAAACGATTCGGCAACCCTGACGATATTTCAATGCCCATTGTATTCTTGCTTTCTGATGCATCGTCATGGATTACAGGAGCTAAGATTCCTATTGATGGTGGTTATACTTTACTTTAAATATAGATTATGGCATTATTAAGATTCAACAATGTAGGAATGACAGCAATCGCTGCTTGTGTTCCTCCAAAAATATATGACAACCACAATTTGAAGGATATTATTCCTGAAGAGGAAGTGGAAAAGCTAATCAAATCGATAGGTATCGAAGAGAGACGCTTTACGGAGGATGATGTTACATCGTCAGACCTTTGTTATAAGGCTGCTAAAAAACTGATGGAAGACAATAGCATTGACCCAGAATCAATTGACATGTTACTCTTCGTAAGTTTAACAGCAGACTATGTCGTTCCTCCGACTTCTAGTGTATTACAACACAAGCTTGGTTTGCCTCAATCTTGTGCTTGTATAGATATCAGTCTGGCATGTTCAGGCTTCATATACGCATTGTCAACAGCATATGCCTTTGTGTCCAACTCTGGCGTAAACAGAGTCCTTGTATGTGTGGGGGAAACTATGTCCAAGTTGGCCAATCCGCATGACAAAGTGAATTTCCCACTTTATGGTGATGCAGGTACCGCATGTTTGGTTGAGAAAGGCGACTTTGGCGAGTCACATTTTCTACTTTCATCAGATGGAGCAGGTGAGAAATCTGTTATCATTCCTTACCGTGGATATAGACATGTGTTGACAACGGATGCACTTGTTGACAAAGAACGTGAAGATGGCAACTTCCGACGTGATATCGATATTTATATGGATGGCATTGACACTTTCAATCATGCCATCAAGGTTATTCCCAAACAGGTAAAAGAATTGATGGGGGCTTTGCAAATAACTCCAGATGACATTGACTATGTTGTCTCTCATCAGGCAAACAAATTGATGATAGATTTCATCATCAAACGGCTGAAAATTGACCCTGCCAAAGTTCCATTCTGTATCAGCAAATACGGCAATACCAGTTGCGCATCAGTACCATTGACTATCGTGTCTGAACTTGAAGGAAAGATGGAAGGTAAGAAACGTCTTTTAATGACCAGTATAGGCGCAGGGTGGTCGTATGCCTCGGTTTATTTGAATACAAACAATTTGAAGATTTCACACATATTTGACTATTAATATGAGATACGAGGATATTTTTATTGGGCAAANNAAGTAACCCAAAGCGATATTGAGAAGTTTGTGGATCTTTCCGGAGATGACAACAAACTCCATGTAAACAAAGAGTTTGCAGCCAAAACATCATTCAAAAAGCCAGTAGTTCATGGGATGATTGGCGCAAGCTTTATCTCAACCATCATAGGAACCAAGATTCCAGGGGATGGCGCTTTGTGGTTCTCACAGACTTTGGAGTTCTTGCTGCCAGTTAGAGTAGGTGACGAAATCACTGTGATTGCTGAGGTAACGAAAAAGATTGACCGTGACAGAACAATTGAATTGAATATTGAAATTCAGAACCAAAACCGCCAAATCGTAACCCGCGGAGTTTCCAAAGTGAAAGTTCTAGAAGAACTAGAAAAAGCCGTTGAGGAAATCAAAGAGGAAACCAACAATAAAGTGGCTTTGGTTATTGGAGCAACTGGTGGCATCGGCAGAGCTGTCGCCAAACAGTTGGCTGAAGACGGCTATGATATCGTGCTTCATTATTTTTCCAACAAAGAGAAAGCCAATGAATTGAAGAGAGCAATCCAAGAAAAAACCAATGTAAAGGCTGTGGCTATTCAGGCTGATATCAATAAAGAATCAGATATCCACGAGTTAATTACACAAACTATAAGGGAATTCTATCGCATAGATTGTATGGTCAACTGCGCTTCCGTGCCGATTCCAAACATCAAAGTCAGCGAATTGGAATGGGAAGACTTCCTGAAACAATTCAATCTGAACATTAAAACCAATCTACAGTTAGTGAAAGCTATTTTACCACAAATGCTTGAACATAAATATGGTAAAATCATTTTTGTCAGCAGTGAAGTTTGTGACCAACCAACCAAGAATTGGGCACATTATACCACAGCAAAGTCTGCCCTTGAAGGTTTTGCCCGTTCTCTGGCTTTTGACTTGGCACCTAATGGTATTCGGGTGAATATGGTTTCACCCGGCTTAATTGCCACAGATTTAACCGCAGATATTCCTGAGAAAATCAAATTACTGTCCGCAATGCAAACTCCATTGCGCAGATTGGCTATACCTGAGGATGTTGCAGGTGCAGTTTCATTCCTTGCCAGCTCAAAATCCGATTATTTGAGTGGTGAAGTTATTCGTATCAATGGTGGACAAATAATGAAATAACTAGTAAAACAAAGAAAAGCAATGAGAGAACTAAAGTATTCCGAATTACTAAAAGCCAACAACCAATTGAAGAAACAAGTAGAAGGACTTAAACCATACCGAATCAAGTCACTTAGTAATATTACTTGCAATCAAATGGGGGCAACTTTGTCTTACCATCTATACAAACAGAGCGTAAATGTTCTGGTTGAATTCGGCAATTATGACAATATCGTGCAAGACAGTTTCCAGACCGAGGGTCTTGACATGGTAATTGTTCACTACGAACTGCTGAATATAGTGGGGAAAAGCGAGATGTATGTTGAAGATTTGACGGATGCGCAGTTCGAAGAAATTGCTACCAGTATGGAAAGTGAGTTAGGTATGGTTCTCTCCAATTTGAGTAACTTGCCTTGTGTCTTGTTCGATAATTTCACTTCCCTTACTATCAATATCAGTTCGCTTCGCAACAATCGTTTTGCAATGTTGGCCAAACGGCTGAATGACTTTGTGGCCTCAAATAAGTCTAGAAACACTTACATGATAGATTTGGATGCTATTATTGGCCGCTTAGGCACACCGGCATCCTTTGACATGAAACTATATAACCTTTCCAAAACTCTCTATACAATAGCCTTCTGGAAGGAATACACCTATGCTGTTTCACCAATTCTTTTAAAGGTGACAGGGAAAGCGAAGAAAGCCATTATCTTTGACTGTGACAACACTTTATGGAAAGGCATCCTGGGAGAAGATGGATTTGATGGAATAGACATGTCTGCCCACTCAAAGATCGGCGGCATTTATCATCAAGTTCAGGAAATGGCTGTTTGGCTCAGCCGTCATGGTGTGCTTGTCGGACTCTGTAGCAAAAACAATCCTGACGATGTGACGGAGGTGATAGAAAAGCATCCTGATATGGCATTAAAAAATGACAATATTGTCGTCAGTGAGGTAAACTGGAACGACAAGGCGTCAAACTTGCGTCTAATTGCGGAAGAATTAAATATTGGCATCGATAGTCTCGTGTTTGTAGATGATTCTTCATTTGAGGTAAACTTGATTCGCGAACAATTGCCACAGGTAGTGTGTATGCAAGTGCCAGAAGCCATTTACGATNNATATTATCAACACCTACTTTTACTTTAGCGACAGTAAAGCAGACCTTGACAAAACCAAACAATACAAACAACAAGCTCAACGCAGCCAGGCGCGTCGCCAGTTTGGTGATATTGAGAGCTATTTGCGCTCACTTGAAATGGAAGTGTCATTCCATGTGGATGAATCAAGCGAGGTAGAACGCGTGACCCAATTAACGCAAAAGACCAACCAACTGAACTTGTGCACCAACCGGTACACAGAGACACAAATTGAAGCCATTAGAAATGCTACCGACAAGGCTTTCGTGTCACTTACCGTTAAGGATAAATTCGGTGATTCCGGCCTGACGGGTGTATCTATTCTATCGTTTGCACACGGGAAAGGTACGATTGATGATTTTCTGATGAGTTGTCGTATCATGGGGCGCAATATCGAGTTTGCTTTTATGGATCAGATTGTCATATTCCTGAAATCCAAAGGATGCAAGACCATAGAAGCCAACTATTTGCCAACACAAAAGAACAAACCCGTCGTAGACTTTTACGAGCGCGCTGGCTTGGCTCTTATAGAAGAAAAAGAAGGTTCAAAACACTATGCCATTGATACTGAAAAATACAAATTCAAAAATATTAATTACATCACAATAAAATAATCATGGAAAATATAGATAATAGAATCAAGGAAGTGATGTCAGCTGTATTTGAAGTTGATGTTGACTCCATTAATGAAGAAAGTTCCCAAGATAACATTTCAGGCTGGGAATCAATTAAGACACTGGACCTGATTGTTGCTCTGGAAGAAGAGTTTGGTGTCACTATTCCTATTGAAGAAGTAGGCAATATGATTAATTACAAGTACATCAAGCTGATGATTGAAGAATTAGCACAATGAGTCTCAAAGTTGAGCGTTTTATCAATCAGCTGATGACCTCCAACTGCTATATTGTGGTTGATGTGATCTCTAATCATTGCCTGTGTGTTGACCCTGCCTCAGAGAAATCGGAACAGGAGATTGAGTTTATCCATTTAAATGGATTAATATTGGATTTTATCATTCTTACCCACGAGCATACCGACCACACCTGGGGTGTAAACTCACTAACAGAGAACTTCCCAGATGCAAAAGTCATCTGTTCAGCTGTTTGCAAGAACAATCTCGCCAAGGAATCACAAGCTTATTTTCGGTACTATTATAACAATCGCAACTACAATTACACAGTTAACAGGGTTGATATTATTACGGAAGAAATAAATAATAAAATGCTATGGCTTGGTCATCAAATAGTTTTCATCAATACCCCCGGCCATAGTATGGGATCAATCTGCATGGATTTAGATGGATGTCTTTTCACTGGCGATACGATAATGCAAGTCAAGCCTTTTATTAATAAACGCAACGGATCCAAAGAGTTATATTATCAAAGTTTGAAAAAAATATTGGATCGGTATCCA
>LXOW01090444.1_pt1 | contig 13807 bp, 8 predicted proteins | sample 1368591 | NCBI WGS metagenome assembly LXOW01 (sample SAMN04884650, study PRJNA319009) | bovine gut metagenome | isolation source: Cow rumen | host: Bos taurus | place: Italy: Legnaro (PD) | collected 2014-07-09
CGGCTCAGCAGCATCACCTGCTCCTGATAGACGGTGATGCCGTAGGTGTCCTTCAGGTACTTCTCCATGCAGGGGATGTCGTACTTGATTTCCTCGCGGCCGTTCTTGCGGGCAATGAACGAGGGGATGTAGTCCATAGGGCCCGGACGGTAGAGGGCGTTCATGGCGATGAGGTCCTCGAACACCGTGGGGTGCAGCTCGCGCAGGTATTTCTGCATGCCGCTCGACTCAAACTGGAAGGTGCCGATGGTGCGTCCCTGCTGGTACAGCTCGTAGGTCTTGGGGTCGTCGATGGGAATGGTGTCCAGGTCGACGTCGATGCCTCGCGTCAGTTTGATGTTGGCGCAGGCCTCCTTCAGCTCCGAGAGCGTCTTCAGGCCCAGGAAGTCCATCTTGATGAGGCCCGTCGACTCGATGACGTGTCCGTCATACTGCGTGCAGTTGGTCTTGGTGTCCTTGAAGTCGGGGTCGTCGGCGGTGCTCACGGGCACCCAGTCGCTGATGGGGTCGCGGCAGATGATGAAGCCACAGGCATGGATGCCGGTGCCGCGGACGGTGCCCTCCAGCATCTTGGCATACTTGATGGTGTTGGCCAGTGCCACGTCGGTGCTGGCCTCAGCCTCCTGCAGCTCGCGCGTACATTTAATAGCATTGGGCAGGTTCATCTTCATGCCGTCGGGCAGGCGGTCGGGGATGGCCTTGCACAGCGCGTTCGAGATGGCCAGGGGCACCTTCTCCACGCGGGCCACATCCTTGATGCTGTTCTTCGTGGCCATCGAGGCGTAGGTGATGATGTGTGCACAGTTCTCGTGGCCGTATTTGTCCTCCACCCATTTCAGCACCTTGCCGCGCCCGTCGTCGTCGAAGTCGGTGTCAATATCGGGCAGGGAGATACGGTCGGGGTTCAGGAAACGCTCAAACAGCAGGTCGTACTTCAGCGGGTCGATCTTCGTGATGCCCAGGCAGTAGGCCACCACGCTGCCGGCCGCCGAGCCGCGCCCCGGGCCGACCATCACGTCCAGCTCGTCGCGGGCAGAGTTGATGAAATCCTGCACGATGAGGAAGTAGCCAGGGAATCCCATCGTCTTCATGATGTGCAACTCGAAGCGGATGCGGTCGTCAACCTCTTTTGGGAGAGAAGAGTGTTCACTTTCAGGCGCATAGCGCCGGTACGCTCCCTCATAAGCCAGCTTTGCCAGATAGTCGGCCTCAAACTTGATGCGGTAGAGCTTGTCGTAGCCGCCCAGCTTTTCGATTTTCCTCTCGCCCTCCTCACGCGGCAGCGGGTTCTCTCCGTTCTCGTCGCTGGTGAACTCGCGGAACAAGTCTTCCTTGGTGTATTTCTGTCGCCACTGCTCCTCCGTGCCGAAACTTTCAGGGATGGGGAAGAAAGGCATGATGGGGTCGTGGTCCAGACTGTAGATTTCCACCTTGTCAAGAATCTCCAGCGTGTTGCTCAGAGCCTCGGGCACGTCGCTGAAGATAGCATTCATCTCTGCCTTAGTCTTAAACCATTCCTGCTTGGAATAGAGCATACGCGAGGGGTCGTCAAGGTCCTTGCCCGTAGAAAGACAGAGCAGGTGGTCGTGAGCCTCGGCATTCTCCTGGTCTACAAAGTGCACGTCGTTGGTACAGATGAGCTTGATGCCGTATTCGCGGGCCAGCTTGATGAGTTCCTGATTGACGGGTTCCTGCTCCTTGAAAGTTTCGCGGTTGGCGCGTATGGTAGGGTCTTTCACCTCATGGCGCATGAGTTCCAGGTAATAGTCGTCACCGAAGAGATTGTGATACCACTCAATAGCCTCGCGTGCACCCGCCATGTCGCCATTATGAATCTTCCGGGGCACCTCGCCGGCCAGACAGGCCGAGCAGACAATCAGTCCTTCATGGTAGCGTTCCAAGTCTTCGCGGTCGGTGCGCGGACGCATGTAGTAGCCGTCTACCCACGAGCGACTGACAAGCTTGATCAGGTTCTTGTAGCCCGCGTAGTTCTTCGCCAGCACAATGAGGTGATAGCCGCTTTGGTCTTCCTTGCCACGGCGCAGCAGCTTCGAGCCGTGGCGCGACACATACATCTCGCACCCGAAGATAGGAATGAATGGCTCAAGCCCCTCCTTCCTGCGCTCTTTGTTCACGCCATTGACAATGTCATGAAACTCCTTGATGCCGAACATGTCGCCATGGTCGGTGATGGCCATGCCGCGCATCCCGTCCTTGATGGCCTTGTTCACCAGGTTCTTGATTTTCGACTGTCCGTCGAGTATAGAATAATACGTATGTACGTGCAGATGTATGAAGTCTTCCATATCAGCGGTTTCTTTTGCGGCTGCAAAGATAATAATTTTTTTTCAGAAACAGATGCCAGGCCGAACGGGATTTTATAAAGTTCCCAAGATTCTTCAGCCGTAAGCATCCCAACCCGGCAATTCAGGAGGAAGCGAGGGCATGGCACCGCTTTGGGTGCAGACGAAGGCAGAGGCTGCAACAGCCCCTCTTGTGAGCCTCGGGCACAGACTTGCCGCCCGAGGATTGAACCGAAGCACACGGCGCGGCAGTTGCGGGCAATCTGCTGGATGCCATCATCGAAGGGAATGTTGTCCCAAGCCACGTTCTCCTTGATGTCGTATATCGGGATGCCTTGCTCATCCAGCTGCACCTGCACAATGCCTGTCGGATAGGGCACACGCGGCAGCAAGTCGTTCAAACCGTGCTCCTTCAGGGCCTCGATGGTCTCGTCGGCCAACTTATCCTCGCCCAGTGCGCTGATGACGATGGTGTTGTCATAACGCTTATTCATAATTGTTCACTTAGCCCCCTCATTCCTGACCTTTGGGCGCCTACCCGTAGCCGTATCCTTTCATTATACCGATTAATGATTTCGCGATACGCTCCTACACTCCTTTATGAATAACGAGAGTATATGTGCCTGACTGATATTCCTTGGCCTCGCTCTCCCCTGGCAGTGTAACAGAGGCGGTAGAGCCTTCAGGAATGGTGAATGTCCAAATCCATTCGTCGCCCTCGTACTTCCAATGGCTCTCGATGGTACGGGCTATTGAAAGGCTACTGGTAGGCTCGTCAGCGGGAATGGGATAGGTGGCATCGAGGTGGCCTAACCGGCGGTCGGGCATGGGCTTCATGATAATATGCTTGAAGCCTGGCTGTGCAGGGTCGGAGGCGATGCCGGCACAGGTCTGCCAGATCCATTGGCACACGACCCCGTATGCATAATGGTTAAAGCTGTTCATGCCGTTGGGCCCCATGCCGTTCTCTTTCATGTAACTGTTCCAGCGCTCCCAGATGGTGGTGGCACCGTTGTCAACCGAGTAGAGCCAGCTGGGGTTCTTGCGCTGGAAGAGCAACGTGTAGGCCACGTCGGACATGCCGTTGTCGGTGAGCGTGGGCATGAGGATGGAGGTGCCGAGGAAGCCCGTCTGCAGACAGTCGCCGTGGTTGGCAAAGTTCTGGCGCAGACGAGTAATCATATTGTCCTTGGCCTCACCCTCTACCAGCAGGTTCTTCAGGGCAAACAGGGCAGGTGTCTGCATGGTGTTGAGCACAGGAGTCTTGAACGTTCCATCTGCATTGATGAATGTCTCTTTCAGGTAGGCTCTGGCCGTATTCGCCATTAGCTGGTAGGTCTCGGCATTTCGGCCTGTAGCCTGGGCCATGTCGCGCATCATCTCTGCATCCATCAGCCAGTAGCATCCGCCCAGATAGCTCCAATAGTCGGTAGCATCCTTGCGGGCTTCAGGCGTCTTTGTAGCTGCTCCGCTACAACTCTCCAGCGGTTCATAACTAAGCCAGTCAGCAAACTGGAAGTTCCCATTCTCGTCTTTAAGGGCCAGATGGTCGTATTTTGTTTCGTTGACATGGTTGACAAAGCGACTCATCGCCTCCCAGTTCTCTTCTATTATCGAGATATCATTATATTGTTTCCAGATAGTCCACGGCACGATGATTCCGGCGTCGGCCCATCCCAGTCGCATCATCTCGTTGCCGTATTGGCCCAAGGGTGCCACGCCAGGGAATGCGCCTGTCTCACTCTGAGAGTCACGCACGTCGTTTGTCCATTTATGGAAGAAACGGCGGGTGTCGGCAAAGAAAGTACCCGTCTCACAGAACACCTGTGTGTCGGCCATCCATCCCAGTCGCTCGTTGCGCTGCGGGCAGTCGGTAGGCACGCTGAGATAGTTGCTGCGCATGCCCCAGATGGTGTTCGAAATGAGTTGGTTAATCAGGTCATTGCCTGTGGTGATATGGCCCGTTTCCATCTCTGGCGTGATGGAGCTGACGGGGATGGACTGAATCTGTTCTATCACCACCTCGTCGGTGGCTGTGATATCCACATAGCGATAGCCGAAGAATGTGCTGCGAGGCGTGTAGAATTGATCTCTTAGGCCCAGTGATGAGTTATCTGCAAAGGTGTAGTCCAGTCGGATGCTCTTCTGGTGGATGCGCAGGTTTTGGCGATGGATGCTACCCTCTGGGCCGTCCATACCACGGCTCTTGGCACCGTTGCCGTCGTTCAGCAACTCGGCAGGAAGACAAGTCAAGCGTGTCCCCTCCTTTGCACGGAATATGAACGAAGGTACGGCGGCACAGTTCTGCCCGAAGTCGATGACCAGATGCTCACCTGGGCGAACGGTCATCGGGCTACCGTCCTTATACTCTCTATCTATGACAATCTTTCCGTATGCCTCATCTGAAGCGTTCTCCGTCTTAGAATAGATGTATGCCCGCTTGGGATTCAGTGCCAGATGGTCGAGATGATAGACCTCTGCGCCATTTTCAGGCACGATGATTCCTTTGTATTCCGTACTCACAGTTGGAGTTGAAAGGCCTCCCCCGGCTCCTCCGAAGGAGGGGAGCTGTATACGCGCATCATACGCCTCGCCGTCGAAGATGGCCGCATGAACCACGGGACCTGCGATGCCTGCCTCCCAATCCATTGTGTTGGTACCATACAAACGCTTCGTACCGTCTGAGAAAGTCAACTCCAGCACTCCACGGAACGCACATTTCTGTCCGTACATGCCGTTCGAACCGCTGGGCGTGATAATCTTATCGGCCCACCAGCCCGGTGTCACCTGAGCAGCCAGCGTGTTCTCACGGCCTTTCTTTGTCAGCAGCAGCTTCGTCACGTCGTAGGTAAACGAATACTTCGTGCGACTATGGTGCGAGAAGCCTGGCCGCAGCACCTCACACCCGATGCGCTGTCCGTTGACATACAGCTCGTTCACGCCAAGGCTCGTGGTTGTCCACAGTGCCTTCACAACCTTCTTTTCGTTTGTGATGGTACTCACAAACCAGCTGGCACCGTCAGCCGCCCGCGAATCTTCATCCACACGGCCTGTCACCTCCGGTGCATCGGCAACTGCAATCCATTCAGAAACCTCCCATGCAGAGACATCTAAGGAGTGAGACACAAGGGGGCAGACGCGCGAGGCAGTCCCTTTCGCCTGGGCACAGGCGGTCAGGCCAATCGTGGCAAGAACCACGCTGCAGACTAGTTTCATGATGGTTGATGTCTTCATAAGCTTATTTCACAATTTTCTGCTGCAAAGATAGTAAAATTCGGGGGATTTTTGTTACCTTTGCACCCAATATTTATAATAGTTTATGATGACAGGCTATGAAAAGACTCAAGTTCTTCATTGCAGCATCGGCTTTGTTGCTGCTCATGTCGGCCATGCCCGATAAAACCACAACCATCTTCATCATCGGTGACTCTACCGCTGCCAACAAAAACATTTCCGGTGGCAAACAGGAGCGAGGATGGGGCATGGTGCTACAGAGTTATTTCGACGATAACATTGTTGTGGACAATCGTGCCCTGAATGGCCGCTCGTCGCTCTCGTTCATCAACGAGGGGCACTGGGACAAGGTGCTGCAGAGCATGAAGCCGGGCGACTATGTCATTATCCAGTTCGGTCATAACGACGAAAAGCCCCAAGCCGACCGTCATACCGACCCTGGCTCCACTTTCGACTATAACCTGGCAAAGTTCGTTCGTGAGACGCGCGAGCATGGTGGCATCCCTGTGCTGATGAACAGCGTCGTGCGTCGTAACTTTTTCGTTGAGGTACCAGAGAACGACGATGACGAGAAACTGCGCACGCAGACCTTCAAGGACGGTGTGAAGATGGTGGAGGGTGACACGCTCATCGACACCCACGGACTCTATCGCGTGGCACCGCGCGATGTTGCCCGGCGCATGAATGTACACTTCGTCGATGCCAACCAGATCACTCACGACCTGGAGCAGGGGCTGGGTACTGAGGCCTCGAAGAAACTCCACATGTGGTTCCTGCCTGATACCGAACCCAGCGAGCCAAAGGGCAAGCAGGACAACACCCATTACAGTGTCTATGGCAGTCATGTAGTGGCGCGCCTGCTGGCTGATGCCCTCTGTGAGGAGATTCCCCTGCTGAAGAANNCTTCATCCAAGGCAGAGGTCACCATCCAGATTCTTGGCGGTGAGTGGGACAGGCCCCAGCTGCCCAAGAAAACCAATATCAGATTCATACTCCGCCAGGGGGCCTCTTGGCGATGATGAATTTAATCCGGCCCTTGGAGTTCTTTGCCTTGACGTCTGCGCGACTGGACTTGTCATCCCTGTGCTCCTGGTCCGGCTCGCTCCCCGGCAGCTCCACGATGGTGACCTTCTAACCGACCCGAATCATCGCATCTGGAGATGCTTATACTCGGGGCAGCCGGATTGCAAATCCGGCTGAGCGGAGGATTGCAAATCCGGCTGAGCGGCTGAGCGGATTAGTCTCTTCATAGCTGGTTCACATCTGTCATTTCGTGGCAAAGAAATACTGGTCGGGGTCTGCGGGGGTGACCCGTTCGAAGGTGACTCCCTTGGCATCGTCGAGGACGAAAGCCGGGCGGAAATCATCGGCGGCGAGCGTGAGGCTTACATTGCGGAAGGTGACGCCGTCGGCATGGCGCACGTAGAAGCCCCACGCCGGCAGCTCTCCGAACATGGAGAACTCAGGATACTGGTCAGTCTGCTCGGGCACGTCGCCAGCGCGCCACAGCGGCACGTAGGCCATGCCACGGGTGGCACGCCCCGGATAGCGGATAGTGACATTCTCAATGAGCACCTGCTCAACAGGGTGCCCCGGTATGCCGCAAATGCTGCTGGAACAAGCATAAAAAATAGAAAAAAAACGGGCTTTCTTTTTGCATTTCGCTTGCTTATTCGTAACTTTGCGCCCGCTATGCAAAACATTGTATCTTTTTTTCTTTCCTTGAGGAGGAGTTGGAGGTGGGTTATCCTCTCTATATTTCTCGCCGCCTGTGGTGAGAGCAGAGAAAATATGCTGCGTGAACTGGAGCAATTGGAGGCATACAATGTTGCCGATACGCTCATGTCGTCATACTTCGCCGAATCAGAGCGACTCGCCAAATGGTTCGATGACCACGGCTCGTCCAACGAGCGCATGCGCGCTCACTACATCCTCGGACGCGCATACGCAGACCTTGGCGAGGCACCATACGCCATAGACAGCTACCTCAATGCCATCAGTTGTGCCGACACAACGGCAGAAGACCGTAACTACCAAAAGATGAAAATAATCTATTCGCAGATGGCTTATGTGTATTACGGACAGCTTCTTTTCACGAATGATATAGATGCCCGAAAGCATGCTCTCTACTATGCATGTCTTTCTGGAGATACATTGTCAGCAATAGCAGAGCTAAAACTGATTGCAAGCCCACTTATTCTTCTAAACAGGAAAGACAGTGCGGAAAAGGTTCTCAACGAAGCAATTCGTCAGTATTACGAGGCGGGTTTTAAACAGCAAGCATTGGAAGCCTCAATAATGCTCATGCATATATATGCAGAAGACGAACACCGTTCCGATGACCTCAAACGCCTAATAGATACTTTTGATGCAGAATGTAACTTATTTGATGAAAACCGCAATCTGCCATCAGCTAAACGCCAATACTTCTACTATAAAGGCATGTATTTTGACCATGTAAACCAATTAGACTCTGCAGAGTACTATTACAGGAAGGTTAGCCGCCCTAACATGTCAATTGTCTCGAAAGTACCACTATACAAGGGGTTACTGAGCGTGTATGGAAAGCGGCACATACCCGACTCCGTAGACAAGTATTCCCTTTTATATTGCACGGCCAACGATTCCTCGCTTGCCGTCAGGGATCAGGACATAACAGCGAGAATGGCAGCAAGCTACCAATACAACCGTTTCCAGAAAGAGGCTTTTAAGAATGAGGAGAAAGCAAGAAACGCTAGAATCCGGTTGTATGTCCTGCTCATTATATCCTTTGCCCTCATTGTAATTGGGATTGTGGGATTTACCTCTTTCAAAAGGAAGCAGCGAAGGGAAACGGAAAGGATGAAGGCTGAATATGCAGAGGCAACAGAAAAGTACAACAAAAACCTACATGCGATAAATGTACTTGAGAACTCCCATAAGGAAGTCATAGCCATTATTCAGGAAGAACTAGACAATGCTAAAGGAGAACGTTTAAAATTTAGGGAGAAATATTACGCATCGCTGTCAGCTATTGAGGAACTCAACAACAAATATGAGGCAGAAACGACAGAACTGAAAATTGAAAATGTAAGACTCCAGGAATTGATTAACGTCTTGAAGCAAAGCAAGGATTTGTCTACTTTCGTAGAGACATCAAAAGAATTCTTCAACTCCGACATCGCCAGACTTATCTTGCACCGCGTGGAAAAGTCACAGTTTATGTTATCCGAAGAAGAATGGAGTGAGTTGGCTGCAACAGCAAACAAATGCTTCCCAGCTATGGTAAATGACCTGAATCGACTTGTTGGGATGACACAGCAGAAGCAACGGGTATGCATTTTGGGCATCCTGCAATTACGCACCTCCGACATTGCGTATTTCCTGAATGTCACCCCACAACGCATCACCAACATGAGAATGGCACTGAACAGTGCTCTTTTCAATGAAAACACTGCACGCTCACTAAACATGAACATTATACAAAAATACAATATCATTGCCTAAAGTGGTTATATCTCTCCATCGGTACTGCTATATAGTTTGTCGGTTATCGCTCTCAACTAAATCTTTCTTAATCGGTTGTACTTTTACGTTACCTATGCCTTTGGGATTCTCCATGATAAAGCCATGTTCAGAGTAGGTGACTGCTTCAGAAGTTTTCTAGCCAATATGTATAGAACAACCTATTGGGAAAATATTACTCGTTTTTTTGATGTTTATCGCCTGACGGCGATATTATTTGTATATGGAACTGATTTTCAGAAATTTTAGCGCAATATTGTCGATTCCTATTACAGTGGTATGCAAACAGCGTAACGGTCGGTACCTTACTTCCGCTACAAGCGATATCGATAGAACGATATAATCACCTAAAAAAAAACGTTTTGATGGAAGGAGTGTATTTTTGTGTATTTTGCTTTACCATAGACATATCTTACTGAATGACTGACTTTTGTAGATATTTTTAACTCTTTTTTATAACTCAAAGTGTGTGTTTATGTGTTTTATTAAGGCCTAAAACTTGCACAACAACCACTATTGTCATATCTTTGCAACGTTTTTTAAATTATTTCGTATGAAAAAACAAAAAAATTATTTAGTAACGTTGTTAATAGTCATGTCACTATTTACAAATGTATGTGTGTACGCAATCCCAGTGGTTATCCCATTGGATGTAGAGTATGTTGACCCAGAGGATAGCCAGGGAAATAATGGCAAGTCGCCTGTTCTGATTCCCGAAGTTAGCATTGATGGGCATACGCTAAAGTATGACTCATCTTGCTTTGGTTTTCAGCTCCAACTGATTAATGAGAATGGTGTTGTGGTACACTTCACTGTTATACCAACAGAATCTAACTCACTTGAACTCCCCTCCTATTTAAGCGGTAACTTCGTAATTCAAATCATTAGTGGAAACTATTGCTTCTTTGGATTAATCAATCTTTAAATAAAAAAGAATGACCTTCAAGAACTATTTATACTAATTTTAATAACACTAATAAAAAATCATGAAAAAAATGTTTGTTCTAGCAGGCTTATGCACTGTAATATGTTCATGCAGCAGCGATTTCAACGTGTCGAATAATAACACTTTGTCAGTAAGTGAATACTCTCATGAAAACATGCTTGAATTTTTTACCAAAGAAGAATTTTTTGCAGAGGTTTCCAAAATTGAAGCTCTGTCCACCCAGCAACAAGACGAATTGGTTACCCTCCAATACCCCAATTTCTTTTCCATGTTCGACCTGTACAATATGGCCATGTGCGACGCGGAAAGGATTGACGATTCACGTGAATCATATGAAACTTTCAAAGAAAAATATTCACCATACTTTTATTTCCCTGAATACAAGGAAGACTACGGCGTTTACCTGCCAGTATCCAATAAGAACATTGCTAGGCTACTAAACATTCATGGCAATGTGAGAATCGGAGGTAAAATATTGAACATGAATGACATAACAAATTACGCCCAACTTCAACGCATCGGTGTGGCAATGTACGATGAAAATGAAAATGTATTCACAAGAGCATCAAACATTGGCTATGAATATGATTCAGGTTGGTTCAATTACAATAACTCGAAAAAAATAAAGCTCAAGTGCGGAAGACAGGCTACAAGTATCGACCCCATAGCAATTGGCGGTGCCATAACCTACCGTCTCCACTTTGAAATATCATTTAGGAAAAAAACATGGCTTGGATGGACAAACTATTCAAGTCGCGTGGATATGGAAGGATTCTATCAAATCATAAATGTTGTTAACATTTCCGAGCACAAGGAGGCCGACTCTTCACATGATTATTATTACGGTCCCTATTACGCCCCTTATGTTTGGCTACAAGACGGTACAACACCTTTCATAGGTGCTATCATGCCTGCTGTACATGTTGAGGTTAATCTGCACTATCGTGGTATCCCCGACGAATATATGCCGGACTACAACTTTACATTGCCAGAATTTGCCGTTCAGCAATTATAATAACCTTCTTGCACAATGAAAAAGATACTTGCATTTTTCACTTTCATCATTTCCTCAACATCAGTGTTTTCCCAAAATGGAGCCGGATTGTTCGGGGCAGTAAACTTTTCCACATCAACTATCAACGATGCCAAAACGAGGGTTGGAGGCAGCATCGGAATGCTCTATGATGTCAACGTGTCCCAACGGCTCTTCGTTCAGCCAAGGCTGGTGCTGTCGTATCAGGAGAACGAAACAATGGTACACCCAGTCGGTCTCAGCACCTTCTATAGCCAGTGGAATGCCTGTTTGCCTGTTCTGGCATCACTCAGGCTAATCCCCGCCGACGGACTCAGTGTATGCGTCAATTTCGGCCCATACGGGCAATTTGCGGTATTCGGACGCGACAAAAGGCCAACAAACAACGGCGAAGCACTCGGATGGTGGCATGAGGATTTAGGAGACCGTCTGTCCTTCGGTGTACAGGGTGGCATAACGGCAGAATACAGGAAATGGTTTGCTGTCTTCGACTACAAATATTCGCTCACAAAGAACAAACTAAACATGAACGGACACGAAAAGACATTCTCTTTAGGCATCGGGCACAGATTCTGACGCGCTATATCATTCCATGTTTTAACGAGTCAGTAGCAAAAGTTGGTTGGTAGCTACTGAAGGGTAATTGCCGATAATCAATTATTGAAATTACTTTGAAGAACCCTGAACAGAAAAGCACTGGCCCGGGGCAGATGGAGTCACACGCTCGAAGGTGATGCCCTTGGCATCGTCGAAGACGAAAGCGGGCCGGAAATCATCGGCGGCAAGCGTCAGACAGACATTGCGGAAGGTGACATCGTCGGCATGGCGCACGTAGAAGCCCCACGCCGGCAGCTCGCCGAACATGGAGAATTCTGGATACTGGTCGGTCAGCTCGGGCACGTCGCCAGCGCGCCACAGCGGCACGTAGGCCATGCCACGGGTGGCACGCCCCGGATAGCGGATGGTGACATTCTCAATGAGCACCTGCTCAACAGGGTGCCCCGGTATGCCGCAGATGCTGCCAGGGAAGGGGTTGTGGAAGAAGTTCACCTCCGGGCCCCGCAGGTCGTAAGCTTCGTCGGGTCGCCCGAAGGGCACCTCGCAGCTCAGGTTGCGGATGGTGACGCCCCGCAGCGTTCCCGGCTGTGCGCCCGCCCTGTGACCCAGCCGCAGGAAGACGGGGTTGCCGGTGTTCACGGCATGGATGCGCTCCACAAGGATGCCGTCGATATGACCCCCATCGACGCTCTCAATGGCAATGGCGGAGCGGAAGGTGTCGCTGACGCGGATGTCGTGTACGTGAACTTTGCGAAACCCGCCCCACGAGGCGGTGCCAAACTTCACGGCGGAGGCACTGCTGCGGATGTCGCACCGCGCCACCTCTACGTCGCAGCACTCACCGTCGGGCTGATACGACTTCAGGCATACGCCATCGTCGGCACTGTTGATGCGGCAGTCGGCCACCAGCACGGAGCGGCAGTCGGTCAGGTCGATGCCGTCGTTGTTCCAGTAAGCACGGTTCACGATGTCAAGCCCCGTCAGCCTGACCTGCTGGCAGCTATGGAAAGACAGTCCCCAGTTGGCACTGCCGGTCAGCCGCACGCCCTCCACCAGCACGTTGCTGCAGCCATGCAGGAAAAGGAGCTTGGGGCGCGCCGTCTCTCCGGGACGCTGCCGACGCTGGTTGTAGTGGGGGTCGGGGCGCTCGCCCGTGTGATGCAGACTGTCGATATTCAATGCCAGCTGCAAGCCCTGCCCGTCGATGGTGCCGCTGCCGGTGATGCTGACATGGGCTGCCCCGTCGGCCATGATGAGGGCCATCGCCGCATTGTCGTTGCGCCGGTCTGCCGTGCTCCCCACAGCGATAGGCTGGTAGTCGTAGGGATTGGTGCTGCCCAAGAGCACGGCCCCCTGCTCCAGATGAAGCTCCACCCCAGTGCGCAGCATCAGCCCGCCCGAAAGATAACGCCCGGCGGCAAGCGTCAGCCGTCCGCCGCCTTTCTGGCTGATGGCATCTATCGCCTCCTGCAACTGCCGGGTGCAAAGGGTGGTGCCGTCGGCAGGAATCTGCAGCAGGTCGGTGCTGAGGGTATAGGGCTTCCCCCGGCCACTCTTAAAGGAAGGGTGAAAGGCATTCCGCAAAAGGGGAAGAAATTCCTCCGGCCGGTCCAGATTCACCAAGTCGGCCTTCTTGTCGATGACAAGCTGAAACTGCGAGGTGTCGTCTTCCTGACAGGCAGCCATCACCTTGATGCCGTGCCTGCGGCAATAGGAGCGGAACTTGTCGGTAATCTTCTCCGGGGCAATCTCCACATACGAAGGCTTACAGATAGTCTGCCAATATTTCAGCCGCTCAATGTCGCCTGCATTCACCTTGATTTTCATCTCCGGGGCCAGCGTGATGAATTCTCGCAGCATTCCCTCGTCGCCAAACCAGAAGAAGCTCTTGTCGGCGAAGCCCTTTTCGCGCACAAGACTTACCAGTGCGGGGACAGGCGTGCCCCGCTTCACGTCGAAGAACACGAAGGCACGGCCCTGCAGCGAGTCGAGCATCTCGGCAATGGTGGGCACCCGCAGCCCGGCATACTGAGGACCGAACCAGCTGCCGGCGTCCAGCCTTCGCACATCGTCGGACATCATCTCCGACAGCAGTCCCTTGCCGTTGGTGGTCCGGTCGAGCGTCTCGTCGTGCAGGTTGAAGAGCACCCCGTCTTTCGACTTGCGCACATCAACCTCTATCCACGTGGCCCCATACTGCAGGGCAGCCTCTGCCGACGGCCAGGTGTT
>LXOW01408429.1_pt1 | contig 13801 bp, 12 predicted proteins | sample 1368591 | NCBI WGS metagenome assembly LXOW01 (sample SAMN04884650, study PRJNA319009) | bovine gut metagenome | isolation source: Cow rumen | host: Bos taurus | place: Italy: Legnaro (PD) | collected 2014-07-09
GGTGTTACTGGATGCAGCGGCGAGGTCGTGAGTGGGAAGCATTTCCACGAGTCCATTGTACAATTTGTAAGTACCGCATACGCCGCCGGAAATGACGTCGCCTTCGTTATATGTGCCAGTGATAACGGTGTTACCTTGGTCAAAAATCAACAGGCCGCCGGTGTTATCTTGAATGTAAATGTTGGCACCGCTTTTAAATACGAAGGTCACGTCGCCTGTAATCTTATAAACGGTGCTGTTGGTTGCGCTGTTGGCAGCCTTGAATTCGGCAATGGTAGCAACTTCCACTGGGAAGGTGTAGGAAGCGGTGACTACGTTGCTGGCATCGTAGCCAGTCTTGAATGCCTTGGCTTTTACAGTAGTATTGGAAGATACAGTGAACGTGGTGCTGTAGAGGGTTGCACTTTCGGTGGGCTCGGTGCCGTCAATGGTGTAATAGATAGAAGCACCTTCCGTGGCGCAGGTAATGCTCACTTGAACAGGATCATAGTTGAATCCTCCGTCGGGAGAGATGACAGGCGTCTCTACGGTATTATGCACAACTCCGGTAAGGCTCACCTGAGCGCTCAAGGTGTCGCCTGTGATAGTGATGGTGCCCGTGGCAGATTCAGTGCCGTCGAAGGTCACGGTTACGGTGCTGTTGCCGTTGGTCAGGGTGTCGTCTGACAGCGTGAAGTGCGTGTTGTCGCAGGTCAGCACGATGGGACCGTTGATATATGCTGCACTCACGGTGAAAACTTTGGTCAGGTTGTCGGAGTCAAATGTGAGGGCGGCAGGAGTGACCGTCAGGGTGGCGTCATTCACAACCGAGAATGTGGTGGTGGCTGTCACAGGCGTGGCCAGCGGCAGGGAATCAAGGCCCACCAAGGAAACTGTGGCAGTGTATGTGCCGGCCGGCAGCGGTGTGAATACCATGCTCTGTAACATGGCCCAAGCGGTGGCATCCAAATAGGCTGGATTGCTCAAACCTGCCAAGGTGAGGAGGTTGGATTCAATCTTCAGCAGACCGTCTGTACCAATTTCGAAGTCGTTGATTGCCAATTCGATGTGTAATGTGTCAGCGGTGATGTACGTAGATCCATTTGCAGGAGAGATGATGGCGAGGGTAGGTTGTGTTTGCGGAGCACTGCTGCTGGTGACCACGATGTCATCAACTTCCCAAGCGGCAGCTTGGTCTGCAGTACAGGTGTAAACAAAAGCAATATAAAGAGGAGTGATTCCGGCAATTACCACATCTCCAGAAGGAGCCCAGACGTAGTTTCCGGTTGACCATTCAGCCAAATCCGTAATGTCGGTCCATGTGGCTGATGTCGGGTTACCACTACCGGAATAGTTAGTGGAATATTTGAGCTGAAGAGCATTGCCATCGAATTTTGTTGCAGAACGGAAGTTCAAAGTAATGCCTTCCTCTGAACCCGGAGTCAACAGAGGAGTCATCAACCAGTCTTCGTTGACACCGCCATTGTATCCGTTCAAATAAGCGTAATGGTTGCCACTGTAACTTCCAGATCCCCATACTTTGGAGTCTCCGGCAACACTGTATTGAGTCATTTGACCAAGTCCGGTGCCTTCGAAGTCCTCTTCGAAAATGATTGTGAGTGTGGTGATGGAAATCTCTTCGGTGGCTATTTCACTGTCTGTATATCCATTTTTAATGGCAAATGCTTTCACGGTGCAACTGCTGGTTACTTCGAAAGGATCGGTATATTCTGTGGAAGTGGCCGTGGGCGTGCTGCCGTCGGTGGTGTAATAAATCGAAGCATCAGCCGTGATACAAGAAATAGATACATTGGCAGAATTGATGTAATTGGTGCCGCTCATCGTTCCGGAAACGTTGATGATGGGCGTGGCTACCACGTTTTCATCAACAGGAGGGTAGAAGTTGATCTCCACGTCGTCGATGATAAGACTGTCATTTCCTGTTGAATTTGTGTGATCTTTAATGCCAAAAATGAATTCGCCTATGGTGACGGTTTCGCTTAAGGATACGGTGTCAACGAATTGAATGAAAGTAGGAGAGTCAATTTCTCTTAAGTCATTGTAGTTGTATGTGCTTGCGCCATCTGTAATACCCGACATGATTCTGCCATGGCCTTTCACCCAATAGGAGATAGTGTATTGCTGATTGGCTACAATAGTCATGGGTTGAGTTGTGAATCGCTTGTTGGAGCTGACGGTTTTCAACATGCAGGCGTAATTGCCTGTATGCGCGTCTGTGACTTGCACGATGTTGGTTGCGGAGATGTTGGATTTATTTCCTTTCCAACCATCAGGGAGACCGTTTGTCCAGGATTCAAACCCGCCGTTGGCGTTGATCTGGGCAAAACCGGCAATCGTGATGAAGGTGAAAATCATCACGAACAGTTTTCGTAAAATAGATGTCTTTTTCATATCGATAAATTTTAATGTGTAAATGATATTTCTCTAATCTCTCATCTCTAATCTATAATTCCCTACTTGCTCGCCTCTCTGTAACTCAGCACTGCTCCCGTGTTGATGATGACCGCCATGACGGACAAGACGATGGTCTCGGTCATGACACTCTCAAAAGCACTTCCCTTCAAAATGATTTTCTTGATGACTTCTATATAGAATGACATTGGATTCAGGTAGTTGATATGGTGGGCCCATCCAGGCATGCCTTCCGTGGGAGTGAACACGCCACTCAGCAGCACGAACACGATGAACAGGAACAACACGATGAACATGGACTGCAACTGGTTCTCCGAAACGCTGGAGATAAAGAAGCCCAATCCCAGCATGACGAACAGATAGATGGCCGTGATACCTAACAGCAATGGAATGCTGCCTTGTACGGAGATGCCGAAGATGAACTTCATGATGATGAGGCCTGCGCCGAATTCAGCCATGCCTAACAGCCAGAAAGGAATCATCTTGCCCAGCAGGAATTGCCACTTCCGGATAGGCGTGACGTTCACCTGCTCAATAGTGCCAATCTCCTTCTCGCGCACGAGGTTCAAAGCGGTGACATAACAGCCGATGAGGGTGACCAGAATGACCAGAATGCCCGGCACGATGAGGTTCTTGTAGTTCATCTGCTCGTTGTACCAGTAGATGTTGGAAATGTTGACCTTGGCAGCTGTGTTGGGACGAATGAGGGTGGAAGGCATGCTTGGCATCTGTTTGCGGTCGTCATTGCGTTGCATCATGCTCATGCTGCTGGATGACATCAGGCCCTGCATGTTGGAAGGCGTGTGCAAGGCAGCGAAATCCTGCATGTATCCACCGATAATCTCTTGTACATATCCCGTGCCTATGCCCGCCTTCACGCTGTTGATGGCGTTGGCGGTGACGGCTATCTGGGCGTGTTCATTGTTGTATAGTCTGTTTTCAAAATTGCTCGGGATTTCTATCAGCAAATCTATTTTATCATGTTTCATCATCTCATCAGCCTCCTCTTTGTTGTCCAATAACCCTTTGGANNAAAGGAGCTACCACGAGGATGCTCAGCAACAGGGGATTCCGGAATACCTGCAGAAATTCTTTCTTTATCAATATCAATATCGTCCGCATGGCTAATTCCTTTTATCTAAACGTGAAAGACTGAAAATGATGAAAACCACGGCCATCACAAAAAGGATGAGCAGGTACAGCCAGATGTCGAAGAATCCGGAACCTTTGATCATCACATCTTTGATGGCCAGGATGAACCATTTGGCCGGAAATATGTTGGCCAGCACTTGGAATACCATCGGCATGCTGTTCAGCGGGAACAGGAATCCCGATAACAGCACGGTGGGCAGGAAAAGGCCCATCATGGTGATCATCATGGCATCCACCTGCGTGCGGCTGATGGAAGAGATGAGCATACCGAAGGAGGCTGCCGTGAGCATGAAAATGATACACAGGAACAGCAACATCAGCAGACTGCCGTTGATGGGCATCTTGAAAACGGTGACGCTGATAATCAGGATGGCGATGGTGCTGATGAAGGAGATGATCATGTACGGGATGACCTTTCCGATGATAATGTAAATCTTCTTTACAGGCGTGATAAGCAACATCCGCATGGTGCCCGTCTCCTTCTCGCGCGCCAGCGTGATGGAACTTAGCAGGGCGGTCACCAGCACCATGATCAGGGTGATGATGCCTGGCACGAACATATAGACACTGTTGGACTCGGGGTTGTAAAGCATCTTGACGGTGATGTCGAATGCGCTGCCCCGGGAAGTGTTGTCATTATAGTCTGAAATGTAATTTTGCACCACGGCCCGCACATAGTTGTTCAGGATGGATGCCACATTCAAGTCGGAGACATCGTTGATGACTTGCAGCGTAGCGCTCCCTTCTTTGGAAAGATTGCCCTCAAAGTTGGGTGGTATGATGACTGCCAGCTTGATGCCCTTGTTCTTGAAGTCGTTGTCAATCTCCAGCTCGTTGTGCGGGTAGGAGACCACCTGGAAATAGCCGGAGGCGGACAGCTGGTTGACCAGCGTTTTGGATTGTGTGTCCTTCGACTGGTCCAGTACGGAGATTTTCGCGTTGCGGATGTCGGTGCTGATGGTGAAGCCGAAGAGGAGCACCAATGCGATGGGCATGGCGAGCACCAGGGCCAGGGTGATGGTGTCCCGGAAGATGTGGATGAACTCCTTTTTCAATATCATTCTCAGCTCTTTCATCTTCCTCCGCTATCTTTTTACAAATTTGACAAATACATCGTTGATGGTGCTGACGCCCATCTGTTGTTTCAGCTCGTCTGGCGTGCCGATGAGCTTGATTTGCCCCTCGGACATGATGGAGATGCGGTTGCAATACTCCGCTTCGTCCATGTAGTGCGTCGTGACCAATATGGTTACGCCCTTGGAGGCGGCCAAGTAGATCAGTTTCCAGAACTCACGGCGCACAATCGGGTCCACGCCGGAGGTGGGCTCGTCCAAAAACACGATTTTGGGACGATGCAAAATAGCCGTGGCAAATGCTAACTTCTGCTTCCACCCCAACGGGATGGAATCCACCAATGTGTCGGCCTGCTTCTCCATGTCCAGCTCGCGCAAACTGCTCATGATCCGATCTTTCAATTCTTTGCGCGGTATCTTGTAAATGGTGCCGAACAACTGCATGTTCTCAAAAACCGTCAAGTCGCCGTACAAAGAGAACTTCTGGCTCATGTAGCCGATATTGCGTTTGATGAGCTTCGATTGGGTTCGGATATCATAGCCTGCAATCATGGCTGTGCCCGAAGTGGGCAGCAACAGGCCGCTCATCATCTTGATGGCCGTGGTTTTGCCCGCACCATTCGCCCCCAGAAAACCGAAAATCTCCCCTTCGTTCACCTGGAAGCTGATGTGATCTACCGCGGTGAACGTGCCGAATTGTTTGGTTAGTTGGTTGGCTTCGATGCTGTACATGAGGTAAATGAGGTAAATGGGGTGAAAGGGGTTAATGAGGTGAATGAGGTAAAGGGGGGGTAATGCGTAATTAGGTGTTTGAACTTTGAACTTTAAACTTTGAACCTAGAATTCTCAATTTGCGTGCGTGACTATTTCGATGAAGCAGTCTTCCACCGACGGGTCGATGGGGGTGATGGCTTCGTGCGTCTGATGGTGCTCTTGGAGGAAAGCCTCGAACTTGGGCAAGGCTTCCTGCATGTCTTCGTAAAAGGCTACGTGGCAGTGTTCCCCGTAGGGATAGTAGTTGCAGTTGAGCGGGCACTCCTCCATGACTTTCAGCAGGGAGAAGATGTCTTCACTCTTGAAGGTATATAGTTTTCCTTTGAAATTGTTAACGAAAGTCTGCGGCGGGTTCACGCCGATGATTCTTCCGTCCTGGATCAGCGCGATGCGGTCGCAGCGGGTAGCTTCGTCCATGTAGGGCGTGGAGACCACCACGGTGATTTTCTGCTGGCGGATGGATTTGAGGATGTCCCAGAACTCTTTTCGGGAAACCGGATCGACGCCGGTGGTGGGCTCGTCGAGGAACAGGATACGCGGGCGATGGATCAGCGCGCAGCACAAGGCCAGCTTCTGCTTCATGCCGCCGGACAATTTGCCCGCCTTGCGGTCCTTGAACGGGGAAATCTGCTTCCAGATGGGTTCTATCAGGCTCATGTTCTCCTCAATGCTGCTTTTGTACATCACGGCGAAGAAGTCCAGATTCTCCTGCACGCTGAGGTCAGGATACAGGGAGAATGTGCCGGGCAGGTAGCCGATGATTTGTCGGATGGATTTGTAGTCGCGCACAGCATCCATCAAAAAGACTTTGATTTGGCCGGAGTCGGGCAGCAGCAGCGTGGTGAGGATGTTGAACAAAGTGGATTTGCCCGCGCCGTCAGGACCTACCAAACCGAAAACCTCGCCCTCTTCCACCTCCAAATTGATGTCTTTCAGGGCTTCGATTTTACCTTCGTAGGTTTTGTTGACTCCTTGTATGCTGATGACACTCACGGACAAACAAAATTATCAATTCTCAATTATTTGAAAATCACGTCTCCCGGCATGCCGATTTTGGCGGAACCGTCGTTTTTGAAACTGATCTTGACGGCATAGACCAGGTTGGCGCGCTCGTTTTTGGTCTGAATCATCTTGGGCGTGAACTCGGCTTTCGGGGAAATCCAGCTGATGGTGCCTTCCAGTTTGATAGGCTTGCCGTCTTTGTTGTCCAGCCGCACGATGGCTCTCTGTCCCAGCTTGATGGAGGACAGGGCATCTTCTGTGATGTAAACCTTGATGAACATATTGGTAAGGTCAGCCATCTTGAACAGCGGCTTGCCTTGGTATGCCAATTCGTTTTCCTCAATGTATTTGTTGATGATGGTGCCGGTGATAGGGGCCTTGATGTGGCAGCTTTCCAGTGCGTGTTGCAGTTGCTGCAGCTGGAAGCGCATGGACTCCACTTCGCCCAACAGGGATTGGTCTTGTGTGGAGAGCGTGGATTTGGTAGCTGCCAGTTGGCTCTTGGTTATGTTGATCTCGGCCTGAATGTCATCCATTTGTTTGGTGGAAGCAGCGTTGGCTTCAATCAGGTTGTGGACGCGCTTTTTCTCTTTCTCTAGCGTGGTCAGTTTGTCCTCCAGCACCCGGATTTGTGAGCCGGTGTTCGGGCGGCGGGCCAGCACTGCGTTGATAGAGGATTCCAATTGCTTGATCTGCAAGTAGGTCTGGAAAGTGTCGATGCAACCGAGGTCGTCGCCCTCTTGATAGGTCTCTCCCTCTTGGATGTTAAACGACAGCATCTTGCCGTTGCTTTCAGACGAGACAATGATTTCCGTGGCTTCACACACGCCGTACGCATCCGCATCGCCTTTGTTTTTCCGGCAACCGGAAGAGAGAATCATACAAGTGGACAAAAGAAGATAAATGCCCAATTTGGTCACATTCATGCCAGAGTAGATCTTTTTCATATCTGTTTTTTTAGATAATATACTAGCTATCTTATTGGTTAATAGTAGTTTACATTATCTGTAAACTGGATGCCCCAATAAGGCTGCAAATATAGTCTTTTTTTAATTAGTAAACAACGGGCTGTTGAAAACTAAATCAGAAGAGGGGAAGACCCAGGATGGTGGCGAACAGTGAACCCAGATAGGTGCCGATGGCATAGCCCACCAAGCCGATGGCAATGCCGCTGATGAGCACCTTGCGGTTGCCCAAGGCCTCCACCACGGGCGGAACGAACGGGGGAGAGCAGAGCAGACTGATGTGCCCCACGGTGAACAGGTCGCCGCTGACTTTGCTGATCTTGCAGAAAATCAGGTGCAGCACGATGGAGGTGACCATCACGAAGAGGATGAACCACATGATGTTCAACGAGGAGCTGTCAATCTTGGTCAGGTCGAACATGGATGCCACCACGACGCTGAAAATGAGGATGAAGAACATGCCTAACTCGAAAGTCTTGGGCAATTCTCTGATTTTCTTACTGAAAGAAGCGATGATGGCCAGCGTGGTGATAGTGAGAATAACCACTAACTCATTGATTTTGCCCACAATCAGCAGGGAAAGACCGACGCCAATGCCGAGCATGGCGATGGAGAGCAGCAATCCTAGCATCATCTTGCCGAAAGTTTTCAATTTCAGCATTCCGCGATAGTTTTCGAAGGTGCTTTCCACTAGTGCGTTCTGATCGATATCTTCATCTAAGGAAGTTTCATCCTTGAANNCGCGGCGAAATTAAGTGTGCCGCCGGTGTAGATGCCCGTCATCATCACGGCCACTTTCTTGAACTCCTCGGCAGAGCCAAAGTCCTTGCTGCGGAAAATGAAATAGCCTGCTACCAAGGCAATAGCAACAGACAGGACGCCGCCCACCAGCACGGCCAACGTCTTGGGCAGCGACTTGGTCCAGAGCTTGAAGTCGGAGTTGAACAGCATGAGCGGGATGGCCAGCGGCACGCACACGCTCATGAGGTTCTTTTGCACAGTGGTGAGCAGCTCTGCGCCAGCCTCGCCCTGCGCCGGAAGGAAGCCGAACGCGGTGTTGAGCAAGGCAACGATGATACCGGCAGCATACGCTAGAATCACGGTGCCGATTTTCTGCGCCCAACGGTATTGGTTGAACAATAAAATGATGATGATGGGGAAAATGAAATATCCTGCAATGAGTAAATATGTGCTGATCATAAGCTTAAATACTAGTTGTTACACTAAAAAAGTGTGCAAAAATAATAAAAAATGCCAAGGATGTTTTCAAAAAAAAATCTTCATTTTTCATCTCTAATCTCTAATCTCTCAACTCTAAACTTTTTTGTATCTTTGCCCCTCATTAAAAATTGAAACATGTCAACAGTATCGATTTTTTGCATTACCTTAAACAAGTGTCTGGAGGTTCCGTATGGAACCACGTTGCAAGACGTTATAAAAGAATATAACATCAAACTCGAAACGGAAGTGTTGGGCGCCCTGGTGAACAACAAGGTGCGCGACCTGACATACAAGGTTCACAAACCTGCTATCATAGATTTCTTTGATTATTATTCCACATACGGGCACGACATGTACGTGCGTTCTCTCTATTTCCTGCTCTGCAAGGCGGTGGATGATCTGTTGCCGCGCAGCGTGAAGCTTCACATCAAGCACTCCATCTCAGGTGGCAAATTTTGCACCATCACTCATATGGAACAGCCGCTGGATGAGGAATTGGTGGACCGGCTGAATGCGCAAATGCGCAAGATCGTGGAGCGCAATATTCCGTTTGTGCGCAAGGGCATGCTTACTCCTGACGCCATCCGTTCTTTCCAGGAACACGGGCTGGAGGATAAATACGAGCTTTTCAAGGACCGCGACCGGATTTACACGTCTGTGTATGCGCTTGAGGATACGGTCAACTATTATTATGGTTTCATGGTGCCCTCCACAGGCTACCTCAAGATGTTCGGGTTGGAGAAATACGAAAATGGCATGCTGCTCAAGGTGCCGTCATCCAAGAATATCAATGTGATACCCAAGACGCGTCGTTTCCCGAAACTGTTTTCCGTTTACCAGCGGCAAAAAGAGTGGGCCGAGCAGATGGGGGTGCCATATGTCTGTGATATGAATCGTCTGGTAACGGAAAATAAGGCACTTGACACGATTCTCATGGCCGAGGCATTCCAGGAAAAGCGTATCGCTTCGGTGGCAGACGCCATCCAAAACCGGCCGGAAGTGAAGATGGTGCTGATCAGTGGTCCGTCAAGTTCCGGAAAGACAACTACTTGCAAGCGTCTCTCCGTGCAACTCGGCGTGCTCGGTTACCATCCCGTGCAGATTTCCGTGGATGACTTTTTTGTGGAGCGTGAAGAGACCCCGAAAGACAAGAACGGCAAGTACGACTTTGAGGCACTTGAAGCGGTGGATTTGCCGCTGTTCAATAAAACCCTGTCAGATTTGATAGCCGGCAAGCGCGTGGAACTGCCCACCTTCGATTTCGCGAATGGCACGAAGCTGTGGACGGGCAAATCCATCCAACTGGATGAGAAGTCCATCATGGTGATTGAGGGCATCCACTGCCTGAATCCCAAGCTCACCGAGCAGGTCCCGGATGAGGTGAAGTACAAGATTTTCGTTTCCGCGCTTACGTGTATTTCCATTGACAGACAGAATCCCATTCCAACAACGGATAACCGATTGATTAGAAGAATTGTAAGGGATTATAACTACAGAGGTTATTCAGCTGTGGAAACGTTGCGTCGCTGGCGTAGTGTGCGCAATGGAGAGGAGAAAAATATNNGAGGCTACCCGCCTGCTCAAGTTTTTGTCGTTTTTCAAGTCCATCCCCGAAAGCGCAATTCCGGGAACCTCCATTTTGCGCGAGTTCGTCGGTGGCAGTAAATTCAACTACTGATGATTGCATTGATTGGTGCTGGAAATGTGGCCACATGGGTGGCTTCGAAACTGGCTGACTCCAAGGAATTTGCCATCGGACAGGTGTATAGCCGTAAATTGGGCCACGCGCGTACCTTGGCGGACAGGGTAGGGGCGGAGCCCATTGACGACCTCCGGCGGCTGAATCCGGCCTGCGATATCTTCCTGTTCGCCTTGAGAGACGATGCCTACCCGGACATCCTGCGGGAAGTGCCTTTCAAGATGCCTCTGGCCCTGCATACGGCGGGCTCGGTGTCGCAGCAAATTTTCAAGGACTATGCCGAGACTTACGGTGTGGTCTATCCTTTGCAGACCTTTTCCAAGACGATGGATATTTCCGCGATGAAAGTGCCGTTGTGTGTGGAAAGCGACCACTTGGGCGATAATCGGGACAAGGTGATGCGCTTTGTGGCGGAGTTGTCGGACCTGCATTGCGAGATGACTGAAAAACAGCGCTCGGTGGCTCATTTGGCGGCCGTGTTTGCCTGCAATTTCAGCAATGCCATGTGCGGCATCGCGGGTGAACTTTTGCAAAAGGAGGGCTTTTCTTTGGATTTGATCATGCCATTGATGGAGCAGACCTCGGCAAAGCTGAAAACCATGTCTCCCGCGGAAGCCCAGACCGGCCCCGCCGCGCGCCGCGACACCGTGGTGATGGGACAGCAGATACAAGCCTTGCAAAATGAGCAGTGGCAGGATATTTACAGGGTGATTTCCGACTATATTTTGTCCAAAAATGAGGAATAATCAGATTTTCAGGTAATTTCATATTAACAATCTATGTGAATTTCTTTTTGGGAAGGTGCTGGTAGAAGTCAGAAAAAATGCTACCTTTGCACCGCTTTCACCGCCAGATGAAAGTTTAAAGTACAAATCTTAAAATCAATACAATATGCAAAAAAAAGGTAATAAATACGGTACCCACCGTGTGATTGAACCCAAAGGTGTTCTCCCACAACCCGCTAATAAGATCGATAACAACATGGACGAAATCTACGACAACGAGATTTTGATCGATGTCCAAACTCTGAATATTGACTCTGCTTCTTTCACAGACATCCACAACTACGCCAAACAGCAAGCCGGCGAAGGCGCAAGCGAAGAGGCTATCATGGAAGAAGTGAAGAAAGAGATGTTCCTGAACGTGGAGTTGCAGGGCAAACACCGCAACCGTCGTACTGGCTCCGGTGGTATGCTCCTCGGCAAGGTTGAGAAGATCGGTGACGCTCTGAAGGGCAAAATCGACCTCAAAGAGGGCGACCGTATCGCNNGAGAAACTCGCTTTGAGCGCATTGGACGTGGCTGGTGCTCCTGCCCAAACCGCTAAGTTGTGCCAATATGGCCAGACCGTCCTCATCCTCGGTGCAGGTGGCAAGAGCGGTATGCTCTGCTGCTACGAGGCTAAAAAGCGCGTTGGTGTGACCGGTAAGGTTATCGGTATCGCCAACAGCCCGAAGAGCACCCAACGTATCAAAGACCTCGGCTTCTGCGACGTCGTGGAGTCTGCCGCTGGCATGACCCCCGTGCAGGTCTATGAACTCGTTGAGAAACTCACCAACGGCAAGATGGCTGATGTCACCATCAACTGCGTCAACGTTCCTGACCAGGAAATGACCGCCGTGCTTTGCACCAAAGACGATGGTATCGTTTATTTCTTCTCCATGGCTACCAGCTTCACAAAAGCCAGCCTCGGTGCTGAGGGCATCGGCAGCGATGTGAACATGATCATGGGTAACGGCTATACGAAAGGTCATGCCGAGTTTACTTTGCAAGAACTGCGCGAAAGCCCTGAGCTGCGCAAGATCTTCGAAGAGCTCTACGCATAACCGACACCATATAGTAATAATTTTGACGATGAAAAGCGAGGCCGAACACCTCGCTTTTTTTATTATCTTTGCAACTCAAATTATATAATATGTATAAGAGACTTATTTTCTCAACATTCTTGGTATTCCTGCTGGCCTTGGCGGTTGTTCCCGTGCAGGCGCAAGAACTGGTCATATTGCATACTAATGACACCCACAGCCAGATTGAGCCCTACACGTACAAGGCCGATACCAATGTGGGCGGTTTCCTGCGCCGCGAGGCCTATATTCGCGAAGTGCGCAGTCAACATCCCAACGTGTTACTGTTCGATGCCGGCGACTTTTCCCAAGGGACACCCTATTTCAACTTCTTCAAAGGCTACACGGAAATTTATTTGATGAATGCCATGCACTATGATGCCGTCACACTCGGCAACCACGAATTCGACAACGGTTGCGGAGCCTTGGCCAAGCGCATCAAGAAAGCCGATTTCCCGTTCCTGTGCGCGAATTACNNCTCACCGTTGATTTGCAGGCCCTCATCGCTCCAAGCACATACAAACAGCTGCAGTATCTTGACCCTGTGGAGGTTTCCAAGAAGATGGTTGACTTTCTCAAGAGCCAGAATTGCGATCTGATTGTATGTCTCTCACATTTGGGCGTGGAGAAGGACCAAATGAATGACTACCAGCTTGCCAAGGAGGTGCCTGGCATTGACATCATCATCGGCGGACACTCGCATTATGAGATGAAAGAACCCACTGTGATAGGAAATACTCGCATCTATCAGATGGCCAACAAAGGGAAGTGTATTGGGGAGATAACGGTGAGGAGATAGATGAGAGATTATAGATTAGAGATTAAAGATTATAGTTTCCCTTGAGCAGCCCCGTCAGGGGCAAAAGCTTGGTAGAGATAATAGATAATAATTTCCCTTGAGCAGCCCCGTCAGGGGCAAGAGCTTGGTAGAAATAATAATTTTTATGATGTTACCGAAAATATTAGTTACCGGCGGTTGTGGTTATATTGGCTCCCACACCATTATTGAATTGATTGAAAGTGGCCGATATGATGTGATTTCCGTGGATAGTTGTGTGCGCAGCACACCGGAGACCATGGACCGTGTAGAGAAAATCACGGGTGTTCAGGTGAAGAACTATCGCGTGGATATTTGCGACAAAGAGGGTTTTTTCAAGGTCTTTGAAGAGAACCCTGACGTAGTGGGCATCATCCATTTTGCCGCATACAAGGCTGTAGGTGAGTCGGTGGAGCAACCGCTGATGTATTATCGGAATAATTTGGGCGCTTTGGCCAACGTGTTGGAAGCCTGTCAGCAATTTGGTGTTCCTAATCTGCTGTTTTCTTCTTCCTGCTCGGTTTACGGTGACGTGGAGCATTTGCCCGTGAGCGAGGCCACTCCGATGGGGCAGGCTATGTGCCCGTACGCGCACACAAAGCAGATAGGGGAGGGCATGATCCAGAGCATGGCGGTCGCCAACCCTGGAACGCATTCGCTTATCCTGCGCTATTTCAACCCCGTAGGTGCACATGTGTCCGGTATGAACGGAGAGCTGTCGCCCGACAAACCCAACAACCTCATTCCCATCATCATGCGCGTGGCCAGTGGCAAACAGCCTCAGATGACCGTCTTTGGCACCGACTACGATACCCGCGACGGTTCCTGCATTCGCGACTATCT